>Ga0209541_10012922_pt1 | contig 12849 bp, 17 predicted proteins | sample RifCSPlowO2_01_FD_184027 | JGI IMG/M metagenome (GOLD analysis project Ga0209541, IMG submission 184027) | Groundwater microbial communities from Rifle, Colorado - Rifle CSP2_plank lowO2_0.1 (SPAdes) (version 2) | ecosystem: Environmental > Aquatic > Deep subsurface > Groundwater | place...
GTGCCGCTCTTGGCGTTCCACTTGAAAGTGTAAGAATAGAAGTTGAGGGCGACCTTGATCCTCAAGGTATGCTTGGATTACCGGAACCGGGTAAAGTACGAGCGGGATTCCAAAACATACGGGTAACTCACTACGTAAAAAGCACAGCTGCCAAAGAGAAGCTGGAGCAAGTCAAACAGATGGCTGAGGATTTATCGCCAGTGAAGGATTCTTTGCGAGCGATTAACTATTCTTCTAAGTTGGTTATTCAATAGAAATGGCAAAAGAGGAATAATTACGACCAGCAGAGATTTGAAAAATCTCCTAGAGTTGATCACTTGGGAGATTTTTCTCTTAAATCGTTAGACTATATCAAACTACATCACTTGTAGAAGTTTTGAGACACCCTTTTATAGTGTCCCATTTGTCTCATTTAGCCTGGAGATGAGACACTGTCGACCCGGGACTATATGATCGAAGGGGCCCAGAGCGGTATGCTCAGCAGAATTGGACACCCTGTGACCGTACTCTCTCGAATGGGTTGATGGGGCTTGCTGCATTATTAAATAAATTTTATTCCTCTTTTACTTCTTGCCAAAGTCCATCCGTTAATCCTTTTTCCTTAACTTGTTGGTTAGTAGTAAGAAAAAATGTCAAACCATCAACATCATAACTTTCATTTAACCTTCTTTGAATATATTTTTTTATCCTGTTTAGTTTTTTCTGGTCTGGTAAAACCATCCGAATATGAATAGATTTTAAATCTTCAGTAGCGTATATATCCCATGCCTCAGTTTCACTTTTAAAGGCTATATATCGGTCAATTTTGTAACGAAGTGCGTACATTGGCACATATTGTTCAATTAGTTCCAATAAAAAAGAAGGTGGTGCTTTATAATCTATATCGTCACCATCTTCTGGTTGTACTTCAATACATGCATCAGGTCTAATGTTTTTTAATTCTTCCTCATACCATAATTCTGTACTTGTACCAATTAAACATACCCCTTTATTTTTCTTCGCTAGTTCCTGGTATTTTATATATAAATCACAAAGAGATATGCAGTGATTAATAAATCTTTCCGATGCATGTTTGTCCTGATAGAATCTTTTGACCTTGTACGGTTCATCTTCGTAGTGGTTTACTCTAACCCACCCTATACCTTCATTAGCTAAATAATAAATGGCGGGTTTTGTATTTTCTAAAAGTTTATGGGAATAAATTCTTCCTAAGTATTTATGTTCTACTAAATCTTTAAGCCAAGCATTAATTCTTCTGGCATCTTTATGACCCATTAGATACTGGATTTGTTTTCTGTTAATAAAACGAAACTTATAGACAAGTTCTAGAATATCCATTTGCTTATCAGATGGAATAATATAGTCATCAGTAATTATCATAGGTTGATCAGATAATTTAGACAGTTATTAGAATTTATTTAGAGCAGATTTATTGGACAGATTATTAGCGGCAGAATATTAATTTAAGCAGTTATTTTTATCAGATTATTTATTGGACAGAAGTTAAGTGTATTATACTACATAGCTATTTTATTGTTATTTTTTGTTAGAAGTTTTTCATCTCTTCATATACTATACATAGTATAGAGAAAGAACGGAAAAGTATTTATCATTTTAGCTTCAAACCCTAAAAAAATTCGTGCCTACCGTATGTCCTAGCTGGTAGGATTAACTTTATGCACTTTATACAGGAGATACCCTTTTTAATACCCCAAAGCAGTGGTATAATTAATTCATATGAAAGTAAAAAAGTTAGATTACTTAATTAAATTAACTTATGACAAAGCCTATAAGGGTTATGTAGCTGATGTGGTTAATTTATATGGCTGCATGTCTCAGGGGAAGACTAAAGAAGAGGCTTTAGTAAATATAGAAAAAGCAATCAAAGCATATATGGAAGCAGTTAATCTAAAAAAAGATAAAAACTCTGAATTTACTAGAAAGTCAATTGATACTCCACTTCCCACTTTATTAAATGCCTAAGTTAACCAATATCTCGGGTAAAGATAAGGACTTTCTGACATATTGTTAATTTACGAGCATATTATACTACTTAAAGTCAAGAAATCTTGGCAAAGGACTTGACAAAATTATAAAAAATATTTATCGTTAAATTGTCCAGCCGATGCATAGTTTGGACTTACCTGCAAAAGAGAAAGATTCTAGAAACTTAACTTTTGAAGGGAAATGAAGTGCAATGGTAAAAACAGAGTACTTCGACAGAAAGACCTGTTCACAAGACAGGCCTTTTTGTTTCTTCTTAAGATTATTCTTCCTTCTGTGGGGTAAAGGCTATTAATGCTTAAATACAAAGCAATACCAAGCGGTGCCGCATGCTCTATGGCATCCAGTAACCCGGCACGGTCATACTAGTTATCAGGAGAATGATAACTGTACCTACCCAAATAGCTGCCCAGGTATTGATAAGTTTAGGAAATATCCGGAGAGCGAGGAGTAAACCAATAATTGCATCATGTATGCCGATCAGAGAAACTGGAATTTTATCCAAAATGTCTTTAAAAATTACTGAATTATTGATTGGATCGTTGATCTCATCAGGGTAAACAAATGCTTTAGCGGCCATGGCAAAAAAAGTTAATGCCAGCGCCAGATTAAGAATGTATGCTTGCCACCTTTGCATCAGTTCTAATTTTAACTCGTAAGCTGCTAACTTTATGGTAGTAAAAGGCCCCGCTGAATTCAACTAGAGGCAGCTAGACACAAATATTCTTTGCGATTCACGGCGATGGTTTCAGCACTGTTAGCGTCGCACTATCTTTGAATACCCACTTATTATTCTCCTCCTGCTTTGCTTCAAAGGTGTAAGTCCACGGTGTGCTCAGGGTTTTTGTGTAGGAGAAGGACCCGGAGCCATCTGCGGTAACAGTTCCCCCCAGTCTCCTATGACTGCTACAACCACAAGAGTATTCGGTGTAAAACCAGAGCAGAGCCACTTACTACAAATGGCTGATTAGCTTGGACGGGGCTTGGGTTGATGAGCAACGTGGCCAGTTACTGTACGGTGACTGTGGTTTGAGCCTTCAACACCAGCTTCCCACCCCTGTCTTGCTGATAGGTCTTAACCGTGTAGGAGCCGGGTATTGAAAAGTATGGCCAATCAAAAGAGATTGTTCCATCGGGGTAAACCATGGTCAAGGTCACCGCTCCAGCGACATCAAGCTGGGCCTTGCCTTGTGAGGCATCATAGCCGGAGCCTGAGAAGTGCACCACAGTCCCAGCCGCACATGGGTTACAGGAAGGCACCAGGGTAGCGGTAGTGGTATTGGGTTTGCCCTTGCCACGCCCTGCAGCATCAACCGGGGGTTTATCATATAGATTACCAAATAAAGAAGAGTCTTTAAATGGTGCCATTCGAGAGATCATTATAAATATTAATATACCTACTACGCTCAAAGCTAAAATTAGTAGCGGATTGACTACCCCGCTTTGGTCTCTTTTAGTAAATAAGGTTTTCATAAAAGCTATAAAAAGCACTATATATTCATCAAACATCATTTATTATCTTTTGTCAACCAGAGCCAGCAATTATTTTTCCACATACCCTATCCTTAAAAGATTATCATCAAATTTTTTATAGGAAATATTTTTTAATTGTAATGCTTGTTGTATAGTTTGGGCACCTTTTCCTCCAATACTTATAGCATTTTTTCCGCCAATTATAATAGGCGCATGGAAAGCATATACCTTATCAATTATTTTGGAATCAACAAAACTTCCCAGAGTTTCTCCTCCGCCCTCAACCAGGATACTGATAATTTCTTTTTCTTTTAGTACGGATAAAAGTTCTTCTATTTTTATGTGTTCCGAATCAAAAACCAAAATAGTAAAACCCTTATTTTCCAGCTGTTCTTTCTTCTTTCTTTCAGCTTTTGTTGTAGTTACAAGTATGACATTTTGGTCCCTCAAAACTTGAGCGTTTATGGGAATTTGAAGCCGGGGATCAAGGATAATTTTTATAGGATATTTCTTCCCTTTAATTCGTGTACCTAAGTCTGGATTATCGGTCAGCACGGTATTTATCCCCACAAGTACTGCCTGATATTGCCCTCTTAAATTTCTTGCATAAATTCTTGCTTTTTCATTAGTGATCCATTTTGAATCACCGGTTCTGGTGGCTATTTTCCCATCTAAAGATGCAGCGAACTTTATGGCAACAAAAGGTCGTTTCTTCTCATGAAAAGTAAAAAATGTCTCATTTAATTTCTTTGCCTCATCTTTTAACACTCCAACGGTTACTTCTATATTCTCTTTTTGTAATTTAAGTATTCCCTTACCACGGTTTTCCGGATTGGGATCCGGGGTAGCGCAGACAACCTTTTTAATTCCATGTTTGATTATCGCTTCGGTGCAGGGCGGAGTTCTTCCGAAATTTGAGCATGGTTCAAGGTTGACATAAAGTGTGGCACCCGTTGGGTCTTCGGTTAGATTATTTAAGGCTTCAATTTCCGCATGTGGATGACCTGCCTTGTGGTGAAAACCCTGCCCAATCATACTGTTGTTTTTAACAATCACAGCTCCAACCATTGGATTAGGGTTGGTCCAGCCCAGGCCTTTTTTAGCGAGATTTAAAGTTTGTCTAATGAAAATTTCGTCAGCAGACATATGTTTATACCAGTTTTAAACTATGGTTCATCTTCCGTTTCTTAATTTTAAGGTAGTTTAGATCTACCTTGTTTGGTTTAATTTCCAAAGCAACTCTTTTCCTAATTTTAATTCCAAACTTAGAAAGCTGGTCTTTTTTATCAGGGTTGTTTGTTAGAAGATCAATATTTAATGCTCCCAGATCTTTTAAAATATCGGCCGCTATTTCATAACTACGTAAATCTCCCGGGAATCCAAGCGCCTCGTTAGCCTCTATCGTGTCATAGCCTTTATCTTGTAGGGCATACGCTTTAATCTTATTGGTAAGACCAATGCCTCTTCCTTCCTGGTTTAGATAGAGTATAATCCCAGCGCCTTTCTTGCTGATTAACTTCATGCTTTTTTTAAGCTGTTCTCCGCAGTCACACCGTAGGGATGAAAAGGTATCTCCGGTTAGGCATTGGGAATGGATTCTTGTTAAGATCGGTTTGATAAGTTTTCCCAAAGTTAATACCGCATGTTCACGTTTGTCGTTTGAACATTTATAAATTATTATCTTGAATAAGCCATATTTTGTAGGCAAGCTTGAACTTGCAGTTTTAATAACAGAATGGGTAGAAGGGTTGTTCATGATTTAGATAGTGTTTTAATGGTTTTAAGCAAGGCGAAAGCTCCCTCTTTTCCTTTATTGTATTTTCCCATACTTCTTTTTCTTGCCTGTTCTAAGTTGTAGGTTGTGAGTATTTCAAAAATAACTGGAATATTAGACTCTAGAGCAATGTTCATCAGAGCTCTAGCGCACTCTTCAGCAAGAATTTCAAAATGATAAGTTTCTCCTTTTATAATTATGCCAAAAGCGACAATCCCGTCAAACTTTTTAACTTCGGCTAAATTTTTGGCAACTATTGGAATTTCCCAAGAACCCGGCACCTCAAAAGTAATTATATTTTTCTCTCTGACCCCGGAGGCAATTAAATGCTTCCTGCATGCTTGTTCCAAACTATTGGTTAAATCTTGATGATATAGACTTTTAACAATAGCGATTTTAAACTCATGGTTGCGCTTGTTGTATTCGGCTAAACTTTGAGATGTTTGAATCATTTGTTCATTACTTTTTCTAAATACTTTGCTAAAATATCAACTTCAATATTGACAAAATCACCTGGTCTGACGGTACTCAGCATGGTATTGTCCCAGGTAAAGGGGATAATGCCAACGGTAAAGTAGTCTCCTTTTGCATCAATTACCGTTAGAGAGATGCCATTTATGGCAATTGAGCCTTTTTCTGCAATATATTTGGAAAGGCTAGTGGGAATTGAAAATTTCAGGATATAGCTATTTTTCTGCTTGGTAATATTCTTGAGTTTAGTAACTCCATCAATATGACCTTGGACAAGATGGCCGGATAGAAATGTTTGTGGAGTTACGGGTAGTTCCAGATTAACTAAATCATCGATTTTAAGATATCCCAGCATAGTTTTGTTTAGTGTTTCAGGTATGGGCTCAACAGAGAAAGTATTACTGGAGGGTTTTTTAGTAACAGTTAAACAGGCTCCATTTATGGCAACGCTTGTACCGATATCGATTTTTTTACAAAATGCGGGGTCAGTATTAAATGTGAAGAGAACACCCTCTTTTTTAGTAAGCTTTCCTAAATCTGTAATTATCCCTGTAAACATGAAAAATCCCCTCTCGGGGATTTTAGTTACACTGCATATGGTGTAATATTCTTTCTTTCATCCCGACTATACCCTTCGACTATGCTCAGGGTCCTTCTCTGAAGGACGGTCGGCCTTGGAATTACACCAGGTCGTGTCTTTTAGACTCGTGGGCTATAACCACCGATTTTGACTTCCCGCTTCGCCGACTCAGCGAGGCGAGTCACAAATCCCCGAAAGAATATTTAAAGTATACCACAAAAAAACTCGCGCATGGCGAGTTTTCTTGAAAAGCTATCTTTCGATAACCATTATTTTTATATCAAACAGTTTAGGGTTGGTCAAGTAGTACAAACTATATCAAAAATTCTTTTTAACCCTCGATTTCTTCCAGAAGTTTCTTGATTTTCTGTTTAAATGGCGGTAGATCTTTCGTAACTGTATCCCAGACAATATCAGAGTCCACCTCAAAATAACCATGAATAAGCGAGCTTCTCATATCAGCCGGATTTTGCCAATCAATTGCTGAATGCTTCTTCCGAAAATCTCCAGGGAGATTTCTGACAGCCTCGCCAATAATTTCCAGTCTTCTGATAATCATATCCTGTAAGTCGATATTGCCAATAAATTTTCCGTGATTCACATTTTGCATACGTTTTTCAATTAGCTCAATACTCTCTAGAATATGCTGGAGAAAGATAGCGGGCTCCTGCTTCATATAATACTAATTTGTTCCCTAAGAATTCTGTCACGAAGCAGGCGGTGAAGAGATTTATATGTGACTAGATCCACTTTTTTTTTGAGAGCAGCTTCCAGTTTATGTTGTAACCCAATAAAAGTAAACAGGCCCGTTCCTCTGGGAATTTCAACAAGTATATCTATATCACTATACTTGTTTGCTTCTCCGCGGACATAGGAACCGAAGATAGAAGAACGAGTTACCCCCGCCTCTTTTAAGATAGGCACAACTTTCTTTTTTATCTCATCTACGTTAGCTGTTTTCATACTGTTTGTATTATACCATCACGAGTTTCAAAAAGTTGCTTAAGTAGTACAAACTAGATCAAAAAAGCTTTTTTGGATACAGTAACACTTATATTTGCAAGTTAAATTTATGCTAGAATCAGATTTGAAATGAGCCACGTAATATCTAAAAAAGATATTATTAATTACTACGATTTAACTTTTTTTGAATATAATTTCATCTTAGGTTTAGGTAGCCATCTTGGAATGCACTACGGATACTACGATAACAATCATAAAACTTATGCTGAAGCTAACCGAAACCTCAACTGCATGATTGCCAAGTTGGCCAATGTAACAAAGGGGATGAAAGTGCTAGATGCAGGTTGCGGTGTTGGAGGGAGTGTCATCTGGTTAGCCAAAAACATCGGCGCTGAAGCTATCGGCATTACTCTTTCTAAAACGCAAGTAGAGAAAGCTAAGATGTTTGCTCAAAAATATGAAGTGAGGAATCTAACGCAGTTTATGGTTGGAGATTATACCCATACTAAATTTCCTGACAAATCGTTTGACGTTGTTTGGGCAATAGAAAGCGTTTGCCATGCAAAAGAAAAGCTTGACTTTATTAAGGAATCCTACCGAATCTTAAAACCCGGCGGATGTTTAATAGTTTCTGACGGATTTATAAAAAAGAGAAAGATTACAGATAGCGAAAAAGAACTTATTAGGAAATGGTTGATGGGTTGGAAAGTTCCAAGCCTGGAATATATGGATCAGTTTATAGAAAAGATGAAGAGCGTGGGCTTTAAAAATATCCACAAGAAAGATGTATCAGAAAATGTCATGCCATTTTCCAAGCGGCTTTATAAATGGGCAAAAATTTTGAATCCAATAGCTCAGGTTTTAAGATTCTTGGGGATTTTTTCTAGAGTAAACACTGGTAACGTGATTGCGGCAGCTGGTCAATACCCTGCCTTAAAACAGGGTCTTTGGCAGTATGGGATAGTCTGGGGGAGAAAATAGCTGTGATGTTTGATTTGGAAGAGTTATGATATAGTATCTTAGGATTATAGACGTAGACTATAATTTTCGCTATGCTCGAATTATGAAAGTATATCTTGCAACTGACCACGCCGGTTTCAAGTTGAAGGAAAAAGTTAAAGACTTCCTGATACGGGAAGGTTACGGGGTGGAGGATTGCGGGGCATATGAATACAACGAAAGCGATGACTATCCTGATTTTATAAGTAAAGCCGCTGAGGCAGTATCTAAAGATCCTCGAAATAACAAGGCAATCATTTTTGGTGGTTCAGGGCAGGGAGAAGCGATTGTAGCCAATAAATTTTCGAATGTGAGGGCTGTAGTATATTACGGGGAACAAGAACAAATGCCCGGTTTAACTCGCGAGCATAACGATTCGAATATCCTATCTTTAGGTGCAAGATTCCTAACAGACAAAGGAGCAATAAATGCGGTTAAACTTTTCTTAGCAGCTCCATTTTCAAATGGTAAGAGGCATGTTAGGAGAATTGAAAAGATTAAAAAAATTGAAGAGAAAATATAATGGTTCAGATCATCCCGGCCATACTTTCTACTACAGAAGCTGATTTTGAAAGAGACACTTCCCGACTTAAACAGTCTTCATCTTTTAAAGAAGGATGGGTACATATTGATTTCGCAGATAATATATTTGTTCGAAATAAGACTATTGAATCGTCTGTGGTAGCTAAATATCCGATTGAGTTACATAAAGAAGCTCATCTTATGGTATCACATCCTTTGGAATGGATTGATGATTTGGTGGAAACAATCTTTGAAAGAATAATTTTCCATATTGAGGCAAAAGACGACACAAAAAAATGTATTGAATATATAAAAAATAAAGGACTTCAGGTAGGACTGGCTATAAATAACGAAACTCCGATCGAGAGGTTAGAGCAATTTATAGATGGAGTAGCTGTTGTGCTAGTTATGGCTATTGTGCCGGGATTCCAGGGACAAGAATTTATTCCGGCAAGTTTAGATAAAATTAGAAATTTAAAATCTAGAGGATGGAAGGTTCTCGTTGGTGTAGATGGAGCAGTGAAGGATGATAATATAAAAAAGATTGTTAACTCAGGAGCGGATTTTGTAATAGTAGGATCTTATCTTTTGAAAGGGGATATTGACGAGAATTTGGAAAATCTTTGGGAGAGAATCAAATGAGTAATGGCGGATTATTTAAAGCTGAATCTATACACCAAGTTGCTATTTTTGGCTCTTCTCATATTGATGAAAACCATTATTTATTTAAAGAAGCTTATGAAGTCTGCAAAAAATTGGCAGAAGCTGGATATGTGATAACTGATGGAGGAGGGCCGGGGGTTATGAGAGCAGCGAGCTTAGGAGCCAAGACTGCAGGAGGAAAGGTTATTGGAGTAACTTTTGAAGCAGATGAGAGGATGCATTTTGAAGGAAGAGATCCCCTTAATAAGGTGGATGTAGAAATAAAGACAAAAAATTATTTAGAGAGGACTCTAACGCTTTTGAAAGAAGGACAAGTTTATGTAGTTTTTAATGGGGGGACCGGAACTATTTCTGAATTTGGTATGGCTTGGGGACTAGCGAAACTTTATTTTGGACACCATAAACCGTTAATTTTATACGGCAAGTTTTGGGAGAATATAATTGGGGTATTTAAGGATAATATGATAATGCGACCGGAAGAACTTGAGGTTTATAAAATCGTCGATAATCCGAAAGCGGTCTTGCAGGCAATATTAGATTTTGAAGATGAGCTAAAACAAGGTCAACACGTACATATTAAAGCAATCACAGACGATTTTTCGATTTAGTGGTACTATTAATTTAATCTTTATGTCAGCTACAATTTACGATATTCATAAATTAGAAGAAAAATCCAATTTAATCCGCCAGGATATTATTAAGATGTTAGTTGAAGCAGGATCCGGTCATTCTGCCGGACCTTTGGGTATGGCAGATATTTTTACCGCGCTTTACTTTCATATCTTAAACCATGATCCGGCAAAGCCGGATTGGAGCGAGCGTGATAGATTGATTCTATCTAATGGTCATATCTGCCCGGTACGATATGCAGCCATGGCTCATGCCGGCTATTTTCCTATTTCAGAACTGAAGACTCTTCGTAAATTAGGTTCTAGATTGCAGGGTCATCCACATAGAACTGTCCTACCAGGGGTTGAGACAACATCCGGTCCGCTTGGATCCGGTTTGTCACAGGCCGTAGGTTTGACTCTGGCAGGCCGGATAGATAGTGCACGCTGGCGTGTTTTCTGTTTGATGTCAGACGGCGAACAGGATGCAGGCAATACTTGGGAAGCGGCGATGCTTGCTGGAAAAGAGGGGCTGCATAATTTAACGGCTTTAATTGACCGGAATAATATTCAAATTGATGGGTTCACGGAAAATATTATGCCGCTTGAGAATTTACGAGCAAAGTATGAAGCTTTTAATTGGCATGTACTCGAGATTGACGGTCATAATATGGAAGAAATTATTGATTCTTTCAATGAAGCTAAAGCTATTTTTGAAAAACCAACTGTTATTATTGCGCATACGATCCCTGGTAAAGGAGTGGATTTTATGGAGAATAAATTCCAGTGGCATGGAAAACCCCCTAATAAAGAAGAAGCAAAACTGGCTCTATCAGAACTTAGAACTTTAAAGGGGAGAATTCGAAGCGAACACCAGTAGCGATGTCATTCCTGCGAATGCAGGAATCCAATTAACCAGTGGAGGTTATAATTGGATCCCCCGCCTACACGGGGATGACAGAGAAAGAAATTGGATGATAGAAGATTATTCTGGTTCTGGACAAACTAGAGTGATATAGACAAATATGAATAGTATTTTAAAATTGACTTTGAAAACAGTATTAGCCTTGACGATAGGTTTTGTATTAGCTATTCCCTCATCCATTCTATTTCAAAAGCTATATTATTCAGTTCTATTCCGTCTGAATATGATTAGTGTAAAGTGCCCAGAATTCGCTCTAGATAATTTTGACTGTAGTCTAGAATACAATCCATTATTATTCATATTATTTCTCCTTTTAATCATTTTAATTTTTATTATTTGTTATTTGATCACAAGAAAAATTATAAATAGACTTTTAAAATGATAAACAAAAACGCTTATTTGAACCCAAAACTGTTTGATCCTGATATTGAACAAGTACCGTCCAGAAATGGATACGGCGAAGGTTTAGTTTTAGCAGGAGAGGAAAACGAACAGGTGGTGGCGCTTTGCGCAGATCTTACTGAATCTACAAAAACTCAAAGCTTTGCCGAAAAATTTCCCGAAAGATTTGTAGAAATTGGTGTTGCCGAACAAAATTTGGCTACGGTGGCAGCCGGAATGGCGCTGGGAGGAAAGATTCCTTTTATTTCCTCATATGCTGTCTTTTCTCCTGGTAGGAATTGGGAACAGATTAGAACCACTATTTGTTATAATGACGTTTCGGTAAAAATCATTGGGTCTCATGCCGGAGTTTCTGTTGGACCAGACGGTGCGACTCATCAAGCCTTGGAGGATATAGCGATCATGCGGAGTTTGCCTAATATGATAGTAATTTCTCCTACAGACTCAGTTGAGGCAAAAAGGGCTACTCTTGCCATGGCTCGTCTGGCTAAACCTTGCTACATGAGATTATCTAGAGAAAAAATACCGGTTATTACTACAGAGCAAACCCCTTTTGAGATAGGCAGGGCAGAAGTTTTTTATGATCCTTCGACAGGCTCAGGGCGAGCGGATGTGGCAGTTATTGCCACCGGTCAGATGGTCTATAGGGCGCTGTTGGCTGCCAAAGAGCTACAATCACATAAAATTAGTGTTCGAGTAATAAATTGCCACACTATTAAACCTTTGGATAAGGATACTATTCTAAAAGCCGCAGAAGAGTGCGGAGCAATAGTTACTGCAGAAGAGCACCAGGTCACTGGCGGTTTAGGAGGAGCAGTAGCTGAGTGTTTGTCACAGAATTTTCCAGTACCCTTAAAAATTATTGGTATAGAAGATCAATTTGGAGAATCTGGGGAACCCAATGAGCTTATGGAGAAGTTTGGTTTGACAGAAAAAGCAATAGTTAAAGCTATTAGCGAAGTATTACGGATAAAAGGAAAATGATTTCCCCTTTATTTGCCAACCGATTGATTTTCATTCTCAGCTTACTTGGGCTGGGAGTTTCTTCGTTTTTATTTTACGAATACAGTATAGCCGGTTCGATTATTTGTCCGACCGGCGGTGGATGCGATATTGTCCGAGCCAGTCCCTACTCTTTATTTTTAGGGATCTCTATCCCTATTTTGGGGATCGTTTTTTACCTGGCAATGGCAGTACTCGCGGTGGTGCGTTCTCAGGCATCTTCTAGGAAGATGCTCTTTTATTTGCAACTGCTGATTGCAGTAGCAGGGGTAGGTTTTGGTATATATCTTACTTTACTGGAAATTTTTGTGATCAGGGCGATTTGCTTTTGGTGTGCCTTATCGTTTATAATATCACTCATGATTTTACTATCGGTTGTTTTAGCACGGAAGGTTTAGTATATGACAAAAGACGCTTATGAAAGAAGAAACTAAAGTCTTAGGAATCATTTTAATTATTACGG
>Ga0209541_10012923_pt1 | contig 12849 bp, 13 predicted proteins | sample RifCSPlowO2_01_FD_184027 | JGI IMG/M metagenome (GOLD analysis project Ga0209541, IMG submission 184027) | Groundwater microbial communities from Rifle, Colorado - Rifle CSP2_plank lowO2_0.1 (SPAdes) (version 2) | ecosystem: Environmental > Aquatic > Deep subsurface > Groundwater | place...
CTGAAGGGGCGAGCATGCCACCAGTCTGTGACTGGTGGTGTCAGCGAGCATTTGACGGGACAGAATAAATAACGTCCTTATAGGGGTTAATATTTTTGAAGTTTGCTAAAATGGATTAATAGAATTTTTTCTTTATTTTTTAAGGGATTTCAATGTTTATATCCAAAAACCTTATCATAATCTTTATGATCAAAAATATCCATAATAAAAGTAATTATTTCAATTTGGTTTCCTGTTATTGTATAGACTAATCTCCATCTGTCAGCCAATTCAATTCTCCAGATATTATCAACATCAAATTTTTGAATATATTTTGTAGGGATCTGTTTCTTCTTTACTTGATCACCTGCAAATGGATTTTGTTTCAACAAATCTTTTACTCTATTGATGCTTCTTAATAAAGTCTGATGAAAAGAGCTTTCAATTCCTTTTAACTTTTCTTCCCCAACTATCTTATTTAGCTCTTGATAAACATTATCTGCTTCTTCAGAAAGTTTAACACTAACATCTTTTCCTTGGAACATTATATTTCCCTTGCGTTTTCAATTGCCTTTCTCAATTTAGGACTAGGATTGTAAATCCATAATATTCCCTTATGGCTATCAATTATCATACCTTTTTCTTCCAGATATTTTAAAATTAAGTTTAGAGTCTGGTGCATAATCTTAGAAGGCAATCTTCTTTTAAGTTCTTCTCTGTCTATCATTGTATCTGCTTCTCTCAAAATTCTTTCTACCATTAGCATAGTTCTTAAACTAGGATAGTGTATTATTTCCTGATCATTATATATTTCCATACTAATTTTTATATAAATTTATATATAAATATTTCGTTTTTATTGGCTGTATCTTCTTTTTCAAAAAAGAAGCAAAAAATACGGCAAACCATCAATATAAACAAACTGACTGCTCCCAGCATCTGCACTGCCCTGCGACTTTCTCATTAATATTCGAACCACATTGCATTCTCGCTTTCAGCTCGGGCCGGACAACGGACATTAAACTGTTCGAACCTTGCAGAGTTCTCGCCCCAATTTTTCAGTCAATTACAAATTTAAGAATGCTAAAAAACTGCGTTTAATGTCATATGTTAAGTGAGATTTTGCTCGGATTTTCTAGCATGGAGAGGCCATGGGGAAAATATTATGTTTCATGCTTCTCCAAGATAGTTTGATTTTCCTGCCATGATTGACTGAAAATACTTCACAAAACCCTTCGCTTATAATATTCTTCATTCACTAGCCTTACATTTGTTCGGTCAATTAACACAGATTATACTAGACTTTAACTTTACAGCTCAAAATATAAATAAATTTAAATACATAAAATATATGTACTATAATGTGAAAAGAAACAAGAAAAAAGAGATTAGTGAGAAAGACAAGTATCTCTTGGATTTTAACAATGAAATAAAAATTAAAACAAGTATATTTCATAATTCTAATCTTACTATCTTTGAGGCTTTTGTTAAACATCTTAAAGAAGAAAAAAATTTCTCATTTCATGAAATATCTATTTTATTGAATAGAGATGAAAGAAATATTTGGACTGTATATAATAATTCATTAAAAAAATATAACAAAAATTCAGGAAATGATAAAAAATTAGGTTCTTATAAAAAATGAAAAAAAAGAGGATTAAAATATTAAGAAAGTTTCATAGAAAAAAAAGAAATGAATTAATCAGAGAATTATTCATAATGATTTTTGCAATTTTATTTTCTCTAACTTATTTTTATCTAGATCCACAAATAACAGGTTACAGCACTTTTCATATTAACATAGCTGATGTTCTTAATTTAACTTTAAATTCTCCAATAAATAATACCAGAACAAACAATATGTCAATAATGTTGAATATCACTCAGGAAGGAAACATTACTAATTTTATTATTTATGGTGGGAACACTTCTGACTTAGATTATAATAATGTTTTATATAGAAATAATTCAATAACAGGAGTTCAAGCAAATAACATAACATACAACTTCACTGCTTTACCAATAAAGCCTCAAGGAGATTTTTCAGATGGTCTAGTTTTATTGATGCACTTTGATAATATAACTAATTTTGAAAACGCTACTAATGGTTCTAATTTTACAGTTTACGATTGGTCTTTAAATAATAATAATGGGACAGGGGCAACTAATTCAAGTAATGGTGGTCCACAGTTTAATGTAACTGGTGGAAAGTTCGGAGGCACATTTGAGTTTGATGGAAAGGATGATTATATTTCTATTGCTAATTCAAATAGTCTTAATTTTGGAACTGGAGATTTCACATTAGCATCTTGGTTTAAAACAACAGAAACAGAATTAAGAGCAATTATAGAGACTAACAAAGTTGAAGGAGGTTTTAATACTGTTATGAAGTCCATAAGGATTAACGACGGGGGTTTTGGAAACTTTAAAGTCTACGTAAGAGGAACCGGAACAGATGATGAAATTGCTGCTAATACTAGTGGTTTATTAACAGACGGAAATTGGCATTTTATTGTAGGAACTTATGCTTCTAATAATATAAATCTTTATTTTGATGGAAAATTAAATGCAACAGGTTCTTGGAATGCTGGTAATACAAATACAAATGAGTTATGGTTCATTAATTCAGTTCAGGGAGGAGCTAGTGGTTCTCATCTATATACAGATGGCACAATAGACGAGGTAGCAGTCTGGAACAGAACTTTATCAAGTACAGAAATATCAAATATGTATAATTTATCTATTAAAAGAATTTATTATTGGAAAGCAAATGCAACAGATATAAATAATAATTTTAATGATACAGGAATAAATCAATTTGTAACAAATAATTCAGCACCAAACATAACTTCTATAAATATAACAACAAACGGACCTACAAACAAGTCAAATGAAACTTTAACAGGTAATTTTAATTTTGCAGATGATAGTTCAATGTCTTTAAATGAAACAAGATGGTATAATAATACAATAGAGATTACATCATTCAAAAACTTTACTCAAATAAATAGTGCTAATATGACTGCTGGTGATAATTGGATATTTTCAGCAAAAGTTTTTGATGGTTTAGAATGGTCTAATTGGACAAATTCATCAAGTCATTCAGTCCAAAATAATTCAGCTCCAGTATTCTCAGGATTAATACCTAATCAAACATGGGCTGAAGATACATATTTAACTAATGCAATAAATCTATCAACATTTTTTTCAGATCAAGAAAATGACAATTTAAATTATACAACAATTGGGAACAAAATAATTAATATAATAATAAATAATAGTTTAGTAAGTTTTTCACAAGTCCAAGACTGGTTTGGTGTAGAATATGTTATACTTGTTGCAAATGATTCTAATTTAACAAGGCAATCAAATAATATTACTTTAACAATATACCAGATGGATGAATCTGCTTTAGTTTCTCAATCAGGCGGTGGAAATTTAAGAAGAGATGTAAATATAGGTTTAATTGCCACATCTCCAAAAACAATCTATTTAAAAGACAAGATAAGAATACCTTTAACTATAAAAAATACAGGCAGCACAACTTTGCAAGGAATTAAATTAAGTGCATTTTCTTCAGAACAAAAAATTAAAACAAGTTTAGAAAATAATTTTATTTTAACTTTAGCTCCAGGCAATGAAGAAACAACAAACATAGACATATTTTCTAATTTAAATAAAGAAGACTCTGTTGAAATAATAATAAATGCAGAAGTCTCTAGCCCTTCATTAAAAGATTCAACAAAGATAATTTTTAATGCTGTAGAATTTGGTGCATCAAATAAATCAATAATAGTTCCAAGGCTTCAGTATGCAAAAGAATTGTTCAAGAAAAACAAAGAATGTGAAGACTTCAATTTATTATTAAATCAGGCCCAGTCTTTGTTAAATGAAAATAAGTTAAATGATGCTGAATCAATACTTGATAAAGCAATAAATGGGTGCAATGATATTATAATCCTTCAGCCAAAAAAACTAGAATTTCCAATTAAAGCAAAATCAAGTGAAAATTTTATAATTTTAATAGAATCATCAATTTTTGTTTTCTTGTTAATTGAGTTAATATTATATTATAAAAAAAGAAAAATAAATTTGTAAAACCAATAACAAATTAAGATGTCTTGCTTAATTTATTTCTTCTTTTCTTCTTGTTTTTTCTTTATTTCTTTAGTTACTTCTTCTTTCTTTGCTTCTTTAGTTACTTCTTCTTTCTTTGCTTCTTTAGTTTCACCAGCTGCTTCTGCTGTTGCAGCTGCAGCTTCTCTAGCCTTTTCTTCTTCAGCTTTTATTCTTTCTACTTCTTTTGTATAAACCTCTTGTATATTCTTTAATTGTTTCTTTAATAAAGTAATTTTTTCTGCAGGAGGTTCTTTTTTACATTCTTTAATCTCTTTTTCAAATAATCCTTTTTCAATATATTTTACAAAGTCTTTTGCAGGTTTTCCTTCAACATAAACACCAAGAGAATTGCAAGACCCGATAACATTTTTTACAGCAGATTTTAAATTTTCAATATACATTGATTCTTTTTTCATATCAGCTATTTTAATGACTTGTTCAATAGAAATATTGCCTTTTATATCTTTATTAGGAACACCTGATCCTTTTTCAATACCTAATTCATTTTTAATTAATTCAGAAACTGGAGGGCTTCCAACACCAATATTTACATCCTTTGTATTTGTATCAATGCTTAGTTTTAAAGGCACTTTTATACCTTTAAAGTTTGATGTTTTGTCATTTATTTTCTTAATAACTTCAGATATATTTATCTTTAAAGGCCCAAGTTTTTGAGCCAATTGTGGTGTTGTCACTGCTTTTCCACCTTCAACAATTAAATCCAATTTTTCTATAGACATTTTTATCTTTAATAAAAAAACCTATTTTTAAACCTTTCTTTCATCGTTTTTTGCTGAAATGCTTTTTTTTCAAAAGCCCAAGTAGTTTTTTCTAATTCTTTTTCAGTAGTTTTTTCCCGAGGCTTTTTCTTAAAAAGGCTCTTATACAAATATTTATAAAATTACGAAAAAAGCCATATCTTATAAAATAAAAAATTTGGTATAACTATGAAACTAAAAGAACATGATTTTGTAGAACTAGACTTTGTAGGTAAAATAAAAGATACAAATGAAATATTTGATTTAACACAAGAATCTGTTGCTAAATTAAATAATATCTATAACCCTAAATTCTCTTATAAACCAGTTGCTGTTTGTATTGGCGAAAATAACTTAATAAAAAGTCTTGAAAATAGCCTAATTGGAAAAGAAAAAGGAAAATATGAAATAGAAATAAAATCAGAAGATGCCTTTGGTAAAAGAAATCCAGAATTATTAAAATTAGTGCCATCAAAAATATTTAAAAAAGAAAACTTAAAACCATTTCCAGGTTTAAATGTAAATATTGATGGCAATATTGGTACTATAAGGACAGTTTCAGGTGGCAGAATAATTATTGATTTTAACCACCATTTGTCTGGAAAAGACCTTATATTTGAAATAGAAATAAAAAGAATTATTACAGATAAAAAAGAAAAATTAGACTGTCTTATATCTAAAATAAGTAGTAAATATGAAATTAAAATTGAAGAAAATAAAGCTGATATAAAAATAAACCTAAACGAAAAAAATAAAAACTTATTAAAAGAAAAAATACTAAATTTAATTCCAGAAATAAAGGAAGTAAACTTCAATAATCTTTAAATATAAGGATTTATTACAATAATAAAATGGACAGAATGATAGAAGGTGTTAAAGAAAGAGGTTTTCTAAAAAATTCACCACCAAAAAATCAAAATCCTCTTGATTCTGAATTAGAACTCTTGTTGTCTAGGCAAAAAGCTAAAATAAAAGTAATTGGCTGTGGTGGTGGCGGAAATAACACAATAAATAGGATTTCTGAAGTAGGAATTACTGGAGTTGAAACAATAGCAATAAATACAGATGCCCAAGACCTCCTTTATACAAATGCAATAACAAAAATATTAATTGGAAAAACCACTACCCAAGGATTAGGTGCTGGAAGTGTACCCCAAGTTGGTGAAGAAGCTGCAAAAGAAAGTGAGCATGAAATAAAAGAAAAACTTCAAGGTGCTGACATGGTTTTTATTACATGTGGTTTAGGTGGAGGTTGTTTAAGGGGAAGTTCTTTAATATATACAAATCCGCATGGCTTAGTTAGGATAGATTCTATAAAACCAGGGCAGCATGTTTATTCTCTTGAATATGGAAGTTTATCTAGAAAAAAAGTCTTGGCTTCAATGAAAACAGGTATTAAAAAAGTATATGAAATAAAAACAAAAAATAAATCTTTGGTTGCATCATTTGACCATCCCCTTTTAAAAATAGTTCCTGAAAAAGTAGATAATAAGAATAAATTTTATGATTTCTCATTTGAATGGACCAATGCAGAGAAATTAAAAATAAATGATTTAGTTGTAACATTAACAAAAGCCCCTGGAATTGAATGCACAAAAATTAACAATATGGAAAAAGAGGATAATTTAGATATTTTATATGAATACAAAGGCTCAACAGCTTCAAAATTTTTTAATAATTTCGGATTTTCCAAAATAACCAAAGTTTCAGAATTAAGTGAAGAAGAAGTTTATGATATTACAGTAGAGGGAAGTCATAATTTTGTTTCAGAAGGTTTTATTACTCATAATACTGGAACAGGTTCTGCACCTGTTGTTGCAGAAGTAGCAAAAAAGTTAGGTGCATTGACAGTAGCAATTGTAACTATGCCATTTGAAATGGAAGGACAGAGAAGGCTTGAAAATGCAATGCTTGGGCTTGAAAGATTAGAAAATATTGTAGACACATTAATTGTAATTCCAAATGATAAATTACTGGAATTAGCTCCTGATTTACCTTTGCATACTGCATTTAAGGTTGCTGATGAGATATTGACAAATTCAGTTAAGGGAATAGCTGAATTAGTAACAAAAACAGGATTAATTAATCTTGATTTTGCAGATATAAGAACAGTAATGGGCAAAGGTGGTGTAGCTATGATAGGTGTTGGTGAAAGTGACTCAGAAAACAGGGCAATAGAAGCAGTTGAAAAAGCAATAAATAATCCATTACTTGATGTAAATATTGATGGTGCTGTAGGTGCTTTAATAAATATCGCAGGTGGTCCTGATATGACATTAGAAGAAGCAAGGAAAGTAGTTGAAACTGTCTCATCAAGATTAAATCAAGATGCAAAAATAATATGGGGTGCCCAAATATCAGAAGACCTTGTTAAAACAATAAGGACAATGCTAATAGTTACTGGTGTAAATTCACCACAAATATTCGGTCCTAAAAAGAGGCTTTCTCAAAAAAATAGAAAAGAAATAGAGGCTGAATTAGGCATTGAGTTTATTGGGTAAAATTTATAAATACCTTTTTTTTCCTAGAGTTTATGTTAACCAAAATTAAAAATAGCATATTTGAATATAAAAGGGTTCTTTCAATAACCCAAAAACCAGGTTTAGAAGAATTTAAAAATATAGTAAAAGTATCTGGATTAGGTATTGCTATTATAGGTGGTATTGGTTTTTTAATACATATTATATGGACTTTAATCAAATAAAATGCCAATTTTTGCATTAAGAACAACAGCAAATAGAGAAGATCAGGTAGTAGATTTTGTATCTAGTAATGTGCAAAAAAAAGGACTTAATGTTTTCTGTATAATAAAGCCACATGGTTTAAGGGGTTATATATTTATTGAAAGTGAAAACAGGGAGATTGCAGAAGAAAGTTTTCATGGAGTTCCTTATGCTCGTGGTTTATTGCCAAATATTATTGAATACAAAGAAATAGAGAATATGCTTGAGCAAGTGAAAACCCAAGTAAATATACAGAAAAATGATGTTGTTGAAATTATATCAGGCCCTTTTGCAAGAGAAAAAGCAAAGGTTTCTAGAATAAATATGCAAAAAGAAGAAGTTGTTGTTGAGTTATTAGAAGCAGCAGTTCCTATCCCAATTACAGTAAAACTTGATTCTGTTAAAGTAATAAGAAGAGAAGAAGAACCTAAAAGATAATATGGATCTTTCAAAAGAAGTTGTTGTAATTACTGGAGGTAGTTCTGGTATTGGGAAAAGTACTGCTATTGAATTTGCTAAAAAAGGGGCTTCTGTTATTATCATAGGAAGAACAAAATCTAAATTAATTGATGTTTTGGATCAATTAAAAAAATATAATGAAAAATGTAGCTGCATTGTTTGTGATGTAAAAGATAAAAATAAAATAAATTCAACTATAAAATTAATTCTAGAAAAATATGGCAGAATAGACATTTTAGTTAATAATGCTGGTATTGCCATTTATAATGAATTTTCAGATTTAAAAGATGAAGAAATACACGAAATATTTGATACTAATTTTTTTAGTATAGTTTATTTTTGTAAATATGCAATCCCTATTATGAAGAACCAGAGTTATGGGCATATAATCAATGTGTCTTCTGTTGTTTCTAAAATTAGTTCTCCAAATCTTGCTATATATTCAGCAAGTAAATCTGCAGTTTATGCTTTTTCTGAATCATTATATTATGAACTTAAAAAATATGGTATTAAAGTAACTGTTGTTTGTCCAGGAGCAACAAAGACTAATTTATTTAATAATAAGAGTTGGGAAAAGTTTCCAGCAGAAAAGAGGCATAAAAATGCAATGCCTCCAGAAAAAGTTGCTAAAGAAATAATTAACTCTGTCAAAAAATACAAATTTGAAGTTATAGTTCCAAAAAGTTTTAATTTTAAAATTAAGGCACTTCATTTATTTAGAAATTCTATAATGAAAAAAATTGAGAAATTACCTAGATAAAATTTCTATAATTAATCCACTACAGTATAAAGTAGAAAAATAGAAATCTTTATAAATACATTATTATAATAATCATTATTATGATAATGTTTATTAATAGAAAAGAAGAACAAGAAAAACTCTTAGAAATTGCAAAATCAAAAAGAGCAGAGCTTATGTTAGTTTATGGTAGAAGAAGGGTTGGGAAAAGTAGGCTTTTGATTGAGTTTGCAAAAAAAACAAATGCACTCTACTTGCTTGCAGATATTTCTGAAAATATACTTGAAATTCTCGCAAAGCAAGTTAGGGAAGAATTCATAAGATTTAGTACATGGGAAGACTTTTTTGAGTTTCTCTATAAAAGTAAATATAAAATTATAATTATAGATGAATTTCAGTATCTTTATCAGATAAATAAAGCATGGCCAACTATTTTGCAAAGATGGTGGGAAAAAATAAAAAATAGTGATAAAAAAATAATTCTTTGCGGCTCAATAATATCTACAATCTATAAAATTTCAATGGGGTATGGTTCTGCACTTTATGGAAGAAAAACCTATGAAATGAATATTATTCCTTTAAAATTCAAGTTTATTAAAGATTTTTTTCCAAATTATAATTTTGAACAACTAGTTGAAGTTTATTCTATTCTTGGTGGTATCCCAAGATATCTGGAAGAATTTGACAAAATGTTAAATATAGAAGAAAATATCAAGAAGAAAATTTTGGATAAAACTACATTTCTTTATAATGAACCTATAAATCTCTTGTTTGAAGAATTTAGAACACCAGCAGCATATTCATCTATATTAGAGGCTATAACAAATGGTTATGTGAAATTTGGGGAAATAGCAGACATAAGTAAAATACAAGGGAATAAATTGTCTAAGTATTTATTGGTATTAGAAAGAGTTGGAATTATAGAAAAAGAAGCACCTATAACAGAGAAGAAAATGAAAATAACAAGATATAAACTTAAGGATAATTTCTACAAATTTTGGTTTAAATTTATTTTTAGAAATAAATCCTTGATAGAGCAAGGTCTGCAAGATGAAATTTTTAGTTTAATAAAAAGTGACTTTAATTCATATATAGGGAAGTCTTTTGAAGATATATGTAAAGATTATATTATTGATTCAAAAATTTTTAATTTTACAAAAATAGGAAACTGGTGGCATAAAGATAAAGAAATAGATATAATAGCTTTAGATGAAAAAAATAATAATATACTATTCGCTGAATGCAAATGGCAAAGTAAAATCAATGCAAAAAAAGTTTTAGCAGATCTTAAAGATAAAACAGAATCATTTAATCAGAAGAAAAAAAGTTATGTTCTTTTTGCTAAGAGTTTCAGAGAAAAATTCAGGGAAGATAATCTTTTTTTAATAGATTTAAATGATTTAAAAAATTGGGTATATAGGGATTAGTATATCTAACCAACAAAAGCAAATATATCTTAAAATTTTTATTAATTCAGAAATAAGTGAATTAGATTCTTGTTAATATATTTTATAAAATTAATAATGAATTAAACCATAAATAAAAAAATTACAAATAAAAATCTTTATAAATAACATATTTTATTTTTAATTAATGGTTAATAAACACGTGGCAGCAGGTACATTAAAAAAAGGCAACACAATAGTTTTTGATGGAAAAGCCTGTATAATAAAAGATATTCAAATTGGAAAATCAGGCAAGCACGGCCATGCAAAAGCTAGAATAGAAGCTGTTTCTATGCTTGATGACCAAAAGATTATAAAAGTAATGCCTGGCAGTGACAAAGTTGAGGTTCCATTAATAGAAAAAAAGACAGCACAAGTTTTATCAGTTAAAGAAAATATGGCAAATGCAATGGATCTTGAATCTTATGAAACATTTGATATTAAAATAATAGAAGAATTAAAAGATAAAGTAAAAGAAGGTGTCCAAGTTATTTATTGGATAATACTAGGTCAAAAAGTTATGATGCAACTAAAAGGTTAAAAATGGCAAAATTTTCAGAAGCAACTGCAAGATTATTTCATGGGGTTTTTGTTTGCAGAAAATGTAAGACAAAGATAAGGACAGATGTAAATAAAATTCTACATAAAAAAATAAGCTGTAAAAAATGTGGTGGCAGGAATTTTAGGCCAATTAAAAGTAAAAAATGAACATTGATATAGTTCTAGCAATAATATTTTATTTAGCCTTATTGATATTTTTCTTTTTTCAAAAAGACAAATTTGAAGTTAAATCTAAAATTCTTTTTATTTACAAGACAAAAATAGGTATTAATTTAATGGATAAAATAGCAAAAAAATTCAGATTTATTCTAAAGCCATTATCTTATCTAAGTATATTTATTGGTTTTGCTGGTATGGCTCTTATTCTTTTTATATTGTTTAAAGGAACATTTGAATTGATATTTGTTCCAAATTCACAGCCAGCATTGGCTCCTGTTTTGCCAGGTGTAAAAGTTCCCGGCTTGCCTTCTCTCTCATTTTGGCATTGGATAATTTCTATATTTATAGTTGCTTTGGTTCATGAATTCTCTCATGGTGTATTTGCAAGATTATTTTCATTAAAAGTGCAAAGTTCCGGCTTCTTATTTTTAGGACCTATATTAGGTGCATTTGTAGAGCCAGATGAAAAAAAACTAGAAAAATCCCCAAAAAGGCAACAATTGGCAATATTGTCAGCAGGCCCTTTTTCAAATATTGCTTTAGCTTTTATAATATTATTAATAATTAATTTTGTTTCTGCACCAATTCAGAATAAAATTCTGGATTTTGAGAGCCTGCAAGTTAATAAATTAATTTCTGATTATCCAGCTGCAAAACAAAATATCCCAGTCCCATTTATTTTAAAATCTATAAATAATAAAGAAATAAAAAATATCTCTGAATTTATTATGATTACAGATATAATAAAACCAAATGAGAAATTAACACTAGAAACAGATAAAGGAAATTTTAATTTAATTACAGTACAAAATCCAAATAATGCCTCTCGTGGTTTTATAGGCATATCTGATTTTAAGATTAATACTAAACTAAAGCCAGACATAAACAAAAACCTGGGGAACTTTTTATTATGGTTTTTTGAATTAATATTTTGGTTGTTTACAGTTAACCTTGGTATAGGCTTATTCAATCTATTGCCTTTAGGTCCAATAGACGGGGGCAGAATGTTCCTGGTTTTATCTTCAATTATATTTAAAGAAGAAGAAAAAGCAAAAAAATTCTGGTCTTCTATAAGTATTTTTTTATTAATTATTATTTTTATAAACTTGCTTCCTTTTTTAATAAAACTATTTAATTTTCTTTTAAAACCATTTTTATCACTAATTTAAAATGTTAATTGATGTTCATGCCCATATTGACAGATTTAATGAAGATGAATTAAAAAAAGTCATAGAAAGAGCTGAAAAAGCAGGTGTAGTTTCTATAATAACTCAGGGAGTAAATCATGAGAATAATTTAAAGGTTTTAGAATTAGCAGAAAAGTTTAAGATTATTAAACCAGCCCTGGGCTTATACCCTTTAGATGCAACAAATGTAAAAGTAATAGAAAATTATGCAGTATATGATCCTGATAGAAATACAAAATTTGATGTTAATGCAACATTGGAATTTATTAAAAAAAATAAAAAAAAGATATTTTCTATAGGTGAAGTTGGAATTGATTTCAAATTTTCTAATGACAAAGAAACACAAATTAAGAATTTTAAAAAGATTATAGAATTAAGTGAAAAAATAAAAAAACCATTAATTGTTCATTCAAGAAATGCTGAAAAAGAATGTATTGAATTATTAGAAACGTCTTCAAATAAGAAAATTGTATTGCATATGTTTTCTGGCAATAAAAAATTAATAAATAAGGCTTGTCAAAATGGTTTTTATTTCTCTGTTCCTTGCATAATAAATAAGTCACAGCATTTTCAGATGTTAACAGAAATAGTAAACATAAATCAGCTATTAACAGAAACAGACTGCCCATGGCTTTCTCCATTTCCAGACAAGAAAAATGAGCCTGCATTTATTAAATATACAATAGAAAAAATTGCTGAAATAAAGAAATTTGACAGAAT
>Ga0209541_10012926_pt1 | contig 12847 bp, 11 predicted proteins | sample RifCSPlowO2_01_FD_184027 | JGI IMG/M metagenome (GOLD analysis project Ga0209541, IMG submission 184027) | Groundwater microbial communities from Rifle, Colorado - Rifle CSP2_plank lowO2_0.1 (SPAdes) (version 2) | ecosystem: Environmental > Aquatic > Deep subsurface > Groundwater | place...
AGCCTTCCTTTCGCATCATCGCGTCAATGCCTGCAACAAGGTCGTCGATATATTGGAAACTACGTGTGTGGCTGCCGTCACCATAAATATTAAGGTCTTCTCCCGAAAGCGCATTCATCACAAAGTTGGTAATTGCACGACCATCGTTGGGATCCATTTGTGGTCCGTAGGTATTAAAAATGCGTATGATCTTAATGTCAGTGCCATACTCACGGCGGTAATCCATAAGGAGTGTCTCGGCGCAACGTTTGCCTTCGTCATAACACGCACGTGGTCCGAGCATATTTACATTACCGAGATATGTTTCTTTTTGTGGCACTTCGAGTGGGTCACCATACACCTCGGAGGTAGACGCCTGCATAATACGTGCGCCGTGCTCACGTGCGAGGTTGAGCATATTGATGATGCCGACCGTGTTGGTCTTTACGGTATGCACAGGATCGTACTGATAGCTCGTGTATGAGCCGGCACAGGCAAAGTTATAGATCCAGTCAATCTTTTCTTTGATACGAAGTGGGTTAATAATATCGTGCTTGATGAACGTAAAATTTGGATGCTTCAGAAAGCGCTCAATATGCTTGGGCTTCATCGTGGTCTGAAGATTGTCGACCGCGATTACCCGATGTCCTTCGGCAAGGTATTTTTCACAGAGGTGTGACCCGATAAATCCTGCACCGCCGGTGATAAGGATAGTTTTCTTAGTTTGTTCGGCCATATGTTCCCCCACTATATCACTGGGTGACCCTTAAAACAAATCATCTTTTTTGTCTTCGTCTTCGTCGGTAATCTCGAAATCGTCGGCAGTGAGTAGGCCTGGCGTACTAGCCTTGCGCGTGAATCGAAGGCCGAGCAGAGCAATGGCGGCAAAAAATGCCACCCCGACATACCAGACCCAAAGATCTGTTTTTGGATTTTCTGGAAGAAGGCCTTGCTTAGCGCCAATGACGGATGCTTCTTGGTTTTCTTGCGGTAGCGTTTTTGTTTCTATCGCATGCACTGCGGGCTTTGTATAAATAATTTCTTTTGTGGATGAGGAAATAGCTGGTGCCACTTCTCCTTGAACTGAAACCTGTGTGCCGTTCGGAAAATGAAGTGATGCAGTACTTTCTGCGGGGGTTATGAGTCCTGTCACCTCGGATGCAAGAGTTAAAGTCTTGTGTGCACTCACGAGTGTGTTTTTGGGAATGATAAAAGTTTTTCCTTGCGCCATAACCTGCCACTCTGAGAGATCGAGTTCATTTGCTCCGCGATTTTCTACAGCGACGAATGTGCGCGCTCCGTCGCTGCCCGTACGTACGACGATCATTGGCATTACCGCGACAATCCGCACGCGGTCGGAGGCCGCATAGTACCCCGATGAAGCATCGATGACTACCGTGTATTCGCCTGGATAATAAAAAGTATGCGTAACTGCTGACCCCTCAGCACGTGCGCCATCGCCAAACGCCCATACCATGCGCGCATTTTCAATCGGCTCTTTTTTAAGCCCCCATACGCGCCCGGTAAATGTGGTGACTGCACCAACCGAAACGGTTTGTGTTTGTGCGGTTATTTTGGTAAAGATTTGTGGTTCAACAGGAAAGGACGACGTATTGTTCGCTACTGTGGTAGACACAGCCTCGTTATTTGATGATGCTCCTTGGGCCTCCTGAGTGCCCAGAGGGGCATCAGGGACTGTTTGTGTAGGTGAACTACCGGTGCCCGGGGTTGGGGTGGTGGCATTCCAAACGCCATCAATTTTTTGCAAAGAATTACCGTCGTTTTTTGCCCCTTGCTCAGAACTATATAACACCGAATCTATAACTGGATCAGTTGGTTTATTGCTACTTTTCATAGCGATATCCTCACTACTGTTGAGCGAAAATGATGCCTTAAAAAGCAATCCTGAGAAATTTGTAAAATACTTTTTGAAAGCATCGTCATCGCTGGAAATTACGGCGTACCCACCAGGAGGAACTTCTGGAGCACTGTCGGTGGCAATAATATGCTGAATCTTGTTTTCAAAAAAGAACCATTTTGTAAGGTCGATGGTAGCAGAACTGCTGTTTTGAATCTCAATCCATTCCCCGCCAGCACTCGCGTCGGTGCCTTTCGGGTCATACATAATTTCTGAAATCAAAACCTGCGCGGAAGCAATCCGCGCAAAAAACAGTATTACAATGAGCGCAATCGTTCGCATACTAATCTTCTCCACGGAGAATCGCCGTTAGCACATCCTCAGGAACTTCTTTGGGGCCTGTGGGGCGCTCTGGTTCTAATGGTTTTGGAGTAGGAGTTGGCTCACGCTCTGGCTCTGGGGCTTTTGGTTGCGGTACAGGTTCAGGGCCTGCTTGCGCAGGCAGGCGCGGTGTTTCTTTTTTCTCCTCGTGCTCCTTGAGCACTCCCGCAAGTGCAGATTTAAGGGTATTCAAATTACCCTCGCTGGGACCCTTACCCTTAACAGGTTGAGTAACGCCGCGTTCAGGTCTTGTTTGTGCAAGAGCAGCAAGAGGAAGTTTTTCAGGTGTCGCCGATTTTTCAAGTTCTTGGAATGCTTTTGCAAAAGGTTTCTCTATTTTTTTATGAGCCCCCTCTTCGCGGCGTGGTAATGGGCGAACCTCCTCACGACGAGGTTCCGACGAACGTGTTGTTTCTTCTCGACGCGGTTCGGGCACTCTCTCTGGTGATACTGCAGGAGCTGATTGAGGGTCACGGGGTCGAGTACCAAAAGTGACTTCTTGCGACTCAGGTTTACGTTTTTCTTGAGGCGCAGGTTCTGTCCCTCCTTCGTTCCCCGACGCAAACCAATCGGCGATACCCTTTTCCACTTCTGCTCGTGGATGTCCGTACGATGTACGTGACGACACAATCACTTCTTCGCGAAGTGATTGTGCAGGTGGTGCAATAGGTCCAAGTGTCACTGCCGAAAAAGAATGTGACGCAACGCCGTCAATCATGAGCTTGAGGTACAGCTGGTACTTTCCGAGACCTACCATATCCTCAGCAGTAAAGACGGGTGCGTATTCTTTTTCAAGAACTTCTGCATCAGGCGCCCCCACACGAAACATAATTTGTGTGCCGACGTTACCAAAGACTGCATCTGCTACTTTCTCATCCATCTGTTTGACGTATTGGTGCGCTACGGTCAGGGCAAGCTTGTACTTGCGTGCTTCGGATAAAATGTCGGCAAAGGACTCGTTGGCAAAGTTTTGAAACTCGTCAACATACATATAAAAATTAGGGAGGCGTTTGAGCTCACCTTCGGTCAGGTCTGCACGCGACATCGCCGCAAGGTAGATTTTGGTAATAATCATCCCGCCCAAAAGAGCCGCGTTCCCTTCGCCAAGCTGTCCCTTTGAAAGATTCACGATGAGAATCTTGCGCTCATCCATCATTTTGCGCAGATCAAAACTCGAGTGTGGCTGCCCAATAATATTTCGAATGAGCGGATTTGACGTAAACTGTCCGAGTTTATTTTGAATGCCCGGCACTGCTTCCTTTGCATAGTTTTCACTATACTTTGCAAACTCTTCAACCCAATATGCTCTCACGGATGGGTCTTTTACGTTATCAACCACCTTCTTGCGATACGCCTTATCGGTGAGCATACGGCTTACCCCAAGGAGTGTTGATTCTGGATACTCAAGGAGTGCAAGGAGTGCATTCATCAGAATGTACTCCATACGCGCTGAAAAAGTTTCCGGTCCCCAGATTTTTTTGAACGCACTCAAAAGACCGTTAGCAATGAGGTGTCTTTTGTCGGCGCCGACATCCTCCATCACGTTGAATGAAATTGGATTGTCAGTATCGAACGGTGCAAAATATACCACATCTTTTACGCGATCGGGAGGAATGTAGTCGAGGATGAGCGCTGCGGACTTGCCGTGCGGATCGATGAATGCAAAGCCCTCGCCATTTCTAATATCCTGCACCACCATATTTTCGATGAGCGTTGACTTGCCCATACCAGTCTTGCCGATGATGTACATATGTCGGGTGCGGTCCTCGGCCTTGATGCCAAACGGGATGCGCTTGTTCCTGCGGTCTGTCTCCGCAAAATACGTGATGCGATTTTTATCGTAGAGATACATTATTTTTATTGTATCACGCCTTAAACAAAAAATCGCGCATGGTGCGCGATTTTTTGTTTACTAGGGCTTGAGGGCGGACGGGGTGTATTTGTTTGCGGGGTCCCAGAGTATCCACGAAGAGAGGCCGGAGTCGTAGGTTGCTTGGATTTGGGCGCGCACCTCGACTGGGCCGTAGTTGCCACCGTAGTCAAAGTCTTGGAGCCACGGGCGCATCTTGTCGCGGCTGTATACGTCTTTTGTGTAGACAGCAGGCGTTGTTGTACCGACACGTAGGCCACCAAAGTGCTCGACAGTCGTAGTATCTGCCGCTGCGCGGTCCGCTCCTCTCGTCATCACAAACTTGATAATGGCGTATGCATGGTCGTTGGGGTTTTTCCATCCGTTGAAGTTTGGCGGGTAGTGCGAGGGGTATACCATAGGCATTACGTAATCAAAGTATGGCATCGCACGCTCGAGGACCTGTCCAATATTGAGGTCGTCAGTGTTGGTGGTCGTCATACCGAAAAGGTCAACGGAGATAACGGCGCCTGACGGCCTTACCGTCTGACTAAGGTATGAATAAAAATTCTCAAGAGCAACCGCTTTAGGTGTGTTCTTTGTCCACGGGAATGCGATGTCTTTCATGTTGCCGTCTGAGGGGAACCGAATGTAGTCAAAATTGACCTCGTCGAATCCGATAGAGTACGCATCCTGAGCAAGCGCTGCGATGTATTCCCAGTACGGCTTTGCAGAAACATCAATGAACGCGAGACCTTTACGGTCCTTCCACACACCACCGTCTGACGCGCGCTTTACAGCAAGCTCGGGGTGCGCCTTGGTATAATAAGGATCTTGAAAAACCGTAACGCGTGCAATGGCGTAGATTCCTTTTTCGTGAAGTGACGCAACAAACTCCTGCATATCTTTCACGCGACAACCAGTACCCTGTGTTTCAGAAAGTTTGGGGTCAGTAGGATTGTAGGCAATCGTGCCGGTGTAATCTTTAACATCAATTACGATTGCATTGAGCTCAGTGTCGTCAATCATCTTTACCAGCTTTGCGCGAAGCGACGGCGCGGACGCATAGCACGCGCTCATATAAACACCTTTGAGGGGGTTCGGGGTGGCGATATGGGTCACTACAATTTCAGGCTTTACCACACCTCCATCAACTACCTCCCTTTTCACTGGAGGAGTAGACATCTCACTGCCGATCTGTGCGTTTTTTTTCTCTTCAACCCCGGCGGTATAGTCGACCGCAAAAAGCATGGGCATAAAATAAAAGACGGAAAGAGATCCGACTGCAAAAGTACCTGCCATTAAAAAATTTTTGTGTTTTCGGTTCATGAAGTCGTGGTGATGTCTTCAGGAGAAGCAGGGAGTGCTTGGTCGGCTTCGTCAATAAGTTTTTTGCAATTACTGCAATACACCACCGACGAAAGGTAGCCGAGTACCGCAATACCAAGCCCAGAAAGAACGAGGAGTGAAGTGCGCACAAGAGGAGGTAGTCCCGCAACGGCGAGTACAATCACCAACATGCCGAGAAAAATAATTGCTGTGTATTTTGACATACGCCTAGTGTACCCTATTCCTCCACCTCAATCAACTATGGCCTTGGTGTGACGATTACCACAAATTCACCACGCACACGGTCGGGATTTTTAGTAAAATGAGCACGCACTTCGGTAGTGGTGCCTCGCACAAATTCCTCATGTATCTTGGTGAGCTCACGGGCAACAACGACCCCGCGGTCGGCGCCACAGAATTTCTCAAGCGACTCGAGCGCTTTCTCTATGCGGTGAGGAGACTCATAAAAAGCCATCAGGCGTGATGATGCGGCAATTTCTTTAAAGAGTGTCTCTCTCCCTTTTTTGTGTGGAAGAAATCCAAGAAAAGTAAACTCTGCAACTGACCCCCCTGCAGCTGAAAGTGTAGCAATCAGCGCTGACGGCCCGGGGATAGGAACAATGGCGACTTCATCACCAAATTTCTCGCGTACCTGCATAAGGAGGAGCGAGCCGGGATCAGAAATGCACGGCGTTCCTGCATCCGACACAAGCGCAAGGTTCTTCCCTTCCTCGAGAAGTGCTAAAATTTTGTCTGATTTTGAAAGCTTTGACTGAGCGTGATAGCTCATTTTGGGGGTTGTAATATCGTACTTTGAAAGTAGTCGCGCGGTCACGCGTGTGTCCTCGCATAAAATGAGATCAACTTCTTTGAGTATGCGGAGTGCCCTCAGGGTTATATCCTCAAGGTTGCCAATCGGTGTGCCGACGATGTAGAGCGTTGCCATGAATTTATATGAAATCTTTGTAGATATCTTCTCCTTTTAACCGCACGGCGTCAATGACAACTTTCTGCAACTCATCGTAATGAAATATAATGCGAAAATTTCCTTTTCGCGAACGATAAAAATCGCTTCCCTGCAATTTTTTAATGTTGAGAAGTTGATGTCTTTTTTGAACAAGTAAACTTATCTCCTCTCGAAGCGCGAGCTGATCCTTCTTGCTAATCTTTCGAAGAAGCTTTTCAAGTTCCCGCATAACTATCGGTTAATCTTATCGAGGATCTTTATAAAATCCTCTGCCTTAATTCCCTTCCCTTTATTGTCACGAATTGCATCGAAAACGGTGTACTCATCTTCACGCGAACGCCGCACGGGAGCAATTTCTATTTTGCCACCCTTTGAAGTCACGACGACTTGGTCGGTACCAAATTCTTTGCGCCAAACCGCAGGAAGCGTAATCTGCCCTTTGCTTGTTACGCGCTGAATCTTTTCAAACGTAAGTGTTTTTGCCATATTGCTTATTGTAATACTTTCTTACTTTCTGTCAACGCCTCCCCTATCTTAAAAATATCTCCAGCGCCCATCGTGATGACGATGTCGCCTTTTTCTGCGGTGTCACGGAGGTAGGTTTCGATAGCTAAAAAATCAAGCATCGCCCACACGCGGAGACCTGGAATCTTTTGTTCATCCACAATACGCTGCGCAAGAATCTCTGCGGTAATAGTCGGGTCACTCGCCTCACGCGCCGCATAAATAGGCGCGACAATCACTTCGTTGGCGTCGCTAAAACTCTGTGCGAAATCATTAAGTAAAAGTTTCGTGCGTGAATAGAGATGCGGCTGAAACACAACACGGATGCGACCCTCGGGATATTTTGCACGAAAACCTTGCAGGGTCGCTTTTATTTCTGTAGGGTGATGTGCGTAATCGTCGTACACAAGCGCTCCTGAGGTGGTAGTACCTTTGTTCTCCATGCGTCGCCATGTACCTTCAAATTTTGCGAGGAGGTTCACCGCTTCAGCTTCCTCAACACCCAGAAGTCGCGAAACCGCGAGAGCTGCTCTCGCATTTCTTATATTATGTTCCCCTGAAACAGCGAGCTGTATACTAAGATTTTCTTTCGTGTAATCAACAATCTGTGCGACTGCATTTTTTAGAACGGGCGCTACGCGTGAATCGCTTGGGTCACACACTACCGCGCCCGACGCAGGAACTTTCATAACCATCTCGGCAAACGCCTGCTGTATACCATCAATGGACCCATAGTAGTCGAGGTGGTCGTTGTCGATATTGGTGATGACCAAAATCTCGGGTGAAAGATTTATGAACGACCGTTTATATTCGCATGCTTCAACCACAAAAAAATCACTGGTGCCGGCAATAAAATTTGAGCCAGTTTTTTTGAGTAAGCTCCCCACAATGACCGTTGGGCTTTTTTCTGCGCCTACAAGCACCTCAGCAATCATTGCCGTTGTCGTCGTCTTGCCGTGTGTTCCCGCAACCGCAACCGTGCGCATGCCACGCGATATCATACCAAGCGCCTCAGGATATGAATACGTCGACACTCCCCGCTCGCGCGCCGTATGAAGCTCGGGGTTTTCGTCAGGCACTGCGGGTGAATACACCACGAGGTCAAGCTTTTCGGGGAGATGGGCAGCGTCGTGCCCAAAAAAAATCTTCGCACCGAGAGCGGTGAGTTTTTCAGTCACCAGTGACGGCGCGCGGTCTGAACCACTCACCAGTACTCCCCGCTCGAGCATCATCCGTGCAATCGCTGACACACCAATGCCACCGATACCAATAAAATGCGCTGCTTTAACATTGTCGAGAAACGCTTCATTCATACTACGAGAGTTTGTTTACGAGTTTTACAAATTGATCACCACGATCAAATTCATTCTTAAAAACACCGAAGCTTGCGGCGCCAGGAGAGAGGAGTACCGTATCGCCACGACGTGCAATCTCTTCCGCATACGCAAGGGCACCTTTCATTGAATCAACAATAAATACTGGGTACGAAGTTTTTTTAGGGATGAGCGCAAGAAGTTTTTCGGTCGCCGCACCCTCAATGAGCACGAGGCCCTTCACGGTCTTGTGCACGAGTTTTGCCATATCAGTGTAGTCGAGCTCTTTATCAGCACCCCCCGCAATGAGTACGATATTTTTCTTAGCTTTATTTTCAAGAGCGAGGAGCGCGGCGCTGTTACCATCGGGCGTTGTCGCCGTAGTATCGTTGTAGTATTTTATTCCGCCTGCCGTGCGTACGAGTTCAAGACGCCCTGGTACGCCAGTAAAACTTTCGACACCTTTTTTGATTGTCTGTTCATCCACATCAAGCTCACGGCATACCGCAATGACGCACGCGATATTGGCACGATTATGCTCGCCGGGAATTTTAATTTTCCATGCTTTCGACACGAGTGATTTCTTGGCGACAAGCACCTGACTTTTGACTTTTGACTTTTGACTTTTTAACTCTCTCGCTGCCTGTTCACCCACGATAAGCGCGCCGTCTTCATTCTGATACTTAAAAATATTTGCTTTATCATCAAAATATTTCTTCATATTCCCCTTGTAGTAGTTCAAGTGGTCAGGGAGGAAATTAGTGAACACCGAAATGTGGGGGGAAAGCTTCGCGTCGCCAAAACCCTGCATCTGCCACGAATCAAGCTCAAGGATTACTACGTCCCCTATCTTTACGTTTTTAAGGAGCGGAAGTGTCGCCATCCCCCGTACATTACCACCGACAAAAACATGTCCCGGATATGCAATATCAAGCACATGTTTCAAAAAGTGTGTCACGGTGGATTTACCCCGCGTCCCGGTCACCCCCACAATCGTTGCAGGTGTGAACTTTGCAAAAAGTGACGCGTCCATCTCAACAGGTATCTTGTTCTTCTTTGCCTCTGCCACATACGGTGAATTGAGAGGCACCCCCGCTGCCTTGATCACCATGTCGCAATTTTGAAAATCCTCGAGCTTGTGCTCGCTGAGCACGTAGCGAATATTTTTAAACTTCGCAAGCTGTTTCAAAGACGGCGCGAGTGCTTCAGCACTCTTGAGGTCAGTAACCGTAAGGTCCGCCCCGAGTTCTACAAGAAACTTTGCCACATTGACCCCCCGCCCCAAAAGTCCCAGCCCGAGCATCGTAATCTTCTTGCCCTTGAAATAAGTTTTGTAGTTCATTTCGTTCATATCCTTCCATCATAGCAGATACCTTGAACCATTGCGAAATAGGCAGTTTTCTGATATATTCTAGCGAGCGAGAACAATGAAAAGCGTACTCGTTTTTCGTTGTCGAGCGAGCGACGGATATATATTGTACCAGTTATATATATTCTCCAAGTGCTAGAAATGCGCGTGTAGCTCAGGTGGTTAGAGCGCGTCACTGATAATGACGAGGTCCCAGGTTCGAGTCCTGGCATGCGCACCAAAATAGGCAGTAAAAAAGCGAGGGGTAAGCCTCGCTTTTTTTGTCTCCGAAAGAAAACTAATGATTATCCCGGACGGCGGGAAACACCCACAAGGCCTAGGAGGCCACTACCGAGCAACCAGACGCTCGCTGGCACAGGCACCACGGTTGGCGTCAAAAACTCCTGACCAGAACCCGAAGGCGTCGGCGTGAGGACTTTCATCACGCCACTCCAGTTGTAGGTATTGTGGGTGCCATTGGTCGCCAAATTGTAATAATTTTGCGCCAAAGGATCCATGATGACCGAACCGGGGGCCATGATATTCCATACCGCACCTTGTATCTGCGCGCGAACCGAAGGTGTTGCTGCGGCCGTCTGACTAAAGAGCCAGCCAGCTTGGCTGTACTTCGATACACCCGAGAACTTGGTGCCTGCGCCGCCTATGACGTCTGCATACGTGAACTCGTTTGCGGTCCAAGCCTGGCCGTAATTGATGCCTGTTGTGAAGTCGTCGCAAAATACAATCGAGTCCACACCGTCAATCTTGGCGTTGTAATACCCTGCATAAACGCCGTGGTACGGAACGCTTGTTCCTTGGTTGATGAACTGCACATTTACCGTTGCTGCAAAAGCTGCCGTAGCAGTCATTGACGCAAGCGAGATTAGAGCGACTGAAATAGCCGTGGATATTCTCTTCATTGTTTTACTCCCAAAGTTATAGAAAGAACAAAAATGCCGTATTAAACGGTAAATTAACTATAGCATAAAAAATAACAAAATGCAAGCCCACTTGAGCTGCTGTAGTTTCTGTGGTATGGTATTTATAGGTTTTCGGGGTAACTTGAAAAATTCGTTCTGTTAACAACCAAGGAGAGTATCTATGCGCAAACAACGAGGGCACGGCAACCGTGGAACAAAAACAGATGACCGTGTCCTGAGAAAGCCGGGGATATTTCGAAAAGCCCGCAGGGCATCCAGCCTCTTAAAGCGAATCAACATGATATCCGACAGGATCAAGCGTAGCGCGCTGTTCGGACTACTCTACAGCTAACAAGGAGCACTTCATGAGAAAAAGCTTTCTTTTAACAGGGGTGCTACTGGCTTTGACACTCAGTCAAGCAACACCCCCAAGTGTTCTTTCGCTCCGTTCTGACAAAGCGCCACCGAGCCCTCGCACGCTGTTCCCCCGCATCAAAAACCGCCGTGAGAAATTTCGCCCACCCAAGATTATCGGGAAAAATAAAATGGGCAACAAGCAGCGCGGTCGCCGCTAATACATACACCCTCCCCACAATCCCCAACCTCGAGTTGGGGATTTTTGTTTATCAAAAGAAAAACCGCGCTCAAAATGAACGCGGTTTGTGGGGGGCGTGGATCAAGAAACCCACATCATATGGTATGTACCCTTCTTGGCCTTCTCGCATGACATGCGCTTGCCACGACTGTCTGTGGCGCGCACGCAATCGCCAGTTTTTACCGATTTTTCAACCGTTGGCAAGGCGAACGTGGATTTCATTGAAGTGACAAAGAAACCCAAAACGATAAGCGTGAGAGCGGGCATAACCATATTAGAAAGAACTTTCGAACGCATTTTTCAAACCTCCGTTGATTGACCTAAAACAAGCTTAGCACCTTTTGACTTTTTTGTCAAGCCCCGACACCTACTTTTGCATTACTGCATAGTGTTTTCGTTATTTCTTCCTTATTTGTTTAATTTTTCATAAAAAACACACTTCTCGGAAGTCTTAGCGCAGTAAAAACACGATGCAAAAGTAGGTGTCGGGGCAAGCCCTAACCGAATAGGGCTTGGTATACCACATATGCCTCAAACCAGAATACCGTATAGATGGCAAAGTCATCAACCGTCCTTGGGATGAGATACGAGAGCTTTTCTAGCATGATATTCTCCTCAGACAAAGGGTCTTTTTTCATCCTACTGTTTTCACAAGTAAAAGCAAGCACCCACACCTATGCCTGCATAGCTTTTGTTCTGCTGTTCATTAAATTCTCGAAATCACAAAGTAAGCAGTATGTATTGTAAAAAAAATGGATAGTATTACAAAAGCAGAACAATGCAGGCATAGGTGTGGGCACAAGCACCCTAAAAACAAAAAACACCCACGAGGGGTGCTTTGTGCTTTTCCAACTGCAATATGTAAATTATCTAAAGAATTGATTTCGAGTATTCTTTCTTTTGTTCCGTTCTCCGCCTAACTTCTTCGTCCGTCTAAAAGACAGGCGCCTAAGTCAGGTCTTGGGTGTGCGTAACCCTTCGCACACAGGGGGTCCCTTTTTGAGATGGGAGGACCTTCATCTTGATCTCTTGCGAGAAAAACCGACCAATTCAGAATATCGCGACCACGAGGGCGCACGATATCGTTATACTTTTGAATTGATTCACGACCAGCTTCCGCTAGCCGTGCCTTGTTACGACTTTGTCCTTGTCACCAAGCTTACCTTAGGCCCACACAAGGTGGGACTTCGGGCACTCTCGGCTCCCTTGACATGACGGGCGGTGAGTACAAGACTTGAGAACGTATTCACCGCGGTATAGCTGACCCGCGATTACTAGCGATTCCAACTTCATGGGGTCGAGTTTCAGCCCCCAATCCGAACTGGGGCCACCTTTCTTAGGATTAGCTCAGAGTTACCTCGTCGCGACCCGTTGTAGTGGCCATTGTATCAAGTGTGCAGCCCAGGGTATCAAAGGGACATGCTGACCTGGCGTCATCCTCTCCTTCCTCCCCCGCCTTTATTCGCGAAGCGAACACAGCTTTTAGCTTTTAGGTTGTAGCTTTTAGGAATTCCTAACAGCTACAACCTACCAGCTACCAGCTGCGCACTTCGTGCGCAAAGGCGGGGGCAGTCTCGTCTGACACATATAACAGACAACGAGGGTTGCGTTCGTTGACCCACTTAAGGGGACAGTTCAAACCACGAACTGACGACGGCCATGCATCACCTGCTCATAGATCCTTGCGGAGTTACCGAGTTTCCTTGGTCTTTCCTATGAGTTTCAAACCCTGGTGAGGTTCTTCGTTTACCATCGAATTAAGCCACCTGATCCACCGCTTGTGCAAGTCCCCGTCTATTCCTTT
>Ga0209541_10012928_pt1 | contig 12845 bp, 12 predicted proteins | sample RifCSPlowO2_01_FD_184027 | JGI IMG/M metagenome (GOLD analysis project Ga0209541, IMG submission 184027) | Groundwater microbial communities from Rifle, Colorado - Rifle CSP2_plank lowO2_0.1 (SPAdes) (version 2) | ecosystem: Environmental > Aquatic > Deep subsurface > Groundwater | place...
ATATACGACCCAGAAAGTGGAAGCCACAAAAAAGGGACGCTTGATGGGAAAAATATTTTATCTTCATGAACCTTTCAGAAAAAGTGACAAATGACCTGCGATCGATGCTATTGGTGTCTTATAGTCAACAATAAATCACTTTTTCAAATAGAATACTTTTTGCAAATCCAACTCAAATGCAACTACAGGCTTCTCAAGTTTCCAGTTGTTGAGTACCTGTGGGTGTATTTCGCCTATAGTGCCAAACTGTTCATTCCCTATTTTAATTCCCGCCGCCCGGCCTTCTATAAAGCTTGGATGCTTTAATGGATTAAATTTATAGGACAGGCCGAGTTGATTAAGCAAAGCGTCAAGGACTGAAGAGATATCCTCATAACTTACCTTGGAATTCGATATTACTGCGGCCAGCTTCAGCATGTCCATGGAGCCCGTTTCTGATTCTTTATCAGGCACGACAGTATAGCCTATTTCAAATATTTTCTGCGGATATTCCCTGTGAAGATTCTGTGCCAGTACATCCATTAATGATGGCAACAGGTTTTTCCTGCATATCGTGCATTCCACGGAAACAGGATTTAGCGTCTCGCAGGCGTCCTCTTTCTTTATCAGCATCTTTTCGAATTCATCAATTTCGTTTGTAAGAATCATAGAAACAGCTTCTTGGAATCCCATGCCTTTCATCAAATTGCTGGCGAATTCAGAGAATTCTTCCATGTCGTAGCGTTGTGCTATAGTAGGGACTTTTGGCACACGTGGTTCAAATTTCTCATAACCATGAGCTATAGCCACATCTTCGACAACATCAATTTCATGCATTATGTCAGCCCTGTAGCATGGGACTAGTACATATTTTCCGTCGAATCCAAAACCCATTCTTGCTATTGTTTCAATAAACTCAGCCTTTGAAAGATCTAAATCAAGCAACTTGTTAACGTAATCCAAATTTACTAGTATTCTCCTTGGATTCAAATTAGGCGTTTTTTTCTTGTTAATACTGACAGTCTCTATCTTGAAACCTCTTTCTGCAAGCGAAGTGACTATAATGTTCAGTGCATGATTGACTGCACCTTCATGCAACCCCGTAATATCTATGAACAGGTTTTTCGTCTTTTCAGTAACGCGCGTTAGTTCGCCGTTTATCACAGGAGGGAAACTTAAGACATCGTTGTTTTTGTCTACTATAACAGGCCATCTCTTTGCGCGTTTCAATATGCTAACGTATCCGCCCTTCTCATGTTTTTTCTCTATCTCCCCAAGCGTCATCTTTTCTTTCTTGCCCAACGGAATGAATTTTATTTCGTCAGGCATTACAGCCTTGTATCTGAAAGGCTGTTTTACCTTGTCTAAGTCATGAAGTCCGATGGCTACTTTCTTCCTTTTCCTGCCCATCGTGTCATGGATCTTTTCCTGGACTTGTACTAGAGAAGCAATAACATCGTGAGTTAGCCTTACATTCCTGACAACAGCAGCCGCTATATGCGGTCTCACGTTAGAAACTGACTTCTCTACGTGAAGCCTGATGCCGCTAGGTAATGCCTTGTAAGATACCAAGCCTTTTGAAAATCCTAAGAAAGTTCTTGCGGCTCTTGTAAATCCTTCAGTGCTAAGCATATCGGGCCTGTTAGGAAATACTTCATAGAGTACTTTATCCTTTTCCAACTTCTCAAGCGGACAGCCCATCATTGGTATCTTTTCAAGATGTTCCTTTGTGAGCTTCTTTCCTGCAAGCTTATCCAAGTCCTTTAGCGAAAATTCGACTACAGCCATAATTACCACATGTTTATTTCCCTTAGCAGTTTCAGGTCATTTTTACAGTAGAAATTTCTGACGTCATTTATGCCATGCTTCAGCGCGATTGTTCTTTCAAGACCTAATCCCCACGCCAAGACTGGAACATCTATCCCCAGAGGTTGTGTAACTTCAGGCCTGAATATACCTGATCCGCCCAGTTCTATCCACTCTTTTTTCTCTTCAAAGTACACTTCCGGTTCTGCGGACATTTCAGTGTAAGGGAAGTATGCCGGTCTGAATCTTATTTTTTTGAACCCCATGCGTGTATAGAACTCCTTTAGATACCCAAGCAAATCACGAAAAGTAACATTCTCATCGACAACAATACCTTCTACTTGTGTGAATTCAGGCAGATGCTTGTAATCCAGTGTCTCATTCCTGAAAACTCTGCCTATGCAGAAAACTTTTGCAGGTGGTTTTAACTTACTTAGTTCTCTAACAGAAACTGCTGTCGCATGGGTACGCATTACCGCTTTCTTCGCTACTTCCCTGTTCCATTTATACCCCCAGCCAGACGAGCCTGTATTACCGCCCTTTTCATGCGCTTCTCTGACCTCATTCACAACGTTTTCTGCCGGTAATTTGCAGGATTCCGGGGTTTTCATATAAAATGTATCTGCCATTTCGCGTGCAGGATGATCTTGCGGCTGATAAAGCGCATCGAAATTCCAGAAGCTTGATTCCAGTAAAGGTCCCTTGGCTTCCTTGAACCCAAGATCAAAGAATATGTTCCTTATCTTCTGTATATAGAAAGAAAGCAAGTGTGTTTTACCCGGATAGATTTTAGTGCCCGCGAGTTCGACATTATAAGGCTTCAGTTTTACTTGTTTCCAATATTTAGTTTTTATTAAATCTTCAGTGAGGTTTGCAACTTCTTGGCCTGCGAGTTTCTCAGCTTTCTTTACAGCCGTTTCTCTCTGTTTTTCTATGAGTTTTCTTTGTACTAGTACATCAAGCAAACGGTTTTCTACATGATCCCCGCCTGCAAGTTTCTTTAACGCTTCGTACTCCGGTATATTTTTCGGATTTCTGACAAGCGCAAGCTTGTTGTTTTCTATTTTAATCCAGCCATGTTTTTTCGCCCATTGCAAAGCTATGGAGAAGTTTTCTACCTTTTCCTTTGCTTCAGTGAAATCTACAGGCCCGGAAACGAGCAATTCAATTAAACGCATTTCAGGCAGTCCATACTTGAGATAATTCCTTCCTTCATCAGTCAGTGTATATTCTTGCATGATATCAATCTTGTTTACTCATATTTTAAAAGTAAAGAAAAAAGCATATTTATACGAGGAATACCACCTGTCTTTAGGCGGCGGTATTATTATTCGTGGTATTCCGGTATAAAAGAATCCACATGTGTTATTAGTGGTATTTCACAGAAATACCACCATCTTCAGGCCGTGGATTCTTTTTATAAAACTTCTTGGGAAAGTTAGTTCATGTCTAGCGCAGAGAAAATAGAAGACATAGCAAAACGCAAAGGTTTCTTCTGGCTTTCTTCGGAAATATACGGCGGCATGTCGGGTTTCTACGACTATGGCCATCTGGGCGCCTTAATGAAAAGGAAATGGGAAAACCTTTGGCGCAGTTATTTCCTCTCACTTGACGATAATTTCTATGAAATATCGCCTGCAACAATAATGCCGGAAGGCGTCTTTGTCGCGTCTGGGCATTTGGAAAGTTTTGTAGACCCCGTTGTAAAATGCAAGAAATGCGGCCACATGGAACGGGCTGACCATATACTTGAAGAGGAGCTCAAGGAAAACTTTGAGGGCGTATCAAGTGAAGAACTTGAAAAGCTCATAAAGCAGCACGGGATAAAATGCAGCAAATGTCGGGGCCCTTTGGAAGAAGTAGGCACTCTAAATATGATGTTTCCTCTGAATGTAGGCACAACAAAAGTAACCAAGGCGTATCTTGTTCCTGAGACAGCCCAGGAAGCTTTTGTGAATTTCAAAAGGCAGTTCGAAGTCTTGAGAAAGCAGCTGCCTTTGGGCCTTGCTGTAGTAGGAAAAGCCTACAGGAATGAGATATCACCTAGAAACCTTTTGCTGCGCATGCGGGAGTTTACTCAGGCAGAACTTCAGATTTTTTTCGATCATGATAACGTTGGCGAACATGAAGAATTTGATGAAATAAAAGACTACAAATTGTGTTTATTCCCTACCGCCAACAAACAAACAGGCAAAGTTGAAGAGGTATCTTGTTGGGCTATTATTGAAAAGATGGACCTGCCAAAATTCTATGTCTATCATCTAGCTAAGATACAGCAGTTCTACTTGGATATACTGAAAATACCAAAAGAAAAATTCAGGCTTCGAGAACTGTCTGAAGAAGAACGGGCTTTTTACAATAAAATCCATTGGGATATAGAGGTCGAACTAAATGATCTGGGTTTTAAGGAGTTAGGCGGTTGCCACTACAGGACCGATCATGATCTAAGCGGCCATCAAAAAATATCAAAACAAGACATGACAGTGAACATAGAAGGAAAAGAAATCCTTGCACACGTCCTGGAACTTTCCTTTGGTGTAGACAGGAACATTTACGCCCTGCTTGACATAGCTTATGCCGAGGAAAAAGATCGCACTGTATTAAGGCTTCCTTTTGGTGCCGCACCTTATGATGCAGCCATACTTCCACTTGTAAATAAAGAAGGCATGCCGGGCCTTGCTGAAAAAATAAAAGATGTCCTGAAAGCGAAAGGCTTCACCGTATTTTATGACTATTCCGGCTCGATAGGCCGCCGTTATCGCCGTATGGATGAAATAGGCACGCCTTTCTGCATTACAGTAGACACAGGCTCTCTCAGCAGCAAGGACGTAACTATTCGCGACAGAGATTCAATGAAGCAGATACGGGTAGGAATAGAACACCTTCCAATGGTTTTGGAACAACTGATAAATTACAGGATAGAATTCACAGAAGCTGAGAAATGAGCCTTAACTAACCTTTCATTCTTCCTCTTTTCTTTTGTGTTCTCTGCTTTTCAAACTTCTTGAAGAATTCCCTTTCCAGATTTTTAAGAGATTGCTGCATGACAGTAACATAATTCCATCCATAAGCCTTTGTCGAGATGAAGGTGCCTAGCTGCGTAGGCAGTTGGGCACTCACTGAATATTTTGTTTTGCCGCCCTCTTTCTTATGTCTCTCAACCATAATTTTTAGCGGTTGTATTTCAGTCGCTCTTGATATTTTTTTCAACATGATTTCCGCTTCTTTCTGGGTCTTTTCAGCGTGTTCTGCGTCGTTTTTATCTAAACCTGTTATTTGCACATATGCAAATTTCCTTGGCTTGACAAGCATCCGCAGCACATCCTTGGGAGTTATTATTTTTAACGAGCCGTTTTCGATCAGCACCTCTTCATGCTGCCTTAATTTTTCCAGTATTTGCTCGTTCTTCGCGTTGGCTTTGAGAACCACCGGTTCCCTCATGATAGCTGTTACAAGTGTTTCATCTATGTTCAGAGATTCTTTGTAACCCCTGTCTTTCATTCTGCCTTCACGCCCTGCAAATTTCTGTTTGCCTTCGACTATCTTTATGAGTTCTATTGTACCCACCACGCCTACGCATTTTCCGTTGTTTACTACAGGCACCCTTGAAAGATTTTCGTAAGACATGATATGCTTTACTTTTCCTACGTTATCTTTTTCCTCAACAACAACAGCCTCTTTTCCTTCTAAGCCTGAGTTTATCTTCACGTGCTTGATGACATCGTTCTCTGACAAAATTCCGCGCAATTCTGTATCAAAAACCGGCAACGCACGCATATTTGAACCGAGTATAAGCTCTATTGCATCTTCTGTACTCGCTTCCGGGGAAATTACAGGACAATAGTTCATGAGGGTAGAAACCTTTGTTGAGGCAGGATCGACCTCTTTTTTCACAATACTTTCGAGTGTTATCATTCCAGCCACCTGACTCTTGTTTAGCACAGGCAGCTGGTGAATCTTGTAGTTTTTCATCTTGGCAAGCGCAGATGATACGGGATCATCGACTGAACAAACAACAACATTCTTCGCCATTATTTCTTTGACTTTCATACTCAGGATACCACCTATCTTTAGATGCTGGAGGAAACCATTAAACCATCAGTAATTACAAGTGGTTTCCTGGTATCACAACCATCGTTTGAAAACGATGGTTGTGATGTCAATCATCGTAGCAGATGTATTTCCTCTCTCAGATATAAATAAATTAGTTAGATATGAGCTAAAATGACAGTTATTGACGTCAGGCAGACTATTTGCAGGGCAGAAATAGTAGATATCGCAAGAAGGCGCGGTTATTCATACAGGCTATTGGAGCCCGGAACGGGTGTGCTGATGAAAGGGGAAGACGTTTTGTATCAGGCTTTTACAGGAAGCGACAGCAACGGCTACAGTGTCGTGAGATTGAGATTTTTTGGCGGAAAAGGAGAAGAAGACAAAGAACTGGAAGGCGAACTATTTTCAATAAACATTTAAGATGCCACTTGCCTTCAGGCCGTGGTCATTGAAAAACACCCTCTAAGGCTTCATTCTCTGGATGATGTAGTAAGTTGCATCGCCTTCGTTGTCAACAACGGCCCAGAGCATACGTGCGCGGATGTTATGAGCCAGCCTTACGGAACGCGAAAGTTCCTGGAAAGACAGTGTGTAGTCCTCAGGCACGCAAAACACTATCCATTTTGTGTGCTCTTTTGCACTCTTTGGGCCTTTCTTAAGCTGTACACCACGTTCATAGACACGGAAATCGCAGCCAAACTTGAAGCCAGTCCGTACTAGAAGCCCGCGCTCTCTTAGGTCTTCGTAAACACGATAGCGCTCGGGAAACCTCCTATCCAGGTTCCGCGCATGGTCATATAGTTCCTGGAAATTTATCTGTTTCCCGCTTGAAAACACTCTTATTCTTCCTCGCTTAAGAAGCAGGCAGGCTTCGACCATAGCGAGTTCAAGCCTGTCGCCTATCTGCTTGCCATAGTAACCAGGCTCATAAATCTTTTCAGACCCTTTCCATGCAACAACCTTGCTTTCTTCCAGCTGCGTGTCTATAATTTCCTTTATTTGTTCAGGTTCTACATAGTCCGGTTTATCTTCCCATTCTTCTAATTCCTTATTCTTTTTACTCATAATCATCTCTTCAGGATACTCGCAAAGAATTAGGCTCTTGGATTCTACCAGCCCAACTCCTCAGTAATTTAATCAACAGAAAAGCTTAAAATATAAGCTAAAATGGTCACTTATTCCTTGAGATATTTGCTAAACCACACGTTCATTTCCTTCAAAATCATATTGAGATCCTGTATTTTGTCGCCTATAGAGTGGTCTGCCCCCTTGATTACAATTAACTTTTTTTGTGATTTGATATTTCTGTAGTACAGTTGTGAATGAGTAACTGGCACAACATCATCTTTATCGCCATGTATGACAAGAACAGGACATTTTATTTTCTTTGATAGTCTGCCCATATCATATTTCTGCCTGTCAGTAATGAAATTGTAATTAAGCGGCTTCTTTTTCCTTTTCCAGCCTTCAGCCCTTACAGCATAATATCTAAAACCAGTTTCTTTCCAACTTTTCATTGCTTCTTTATCACGCATTATTTCCGTGTCGTCTAATCTGAAAGGTGCTGCAATTGGAACAGCAGCATCTATCTTGTTCAGTGCCGCATATATCATTAGTACATTTCCACCAAGGCTGGTGCCTGCCATACCTATACCCATGGACAGCTTCTTCTTTTTCAGAAATTCAACTGCTGCTCTGGTGTCGTCTAGACATTTCGTGACAGTGAAATCTTTGAAATCGCCTTGGCTTTCTCCACAACCAGAAAAATCAAATCGCAAGGCGACAAAGCCTTTTTTGCTCAAGAACTCGCACCATTCTTCCTTTTTCACTTTACTGCTTGTAAATCCATGACATACGATTACAGCCGGCGCCGGCACCTTCTGAGGCAGGTGCAAAATGCCGCAAAGCCTTTCTTTGTGCTTATTCTTGAAGAAAACTTTTTTCTGCATAAAATCGCCCGGTTGCCTGTGATTTGTAACTTTGTACTGCAGCTGGGTAGTTCTTGTATCCATAATTATGCTTATACAAGGAATACCACCAGCCTTTAGACGGTGATATTATTAGTGGTATTCCGGTATGCTCAGAAAGCAAAGCTTTCTGGCATGCCAAAATTGCTCTGCAATTTTGAGCATAAGAGGATCCACAAATAAGATTTGTGGATCCTCTTTATAAGCATCTGCGTTATTTTTTAATTATGAGAGAGTTCGTCATGCGTGCGAGGAAGGCAAAGACAAGCCCCGACATAAACCTGGATGAACTGCCAAAACAAGGAAAGCTTGATTCTGTTTGTGCAACTATAGCAAACGCGCTGTGGATATCTGGCGACGTGCGCAAGGATACAATAATTCATGTTGTTTTGGAAGGGCCAGCCAATGGACCGAAGGTAGTGAGTTTTTTCGGTAATGAAATAAAGGGCCTGCGCCACGACGAGAGATCGATAGCGTCATATATATCAGAAGCCCTGAAGAAAGGCGCTTGGCTGAAATTAAACGAAGAGGCAAATGTAAGGTCAGGAATAACTGTGGCAAAGAAAAGTTTTGAAAAGCTCATCTGGGAAAAGAAAAGCAAAAAGATTTTTGTCTTGGATAAAGATGGAAAGGATATAAGAAAGATGGATTTTCCAGAAGACTTTGTGATCATCTTCGGCTCGGCAGAAGGGCTGCCGCCGAAGGCAGGGAATTTTTTGAAGGAATTAAAGGCAGAAAAGACAAGCCTTGGGCCGCAAATGCTGTTTGCTGCACACTGCCCCGTAATAGTTCACAACGACCTTGACAGAAGGAACCCATCCGTATGACCTTTTCTGCATTAAGATTTCATCCAACGTTATTTGGATTCTGAGCATCCGTTATTTCGGCACACACATGTTAACACAATATCTGGATTATCCGGGCCACATTTAGCTATAGAAGCATATGCAACAGTCGTACATCTATCACAAAACTCTACGCAGTCCGCATCTCTGTTGCAAGAAAGTGTATTTGTTAAATTCTTTTGCGATCCAGTAGAAAGCGCATAAATTAAAACAACAACTAAGATAGTTATTGCAACAATCACTCCAGTTTGTTTCTTCATTGTTACTATCTTACAAAACAGAAATATATATATATGTATACAAGATCGAAGTATTGTTTATGATTACTCAAAATACACCTCTTCTTAAAATAAATGAAGATATTGCAGAGTTCGTTGGCGCTTTAATTGGAGACGGATATATTTACACTAACAAAAACAAATATATCATAGGATTTACTGGAAATCCTATCACAGATAAAGAATATTATGAATATCTAAGAAGATTGATAAATATAGCTTGGAAAAAAGAAGTCAAAATAAAATTAAGAGGGAGAGGCATTAGAATTGTTATTAATTCTAAGAATATAGTTAATTTTTTGATAAATGAAATACAAATTAAACACGGAATCAATAAAAGCGAATCTGTAGTAATACCAGAAGTCATGACCAAAGACTGGAGTTTGACTAAATTAGTAATAAGAGGTATTGTTGATACAGATGGCTCTGTTTTTGTTTCTAAAAAGCCCGGCATAGATATGTACCCTTCTATAGAAATTACAACATCGAGCCCTGAATTAGCTTTTCAACTAAGGAATATCCTATTAAGCCGTGGTTTTAGAGTTGCGAAAATATGGAGTTATAAATCTAAATTAAGTAAAAGAATTTCTTATAAAGTTCCTCTAAACGGACTTGAAAATGTTGGTAAATGGTTAAAAGAAATAGGCTTTTCCAATCCTTACAAACTGAAAAGAGCAAAAGAAATATGGGATGGGAGGGATTTGAACCCTCGACATTCCCGACGTAACACAAAAGTGTTATGCTCCACGGTTCCTGCTCAGTAGGACTTCAGCTTCACATCTTTCGATCGTGTGCTCTCCCATGCTGAGCTACCATCCCTAATTAACTTCAAACGCCTTTTCAATACTCTTTCTCATATCAGGGGATATTTCAAGGCTCCTAAGCTCGTCTTTCGTTATCCACCTGTATTCTGTATGCTCGTTCGGATCTATCTTTACAGCAAAGCTGTCAGCTTGTATTATAAAATCGCTTTCAACAGAATCCTTTCCGGCATACTTGTAGTAAAACTCGTTGTATTTCTTGATTATTCTGATTTGTAGTTCCGTTTCCTCTAAAAACTCCCTTACAAGTGCTTCTTCGTCACTCTCGTTTCCTTCAACCCTTCCGCCAGGTATTTCCCAGAGATTAGGCCAAAGTACCCTTTCTTTTGTCCTTTTGACTACTAGCAATTTCCCTTTTTGGAACAAGGCACCACCTACTATTCTTTTCAACATAGCGCCCCGAGGCGGAATTTCGTGCCTTTGCTTGCTTCTTTCCGCAAGCGCTTTGCACGTTTATCCTGTGCAAAGGGCTTCTCGAACCGCCGACCCTCACGTCTCTGTCCTGAGATTTATCTGTGTCCCGAAGAACTCCGTTCTTCAAGATAACAGCGTGATGCTCTACCTGCTGAGCTATCGAGGCATGACTATTAGTTTTCATAAGGAATATTTAAAAAGTGCTAAAGAAGTATGGCATCTGCCGGAGTTCTACTTTTTCTAGTCCAGGAAATCCTTTTTCTTGAGCTTGTCAGGCAGGTACTCTTCTGACATGAACTTGAGGCCTCTGTGTGATAACGCCTCTATTTCGGCTTTTATTCCTTTTTCAACCATCAGATTGAGTTCTTTCTGCCACCTTGGATTTCTTTTGAACCATTCATATTCAAGCATTTCTTTTGCGCGCTTTATGTCAACATCTTTCGCTTTTATGGTAGCTTTCTTCAGATCATACTCGAACACGTCACTTATTGTCAGGCCTATGAATTTAGCGCTTGGCGTGGATATCCTGTCAGAGACGTGAGCCAGAGAAATAGATCCGGATTTGATTACGGAATAAATATAGACGCCGTACGCATCAGCGTCGCAAAACACGTAAACGGGCAGCTTGAATTCATCGTGCAATCTCTGTATCAGCAAACGTGTTCCGCGCGATGGCTGGCCTCCCGTTCCGATAAGTATACTTTTGTGCTTCTGCCAGAACTTGTCCTCGTGCAATCTCTCGAATCCGGCGTTCTTTTCTACTACAAGAACGAAATCAGCGTCCACTTTCTTTATGTCTATTTCCTCAACAGTGCTTGGTATTGACCATCCGCCGCTGCCCAGCTTTGACCAGTCTATGCTATCCCCGCGGTCTTGTATAACCACGTTTCCCGCAACAATTCCCTTCCTGTCAGTTGTGAGGTGCAGCTGTTCACGCAGAATATCCAGAGATACCTCGATATCGACTATCAGCGGGTCGCTTTCGCTTTGCTCGTCAATAGTATTTTCATCGCTGTCGGGAAGCGTGCGCTTCAAATTGTAATACATGTCTCTTATGCTTGCGTGTATGCTGTTGTCTAAAAGCGACTTGCAGAAGGAAGCTACCATCATAGTTTGCATGAATTTCTTCGCATGGGCCACATTAAAATAGTATCTTTTTGATGTCTTGTTGCCAAGTGTAAGCTGATTGGCCTTCTTGTCAAATACAACATTCGATAAAGCTCTTATTGGAATTTCTATATTCGGATTCTCGCTTCTTTCTATGTCATTGACTATTTTGTCACCTAATGCAATAAGTTTTTTTCTTGTCTCTTTTGAAGTTTGATCAGCCATTTCTAACGCCTTTGTTAATTGTTAAGTATGAAAGTCTTTTCTGCGTTTCCTATTATCTAAAGTCTGTTACTCTTCTTCTATCTCTTTCTTTCCTGCCTTTCCTGTGGCTTTTGACTTAACCTCTTCTGTCTCGGGTTCTTTTTCAGATGTTTTCTGTTCCTGGATTTCCAGTTCCTTCATCTTATCCCTGTTCTTTACCATTCCAACTATTTTCTTTTCTATTCCACTCGGTTCCTTTCCCGTTAGTATATGCAGAGCATTTGCAACCTCCCCGGCATAACGCTCAAAGATTTGTATCCTTCGCTGCGCCTCGCCTGCGCGCCTTCTTCCGGACAAAAACGAGGAGAGTTTTCTTCCAGCTTCCTGCAAGGTTAATTGTATTTCCTTTACTATTTCAATGTAGGGTGCTATAGCTTCCTTACTCTCCGACACAAATGGTACCCAAACAGAAGACATGTGAATTACCAGTATCATAGGCCCTGTAGGCAGTGAGTTCTTCGGTTGTTGCAAGTTGTATCTTTTCCAGTCAGTTTCCTTGACTGCTTCTATCGTTGCACAGGCCCCGGCTTGGTAAAGAAGAGGCACCCTGTTTGCGATCCTTATAATTTCTATTTGGTCATCAGTGTTGCCCAGATTGCCGTAAAGTATGCCGACTTCTATCTGGAAGGGCATTCCTCTGTATACCTCTGGTTCTCTGCTGACAATGGCTACAAACTCCGCCTGAGGATATTCTTTCTTCAGGCTTTTCTCAAGTTCGCCGTTGCCTATTGGAGACAGGCAGTCAAGCGGTGGTCTTTGTATCTTAACCTTCTGCATTGCTCCAAGCAGTTTCTCTATGGAAGCCCTGTCCAGTGAAGGCGGTTTTGCATCAGCATCGAGCTTTGCTGTTTTGCATATTTCCTTTGATGTCTGCGCGCCTACAGACGAGAATTCATTTACAAGGAAAGACTGGAGTGTCTTTGAATTTGTTTTTGACAAGAATCTTTGCAAAACACCGAATTCCATACCGTAAGGATGCATCTTCATCTCTCTTGGCGGCTTAGGCAGGTGGTCGAAGCTTCTTGGAAAGGTTGTCTTGTTCCCTTCCGGCGACTGGTAAACAATCTTTGCAAAAGGATTCGCGATGCTTGTTTGTTTTAGATAATCATCAACGCTCTGGGTTTTCCTGTAACGACCGACAACATCTATCTCTATCTTCACGCCTCTTTCCAAGCCATCTTCCAGCGTCTGTTCTTTTACAATTTCCGGTTCATTCTTTTCGGTGTTTATAAACAGTTCGTAGTATTGTACCTTTTTCTTTTCATCCGTCCTGGACCAGACTTTTGTCGGAGAGCCTGTAGTCAACTGTGA
>Ga0209541_10012929_pt1 | contig 12845 bp, 10 predicted proteins | sample RifCSPlowO2_01_FD_184027 | JGI IMG/M metagenome (GOLD analysis project Ga0209541, IMG submission 184027) | Groundwater microbial communities from Rifle, Colorado - Rifle CSP2_plank lowO2_0.1 (SPAdes) (version 2) | ecosystem: Environmental > Aquatic > Deep subsurface > Groundwater | place...
ACTCAATGTATCACCGGATACATCTCGTCCTCCGTCGGGACGCCGTAGCCGAAATTCTAACCTCTCGCTTTCGAAAGCGGGTTTCCGAACATGCTCTAGCGCCTGATATAGAGGCCATCTGAAAACTCCCCTTTCTGCTGCAATCCCGCAATTCCGGCTCCGCACCGCGTCCGTCCTCGTCGGCGTATATTCTCCATATACGCCCTCCTCGTCCGTCCTCGGCTCGCTCGGAATTGCTGGATTTCGCCACGAAAAAGAGTTTTCAGACGACCTCGTTCCCACAATGAAATTATTTTCGTCTCATTGGTTCAAGGTTTTTATTGGAATGGCTGCCCTCGTAGTCCTTGTTTTTTCGAGCGACACGCCGGCCGTCATGTATCTTCGGGAGCGAACGCTTACGTTTGAGCGCTCGCTTTCTAATTCATGGATCGGGGCGTTTCTCTTTCCGCGCGCCTCGCGCGAACTTCCGTCTCGAGTCGATGAGAGCCGCAGAATTCAAGCCCTCGAGTTTCAACTGGAGGCGGCAAATAAAGAAAACGAATTGCTTCGGAGCGCCTTTGATTTTACCCGTTCATTGGGTCCGTCAGCCGACGGATTAAAAGCCGCGAACGTGTTTTCATATTCGAATGAACTCGGGAGAGAAACGCTTCTCGTTGATGCGGGCACGGACAAAGGAATCGGGAAGGGTGCGCTTGTTCTTGACTCGTCGTTTTTTCTTGTGGGGACGGTTGCGGAGGCGGGAAAATTTGTTTCGAAAATCGATATCGCGTCAAACGCCGGCAATGCGTTTGACGCTGAAATTCTTCCGGGCGGTGCTGTCGTTGTCGCGAAAGGAGTCGGCGGGGGAGTGTTTCTGCTTGATCTTGTTCCCATTGATATGCCGGTTCGGAAAGGCGATTTCGTGGGATTTTTGCCCAAGCGCGGTGTCCCGTATGCTTCCGCAATCTTTTTCCTCGGTGAGGTCGTTGGGGAAGCGAGGACCGAGAGTACGATTTTCAAGGCGGTGCGCGCGGTGTCGCCGGTTCTCCCGGCCTCGCTCACAATGATTTTTATTCTTCCATGACGATCTCCAAAAGGATTTTCATCCCCGTATCAATTCTTTGCGCGTTTGCCGCCGAGCGCTGGATTTCGTTTTTATTCCCAGAATTTTTCTTTGTTCCTCCGCTGACGGTTTTTGTGATTTCCTTGTGGTTTCTCGCGCTCTCGCCCGCAGCCGCGGTGTTTTTTTCGTTTCTCGGCGGATTTTTCCTTGACGTAATGTCCGCATTTCCGTTCGGAACATATACCGCGCTTTTGCTTGTGTATGCCGGTGCTTCGGCGGCTATCCGCATAAATCTCGCGGAATCGCATAAGCGTTTTGCCCTGCCTCTTTGGGGCGCGATTGTCCTTTTCACGTTACCCTTCGGGGTTCTGGGCATTGGGTCAATCATTTCTTTTTTGCGTTCTATCCCGTTTCATCTTTCGGTTTCGGGATTTGCGGCCGCTCTCGCCGCGGCGGCCCTCTGGGCGGTTTTTTATTTTCTGCTTTCCGTCGGGTTCGCGTCCGGCATCCGGCGGATGAGGCGCTCCTCGAGACCCTAATCTAGGACTCATACCCGCGATGTTCAATACACAGAAGAAAAGTGAATCGGCGTTTGATCCGGACGAGATTTTGTTCGATTCGGTGAGCATGCTCCGGTCCGATTATATGCCCGAGGGAAGAATTGAAAAACCCGTTGAACGGATATACGCGTTTTTATTTCTCTTTATTTTGGGCGTCGGGGTTTCGTATCTTTTCTATCGCGCCGGTACTCTCCAGATAGCGGAGGGTGCGGCGTATCGCGCGCGCTCGCAGGAAAATCGTTTTCTTACGCGTTCACTCCTGCCGCCGCGGGGCATTATTTTTGATCGCTATGGGGAGCCGTTTGTCGGGAATTCTCCGTCGTTCGGAATTCGGTTTCATAAAGACGCGTTTACCAGCGAGAATGGTGACCTCGAAGTTTTAAAACGCGACCTCGGCCGCATTCTCGCAAAGCCCGACGAATATTTCACGGAGATCGGTTTTCCTCCGGACGCGGACGCTTCGTCCTTGCCGGATACATTCGTCGTCGCCCAAGACATACCGCCCGACCGTTTTGTGGAAATTGCGTATTCATTGTATTCCCTGCCTGGGATCAGCGTGTTTGAAAATTTTCGGCGCGTCTACGAAGAACCCTACGCCGCAGCGCACGTTGTGGGCTACCTCGGGAAGGCGAGCGAAGAAGATCTTCGGCGCGGAGGTAGTGCGACTCCCGACGAATTCATCGGCAAAAGCGGCATCGAGGCGTTTTACGACGACTACCTGCGCGGGAAAAAGGGAAAAAAGATTGTTGAGACCGACGCGTTCGGGAACGAAACTAATTTTAAACTTGTCGAGGAATCGAGTCCGGGCGCGTCTTTGGAGACGACGCTCGACAAGGATCTCCAAGAGGTTGCCTACCGGGTTTTTTCTTCCTATGTGGAGGGTCGCAAAGCCGGGAGCGTCGTCATTTTGAATCCGAAGACCGGAGAGGTTTTGGCGCTTGTCAGCTATCCGTCATTTGACTCAAATCTTTTTTCCGGGTCGCTCTCAGAAGCCGATTTCAAGGCGATTCTCGATAATCCGTTGAATCCTTTGATCAATCGGCCGATCGCAGGGGAATACGCGCCCGGCTCTACGATGAAGCCCCTGTATGCGTCTGCGGCGCTTGCCGAGGGAGTTGTCACTGATCCATTGAAAAAAATGTATGACCCGGGTTATATCGATATTCCGAATCCGTATGATCCGGATAATCCAACGCGGTTTGTCGATTGGCGGGCGCACGGTTGGATCAATTTTTATGACGCGATCGCTTGGTCCGCAAACGTGTATTTCTATATTATCGGAGGCGGCGCCGAAGGATCGCCCGGGCTTGGTATTGAGCGCCTTGAGCGCTACGCGCGTGCGTTTGGATTTGGCGACACGCTCGGAATCGATCTCTATGGAGAGAAAAAAGGGCTCTATCCAAATCCAAAATGGAAAGAAATTGCCGAACCGTCGAATCCCATGTGGCGGATTGGGGATACCTATAATGTGTCGATTGGACAAGGCGGGGTGAAGGTAACTCCTTTACAGATTGCGTCAATGACCGCCGCAATCGCAAACGGAGGAACGCTCTGGCGGCCCTATATTTTAAAGGTTGCAAAAGGTCCGGACGGACGAGTCATACGGGAGCAAGGGCCAACGGCGATCCGCGATAATTTGATTCCGCAAAAATATCTCAATGAAGTAAAAAAAGGCATGCGCCAAGGCGTGGTATCGGGAACAGTCCAGCGTCTCGCAAATCTTCCGGTTCCCGCTGCGGCAAAGACCGGTACTGCCCAGATCGGCGGAAAGGGCGCGCCGCACGCATGGGTCACGGCGTTTGCGCCGGTCGACGATCCGGAAATCCAAATAACTGTGATGATAGAAAATGCGGGAAGCGGCGTAACGTCGGTCGTGCCGATTGCGCACGACATATTAGAGTGGTACCTCACCCATCGGCCGAAGAAGTGAAACGGCCTTACTATCCACAATTGACAAAAATAATCCTCCGTACTACACTTGATTGCAATTTGTTTTTAAATAAAAAAGTTTATGTCCGAGTATTTTTCAGAAGAAGGCCTCGAGAAATTAAAGCAGGAGCTCGAAGACCTGAAGACCGCGAAGCGCCACGAGATCGCGGCGCGCTTGGAGCATGCAAAATCCTTGGGTGATCTTTCGGAAAACGCCGAATATCAGGAAGCGAAAGAAGAACAGTCGCTCCTTGAGTCGCGCATTGTCGAGATCGAGGAGATATTGCGAAACGCCGTCATCATAAAAAAAGACGCGTATTCGAGTCTTGTCCAGGTCGGCTCGACTGTTCGCGTGACATCCGAACACGGGGAGGAAAATTTCACCATCGTCGGGTCTGAAGAAGCGGACCCGCAATCGGGGATGATTTCAAATGAATCGCCTTTGGGCAAGGCATTTCTCGGCCGCAAGATAGGCGATACGGTTGAAGTGAAGACCCCGGGAGGGACAGTCCACTACTCAATTCTGGCAATAAAGTAGAGTGACCTCAATGTTTGTGAACCCCGTTACAACCCGACCAAAAGGCCGGAGTTTCCGGGTTGTAACGGGGTGAAAACGGCTGCATTGAAAACCGCCGTTTTTTGTTTTACGATAGAGGTATGCCCGGTAGTAACACTTCGGCTTTCATAAGCGATCGTGGTACTCAGGGCATAGAGAGAAAAATTGTGATGTATTCGAAATAATAACTACAGGGCTTTGTTCCGACGATACGTCGGGACGGCCGAAATCTGCTACCGGGTATGGCACTGGAAGAAATCCGCAGCGAGCGGATAAAAAAATTGCATGAGCTCGAACACGACGGGATCGAAGGATACCCGGCCGATGCCAACCGCACGCACAAAATCGCCGATGTTCTGAAAAAATTTCCTGCTTTTGTGAAAGGGCGTAAGACCAACACCATTGTCGGGCGCATCATGGCGCTCCGTGGCCACGGCGGCGCCACATTTGCGGATATAAAAGACGGCTCAGCAAAAATGCAGGTTTTGTTTAAAAGGGATATTCTCGGAGCTGAATACGACCGTTTTTCCGATATGGCGGATATTGGGGATTTTATAGAAGTTATCGGCAAAGCATTCAAAACAAAAAAAGGGGAGCCGACGATCGAGGTTCACAAATGGAAAATGCTCGCAAAGTCGCTTTTGCCTTTGCCGGAAAAATGGCACGGCCTGCAAGACGTTGAGGAGCGGTTTCGAAAACGCTACCTGGATTTGCTGGTAAATGAAGGCGTCCGGGAGCGATTTTTGATTCGCGCAAAAATAATTTCAACACTCCGGCTGGTTTTTGAAAAAGCTGAATTTGTCGAGGTTGAAACGCCTTTGCTTCAGCCGATTCCGGGAGGGGCTCTTGCGAAACCCTTTCAGACGCACTACAACGCCCTTGATACTGACTTTTATTTGCGAATCGCGCCGGAGCTTTATCTGAAGCGTCTCTTGGTTGGCGGGATTGAGCGCGTGTATGAAATCGGCAGGAATTTCCGGAATGAAGGCATTGACGCAACCCATAATCCCGAATTCACGATGCTCGAAGCATACGCCGCGTATTGGAACGAAGAAAATATGATGGCGTTTGTTGAGGATTCAATTGTCGATCTTGTAAAAATAGTTGTTGAGAAAAAATGCGAGGTATCGTACGATGGCCACGCGATTCAATTCAAGAAACCGTTTCCGCGCGTTCCGTTCAAAGATATACTCAAAAAATACGCGCTTATTCCCGATTATGACTCGGAGTCGCGGGACGGAATCGCGCTTCGCGCGCGCCAGCTCGGCATTGATTCTGCCCTGCACGAATCAAAGGGAAAAATCGCGGATGAGATTTTCAAAAAAATCGCGCGTCCGAAACTCATCCAGCCCGTATTTGTCGTGAATCACCCTCTTGATATTTCGCCGCTTGCTAAAAAACGCGAAAAGAATCCAAGCGAGGTGAGGAGGTTTCAGCTCGTCGCGGGCGGAATGGAGCTCGCAAACGCGTTTTCCGAGCTAAACGACCCGTTGGACCAGCGTGCGCGCTTCAAAGAACAAGAGGCCATGCGCGGGTCAGGCGAAGAAGAAGCGCACCGGATCGATGAGGACTATATCGAAGCAATGGAGTACGGCATGCCGCCTGCCGCAGGTCTCGGCGTCGGCATTGACCGCCTCGCCATGCTTCTTACGAACGTAAAAAACGTCCGCGAGGTCCTATTATTTCCGACATTAAGACAAAAAACATGAGACCCGTTATCGAAGTGTATCATGTTGCGCTCAAAATCCTGCTTCGGAAAGGAAATAAATTTCTTTTTTTGAGGGAATCATTGAGAAAGCGGTGGGATTTGCCTGGCGGCAGGATTGATAGGAATGAAGGAAAAACTCCCTTTGAAAAGATAATTGAGCGGGAGGTTCAAGAGGAGCTCGGGCCTCACATACGGTATACAATAGGGAAGCTCGTCCTTCAGTATCGCCGGTTTATCGGAGAGCGGAAGGTCCCCGTTTTTCTCAACGTCTATGAGGGCCGCTATATTTCCGGCGCACTGCTGCTTTCGTCAGAACATACGAGTTACCACTGGATTGAACCAGGAAAAATCCGTTTGAAAGAGAAAGATTTTCTCAGTAAAGAAGAATATCTCGCGTTTAAGAATTATTTTCGTACATTCGTATAGATTCGTTATAAATGACAGTGAGGACTAAACGAAAACCTGCTTTCGTCTAGTCCGAGCGAGCCATTTATATCAGCAGATATTCGTTGATTTCTATGCTCGATATTAAATTCATTCGCGGGAATCCGGAGAAAATAAAAGAGGCCGTACAAAAACGCGGGATGCATTTTGACGTAGATTTTTTGCTTCAATCCGATGAAAGGCGGCGCGCCCTTATTGCCGAGCGGGATAGCGTACGCGCGGGGCATAACGCAATTTCTGAAGAAATTTTAAGGATTGAAGAAGGTGCGCGCGCAAAAAAAATCAAGGAATCAAAACAGATGAAAGAAGCGCTCATCGAAGCGGAAAAAAAAGTCGCTGCCGCAGAGGAAGAATTCAATGAACTCATGCGCCGTTTGCCGAATATTCCTTTTGATGACGTTCCTGTTGGCCCGGATGAGTCGGCAAATGCGGTCCTTCGGGAAGTAGGGGACAAACGTGCGTTTCCCTTCACGCCGAAGGACTACATGGATATTGCCGCAGGACTTGGCCTTATTGAGACCGAGCGCGCGGCAAAAGTATCGGGGTCTCGGTTCGGGTATCTTATGCGGGACGCAGTGCTTCTTGAGTTTGCGCTTGTCCGGTTTGCGTTTGATCGTGCGCTCGCAAAAGGATTTATTCCTGTTGTTCCGCCGGTTTTGGTGCGAGAGGAAATAATGAGAGGTATGGGCTATATTGATACCCAGGATGATCGCGAGGAGCGGTATGTTTTGGAGAATGACAAACTGTTTCTTGTCGGGACATCAGAGCAGTCAATCGGGCCAATGCACGCGGATGAAACATTTGATGTGCGCGATCTGCCCCGCCGCTATATCGGGTTTTCAACGTGCTTCAGGCGAGAAGCAGGATCATACGGTAAAGATACAAAGGGAATTTTGCGCGTGCATCAGTTTGATAAAGTCGAAATGTTTACCATAGCGCGGCCCGAGGACTCGCCCAAGGAGCACGAGCTTATGCTTTCCATTGAGGAAGAGCTTATGTCGTCACTCGGAATTCCATATCGCGTAGTTCTTCTTTCAACGGGCGATCTTTCGCGTCCATCGGCAAAGACATACGATATCGAGGCATGGCTTCCCGGACAAAATAACGGCGCTGGCCAGTATCGGGAGACCCATTCAACATCGAACACCACAGATTTTCAGGCGCGGCGGCTCAATGTAAAGTACCGGACAAAAGATGGGGGAGCGGAATTTGTTCATATGCTAAACGGCACCGCATTTGCAATCGGTCGCACGATTATTGCGATTTTGGAAAATTATCAGGAAGAGGACGGCTCGGTTGTCGTGCCGAACGTGCTTCGTCCGTACATGGGAGGAATGGAACGGATTGTGGCTAGTGGATAGTGAACCATTGTGTGCGGGTTTTCCTTAATCCATTTACACAACGATCGTTGTGTAAATGGATTAACGTGATTTGCGTAATTTTTTACTCAATATGCATACATCGCGTCCGCAGGACTGGGTGAGAACGTGGATAGAGATCGATTCCCGATCTCTATTTTCGAATTTTGAGTATTTTCGGAGTCGCGCGCGAGGAGCAAGAATGATGGCGATGATCAAGTCAAACGCATACGGGCACGGACTCGTGCAAGTAGCAAAACTACTTGCAGCGGGTATTTCGTATCAAGTATCAAGTATCAAGGCAAAGAAAGAATTGCATAATACGAAATACCGAATACCGTATACGGATCTCTGGTTCGGTGTTGATTCGATTACCGAGGCGGTTCGGCTTCGGGATGAGGGAATAAAAAATCCTATACTCGTGTTGGGATACACGCTTCCTCGGCGGCTTTCCGAGGCGGTAAAAAAAGATATTGCAATAACGATTTCCCATTTTGAGGGGGCGCGCGAGCTCGCACGCCTCAAAAAGCGGCCGCGGTTTCATTTGAAATTCGATACGGGTATGCACAGACAGGGGTTTCAGGAAAGCGACGCTCCAGAACTTATCCGGGAATTGAGGCGTTTTGGACTAAATCCCGACGGCATATATTCTCATTTTTCAACAGCGTCAAACCGCGCTTTTTCAAAAAAACAAATTCAGACATTCGAATATATGATTCGAGAGGTGAAGCGAGCCGGGATTCCCTTCGGAATTTTGCACATGAATAAGACCGAGGGCATCATAAATTTTCCCGAAAGCACATATGATATGGTGCGTCTTGGCATTGGGCTCTACGGGTATTATCCGGCTGGTACCCCACGGCTTCGTCCGGTCCTTTCGTGGAAAACGATTGTTTCTGAAGTGAAGCGCGTAGAAAAAGGGGAGCCGGTGAGTTACGATAGAACCGAGCGCCTCAAGCGCGATTCAAAGATTGCGATTCTTCCCATCGGCTATTGGCACGGGTTTGACCGTGGGCTTTCATCCAAGGGTGAGGTCCTTATCCGCGGTAAGCGTGCGCGGGTTCTTGGAAGAGTTACGATGGATATGACGATGGTGGATGTCACTGACATTCCGAGTGTGCGTATCCGCGACGAAGTCGTTCTTATCGGAAAACAAGGGGACAATCGGATTACGGCGGACGACGTCGCAAAGAAAATCAGCACGACGTCTTACGAAGTTCTCACACGCATAAACCCGCTTGTACGAAAAGTCGCGGTATAGAAAGGAGCTATCTATGGATTCCCGAATTTTGTATACGCCGCGGATGCGGCAGAGAAAAAAAAGGATTTCAAAAGGCACAGTTTTCGTGTTGCTTGGCACTTTTCTCGTAGCAAGTATTCTGGGGGGCGTTGTGTATCTTTTGCGCTATCCTGCCTGGCAGATCGCGGATATTGTTTTGTCCGGATTTGAGCGCGTTTCGTCCACGGACGTAGAGGCGAAAATACAAGAGGATCTTCGCGGTTCGTTTGCGATAGTTCTTCCGCGAAGTTCTTATTTTTTATTCGATTCGGCGGCTTCCGAAGAAAAAATCTTGAAAGATTTTCCGCGTCTTGAGAGCGTTCAAATCCGCAAAGAATTTCCGTCAAAAATTTCTGTGGTCGCAAAAGAGCGCGAATTCTGGGCGATTTACTGCGCCGGAGAGTCCGGCCGGTGTGGATACAGCGACAGAACAGGTTTTGTGTATGAAGAAGCTCCGGTATCGACCGGTTCGCTTATCCTTACTGTTTTTCGCGATACCGGAGGCGTTCAAATACCGTCACAGTCACTTGAGCGTGCGCTTGTCGAAAAATTCATTTTGTTCAGTGAACTTTTAAAGAACGAAACAGGGGAGGAGGTTGAATCCTTTATTTTGTCCGGGGGACTTGACGATGAATTCCGGGCGCGCGTGCGAAGCGGATTTTTTCTCTATGTGAAGCGGGACGACGATTTTGTGAGGGTTGTAAAAACATTCAAAATCTTTCTTGAAAAAGAAATCGGGGAGAAGAAACGTTTTCTTGAGTACGTTGATCTTCGTTTCGGAAATAAAATTTTCTATAAATAAAGAACACAATAATTATATCTTAAAAAATTGGACGCCCCGGATCGCGATGAGTTGCGATCGGGGCGTTGGTTTGGGGTTAACTGCTTGCGTTTCCGTGCCACCGCGTCGTTGACACGCGTCATCGTGGCACCTCCCTCCCGTAGGAGGGTTCGGGCGGTTCTCCGTGTGGCTTCCTGCCGGGGTGTGCCGCAGCCAGGCGGCATGTCGAGCCGTGCTTAGTGGCTCGCTAACTTGGTTCCCCGACGGCACGGAGTTCGTCGAATTTGTCTCCCGCGCGTGAGCGGTCGCCCGTGAGCGGACGCGTCCCCTCGAGTTGAGGCCTACAAGCGCGTACGGCCAGCGTCGTAACACTGCCACCGTAGCCGCCTCGGATAGTCTGGGGGGTCCTATGCGGCGGCCGCCCTCGCACGGAAGTTCTATAGTATATCGAAAAGAAAGATCGTGAGGGACCCCATTGCTGGGAGGAGTACCCTCATCCGGAAACAGAGGAGCCCGTGGCTAGACGCCCAGCTCCTCATTACCCAGCTTGATTCCATTTGTAGCAAAACTTAATTTCTTTGTCAATCTCCCAGAAAAGATATAACCCCCGAGCCGCTGTTGTTGCATGCGGGCTCGGGGGTCGGTGGGTTTGTGCCATTGCGGCACCTTTCCGCGTCCTCAATAGGTTTGTGAGAACGCTGGTGGGAGGTTGCCCCGCCGAAATGCGCTTTTTTGTGGGCGCGTGGCGGGGTATTGAAACATCTGCGCGCGGGCGGCCGACCGCTAACGGGCAACTGCAAGCGGATGCCTTGACGCCCTCTGGCGAGAGCGCGCGGTCGCCTCCTTGAACCGGGCGAGCGCGGACTCCCCATCTTTCAGGGGCATCGTGTTACTACTCATGACGAACATGCCGCTCCGCGCGCAGATGGCGAAGAAAGATCGAGGATTTTCAGTATATTCCACTTTCAAAAATCATGTCAAATGCCATTTATGCACTCCCGTGATCATGTTTAATTCGTTTTTTCGCTACGGCAATCGGTAGATAAAAATTGAAGTTCCTGCGCGGCCAATGGGTTCATACCCCCGGAGCCACTCGTATGAGTCCTCAGGTTTTCGGATAAATCCCGGGGCAGCGCGTCCGTGCGTGCCTTGCAAAAATGTCGTAGAAATTGCAAACCATCCATGAGCTGGTCCTTTCGACGACCACCACGGCAGAAATCGATCGCCGAAATAGTATGCGGGATTTCCTCCGCCGAAATAGTCAATCGCGATTTTGTCTATGTTGTTTTCGTCCGCGTAGTCCTTGAGGCGTTTTAAATCCTGCCCCCAGTCGTAATTTGAATCGGTCGCGATTTTGTATCCCTCGCGAGTTCCGCCGCCGAGGGAATTGTAGTAGGAAAGAAAATGCGGATAGACCGCGACGGTTGACGTGACGAGCCAAAAAAGCATGGCGAGGACAAAGACGAATCGGGGAATCCGCTTGATGTACGTTTCGTAAAGTCCCCGGAGCCACTCAAACCAGTTTTGAGGATTGGAAACGCGCGCTCCGCGGAGCCACTCGACAACACCGCGCGAAACAAGCATATAGACAAAGGGAAATGTTGGAAGAATGTGGCGGACTCCGATATTGAGGGGGGATTGAATTGAAACCGCCCAGTAAAACGCAAGAAACAAAAGCGATGAGAATTCGAAAAAATGCTGCCAGATCCAGAAGCGTGCGCGCCCAAACATTTCTTTCGCGCGGCTTCCCCGGCCGCTTATCCAAATCTTTTTTAAGGAGAAAATAAGGACGATGAGCGTGAGGATGTGGAGCGCAATCGATTCTTTCAGGAGATAGAGAAGTGGAAAATAGCTTCGCGAGCCCACGGCTGATACTTCACCTAAATAATAGGCCGTATTTCCGCCTGCGGCGCGCTGGTTCACCATAAGAATTCCTAAAACGTATTGTCCGAGCGGGCGCGTGTATTTGTTTTCAATAAGCCGGAGATTTATATCAACTGCGGGTCTGAAGCCGTACGAGGAAAGGTTGAATTTTGCGTCTGCGTATTGGCGGTCTTTTGGATAGTTCCAGACAAACGGCGTGTAAAACGCCCAGATGATTGCGGTGCCGATAAGGCCGATCGTGATTGAGGACGCCGCGCGTTTGATAAAAATCTTTATCCTTTCGTGGAAATGAAGGTTTGGAATTGCCAAGGCCCACGCGATGATGAGTATCCCGTAGACCGGAATTAAGAGGACGAGCGAAAATTTAAGAAGCTGGGCAGCCCCGAAAGCGATTCCCGCGATCAAAAGATTTTTTTTCGTCGGGCTTTCCATGAAGCGGATAAACGAAACAAGCCCGATGAAAAATCCGAATGCGGCCGCGATGTCGGTCGTAACATATCTTGAATGTGCGAGCACTGTGGGGGAAAACGCAAAAAGCGTTAACGCAATCAAAGCCGCCGCTTTTCCGAAGCGCTGTCTTGTTTCCCGAAATACGAGCCAGCCGAAAAGGAGCGTTAAAAGAATCGTCGGGATGCGGGACCAGAAAATTATTCTGTCCGCGTTGTTTCCTGATTCATACAAAAATATGCGCCCTTGATCCCATTGTCCGTTTACATAATCGCGCCATGCCGCGGTATCCGTCGGGAAATAGGGCCGCGCGCCGAACTCTCCCGAAATTCCGGAAAGAACTTTCAGAAGCGGCGGATGCTCGGGGTTCAGGCGATAATCAAATTGCGTAACATATCCGAACGCGGCCGGGATATGCGCAAGCTCGTCCATGGTCGCCGAGTCATTACGGATCGAAGTAATCATGAGAACGAACATGATTCCGAGAGTAATAAACGCTTTTGCGTTTATGAGCGAATTGACTTTTATCATTTTTTGAGGTATAATTAAATTTGGAGTAGTACCCTTTTAGTATACCACAAACCTGAGGAAGGAGGGCGTATGGCGGAACCCGAGTGGCTCGCGAAGTATCGGAAGTACGCGGCGCCTTCGAAGAAGGCGGCACCGCCGCCGGATCGCGCGCAGTTCAACACCCCGGCGCCGAAGCCGGAGGTCAAGGAGCAGTGCAAGAACTGTCAGACCGGCGGCCGTTTGCACTGCAAGGGCCGTGATCACAACTGCGGGTGCAGGTGGTGCACCTAAAGGAGGAGGGGAAGCGATGAAAAAGCTCTTCGCGGCGGTCGCGGGTATCATCGGTT
>Ga0209541_10012930_pt1 | contig 12844 bp, 11 predicted proteins | sample RifCSPlowO2_01_FD_184027 | JGI IMG/M metagenome (GOLD analysis project Ga0209541, IMG submission 184027) | Groundwater microbial communities from Rifle, Colorado - Rifle CSP2_plank lowO2_0.1 (SPAdes) (version 2) | ecosystem: Environmental > Aquatic > Deep subsurface > Groundwater | place...
TTTCGGTAGGAGCGAATTCCGAGTTTTGTTATGAAGATATCATGTCTGGGAAGTCTTCGCGTCTGTTTTTTTCTGAAGATTGCTTCGAATGCTTTGATGTTTATTTCTCAAAAGACTTGCGTGGCTGTAGCCATTGTTTCGGATGCGCAAATCTGCGCAACAAGCAATACCATATTTATAACAAACCTTATTCAAGAGATATATACGAAGAAAAACTTAAGGAGTTGCGCCTCGATTCGTATGTTGCGGTGGAGGATTTGAAAAAGCGCGTGGATGAGTTTTGGCGTACAATGCCGCATCGCGCATACCATGGTTTGATGAATGTAAGCTATTCGGGCGATTATCTTTACGGCTGCAAAAATGTGCGCGCAAGCTATATCTGTGATTCGGTCGAAGATGCAAAGTACTGCCAGTTTTTGACATTGCCGTCTGCGAAGGACTTATACGACCTGACCGAATGGGGCAATGGTGTGGAGATGGTGGTTGATTCGGTGACCGTTGGCGAAGGTGCTCGCGATATTCGTTTTTGTTCTGGCGCTTGGGCAAATGTGCTTGATAACGAATACTCGATGTTTGCAGTTTCATCTTCGCATGTATTCGGTTGCCTCTCGGTTCACAAAAAAGAGTACTGCATTCTTAATAAACAGTATGCACCGAATGAATATCGTGCGCTCCGCGATCGCATCGTTGCCGACATGAACACACGACCATACATTGATGCGAAAGGTCGCGTATGGAAATATGGTGACTTTTTTCCTTATGACTTGAGTTTTTTTGATTACAATGAGTCTACGGCGGCTCAATATTTCACACTTACAAAAGATGAGGCGCTAGCGATGGGCTTTCGATGGCGCGACGAAAACTTGCAAGAAGCGGCTATAACTATGCATGCAAGCGAAATTCCCGACAACATGCATGATATTTCTAATTCTATAGTGAACGAGATTATAAAGTGTGTCGCCTGCGCAAAACCTTATCGAATTATTCCTCAAGAGCTCGAGTTGTTGCGAAAGATGGATGTGCCAGCTCCGCGAAAATGTCCTAATTGCCGGCATATGGGGCGTATTGCACGTCTCAATCCGCCGCGGCTTTGGAATCGCATGTGTGCTAAATGTGGCAAAAAAATTATGACATCGTATGCCCCAGACCTGCCGGAAATTGTTTATTGTGAACAATGTTATCAAGCCGAAGTAGTATGAACGCCGAAACCAAAAATTGCCAAAATTGCAAGCAGAACTTCGTCATCGAACCCGAGGATTTTGAATTTTATGCAAAAATAAAGGTGCCTCCGCCGACGTTTTGTCCGAGCTGCCGTTTTCAGCGGCGTTTGAGTTTTCTTAACGTTTTTTCGCTTTACAAACGGCCATGTGATCTTTGTAAGAAAGATTTTGTTGCAATGTATGCGGCGGACTCTCTTTATACGGTATATTGCCCGAAATGCTGGTGGTCGGACGGCTGGGATCCCTATAAATACGGGCGCGATTATGATTTTTCTCGCCCATTTTTTGAACAGTTCAAAGAGTTGTGGCGCGATGTACCTCTTTTGGGGGCGTCGCTTGATCTAGAATCAACCAACTCGCCCTACAATAATCACGCTGGTCATCTGAAAAACACATATCTTTTATTTCATGCAGATTATACTGAAGACTCGGCATACGGTTTTTATCATGTGCAAAACAAATCCGTTTTTGATTGCTCGTCTTTAATGCTGTGCGAAAACTGCTATGACTGCAAAAATGCGTTCAAAGACAACCGATGCATCGGTTTTGACAACTCCATCGAATCTCTCGATTCGGTTTTTTTGCGCGACTCGCGCAATTGCCAACACTGTTTTGCATCTGCAAATCTCCGCAACAAAAAGTATGTTTTTTTCAACGAGCAGCTGACACGCGAGGAATATTTTAAAAGAATTGGCGCCTTGGATATCGGATCGTATAAAGTTTATCAGGAGGTGAAAGCGCGCGTACGCAAGCACTGGAAAAAATATCCGCCGCGCCCGCAGTATGTAGATTATTCCATAAACTCTACCGGCAACTATATATTTAATTCAAAAAACTGCAAAGAGTGTTACGAGGTCAACGAAGCCGAGGACTCAAAATACCTTGCGCTATGCGGAAAGGGGCCAAATCGCGACTCGTACGATGTCTCAAGCTGGGGGTATAATATGTCGCTTTGTTATGAGGGTTGCAATGTCGGTGAAAATGTGAGCGGTGTTAGATTCTCCGAGGAGTCCGGTATAAATCTCTTTGATGCAGAATATTGCAAACTTTCCATGGGTGGGTCTCATCATTTTGGTTGCGTAAGCATAAAGAAGGGCGAGTACGTAATTTTTAACAAGAAGTATTCGGAAAAAGATTTTTACGAATTTCGCCAGCGTATAGTAGCGCATATGCAGAAGATGCCGTACCGCGATGTAAGTGGCATAGAGTATAAATATGGCGAGTTTTTTCCTCTGGAGTTAAGCTCTTTTGCATACAACGAAACGCTCGCGCGCTACTTTTTTCCTCTGTCTAAGGAAGAGGCGCTTAGCAAACGTTATCGATGGCGTGATCACGAAATTCCAGAGCAGGAAATTACGAAGAGCACCGATGACGTACCAGATCACATCAAAGATGCTCCGGACTCTATTGTAGAGGAAGTGATCGGATGCAAAACGTGCGGGCGCGGGTTTCGCATTATTCCAATGGAGCTCGCATTTTTACGTAGGTTAAACGTTCCGATTCCCAGAGAGTGCCCATTTTGTCGTATTGATGAAAAAGTGCAAAAGTGGGTAAAACAGTTGCGGCTCGTTTCTCGGACGTGTGATAAATGCGCTATTGATTTCAAAACATCCTTTATAAAAGAAGACGCGCCAATAATTTATTGTATCAAGTGCTACAATGCAGAGGTTGCCTAGGCAGTATAAAACAGGCGTTGTCTTCGGCGTTTTTGATCGGCTTCACGACGGGCATCGGGATTTTTTGCGGCAGGCAAGTGACTTGGCAGATGAGTGTGTGGCCATAGTGGCGCGCGATAGTGCGGTGCTCGCGCTTAAGAATAAAAAACCATGCGATTCGGAAGCAGTGCGCCTTGCGAGCGTGCGCGCGGTTGCCGGTGTCGTAGATGTCGTTTTGGGTGATGCAGAGCAAGGGGCATACACCGTGCTAAAAAATCTCAAGCCCGATGTTATTTTGCTTGGATATGACCAGAACTGGCTCGAGCGCGACCTCAAAGAAAAAATGACTTCCGGCGCGCTTTCAGCTGTGCCGCTCGCGCGCCTTGATCCTTACAAGCCAGAGCAGTTTCATACGTCTATTATTCAGCAAGTTGAAGCACAATGATTGCCGAGACCAAAAATTGCCAAAACTGTAAACAGGCGTTCACAATCGAACCTGAGGATTTTGAATTTTATGAAAAAATGAAAGTACCTCCGCCGACGTGGTGTTCGCGATGTCGGGCGCAGCGAAGGGCTGTATTTAGAAACGAGCGGAATTTTTTTCGGCAGAAATGTGGATTGTGCGCGAAAGACGCAATCTCGGTTTATTCGCCAGGCGCTCAATTTCCCGTGTATTGCCAAGAATGCTATTGGTCCGACAAGTGGGATCCGTTGGCATTCGGCATTGAATATGACCAGTCAAAAAGTTTTCTCGACCAGTTTCGTGAACTCTCACGGCACGCCCCGCGCCCAGCGCTTATCAACAAGGGCAGCATCAATAGCCATTACACGCATTTATGTGCAAACAACAAAGATTGCTACATGCTTATCGAGAGCTCAAATAACGAAAATGTTTTGCATGGATACTGGATGCAGCGAAGCCGCGACTGCGTTGACAATGCATATGGCACAAATGTGGAGCTTTGCTACGAAACGCTCGCGTGTTTTGATTCGTACCGTTTGCGATACGCGCTTACCTGTTTTAACTGCTCCGATAGCTGGTTTTTGAAAAACTGCGTTGACTGCCAAGATTGCTTCGCGTGTGTAAATATAAAACACAAGAAATATTGTTTCTTTAACAAACAACTTTCGAAAGAAGAGTACGAAAAAGCGATTCGAGAGTATCGGCTCGAAACGTATGAGGGGGTCGAGCGAGCGCTTACAGATGCGATTGCTTTTTACAAAAAGTATCCGCATCGCTACGCAGAAATCATCAACTCTCCCGGGTCCACCGGAAATTACATGACAAATTCAAAAAACTGTACGTCGTGCTATTACGCGTATTTAGCGGAAGATTCAAAATATTCGGCGCATATTCTCGAAGATATCAAAGACGTGTACGACGTAGATACGGCTGGGCTTCACGCAGAACTTCTCTACGAAGATCTCAACACCGCGCTTTCTGTATCGCGGATTACGTTTAGTAACAGGTGCTGGACAGGTTCAGAAATTGCATATTCAGAACATTTGGATGATTGCACGTCTTGTTTTGGTTGTATCGGGCTACGACAAAAATCGTATTGTATTTTAAATAAACAATATTCGAAAGAAGAATATAGCAAGCGCGTTTTGGAAATTACGAGTTCGATGAAAGAATATGGTGAATTTTTCTCGCCGGATTTTTCTCCATTCGCGTACAATGATACGATTGCTCAAGAATATTTTCCACTTGAACGCGAGGATGCGGCAAAGCGCGGTTATCAATGGCGTGATGCTGTTGATCGCGATGTGCGCCCGACAATAAACGCACGTGATTTGCCAAAAACGGCCGTAGAAACAGACGAATCAATTCTTAAAGAAATTTTAGGTTGCGAACACGACGGAACGTGTAACGATAACTGCACAAAGGGTTTTCGCATTGCTCCGGAAGAGCTCGCATTCTATAAAAAGATGAGTTTGCCTTTACCTCGCCGATGTCCCAATTGCCGTCATGTGCGGCGAGTACAACAGCTTAATGCTTTTAAGCTTTGGCGCCGAAAATGTACGTGCGCCGGCTCAAAATCCGAAAACAGCTTATATACCAACGCTGTGGAGCATTTCCACAAAGGCGAACATTGTCCAAACGAGTTTGAGACGTCTTACGCGCCAGAGCGACCGGAAATAGTATACTGCGAGCAGTGCTATCAAGCGGAGGTTGCATAGCCATGAATTCCGAAACAAAAACTTGCCAAAATTGCAAACGGAGCTTCATAATCGAGCCCGAAGATTTTGAGTTTTATGAAAAAATGAAAGTCCCGCCGCGCCTACGTGGTGTCCAGAATGCAGGATGGTTAGGAGGCTGCTTTTTTCAAATCAGCGTTCTCTTTATATCCGCAACTGCAATCTATGTGGCAGGCGCTCGATGAGCATGTATCCGGAAGATAAGGATTTGGTTGTGTACTGCCCAGAGTGTTGGTGGAGCAGTAAGTGGAATGGAGACGACTATGCTATGGACTATGATCTGTCACGGCCGTTTCTCGAGCAGTTTCGAGAACTCATCAAAAAAACGCCGCAGGTGGGGCTTGCGACAAGTCACACGACGCTCGTGAACAGCGATTATGTAAACGATGCCGCCTATAGCAAAGATTGTTATTTAATTTTTTGGGCGGATTACTGTGACAACGTAATGTACTCGTCTTTGCTCGCAAACGACAAGGATAGTGCCGACTGCCATATTCTTGAAGAGTCCGAGCTCTGTTACGGGAACCTAAATTGCCAGAAATGTTACCGTGTTTTCTTTTCCGAGGACTGCCAAAATTGCGAAAATGTCTATTTTTCAAAAAACTGTATTGGTTGCAGCAACGTGATCGGCTGTATCAACTTACGAAATCAAAAATATATGATTGAGAATACACAGTACACAAGGGAAGACTACGAACAAAAATTACGAGAGCTCGATTTTTCTTCTCGAAAAAATATTGAAAACTACAAAAAATGTGCCTGTGCGTTTTGGGCTACGCAGCCGCATAAATACATGCACGGCTACCAAAACAAGAATGTTACAGGAGATTACGTGCGAGAGTCTAAAAATTCGTTTGATATGTATCAAGTAGTAGCTGCGGAAGACTGCAAACACTGTATACATATTTCACTACCTGCAACAAAAGATGCGCATGATTATTCCGGATGGGGTAATAATGCCGAGCTTATGTGGGACAGTGCGATTTGCGGCGAGAACGTGCGTAATTTGAGATTTTGTTACAATTGTTTCCCAAACTGTTCTGACATGGAGTATTGTGTTCACACAAGTTCGTCTCACGATATGTTTGGATGCACAAATATCAAACAGCAGCAGTACTGCATTCTCAATAAGCCATACTCTAAAGAAGAATTCGAAAGGCTGCGCGCTCAAATTGTTGAAGACATGAACGCACATCCTTATGTGGATGCGCAAGGGCGTGCGTATTTGTATGGTGAGTTCATGCCGCCCGATCTCTCGCTTTTTGGATACAATGAATCTCGCGCGCAGGATTATTTTCCGATTACCGAGGATATTGCACAAATGCGTGGGTATCATTGGTATCATGGAAAGGTAGAACGTCCGGCGCCAACCATGAAAAGGGAAGCGATCCCGGACCGCATTCAGGAAGCCAGTAACGATATTCTTAAAGAGATCCTCGAATGCAGTTCTTGTGGGCGATCGTATAAGATTATCTCGAACGAACTTGAGCTTTTGCGGCGATTTGAGCTCCCAGTCCCAAACAAATGCCCCGATTGCCGGCACAAAGAACGCTGGGCCCGCATGACCCCCCCACTGTTGTGGAAACGTATGTGCGCAAAGTGCGGCAAAGATATCCAAACTTCGTACGCGCCAGAGCGACCGGAAATAGTATACTGTGAGCAGTGTTTTCAAGCCGAGGTCGCGTAATTTGTGCTATAGTAAAAGTGTGAAAAGGCCGATATAAAAAGGAGCAAATTTATGGTTTCTCTATATATCACATGCAAAAATCGCGAGGAGGGCGAGAAAATTGCCGACGCCTTAATCGAACAGCGCGCGGCGGGTTGCATCAATATGTTTCCATCACAGAGCGTCTGGCGTGATGATGATGGCAGTATCAAACGCGCGGAGGAGATGGTGCTGGTTGTAAAAACACTGGAATCAAGGATCCCCGCAATTGAGGACATTGTACTGTCGGTCGGCAGTTACAAGGCGCCCTGCGTTGCGAGCACAAATGTTGACCGCATAAACCGCGAATACAAAGAGTGGCTTGGCCGCGTCGTTGTCTGATAGTGCGATTCATGGGATAATATCATTGTATGGGTAATCCCAATGTAGTTCATTTTGCAAAAACAAATTTCCGAAGTTCCGAACGTACATTTGGCATCCGTCGGGATGACCGCAGACAGCACATGTATATTATCGGAAAGACTGGAACCGGAAAAACCAATCTTTTAAAGAATATGGCGTTTCAGGATATCAATAACGGTGATGGAATTGCCATTGTTGATCCGCACGGAAGTTTCGTGGAAGAAGTGCTTGAAAAAATCCCGGATCATCGTCTCGATGATGTTATCTATTTTAATCCTGCTGATTCGGAATTTCCCATTGGTTTTAATGTACTCGAAGTTCCCGACCCGAGGTACAAGCATCTTGTGGCGTCTGATCTCATGGGAATTTTTACAAAAATTTGGGCAAATGTCTGGTCAAGCCGAATGGAATATATTTTAAATAACTGTGTTCTTGCTCTCCTTGATACGCCAGGAACGACTCTCTTAGGCATCCAGCGCATCCTTGTTGACAAGGACTATCGCCGAAAGATTATTGACAATCTTAAAGACCCCCTTGTACGTTCATTTTGGGTTCAAGAATACGAAAGTTGGCAAGAACGGTTTCGAAACGAAGCGATTGCTCCAATTCAAAACAAAGTTGGGCAGTTCTTGTCGACTTCTTTTGTGCGTAATATTGTAGGCCAGCCAAAGAGCGCCTTCAACATTCAAGAAGTTATGAATCAGAAAAAAATTCTTTTAATGAATGTTGCCAAGGGACGTATTGGAGAAGACAACGCCCAGCTTTTGGGTGCGATGCTTATTACAAAAATACAACTTGCGGCGATGGAGCGTGTGCGCATTCCCGAGGAGGAGCGGAAAGATTTTTATCTTTATGTCGATGAGTTTCAGAATTTTGCCACTGATTCTTTTGCCAATATCCTTTCCGAAGCGCGGAAGTATCGCCTAAACATTATTATTGCACACCAGTATATCGGCCAACTGGTGACGGAAACGACCACAAAAGTGCGCGATGCGGTTTTTGGAAACTGTGGGACTCTCGTTATATTTCGAGTGGGCGCGGCAGATGCCGAATTTCTTGAGAATGAGTTCACGCCAGAGTTTGAGATACAAGATCTTGTTAATCTGCCGAATCGCCAGATTTATATAAAACTTATGGTCAATGGCGTGACGTCGCGTCCGTTTTCAGCCGCGGTTCTTCCAGCGAAAGGTGCCGAAGGAGTTGAAAATACGTCTGATATTATTGTTAAACTTTCACGAAAGCGATATTCGCGCACGCGCACGGAAGTCGAGGAAGAGATTGAGCGCTGGAGCGGGAGTTTGGGAGATGAAGAAGGTGGGGTCCCCGTTACGCAGAAAGTTGATAAAGGCGAGCGCTATACTGCACCGTGTTCGGTGTGCGGTAAAATGGCGCATGTGAATTTTAAACCGGATACATCTCGCCCTATCTATTGTTCTGAATGTCTCAAGAGGGTGCAGGCGGGCGAAATTCCAGCGGTAAAGGTTATTCCCCACGCTTCCTTCGGTGAGAGTCTCGGTGTACTCGGTATCGAGTTTTCCGGGGAAAGCCAGGGCGCATCTCGTCCAGAGCGGAAAGAGCCGCGGAAGCCCGTTCCTAACATTCGAAAAGGATCCTATGCAATACGCCCCTCGGCTCCAAAACCCTTGTCTCTCAAAGAGCTTCGAAAAGCGCCGACCATGCGCCGCGGTCCAGATATCGAGGGACTCAAGAGTGTCTTGAAAAAAGCGCTTGAGCCCACAGAGAGGCGAGAAACATCAACCTTGCAGCCGGGTGACTCGGTAAAACTCTAAGGTTATTTCTTCTCAACACGTTCCACGTACTCTCCGGTCTGCGTGTTCACTCGTATGATGTCGCCTTCGTTGATAAAGAGAGGTGATGTGATTTTGGCGCCCGTTTCAAGAATGATTTCTTTTGAGCCACCCTGCGCGCTGTCTCCCTTGACGCCGGGTGGGGCCTGGGTTACTTTGAGATCTATTTTGATGGGGATCTCAACGTTGATAATTTCGTCTTTAAATGTATCAAGTATTACTTCAGTATTTTGTACAAGAAATTTTATTGCATTTCCAAGCAAATCTTCTTTGAGTATGATTCGATTTTTTGGATCACCGCCTCTCTGAAACCAGTATTCACCGCGATGCGCATAAAGAAATTTTGATTTTTCCTTTTCGATATCGGCTTCAACGAAAGATTCGTTTTGATGAAACGTGCGGTTAATGACTTTGCCAGTGCGAAGGTTTTTGATTTTTGTCTGCGCGACGGGTTTTCTTTGCTGCATGCGTAAAAAATTGTATTCAAGAACTTGATAGGGATCTCCATCCATTACAAATGTTACGCCTGCGCGAAGTTCGGAATAGCTTAACATATCTGCCGAGTATACTCAATCTTTCAAAAATGTGCAACACTGAATAGTATGGACTACGAGCCTGTCATTGGTCTTGAAATACATGCGGAATTGGCGACGACCAGCAAAATGTTTTGCCGTTGTAAGAATGATCCCGACGAGACCGAGCCGAATAAAAATATATGTCCCATATGCCTCGCGCATCCCGGGACGCTCCCAGTTGCAAATGAAGACGCAATTCGCAAAGTTATAGCGGTAGGCCTTGCGCTGGGTGCAGAGATCCCTGACAAAAGCCAGTTTGATCGTAAAAACTATTTTTATCCCGATTTGCCAAAGGGGTATCAGATTTCGCAGTACGAGCATCCGCTGACGCGCAGTGGTTTTATCACGCTTGCGTCGGGCAAAAAAGTGCGCATTACGCGCGTACATCTTGAGGAAGATACCGGGAGTCTTTTACATGATAAAAGTGGAAATACGCTCGTTGACTTTAATCGCGCGGGGATCCCGCTTATGGAGCTTGTAACCGAGCCGGATTTGCGAAGTGCGGCCGAGTCACGCGAAGCCGCTGAAGAACTCCAGCTCATATTTCAATATGTCGGCGTTTCCCGCGCGCGCATGCAAAAAGGCGAGATGCGCGTTGAAGCGAATGTTTCAGTACGGCCAAAGGGCGCGACAGAATTCGGCACGAAAGTTGAGCTCAAGAATATCAATTCGTTTAAGTTCGTAGAGAAAGCAATTGAATCCGAAATAAAAAGGCAGATTGAGATTTTGAAGGCAGGCGGCACGGTTACGCAGGAAACGCGCGGGTGGGACGAGGCAAAACAGGAAACATTTTTACAGCGCTCAAAAGAGTCCGCGCACGATTATCGCTATTTTCCGGAGCCGGATTTGCCGCCACTTGATGTAGCTCATATCCGCGAAGAACTTAAGCATCATCTGCCCGAACTGCCGGCACAAAAAAGATCCAGATTCAAAGAGCAATACGGTCTTGATGGGGAGGCGATTGAGCTTTTCGTGCGTGATAAAAAAATGGCCGAGTTTTTTGAAGAAACTGTTTCTGAACTACAGGAATGGCTTGCAAGTGACGGAAAAGCAACAAAGCCGCGCGATGCATATAAGCTTGTGCGCAACTATATGCTCTCGGATCTTTCGCGCGCGCTCGATGAAAAAGGTGTCGCGTTTGATGACATGAAAGTAGATCCCAAAAACTTTGCCGAGCTTATTACGCTTGTAGCCGAGAAAAAAATATCTTCCCGTGGCGCAAAAGATTTACTCTCGCATATGGTAAAGCTCGGCGGCGATCCGCATGAGATTGCCAAAGACAAAGACTTGTTCCAAACAAGCGATTCCGGCGAGCTTGAAGCAATCGTAAAAAAAGTTATAGAAAACAACGCCTCTGCAGTCGCCGAATACAAAGCCGGCAAACAAAACGCCCTGCAATTTCTAGTCGGCCAAGCCATGAAAGTAAGCAAGGGTAAGGGGGATCCGGAAGTCATCCGGCGACTATTGATCAATGAGTTAAGTTGGTAATATACCGAGTAGTATATGATTTACCTTAAAAAAATTACCGCGATTATCGCGAGTATCATAGTCGGAATTGTTATATTCGCAATATCGCAAAGACTTGTAGTAATTTTCCAAGATGTAAGTAGGCCGATGTATTACCCACTATCTTTACTGCAAAAATTGCTAGTGTTGGTTTATATAGGCACCTTGGTACTAGTTTGGATTATATCATTTTTAAAAATACAAACGAAGTTTTTGATTAGCATTGCTCTAGTCGTCGCTTCGATATTATCTATTTATGACTATTATTTAGAGAATTACCTAGTTGTTCCTGATCAACCGATTTGGTTTTAGCTTGCGAGTCGTAACTTGGACGTTTTTCACGTCCAAGTGGTGTTTTTGAACCATGTCATCTGGTGTTCGGCGTAGCTTCAAAAAACCAACACAGTCCAGTTAATTTGCGATAGCAAATTGATTTGCACTTTATATGTGGTGGCTGTAAGATTGAGGTATGGCGAGGACGTATGAAAGTTTTGGGCCGACGACGCAAAAAGTTTTACTTTTGTTGGCGGCTGGCATAGTGTTGAGTTTAAATCGTTCTCCGCGGCAGCAGATCTACATTGTTAAAAGTGTACAAAAAGAATGGCGGAATATTAACCGTCGCGCATTAAATCGTGTTATTCACAATCTTTATAAATCACGCCTGGTTGATGCGGTTGATCATAAAGACGGTACGACAACACTCGTGATTACAGAGCGTGGCAAGAAAAAGGCGTTAAGCTACCAGATAGATGGCATGACAATACCTGCCATGGGGAAGTGGGATAAAAAATGGCGATTAGTAATTTTTGATATTCCGGAGCGGCATAAAAAAGCGCGCGATGCGCTGGCACAAACACTAAAACGCATGGGATTTTATCAGTTGCAAAAAAGTGTCTTTATATATCCGTTTGAATGTTCCAACGAAATTAATTTTGTTATTGAATTTTTTAATCTTCGCCCTTTTGTTCGTCAGATTCTTGCGGAACGCATAGATAATGAGCTTCATCTTAAAAAAATCTACACATTGTAGTACGTAGGGTTGCGATGATGTGATATGAATAGTAAAATACCAATTAATTTGCTATCGCGGATTAATTGGCACCATGTGTAGTATGAGTGCTGTATTGTTGTTAAGGGTTGTATTTTTTGAACCACGTTAGCTGGCGTTTTGCATAGCGCCAGGTTTCGGTGTTGAGTTTTTGGGCGAGTTCTGGCCTGGAGATTTTGCCGTCGATATAGTCGAGCGGGAATTTGTATTCGAAACCGAGCTCGCGGATTCTGGCGCGCGGGATTTTGCTGGCGAGTAGTTTTTTTATTTCTGCAACGAGTCCGCGGCGGATCATTTGCGCCGTGCGCGCGGCGATTCGTTTTTTAAGTCGAGCTGGTTTGGGATTGAGAAAAATAACTTTTGTATCGTACCTGGGAGTTTTTTTAAGTTTTGGCACTTTTCCGAGCGCCGTTGCAATTTCGATCGCGCGTATGAGCCGGCGCGAATTTTTGCTGTCGATTTCGTGCGCGCGGCGCGGATCCAGTTTTTTGAGCATTTCAAATAGTGACTTGGTAGTCCGACTACCAAGTGATGCGCGGAGTGTGGGGTTTGGCGGGACGTTCGGGAAAGCGTTTTTATATAAAAGAGCGTCGATGTAAAATCCTGTGCCACCAACGATAATGGGTGTTTTGCCTTTTTTCAAAATGTGGTCGATTGCGTGCGATGCCGCTTTTACAAAATCGTCTACTGTAAATGTTTGCTTTGTGTCGGCAATATCGAGGCAATGATGTCTGATGCCGCGCATTTCGCGTTTTGTAATTTTTG
>Ga0209541_10012931_pt1 | contig 12843 bp, 11 predicted proteins | sample RifCSPlowO2_01_FD_184027 | JGI IMG/M metagenome (GOLD analysis project Ga0209541, IMG submission 184027) | Groundwater microbial communities from Rifle, Colorado - Rifle CSP2_plank lowO2_0.1 (SPAdes) (version 2) | ecosystem: Environmental > Aquatic > Deep subsurface > Groundwater | place...
TTTACTTTGGACCATCCCATTTTGTTAATGACATAGTTGTAGATGATTTTACACCATTTTCTGCGCATCCTAGAGTATTTGTTGGCGGCGGTTATTATGGTCTTAACGCTTCTTTAGAGGTGTGGGCGCTTTCTTGGAATGGTTCTGGTTATAATATTGGATGGAATGATATGTATAGGGGTAATTTTAGAAGAGGAGATATTAGAGGGATAGTATTGAGCGAAAGTGGTCTTTATGCTGTGGGTAATATTCTTCGTGATTGGTATGGGTCATCTTCTGCTGTATTTAGAAAGTATAATCAGGATTTAGAAGTCTGCAGTTCTTAAAATTTATAGAAGTTTTTGGTGTCCTTGATTTCTAAGAAAATTTCTTAAGAAAGTTATATAAACCTCCTTATTTAATTTCTTTTATGGTATTTGAGGATCTTATAGGGCCTATAAGTGCAAGAAGGCATCCATTAAAATTATTTTTTTACGGTGTTGTTTTTGCTATAATCTCTGTTGTCTTCAGTCTTTGGATATTTCCTGAACAGGCAAGTTTAGTCATGGTTTTTCTTGTTGTTTTTATGGTTATGCCTTTGATGTACTTTACATTAAGAGACGAGGAGGAATGGGACTGGAGGGGTTATTCAGAGAAGAGGCTATTTTATGAACACAGCAAGGCAATAAGATTTTTGCTGTTTTTATTCATAGGTTTTGTTGTTGGTTTTTCCCTGTTTTATTTATTTCTGCCTGATGATACTGTAAGACAGTTATTTAGTGTGCAGCTTGATACAATTTCAAATATCAACGGAAGCATAACAGGCGGCACTGTTGAATTGGAGACTCTTTCAATTATACTTAGCAATAATATCAGGGTTCTGCTTTTTACACTTTTGTTTGCGCTATTTTTTGGCGCAGGGGCTTTGTTTATTCTGGCATGGAACGCTTCTGTGATAAGTGCTGCTGTGGGAACTTTTTTCAGGAATGCAATTGCAGATTCTGCAAATCTTTTTGGATTTTCAAAGGCCGCAGTATATTTTCATTTTTTTTCCATAGGCATTTTAAGATATTTAACGCATGGAATTTTTGAGATTGCTGCTTATTTTTTTGGGGCACTGGCAGGCGGAATTTTATCTATGAACATAATCAGGCATGGTTTTGGAAACAGAAATTTTAAAAAAGTGCTGACTGATACTGTTTTACTTGCGTTTGTGGCTTTAGTGCTGCTTTTGGTGGGGGCATTAATAGAGGTCTTTATCACGCCTTTAATATTTTAATATGACAAAAAATGAGATTGAGAAAAGGAAGGAGAATATAATTAAGTTTCTTAAAGCTAAAAAGGACTCGCTGCAGTATGTTTTGCTTGCTATAATATTATGGGTTGCTTTTTTTATAAGGAAACAGAACTGGGATTTATTAAAGGATGTGACTACTGGAAAATATATTTCTCTCGAGGTTGATTCTGCCTTGTTTTTGAGATATTCCCAGTATATTGCTGAACACGGGAGATTGTTTGATGTTGATATGATGCGAAATTTCCCATTTGGTGTAACAATGGATTTTAGTACATATACTTCTTATTTTGTTGCATATTTATGGAAGATTTTGTCAGGCATTGGATTTAATGTTAGTGTTGAGTTTGTGCAGGTTATTTATCCCACAATTGCTACAGTAATAATGGCTATCTTCTTTTTTTTGCTTGTAAGAAGGCTGTTTGATTACAGGGTTGCTTTGTTATCCTGCTTATTTTTAGTTACTTCCACTTCCTTTTTATTCAGGAGTATTTCTTCTGATCATGATATATTGGGTTTAATGTTTATTTTTATGATTTTATATTTTTTTATTGTCGGATGGCAGGCTAAAAAGATTAAGTATAATATCTTGTTCGGAGTTCTGGCTGCCTTAACTACTGTGCTTAGTTTTCATACCGCAGGGAATATCAGGCTTTTTTCTGTTATGATTGCCTTGTTTATACTTATCCATATATTTCTAGATAATCCAAGGAAAAGTGATTTCTATGTTTACCCTTCCTGGTTTTTAATTTCCAGTATTGTTTTGCTAGCTACCTCTAATATGGGATTTTTTGGAGTTTTTTTTGACCCATTAAATACTCTGCCTGCAACTGTTGCTTTTTTCAGCCTAATTTTTTATGCTTTTTTAGGCAGCAGTTATGCAAAAAAAATCAGCATTTATCACAAAGCTCTGAAGAAAATACCAAAAGGCATTCTTGTTTTGTTTTTAGTTGTTATCTTCGGGTTTTTTGGAATATCTTTGTTTTTTGGGTTTTCTTATATTTCTAATTTTGTAGCCCATATACAAAATCTTTTTAGCAGCGGCCTTGGAGTCAATCGCTGGGCCTCTACGGTGTCTGAGAATAAACGTGTTTTTGTTCTTGACTGGGCTTCTTCTTTTGGCACTGCTTATTTCTGGCTTTTCCTGATTGGTCTTGTAGTATTACTGTACAAACTGTTTAGAAATTTAAAGGACCATCTTAAAATGTTTTATATTTATGCTGTTTGTCTTTTAGCGTTCGTATTTTCCAGATATTCTGAAAGCTCTATTTTAAATGGAAATTCTACTTTGTCTAATGTAATGTTTTATGGTTCTATTTTATTTTTGATTCTTTATACATTATATTATTACGTTTCAAATTATTATAAAGAAAGTCTATCAGGAAAAAGTTTTTCTATTAATTTAGACTGGCATTATTCTTTTGTTCTTGTTATAACTTTGGTCGGGGTTTTGCTTGGAACAACTGCAATAAGGCTATTATTTGAATTAGCTCCCTTTGTTTTTCTTTTATCTTCTCTGGCTCTTGTTTTTTTCTGGGACTATTTTTTAGGTTCAAAAGTAAATGTGCTCAAATGGACAGGCATTGCCTTTGTTTTGCTTTTATTGTTTAGTCCCCTATCTTTTGGGCAGGGTTTGGTTATTAAAAATTATAAAGCCTCGTTTAATCAAGTTGAGTTTAGCGGTCCCGGCTACAATGCTTTGTGGCAGAAAGCAGGAGACTGGGCAAGAGAAAATACTCCTGAAAATTCTGTTTTTATTCATTGGTGGGATTATGGTTATTGGGTGCAGGGCGGTTTTGAAAGGGCGACAGTTACTGACGGGGGCAACAGGTGGGGGTGGTGGAATTATCTGACTGCAAGAAATCTGCTAACTGCTCCGAAAGATGAAGATTCCCTTGGTTTTTTATACAGCCATAATGCCAATTATCTTTTGATTATTGGAGAAGATATAGGCAAGTATCCTGCTTATTCTTTAATAGGTTCTGACCACAATTTTGACAGGTTTTCTTATGTAGCTACGATGGGAATAGACAATTCTTTGTCTAGGGAGGCAGAGGACCAAATTTCTTTAGTTTACAGAGGAGGATTTGGTTTAGATGAGGATTTTATTTATAACAATGAACTTTATCCTAAAGGCACCCCAATTGCTGCTGTTGTTGTACCTTTGCAGAAAGTATTTGATGCTAACAAGACCTTAGTTGGTACAGAAATTCTGCAGCCGCGCACTATTCTGGTTTCAGGCAGCAAAACTCTTGAATTGACCATGAAATGCGTTTACATTGATAAATTTTACAGCTTTGAAAACTATGACTACGGGGGATGTGTTAGGATTATACCTAATATTGAAAATAATCAGGTTAATGATTTTGGAGCACTTTTATTTTTATCTGAGAGGGTGGCAGGTTCTTTAGTCGGCAGGCTGTATGTTTTGGAGAATGAAAGTGATTACTTCGAGCTTGTGTATAATGATGCAGGTAGCGGTTCTCCTCTTGCTGTTTACAATGGGAGACAGATAGGGCCTATGAAAATTTGGAAAGTTAAATATCCTGAAGGATTTGCTGTGAATGAAACAGATAAAGAATATTATACAAGGACTGATTATCCTGATTTAACTTTGATGGGCCTTTAAGTGAACCTTAGAATTATTGCTTTTTTTATGTACTGCCAGCCAAAACCAAATAAGTTAGTCATCTTTGATTTCCCCTCTTTTCTGAATTTATATACAAAAGGTACTTCAGCTGTTTTATACCCTTTTTGATATGCTCTGTAAATTAATTCCATATCAAAGTCACCAAAATTTGAACCTGTCTTAAATTCTAAACTTTCAAAAACACCTTTTCTGAAAGCATGGAAGTTTCCAGTAAAATCTGTTAATTTAATTCCTAGCATTAATCCTACAAATTTATTTAGTGCTAATGACGGGAATCTTCTTGAAAATGAAGCCTCCATTCCGCCACCTTTCATAAATCTTGAGCCTGTGGCAATATCATATTTTTTTGTTTTTTCTATTAGTTTTGGTATTAATTTTGGAGGATGAGACAAATCAGCGTCCATCATAATTATGACTCTGCCATTTGCGTTTTTGAATCCTTCTGAGAATGCTGACAACAGTCCTCTTTCTTCCAGTCTGTGTATTGCCACAATTCCTTTGTTTTTGCCCAATTTGTCTATAATCTCTGGTGTTTTATCCTTGGAATTGTCGTCTACTATCAGAATTTCAATTTTATATTTCCTGAGATTTGACCGTAAGCTGTTTACTGTTTTTTCTATTCCTTCTTGTTCATTAAATGTCGGCAAAACTACTGAAACTTCCGGGTTATTTATTCTAATTTTGTTTTTTATTTCAATTTTATTTTTATATTTGTTTATTATCATCTTTTAATTACTGCCTCCACATCTAAAAATTTGTATCTGTATTTGTATGAAACTAATTTTAATTCTGCTTTTTTTGCAAATTTCTTTGTTCTAAATTTGAATGAATTAAAAAAGTAAAATGCAGGCGATAATTTTTTTATTTTTAATTTTTCTGCTAATATTATTGCTGGTGATACCAATGGGTTTGGTGTTATTATCAATATTATACCTTTGTCTTTTAGATTATTTTTCAGAATTTTAAGAGCTGAAGTTGGATTTGGAAGGAACTCCCAGCTTGAGTTGAACAATATTAAATCAAATTTTACTTTTGAGATCTGTTTTGGCAGTTGTTTTTCTGCATCATGAACAAAGAAATTTGCCTTTGATTTATTTTTTTTAGCATTTATTTTTGCTTTTTTTATCATATCTTCACTGAAGTCAGTTCCTATAACATTGTACCCCATATTTGATAATTCTACTGCATACATTCCTGTTCCGCAGCCAATATCAAGTATTTTGCTTTTGCTTTTTTGGATGTATTTTAGTACGGTTTTTAATGTATTTTGAAAGTAATCTTTTACTCTTTGCTGGTCATATATTTTACTTAGATTATCGTAGATCTTTTTTACTTTTTTGTCACCCATACCCCATATGCCTCCATTTTCCACTAAATAAAAACCCATTTAAACTTTCCCTTGTTGCCAACTTTGAGAATACATCGTTTTCCAATGAACCTTTTTTTGGTATTAATTTAAATATCTCTTTTTCTAACAGGTAGACTCCTGAATTAGTTAAAAAACTTTTTTCTTTTGGAGGAACACCATAAGCAAATTTTTTTATTTTTGTGCCTTCCATAATTATGGTGTCTGTAGACAGTCTTTTTTCTGTAGTTGTTATACCTATTGTAGCCGTGCTATTTGATCCTATATGAGAAATTATAATTTTATGTAAGTCAATATTAAAAGATATATCCGCAAGAATAACAAAAAATCTTTGGCTTAGCTCTTTTTCAACAAGTTTTAAAGCCCCAGCAGTACCTAGCGGTGTTTTTTCTTTAATGATATGCAGATTTACATTTTTTTGGTGTTGTTTTAACCAATCCCATTCATTTAGATTGGTAATTATATAAATCTCCTCTACACCTTCATTTATTATTGTTCTTAGGTTTTGGTTAAAATCTGATTTGTTAAAGTTTGGCTTTTCTCCGCCCGCAAGTATTACTGCTTGTTTTATGGTCTGTTCTTTAAAAAATTCTTTTATAATCTGTTCTATGACCTGAGAACGCTTTTTTGTTTTGCCTTGTTTTACTAAGCTGTCAATATTTTCTATAAGGCGGCTATCTAGAGATATTGATATTTTTCTTTGCACATTTTTCCAGCTTTTTATATAATTATAAATCTTCCTTTTTATAATTCACAACCCTTAAATACCAAAAGTAGGACAAAGTAGGATATGCAAATATCTGGAAAAAATGTGATGGTGACCGGGGGTGCTGGTTTTATAGGTTCTACTTTAGTTAGAGAATTATTAAAAGAGAAGGCAAATGTTATGGTTTTTGACAATTTTTTATCAGGTAAAGAAGAAAATATAGATGAAGTTAAAGACCAGATAAAAGTTGTTATTGGAGATATTAGGAGTGAAGATTTTGTTAATGTTTTGAAAAGGTTTAGAATAGAAGTTATTTTTAATTTGGCTGCTGAACCTTATATTCCTCATTGCTATGACAGGCCACATAAGTTTTTTGATATTAATGCAAGGGGTGCTTTGAATGTTATGTTAGCTGCCAAGGCTTCCGGGGTTAAGAGGGTTTTACAATATTCAACTTCTGAAGTTTATGGTACAGCAAAATATGCTCCAATGGATGAAAATCATCCTACTCTGCCATTATCAACTTATGCAGTAAGCAAACTAGCGGCAGACAGATTATGTTTTACTTTAGCGCATGAACAAAAAATACCCATTACAATTATGAGGCAATTTAATGTTTTTGGTCCAAGAGAAACACAACCCTATGTAATTCCAGAGATTATTTCACAGTTAAATAAAGGAAATGTTTTAAGTTTAGGGAATGTGAAGGCTGTGAGAGATTTTACTTATGTTACTGATGCTGCTAAAGCAGCCATAAAATTGATGGAATGTGACGATGCTGTTGGCGACGTTGTTAATATGGGATCTAATAGCGAATATTCTATAGAACAACTTTACAAAATTATTGCTGAGGAAATGGGTGTTGAAAATATCCAGGTCAATGTTAAAGAAGCAAGATTAAGGCCTTTAGATGTAAATCATTTAAACTGCGACAATAGAAAAATAAAAAGATTAACCGGATGGGAACCTGAAGTTGATTTTAGGACTGGCATGAAACTGACTATTAAAGATTTCAAAAAAAATGGGTGTAAATGGCCATGGGAGGAAACCTTTGGTAAAACAGAAGAAATATGGATCAAAAAGAATTAATACCCATAGCTATTCCTAACCTGGAGGGTAATGAACTGAAGTATGTTACTGATTGTATAAAGACTTCTTGGATATCTTCAAAGGGAGGGTATATCACAAAATTTGAAGAAAATTTTTCTTCTTATTGCGGTACTAACCATGGTGTTGCGGTTTCTAATGGCACGGTTGCCCTGCATCTTGCACTTACAGCATTGGGTATTGGTCCTGGAGATGAGGTAATTGTTCCTTCCTTGACATTTATTGCAAGCGCTAATTCAGTAAGCTATTGCGGAGCTAAACCTGTTTTTGTGGATGTAGATATTCATACATGGAATATGAATCCCGAAGAAATTGAAAAAGCTATAAGTCCAAATACAAAAGCGATTATGCCTGTTCATTTGTATGGAAATCCATGTGATATGAAATCAATAAAAGAGATTGCAGATAAGTATAAGCTATTTATAATTGAAGATGCAGCTGAAGCACATGGTGCTATTTTTGGAAATAAAAAAGTTGGAACCTTTTCTGACATAAGTTGTTTTAGTTTTTTTGGTAATAAAGTTATAACAACAGGCGAGGGCGGAATGTGTTTAACAAATGATCTTGAATTGGACAAAAAGATGAGGGTTTTGAGAGATCATGGTATGTCCAAGGAAAGAAAATACTGGCATGAAGTTTTAGGATTTAATTATAGGATGACTAATTTGCAGGCTGCTGTAGGTGTTGCACAGTTGGAGAGGATAGATGAATTTTTAGAATCTAAAAAACAAATAGCTGAATGGTATAGAAAATATCTCTCTACATTGACTAATGTTCGTTTTCAAAGACAATATCTTGGTGCTGAGTCTATATGGTGGATGACGTCTATAATGTTTGATTATCTTTATTTTGACAGGGATAAGTTGATATCATATCTTCATGAGAACGGGATTGATGCGAGGCCTGTATTTTCATTGATACACGAGATGCCGCACCACAAAAAAGAGAGCATTATGCCGATAGCTAAAAAAATATCCAGAAATTCTTTATCTTTGCCTTCTTTTGTTGGTTTAACTGAAGATAAAGTTAGGTTTATTTGCGAGAAAATTTCTTTATTTCTTGATAAAAACAAGACAGGCTTTTCCTGAAGATAAAAAATTCCTTTGATTGCATTCTTCTATCATGAACTTACATCCTTTATCATATCCCAAATAATTAGTTACATTTAGTAAATCCGTATATTCTAATGTTTTTTCGCAGTCTCTGTTTTTTATACTTGTCTCTAAATCTAAGTACTTTTTAGTATATTCATCTGTGGTTTCTTCATAATACCAGCCGTAAGCAACTGATTTATTGTAGTAGACAGAAATGTAGGAATCATATGCCTTGCCATAAGATGTTTCTATCGGAAAGTCTGTTCTAGTTAATGTTCCATTTATGTAGGGAAGCAAATCTTTTATCTCTTTATTTGCCTGATCGTTTGGTGTTATAAACCATGGTGTATAGAAAATAGTTACTATTAAACTAGATATAACTATCAATATTACCAAAATTTTTAAGATTCTGCTTGTTCTTATATTTAACTTTTTGAAATCTATAAATATTAAAAAATATGATGCTACAATTATAAACAAAATTATATAATGATCATGGCCTATTGTATTTAGTATTGGTATAAATGCAGTTATTTTAAACAAAAATAGCGCAGATAATAAAACTACAGGTAAAAAGAACAATTTTTCATACTTTGTTTTTTGTTTTGAGTATAAAATATATAATACTATCAGGGAGATTGGAACAATAAGCAGCATTATATTGTTTAGTATTCCTATTTCGTAGAATTTTTTAATCATTATCTGGCCCTGCAAAAAACTAGGGATTGTAGAATTTTTTAGGTTTTTAATAAATGGAATCAACCAAAATGAGGACAGGATTATAGAAATTATTCCCATAAGAATTATTTTAAAACGTTCTTTCCATTTGTTTATTATAAAGTATCCAAGGAACAGAATTGGAACAAATATTGAAAATACATAATGGGTTAATATCAGCGATGCGCTTATTACAGGTATTGCAATCCAGGAATATTTTTTCAACGGCTTATTTTTGTGCTCAGCAAGGTATAAGAATAAAAACAAAAATAAAGTCCAGCCTAAAAGCATAGGAGGCCTTCCAAGCCTTATAAAATTGCCTATTGAAACTGCGTTGGTGAATATTAATAGGAACATCAGCAATCTTTTTTTGAAATTTACTTTCTTTTTTAAGAAATAGTTTATTATCAGGAAAGCTGCTATAAAACTTATAATCATAGAGAGATATGCTGCAATCTTTACGTCTCCAAATAAATAATACAAGGGTAGTGCGAAGAAAAACCAGCCAGGTGATGTAAACTGGAAGGCGATAAATCCGTTGAACCAATAGGGACAAAATCCATGGAATCCGCAAACTTTCATAAAGTGCAGCATTGCCATATATGCGCTTATATCATTATGAAGATCTAATGGAAAATAAATAAGCAATTTGGCGCTGTCTATTATCCTGATTAGGAATATTGTTAATAATATTATCGTAGGTGGGATAATCCATTTGTCGCCAGCCAATATTTTTTTCATACAGATAATGCTAAATTTAATTTGTTTATATTTGTTGTTATGTTAAATTGGGCAATTCATAACTCTTTTAAGCTGTTTATTCTCGTGATTTTTATGAATTACTGGGCTGTAGGATACGGGATATTTAGTTTTCTAGTTGTTTTATTTTCTATTCCATGGCTGATTAAATATCTGAAGAGAATTAGACTTTTGGTTAAGGATCAGAATAAAAAAGACAAGCCTTTGGTACCAATATCCGGCGGACTGGCTGTTTTGGCAGGTGTTTTTGCTGGATTGTTGTTATTTATTTTTGTGAGAACTTTTTTTACTGGTTATGGGGGAGGTCTTGCTGCCAGCGATGAAAATTTGATGTTATTGTTTGCAAGCATGACGAGTCTTTTGCTTATTACTCTTGTTGGCTTTTTGGATGATTTAGTTATAGAAAGGAAAACAAAAAATCATTCTCTTGGATTAAAACAGTGGCAGAAACCTTTGTTTACACTTATTGCTGCTATACCTTTGATGGTTGTGAATGCAGGTTTTACTATTATGTATCTTCCTTTTGGTTTTAGAGTTGAACTCGGGATATTATTTCCTTTGCTTATAATTCCCATTGGAGTTGTTGGTGCTTCTAATATGGTAAATATGCTTGCAGGATATAATGGAATGGAAGCTGGAATGGGAATTGTTTATATTGGAATGCTTGGTCTGTTTGCTTATATAAATAATAGAGATGTTGCAGCTTTGATAGCTTTAGTTATATTCTTCTCTTTACTTGCTTTTTATATTTATAATAAGTATCCTGCTAAAATACTTCCCGGCGATTCTTTAACTTACCTGCTTGGAGGTTCGATAGCTGTTATTGCGATAGTTGGAAACATAGAAAGAGCAGCAATAGTAAGCTCTGTCCCTTTTTTTATTGAATTTATTTTAAAGGCACGTGGAGGATTTAAGATGCAGAGCTACGGGTATTATTATAAAGAAAAAATAAAATCGCATTATAATAAAATATATTCTATTCCGCATATTTTTGCAAGGACAGGAAGATTTACTGAGAGGCAGATTGTGTGGTTCATGATTTTAATCCAGCTTATATTTAGCAGCTTAATATGGATAGTATAAAAAAATTTTTTAAGTATACAAAAGAGGACAGCCTTATCAGAGACAGTTTTATTTTATTTATTGCAACTATGACAATGAATCTCGGGGCTTTTCTTTATCATTTTGTCATGGGAAGAATGCTTGGGCCTGCTGACTATGGAATTTTGGGTGTTGTCCTGACTCTGCTTTATGTTCTGCTTGTTCCGCACTATGTAATACAAACTTCAATTTCAAAATTTGTCGCTTCCTTTAAGGCTAAAAAGAATTATGAAAAAATTTCCAATTTGTTTGTAAGATCAACCAAAAAGATTCTTTTTGCCAGTGTTCTGCTCTTTATTATATTAGTCGCAGTGTCATATTTTTTGGCTGATTTTTTAAGAATTCCTGTTGGCGTTGTATGGATTGTTGCTTTTGCGATACCTTTTGTCCTGCTTGTGCCTGTTGCAAGAGGAATGCTTCAAGGTCTGCAGACTTTTAAGACTCTTGGCGTTAATTTTGTTTCAGAGGCTTTTGCAAAATTTTTATTCGGCCTTGCACTTGTGTTTGTCGGCTTTGGCGTTTTTGGTGCTGTTTTTGGTATAACTGCCGCTTACATAACTTCTTTTGCTCTTGGCTATTTTGTTTTGAGAAAATATTTTAAGAAAACTAAAAGTCTTGTTGATTCTAAATCTGTGTATAAATATTCATGGCCTGTTTTTCTTGCTTTATTGACATTAACTTTATTTTACAGTTTGGATGTTATGCTTGTAAAACATTATTTTGATGCTGTCCAGTCAGGATTTTATGCTGCATTTGCGATACTTGGAAGGATTGCTTTTTTTGCTTCTTTTTCCCTTGTTTTTGTTTTATTTCCAAAGGCTGTTGAGGCTCATGCTCTTGGAAAACCGAATATTAATTTATTGAAGAAATCTCTTCTTTTGGTTACTATTGTTTCTGGCGGTGTTTTTTTGGTTTATTTATTATTCCCTAAATTGGTGGTTCTGGTGTTATTTGGGAAGCAGTATCTTGAAATTACAAAATATATTGCGCCATTTGCCCTTATAATGACTTTGTTTTCCTATGTTTATGTGCTCTCTTTTTATAATCTTTCTGTGAACCGTGTAGGTTTTGTTTATGGTCTTTTTTTGCTTAATATTCTTGAGGTTCTTTCGATTGTGCTTTTCCATGAAACATTTGTCCAGATTATATTTGGGTTAGGTATATTAATAACCTTGACGCTGGTTTTTATGTTATTTTATACTTTCAGCAAAAATGGCAAAATTATCAGTTATAATTCCGGCATATAATGAGGGGAAAAGGATAGGTAAAACACTTGATAGATGCATTAGTTATTTAAAGAAAAAATATGATTCTGAGATTATTGTTGTAGATGACGGCAGCACTGATGACACAAAGAAGATTGTAAAGAAATTTAAAAACGTTAAGTTAATTACTTATGGTACTAATCAGGGCAAGGGACATGCTGTAAAAGTTGGTGTTTTAAATTCTTCTGGTGATTATATATTATTTTGCGATGCTGATTTGTCAACACCTATAGAAGAGGCTGAGAAGCTTATGGAATATATTAAAAAATATGATGTTGTTGTTGCATCAAGGGCCCTGAAAAATTCAGAGGTAGAGACTAAAATTTACAGAAAATTACTTGGGAGGGTGTTTGCTTTTTTTGTGAATTTATTTGCTGTACCTGAAATCAAGGATACACAGTGTGGATTTAAATTATTTAGAAGAAAGTGTGCTTTTGATATTTTTAATAAGCAGAAAATTAAGGGGTGGGCTTTTGATGTTGAAGTTTTGTTTTTAGGGAGAAAGTTAGGATATAAAATTAAAGAAATTCCTGTAAGGTGGAAGCATTTTGATCATTCTGGTGTTAGTCCTACAGGACAGAGTTTTAGAATGCTTTGCGAAATTATTAAGATCAGGATTAATTATCTTTTTGGATTGTATAAATAATCACTTTTAAGTTATACCATAAGATATATATATATATAGATTGAGAAATTCTTATAATGGCAAAGAGATGGTTGGCTAATGTTGGATTGATTCTTCTTGTTGTGTTTGCTATTTTTGTGGTTGGATATTATTCTGCTGGTTCTCCAACTGGATTGGCTC
>Ga0209541_10012932_pt1 | contig 12842 bp, 13 predicted proteins | sample RifCSPlowO2_01_FD_184027 | JGI IMG/M metagenome (GOLD analysis project Ga0209541, IMG submission 184027) | Groundwater microbial communities from Rifle, Colorado - Rifle CSP2_plank lowO2_0.1 (SPAdes) (version 2) | ecosystem: Environmental > Aquatic > Deep subsurface > Groundwater | place...
TGGGCATCTATTGTCTCAATGGTTGAATTGTCGCTAGTCTTTTTGATGATTATGTCGTTGTTTGCACCCGCCTCTGCATCTACTGCCTCTGAGAAGGTGATGACCAAATTCGCGGTTGTGGCGACTCCCGTCGCATTGTCTGCCGGTGAGAAGGTTGAGACTGTGGGGGCTGTGGTATCTGGCAGCGTGTAGACGATGGTGAGCTGCGGCTCCGTGTAGGAGGCGTGTTCGTAGGAGGCCCAGGCCTGGCGGTTGTCTCCTGTTGTGCCGTCGTTGATTATCTGGACGAGATACGCAACCGACCCGTCGGTGAACCCTGAGTCGTTGGATTCTTGGACGACGGCAGAGAAGTTGGCTGTCGTCATCAGGGTGTTGTTCGTGTTGGATATGGTGGGGTCCCAATCCACCCCGGTGGTGGTGCGCATCGCGTCGTCGACCAGGATCCCGAAAGTAAATACCAAGCGCTTGGGAAATACGCCATGAATCTTAACGACGCGGCACGCAACGGAAAATTGGATCCGGTGATCGGCCGCGATCGAGAGATTCGACGCATTATGCAGGTGCTGTCACGTCGGAAAAAAAATAATCCCGTGCTGATCGGCGAACCAGGCACCGGAAAAACCGCGATCGTCGAGGGGTTGGCCCAGCGGATCGTGAATGGGGATGTGCCGGAAAGCCTGAAGGACAAAGATATTCTTTCACTGGATATGGGGGCAATTTTAGCCGGATCAAAATTCCGGGGCGAATTTGAAGATCGGTTGAAGGCGGTTTTAAAAGAGATTGAAACCGCGGCGGGTAAGTTTATACTGTTTGTCGACGAACTCCATGTGATTGTTGGCGCTGGCGGTGCGGAAGGCGCCATCGATGCGGCGAATTTATTGAAACCGGCTCTTGCTCGCGGGAGTCTGCGAATGATCGGCGCAACCACCTTAAAAGAGTACCAGCGCCACGTGGAAAAGGATGCCGCGCTTGAGCGCCGCTTTCAACCGGTCTTGATCGGCGAGCCGTCGCTTGAGGATACGATCGCCATTCTGCGGGGCATCAAGGAGAAATATGAACTCCACCATGGCATTAAAATCACTGATACCGCGCTGCTGGCAGCCGCTAACCTTTCCCAGCGGTATATTTCTGACCGATTTTTGCCCGATAAGGCCATTGATCTGGTTGATGAGGCGGCGTCGGCACTCCGCATGGAAATTGATTCAATGCCCGATGAGTTAGACGTCTTAAAACGAAAAATTATTCAGTTTAAAGTTGAACGCGAGGCGCTGAAAAAGGATGCCATGTCAGGAAAGCAGCTTGATGAGGTCAATCGTAGGTTAGCCGACACCGAGGAAGCTGCCAAAGAAATTGAAATTCACTGGCGGGGTGAAAAGGAGCTCATTAATAAGATCAAGCAGGCGCGCGAAGAGATCGAACAACTCCGTTTGAAAGCCGAGCAGCATGAACGCAAGGGCGATTTGCAGCAAGTGGCGGAAATAAAATACGCGAAAATGCCTGCACTCGAACGGCAAATGACCGAACTCACGAGTAAGCTCAACCGTTTGCAGCGCGAGCGTCAGATCATTAAGGAAACGGTTTCCGATGAAGATATTGCCCAGGTTGTTTCGCGGTGGACGGGCATTCCGGTCTCAAAAATGCTAGAAAGCGAGTCAAAAAAACTGTCGCGTATGGAAGATGTGCTGCGGCAGCGCGTCGTCGGACAGGATCAGGCGATCGCTGCGGTGGCGAATGCGGTTCGCCGTTCCCGCGCGGGCATTGCCGAAGAAAACCGTCCGATTGGGTCGTTTCTTTTTTTGGGTCCAACCGGTGTTGGCAAAACCGAGCTTGCCAAGGCTTTGGCGGAGTTTATGTTCGATGACGAAAAGTCGCTCGTCCGACTCGATATGTCCGAATACATGGAGCGTCATTCGGTCGCGAAAATTCTCGGTTCTCCGCCCGGCTACGTCGGCTATGAAGAGGGCGGACAGCTGAGCGAGATCGTGCGCCGGCGGCCCTATGCGGTAATTTTGCTCGATGAAGTGGAAAAGGCTCATTCGGATGTTTTTAATCTCTTACTGCAGATTCTTGATGAGGGACGCCTGACTGATTCGAAGGGTCGCGTGGTGAACTTCAAAAATACGATCATTGTGATGACATCGAATTTGGGTTCGGACATTATCCACGAATACGCGCTTGGGTTTTCCACGAAACGCCGCGATGCCGGTATCGACCAGCAGGATATGGAGGAGCGTGTGCAGGAAATTTTGCGACGGACGTTTAAGCCGGAGTTTCTTAACCGGCTCGATGCCGTGATTACGTTCCACGCGCTGGGGCACGAAGAGATTCGCCAGGTCATCAATCTGCAGGTTGAACAGGTCAAACGGAGGCTGTTGCGCCAGCACATCGAAGTTCGTTTTACCGAACGGCTAAAAGATTACTTGGCAAAAAAGGGGTATGATCCGGTGTACGGGGCCCGACCGATCAAGCGTTTGATGCAGTCAAAAATTCTTGATGAACTGGCGATGCAAATCGTGTCCGGCCGCGTAAAAGTGGGACAAAAAATTGTGATCGACGAATTGAAGGGAAAAATTTCGATTCGTCCCGCGGGATAAAAGATATCCGGGAGGATCCACACCAGCTCACATCGGCGGGCGGGTCATTTTAAGGTTGACGGAAAGATGAAAATCTCCTACCGTTACTCGTACAATTATGAAAAAAATTTTGAATACCCTGATTTCCCGACGCCGTGAGCGCGTCGCAGTCGCGCTGTCTGGTGGGGTTGATTCGTCGGTGGCGGCCGCACTTTTGGTGCAGCAGGGATATGACGTGGTTGGCGTGTATATGAAGAATTTTTCAGCCGAATCATGGCGCGGCATTGTGAATTTTGCCTGCCCATGGGAACAGGATGTCCATGATGCCCAAAAGGTTTGCCGCCTCTTGCAAATCCCGTTTCGGAGCGTAAATTTTGAGCGTGAATATGAGCGCGACGTCCTGCGCTATTTCTTTTCGGAATATCGAGCCGGCCGCACGCCCAATCCCGATGTCCGGTGTAACCGTGAAATCAAATTTAAACTATTTTTTAGCGAGGTAAAAAAAATGGGCTGCCGGTTCATGGCGACCGGCCATTATGCGCGAATCCGTAAAGGGCGTTTGTACCAGGGGGTCGATCCGGTAAAGGATCAGTCATATTTTCTCAGTGCGTTAAGCTCGCGCCAGTTACGGCATACGCTGTTTCCGATCGGCGTGTACACGAAGCGCCGGGTGCGAATGATGGCAAAACAGTTTGGTTTACCGAACGCGAACAAGAAAGATTCCCAGGGAATATGCTTTGTCGGCCCGGTCCGCGCGAAAAATTTTCTCCAGCAGCGGTTACGCAATCAAAAAGGTAGAATTTTGGACGACACAGGTCGGTACATCGGAACCCATGATGGTGCCTGGTATTACACGATTGGTCAGCGCGAAGGTTTGGGTCTTGCCGGGGGGCCGTGGTACATATATGCTAAGGATGTACATCAAAACGAACTGCGGGTCGTCCGCGGTCGGATGAGCCATCAGCTGTATGCCGACACGGCCGTCGTGACGCCAGTGAATTGGATCGGACCGAAAATAAGTCCTCCGTTCACCGCCAAGGTCAAAATTCGTACTCCCGGCAACGAGGTTGCGTGTCGGGTGACAAAGGTTACGCGTGGCTACCAGGTAAAATTTCATATTCCGCAGTTCGCAGTCGCTGCCGGCCAAATCGCGGTATTCTACCGTGGATGTCGTGTGCTTGGCAGCGGTACCATTATCAAAGCGCAGACCCTCCTATGACATCACAACAGCTCATCGAAGCGTATACTAATTTTTTTCGCGGTAAAGGGCACGCGGTCATTCCAGGCGCAACCTTAGTGCCGGTCAATGATCCCACCGTTCTTTTCACCACGGCTGGGATGCATCCGCTCATTCCGCATCTTCTTGGGCAGCCGCACCCGCTCGGGAAGCGTTTGGTTGACGTACAGCCGTGTATCCGCACCACGGATATCGATGAAGTGGGTGATGCTACCCACCACACTTTTTTTGAAATGCTGGGAAATTGGTCGCTCGGCGATTATTTCAAGGAATCATCAATTTCATGGAGTTGGGAATTTTTGACTTCGTGTGAGTACCTAGGCATTCCCTCCAAACGTCTTGCCGTCAGCGTATTCGCTGGTGATCGTGACGCTTTGCGCGATGAGGAATCCGCCGCCCTGTGGCAAAAACTCGGTGTACCGACGAGTCGTATCGCGTATTTGCCGAAAGTCGATAACTGGTGGGGGCCAGCCGGCAATACTGGTCCCTGCGGGCCCGATACGGAAATATTTTATTGGTCCGGAAAGGATGCGGCGCCGTCTATATTCGATCCCAAAAATAAAGGCTGGGTGGAAATTTGGAATAATGTTTTTATGCAGTACCGCAAGACCGAAACCGGGAGCTTTGAGCCGCTGGAGCAACGGAATGTTGATACGGGCATGGGCGTGGAGCGCACCATCGCGGCGCTCAACGGATGCAGCGATGTATATCAAATTGATACGATTGCACCGACCATGGAAATACTCCGCCGCCGTTCACGGAATGCCGATGAACGGGGCATGCGCATTGTCGCCGATCATCTGCTGGCAGCCGCGATGATTTTGGCCGATCCAGCCGGTGTAACTCCTTCAAATGTGGAACGGGGCTACATTCTCCGGCGGCTCATACGTCGTGCCATACGCTACGGACGGATGCTGGGGTTGGGATCGCCGTTCACGGCAGAAATTGCCGCAACCTACGTTAACGCCTATGGTCAACGTTACCCCAGGTTGATTGACCGTTCGAAAAGTATTGCCGAGCAGTTAAGCGCCGAAGAAGAGAAATTTGCCGCTACTCTCGAGCGGGGTGAAAAAAAACTTGAAAAACGTTTTAATGAACCAGCCCACGGCGGTATCATTGCGGGTGTTGAGGCGTTTGATCTCTTCCAAACGTACGGTTTCCCCCTCGAGCTGACGATTGAACTGGCCAACGAGCGTGGTTGGCAAGTGGATCGTTTTGGCTTCGATGCGGCAATGAAAGGACATCAGGAGCAGTCGCGCACGGCGGCCGCCGGTCGCTTTCGGTCCGGCCTTGCAGATACGGGTGAGCAAACAACGCGGCTCCATACGGCAACCCATCTCCTGCACGCGGCACTCCGCCGGGTTCTCGGGGAGCATATTCAGCAAAAGGGGAGTAATATTACTCCCGATCGCTTGCGTTTTGATTTCTCGCATCCTAAAAAAATGACGCCGGACGAACTTTCGCAGGTGGAATCGTTAGTCAACGAACAAATTCAAAAGGCACTTCCAGTTAGCTCCAAGGTATTGTCTCCGGATGAAGCACTGGCCAACGGAGCGTTGGGATTTTTTGGACACAAGTATGGCGATCGCGTTTCGGTTTTCACGATTGGCGATTTCAGTCAGGAAATTTGCACTGGCCCGCATGTAAAAAATACCTCCGAACTGACAAAATTCCGAGTTCTAAAGGAAGAAGCATCGTCAGCTGGTATCCGCCGCATCAAGGCTTCCGTTGGCGCATGAACGGTATCGCGACTCGGTCGACGCCAGGTTTTTTATGTGGAAAGGGCGGGATTTAGGGGTTTTGACAAAATTCTAAAATTCAGCTATGCTTGTTACCAGTATTTGTGATCGATTAAATTTTGCTTACCAAAGCGAAAAAATCACGTACCGTTGCCATTTCCAGGTGTTTTGATGGACGTGAGGTCGATAGAGAACCTTGGATTGGCATAGACAAAATAAGATTCGAGCAAGTGAACATTGCTGCGAATTTTAGTTTTACTTACGGATAACTCATGGCCCAAAACACCGCCTCATCAGCCAGTAAGTCGTTTCTCGAAATGCGCGGGGAGGTTACGGAACTGCTTCCTTCGGCAAATTTTCGCATCAAACTTGAGAACGGTACGGAAATTTTGGGACACTTATCTGGACGGATGCGGATGAATCGAATAAAATTATTGCCTGGCGACCACGTCAAGGTACAAATAAGCCCATACGATTTAACCAAGGGCCGCATCGTATTTCGTTACTAGAGAACATCACTACCGATATGAAGGTACGCGCATCGGTTAAAAAAATTTGCAAAGATTGCAAAATTGTTCGCCGGAAAAAACGGGTGCAGGTGATTTGTATAATTCCAAAACACCGTCAACGCCAAGGATAATTAGTATTACGGATTTCGAAATATCGATATCTCAATAGTATGGCTCGCATCAGTGGCATTACGTTACCAATGAACAAACGAGTTGAGATAGGGTTGATGTACCTTTATGGCATCGGACGCACGCGTTCGAACGAAATTTTGGAGCAGGCGAAGATTGACCCGAATACGCGGGTTAAAGATCTCAGTGAACGCGAGGTTAACGCGTTGCGTGAACTGATCGAGAAAAATTACCGCGTTGAAGGTGAACTGCGGCGTGAGGTAGCGATGAACATTAAGCGCCTGAAGGAAATCGGCGCCTACCGCGGTATTCGACATTTAAAGCGATTGCCAGTGCGGGGCCAGCGAACAAAAACGAATTCGCGGACGGTGCGCGGTAACGTCCGAAAAACGATGGGTTCGGGCCGTAAGTTGTCAGCCCAGAAGACGTAAGACGGATTGAATACTATGGACGAGACAAAAGCTAAACAGCCAACCATATTAAGCGAGCAACCGGTTGCGGAGGGTGGCGACACGAAGGTGGCCGCTAAGGATGGGTCGCGATCGACTCAGCCAAAAAAAATGAAACGGCAGGTGCCGAGCGGTCGAGTCTATATTCATGCGACCTACAATAACACCATCGTGTCATTTACCGACGTGCAGGGCAATGTTTTGGCGCAAAGTTCAGCTGGACAGGCAGGATTTCGCGGGCCAAAAAAATCGACTCCGTATGCCGCAGGAACCATTGTGCGACGGGCGGCTGATAAGGTGCACGCCTACGGGCTGCGCGAGGTAAATGTATTTGTCAAAGGTTTCGGGTCAGGGCGCGAAGCAGCGATTCGTGCGATCAATGCGAATGGAATTACGATTTTGAGTATTAAAGATGTTACGCCGTTGCCGCACAACGGCTGTCGACCGAAAAAAACACGTCGCATATAATTTTGACGAGCGGTAAGTCTTGGCACGGAATGAGCCGCTGATACGTCGCATCAATTATCACATCGGAGTTGGTATCTATGTCACGATATATTGGACCAAAACATAAACTCTGTCGAAGACTTGGCATGAAAATTTGTGATAGCGCCAAGTGTCCTTCAACGCGTCGAAGCTATCCGCCAGGAGTCCACGGGCCGCTGAGCAAACAACGCTTAACGCCGTATGGGCAGCAATTTCGCGAAAAACAACGTGCGCGGCGGTTCTATGGCGTCAACGAACGTCAGTTTAATAATTACTACCGGCGTGCAATTCAGGAGCCAGGGGACACCGGTCTGCATTTGGCGCGGATGCTCGAAATGCGGCTTGATAATGTGGTGTACCGATTGCGCTGGGCACTGACTCGACCGCAGGCGCGGCAGATGGTAAATCACGGTTTTATTACCATCAACGACAAAAAGGTTGACATTGCATCGTATCAGGTGCGGATGAAGGATATCGTTGGCGTAAAGCTAAACAAACAGCGCAAGAAAATTTTTGAAGATATCAGCAAACGGATGGAAAAACAAACGATTCCGGATTGGCTCAATTCAGAAGCGAGTGCGATGCAGGCGAAAGTTATTGGAGCGCCTGATCCCGAGCTACTGAAAGGATTATTCAACGCTCAGGCCGTTGTTGAGCTGTACTCACGTTAAAAAACGAAACCCAAATTGATTATTTTTTGCGTACTTTATGGAACACATTCCATTGCCGAGCAGCGTTAGCGTCGTATCGGGGAAAACAGAGAACTCTGCCACGGTAACCATTGAACCGTGTTATCCCGGATACGGTATGACGATTGGTAACGCGATTCGTCGCGTACTTTTGTCATCGCTTCCCGGGGCAGCGATTACGGCGTTCAGCGTTAAGGGCTTGCAGCATGAATTTTCAGCTCTGCCAAATGTAAAAGAAGATTTTGTTGAAATCGCCTTGAATATTAAGCAAATCCGCCTTCAAGTCCACAGCCCGGAACCGGTCCGCATCCGCTTGTCCGTCAAAGGTGAACGCCGGGTAACCGCGGGTGATATTGAAACCTCAAGTGACGTGGAAATTATCAATAAGGATCTCGTCCTCGCGACGCTGACTGACAAGGCCGCTACGCTTGAAATGGAATTTATGGCGCGGCAGGGACGCGGGTATGAAACCACCGATGCGCGTGAAAAAGAGGAGTTAGAAGTTGGCATGATCGCGGTGGATAGTCTGTTCAGTCCAATTCAGCGTGTTGGTTTTCAAGTCGAACATGTCCGTGTCGGACAAATGACGAACTGGGACAAGCTCGTGCTAGATATTGAGACGGACGGTACAATTCTCCCTCGCGAAGCCGTGAACACCGCGGTGCAGTATCTCCTCGAGCAATTTGGATCGGTCGCGGCGCAAGTCGCCAGTCTCGGTACTGAGGGATTGCCTGCGGACATTGACGTTGAAAAATCAGTTGAAACACCTGTAAATCAAATATCCAACGAATCGGTACCACTCGAAACTCCCGTGGAAACTGATGAGACGGCGACAAAAACGAACAAGCGAAAGTCAAAGAAAGCTAGCTCGGCTACCTCATAGTATGCGGCATCGTAAGAAAAAAGTCGTACTTGACCGTGCGTCAGCACCCCGACGGGCCATGCTGCAAAACCTTGCGGCAAGCTTAATTTTATACGAACACATTACCACGACCGATGGTAAGGCGAGGGCCGTCCGCCCCGTAGTTGAGCGCATCATCACAAAAGGAAAAACGAATTCTCTCGCGATTCGACGTCAGCTTTTAGCGGTATTGCCCGTCGAAGGAGCCGTGCGCAAAGTGCTTGAAGTGCTCAGTCCGCGCTATCAGCAACGCCAGGGCGGTTATTTGAGAATGGTCAAACTTGGGGCTCGGAGCGGAGATAATGCTCGTGTTACCCGCATAGAATTTGTCGCATAATTCGTTATGGCAAAAACCACGACGGAAAAACTTGCTCCCACGACGCACCGACAGCATCACCAGATTGACGCGAGTACGATTCCGGTCGGCCGCCTGGCAACGCTTGCGGTCGGTTACTTAACCGGCAAAATCAAGCCAAGCTACCAGCCGAACCGCGATGACGGTGATTTTGTTACGGTGATAAATTCTGCAAAATTAAAATTCACCGGCCGCAAATTGCAACAGAAGGTTTACCATCATATGACGGGGTATCCTGGAGGAATTCGTACGCGGAAGGCCAGTGAATTGGTCGGTACGAAGCCATCGGATATCATCCGCCATTCGATTTATTACATGTTGCCGAAAAATCGACTTCGGACCGCCCGGATGAGACGCTTGACGATTACTCGCTAGCCAATTTAACCATGCCCACAACCGTACAGCCTCAAAAAAGTAAAGCGCATAAAGTCGTTAAGTCGGCATCAAAACCGGTGGTAAAACACCGGGTGGTAAAGGCTGCAGCAAAATCTTTGGAGGTTGCCAAGATGGCTGGGTCGGTTTACTACGCAGCTACCGGAAGACGGAAAACGGCCGTGGCTCGCGTACGGCTGTACGCCAGCGCCACGCCGGAAATCATTGTCAACGAAAAAAAAATGGCAGAATATTTCCCCCAGCCTGGTTTTCAGGATTTAGTACGGTCGCCGCTCATACTGTGCGGGAAGGATAAGGAAATGTCCGTCAGTGTCAAGGTGAACGGCGGAGGTTCGCATGGCCAGGCGGAAGCGGTACGCCATGGAATTTCCCGCGCTCTTCTGAAACTCGATGCAGCCTACCGGCCAACATTAAAACCGCATGGTTATCTGACCCGCGACTCAAGAATGAAAGAGCGCAAGAAGCCTGGGCTGAAGCGCGCTCGACGGGCCCCGCAGTGGCAGAAACGGTAGCGCCGAAGTAATCATTCAAATATTGAAAGCAACCCCGATTCTGGGGCTGCTTTTTTTAAATGGCGCGTTGACGACATTTTCTGTTTTTCGATTTTTTCGCTATACTACTAGTACATGAAAGTTCTTCGCGTGTCGCAGAATACCGTTTTTCTCACCAGTGCTTTGGTCGCCCAAAAGATACTATCGTTTGGGTATTTTTGGTATTTATCGAGTCATTTACCTGCACAGACGCTCGGAAGATACGTATTCGCACTTTCGTTTGTAACGCTGTTTGGCAGCGGAACCGACTTGGGCCTTTCGCCTCTGTTGATCCGAGAAACGTCACGAGATCCCCGATCCGGGGGTGCGTACTTGCGCAATATTTTTGCGTTAAAAATAATTCTCGGTTCGGCGGCGGTTGCGTGTGCGGCGGTGGCAATTAATTTCAGCGGAAAACCGATTGAGGTTCGCCATCTCGTCTACGTTGCGTGTGCACTGATGCTCGTCGACGCTTTCACGCTCAGCTTATGGGGCGTCTTTAAGGCGGCCCGCAATCTTTGGTATGAGAGCATGGCAACCGTTCTTGTCCAATGCATCATTATTAGTTTTGGTGCGACGGTAATGTTTTTACGCGCATCGGTGGTATGGTTGATGGGTGCCCTGGTACTGGCCAGCATTGTTAATTTTTCCGTTGCTGCGATTCTTGCGCGTAAAAAACTTGGCTACCGGCTTTTTCCGGCGTGGCAACCCGAAATAATTAAAAAACTTTTAAAAATGGTTCCAGCTTTCGCGTTTGCTGTGGTTTTCGTAAAAATTTACAATGTGATTGACACCGTACTGCTGGGATTACTCGCGAGCGACGAGGCCGTCGCGTTTTATGCCATTCCGGCCAAGGTGGTTACTTCAGTTCAGCAAATTGTTCCGGCGGCATTGGCCGCAGTTATTTTTCCAATTTTTACGCAGCATTACCGCGATCACAGTCCGCGCCTCAGCCTGCTTTTTGAACAATCCTGTGCGTACCTGCTCGTGGTCAGCGTGCCGGCCGCACTGGGAATTGCCACCCTCGCACCGAAAATTTTACAGGTAATTTGGCCGCACTACGCGAATGCTGCCACAACCTTTCGAGTAATGGCGCTGGCGCTGCCGTTCATCTTTCTTTCTTTTCCTACCGGGTATTTGCTAAATGCGTGTGACCGGCAAGTAAAAAACACTTTCAACCGTGGTATGGTTACGCTTGCGACCGTGATCGGTAACATTGTTTTGATACCGTATATCGGATATTTTGGTTCCGGATTAGTGTTTTTGGGTAGTAATTGCCTGCTGTTAGCGCTCGATAGCGTTGCCGTCCGATCCATAGTGCGGCCGAACTTAAAGTACCTTTCGGTCATATTGGTTAAAGTGGCGCTCGCGAGCAGTGCCATGCTGGCCATGCTTTGGATTTTGAGGGATCGGGTTGGATTGCCGACATTGCTTGCGGTCGGCGGTATCACGTACCTTGGCGGCATGCTCGTGCAAAGAGTCTGGAAATTGCCTCGAGTTTCAGGATAATTAATTTTTAAAGAGTATACCAATATGAAAAAAACTTTACTTATCAGCGATGATTTCCCGCCTAAAATCGGAGGCGTGGCGAATTACTACGCGCAAATTTGCAAACTCTTGCCCCTGGATAAAATTGCCGTACTGACGATTCCTGCTGCGGCGGCGTATGCGTTTGATCAACATCAGGGCTATCCGGTCTATCGCCAGAGATTATTGAGCCGCAATCCGTTCCTTTGGCCAAAATGGTTGACGGCGGTCCGGGTTGCAGGCAGGTACGTGCGCGACCAGCATTTCGAAAAAGTTTTTGCCGGGCAGATTCTTCCGTATGGGTCGGTCGCCTGGGTGTTGTGGCGGCGTTTGGGAATTCCGTATATTGTTGCTGCTCACGGCATGGATATTCGTATTCCGCGCGGCCGAAAACGCTGGATGGTTTGGCAGATTTTGCGGAATGCAGAACGAGTCATCGCGAATAGTTATGCCACGGCAGACTATATCGAGCATTTGGGTATCGAAAAATCAAAGATTGTTGTTATTACCCCAGCAGTGAACATTCCTGTCACCGTCAAGGAAAGTGAACTTCAAAATTTACGAGAACGATACCACGTGCACGAAAAGCGGGTGGTATTGACGGTCTCTCGACTTGTACCGCGCAAGGGGCATCGTGAGGTGATTTCCGCACTGTCAAGCTTGCTTGCAAATATCCCAGCTTGCGTTTACGTTATCGTCGGTGATGGGCCAGAAATTGGATTACTGCGACAGTTCGTGCAGGTAAAAAAACTCCAAGACAGCGTAATTTTTACTGGCGCACTGGCCGATACTGAAGTGAGCGCTTGGTACGAGCTTTGCGATGTGTTTGTAATGACGCCGACGGTTGATGCGGAAGGAGATGTTGAGGGATTCGGAACGGTCTATCTTGAGGCGGCCAGTTACGGAAAGCCCGTGGTTGGTTCGGCGATGCCGGGAATTTCTGAGGCCGTAGTCCATGGCGTAACCGGTATTTTGGTTCCCCCGGGTAACGTCGCGGAACTAAAAAATGCGTTGGAGTCTATACTGCGCAATCCGGGTTACGCGCATCGCTTGGGTTTACAGGCCCATGATCGCGTGCTACACGAATACACATGGAAAAACCGAGCCGGGTTAATCGCGTCGGTCTTGGGCTCGTATGGCTGCGATTGACATTATAATTCCAGTTTATAACCAGGCCCATCTTATTTCGGGCTGTATTGATTCGATCTGTAAACAAACATATCGGGATTTTTCAATAATTGTTGTCGACGACGGCTCAACCGATAGACTCGCGGATAAATTGCAACCCTATGCGACTCGCGTGCGCTACACACGGCAGAGTAATC
>Ga0209541_10012934_pt1 | contig 12841 bp, 13 predicted proteins | sample RifCSPlowO2_01_FD_184027 | JGI IMG/M metagenome (GOLD analysis project Ga0209541, IMG submission 184027) | Groundwater microbial communities from Rifle, Colorado - Rifle CSP2_plank lowO2_0.1 (SPAdes) (version 2) | ecosystem: Environmental > Aquatic > Deep subsurface > Groundwater | place...
ACTTCGTTAATATCGCCCAGCTTAAATCCGGAATCTTTTACCACCTGTTTAGTAATCTCTATAGATTTTTCAATCATGTCCCCCACCAACTCCTCAAGTTTTGCGCGCGAGAAGCGCATTACCAAGTGTTTCGGCCCCGATTCGTCCGAGGTTATAAAAGGCAGGTTGATTTCGGTTTCCGGCGTGGTGGAGAGTTCGTGTTTGGCTTTCTCTGCAGATTCTTTGAGTCGCTGGAGTGCTAAAATGTCTTTGGAGAGGTCAATTCCCTGTTCTTTTTTAAATTCCCCCACGATCCACTTTATGATTTTTTGGTCAAAATCGTCTCCGCCAAGATGGGTGTCCCCGCCGACAGCTTTTACTTCAATGGTGTCTTCGGTAACTTCAAGCACCGAAAGGTCAAAAGTCCCGCCTCCGAAATCGTACACCACGATCTTTTCGTCCTTTTTCTTATTAAAACCGTAGGCGAGGGCCGCGGCCGTGGGTTCGTTTAAAATCCTTCGGACTTTGAATCCCGCAATCTCCCCGGCGGCCTGTGTTGCTTTTCTCTGCGAGTCATCAAAATATGCTGGTACGGTAATTACTGCTTCGGTGATTTTCTCTCCGAGTTTTTCTTCCGCGTCGTGTTTCAATTTTTGCAAAACCATAGCGGAAATTTCCTCCGGCCGGTGCCATTTTTCCTGTATTTTGACCTCCATGCCTCCGTTGGCGGCTTCACGGATTTCGTAGGGCAACCACTCCTTGTCACGTTTAACTTCGGAGTCGGAAAATTTGCGGCCAATAAGGCGTTTGATGGAAAAAAGCGTGTTTTTGGGATTGGTGACGGCTTGCCTCTTGGCAAGGAGCCCCGCAAGCCGATCTCCGGATTTGGAAACCGCCACAATAGAAGGAGTGGTGCGGTTCCCCTCTTTATTTTCAATTATTTTCGGCTCCCCGCCCTCGATGACTGCTATGGCGGAGTTAGTGGTGCCGAGATCAATGCCCAGAATTTTTGCCATATTTAATTGCGATTCCAATATTCAAATTTTACTCTAATGATTCGAATAATTCGAGTGGAATTTGCATATTAGAGTCACTTGTGATAAATTATTTATGATTTAAGATTTGGAGAAGCATGAATGTGCCCGACTTATATCACTGACAGACTGCGAAAATACCTTGCCGGACGCAAGTATCAAGCCCGTGCTTCCATGGCGATTTTTGGAGGGGGAAGACTTCCTGCTGGGACAATTTTAACCGCCACCGGACATCTGGGATCAGATCTAAGGCCCATACGCAAAGGAGTAAGGCATCCGGACGATCTTTGGATAGCCGTCGAGAAACTGCGCCGCACCAAACAGCCACATATCTATGACGAATACTGGATTCATCACGACGTTATTGTAAATCCCAATCTGGTAAAACATCTGACCAAAAGGGAATTAAATAAGATGCGGGCGGCAGAGACACAAAGGGCGATCAAGTGTATCCGAAGTTTCGCACCTACTCGGCTTTAACCAGCCGAGATTTATTTTTCACCCGACAGACGTATTTTAGCCGCCCTTAAAATTCTTTCGCGGAACACATATCCCCTTTGTACTACTTCCGCTATTTTTCCTGCCGTGACTGCCGATTCCATCTCTCCTATAGATTCGTGTTTTTCCGGGTTAAATTCTTCTCCGGGCGTGACTTTTATTTCTTCCAGTCCCCTTTTTTTAAGAATATCCTCAAACTGCGATTTTATCAGCAGCACTCCTTTTTCAAGTTCCGGCGGCAGGCCGTGGCCCAGGGCGAGGTCGAAGCTATCCAGCACCGGCAAAATTTCTTGTATCAAGCCGGAGGTGATAAAACGCGCCATGTCCTCCATTCTTTTACCCTCATCGTTTTTAAAGTTGATGTAGTCGGCTTTCGCGCGCTGCCACCCTTCAAGATATTCTTTTCTTTCGGTTTCGCACTTTTTTAAACCCTCTTTTATTTTCTTGATCTTTTTTTGTATATCGGGGAGATCGCCTTCTTCGTCCGGTATCAGTTCCATCTCGTCGTTATCTTTGGTTTCGTCGTCATTCATGGGCAAGCGATTTTATACTGTTAATTATGGCGCGATGTTTGGAATAATTCGTTCGTTTGGGGCCGATCAGGGTCATAAATCCTGCAAAACCATAGGGGTGCCTCCAGGAAGAAATGGTCATCGTATAATCCCCGGCGTATTTAAGGGGATTCTCCTCGCCTATAAAAAATCTTTCGACCTCCGCTTCTTGATCTTCAAACATTTCCCGCATCTCTTCCTCCAAAGAATCAATCAGCTGCCATAAAGAAAGATGACAGTTTGGATTACGAAATTCCGGCCCTGCGAAAAGTTCCGTAAAACCGCTTTCATAGAAAATATCGTCTGCAGGCATTCCTACGGCCGTGAAAGTCTCGGAAATGCGGGTAACAGTCCGGCTTAATTCTTTCACGAACTCTTTTTCTTTTTTTATGCCAAAGGCCTCCCTTATTAACTTTTCATCTTCCCCGTTTAAGTTAAAAACGGACATCAGGTTGTCCACGAAAAAACGATACCCTTTGTCCGTGGGGATGCGTCCCGCAGAAGTGTAGGGTTGTTCAAGATACCCCAGATCGTCAAGGGCAAACATCTCATTTCTTACCGTAGCTGGGCTTATTCCGAGTTTAAATCTCTTTACCAAATCTCGGGAAGCCACGGGTCTTGCCGTATGGATGTAGTCCTGTACCGTTGCGCCCAAGATAGATTTTTGACGGTCTTTTAGCATTGACTTTAACTCTAGCTATAACTAAGAGCATTATAATCTGGTTAGCACTCTCATGTCAAGAGTGCTAAAGATTCCGTTGCTGCGTTTCCCTCGCCTCGCCCTTCGCTTTTTTCTACTCTGCGTTTAATTCAGCTTTTAGTTATCAACAGTGACAAATATCCAATATTACTGATATAGTTCTCGTATGCGGGAACAAAAACTCAACAATGTAAGGTGGATATCCCTGGTTAACCCTTCGCCCGAGGATATTAAAGTTTTAGGAGAACACTTTCCGCAGATTCACCCGTTAGTGCTCGAGGAGTTGACCACGCCGACGATTCGGCCTCGAGTGGAAAACTATGATCATCATCTCTATATGGTGCTACATTTTCCTAAATTCGTGCCCGGACAAGAAAAAAGCGTAGCCTATGAGCTTGATTTTATTTTGATGCAAGATGTGTTTATCACGGTCCAGTACGAAGGGAGTATTCAAGTACTGGAGGATTTTTGGCATAAGTGTGAATCGCAGGTAGCGGTTAACGAGAGATACGGTCGAAGTCCCATTCACACGCTTTATTATTTACTGCGTCAGTTTTTTGGGACCTCTTTGAGGGAGCTGGATCAGATTCAGGAAGAAATTGATTTAATTGAAGAAAAAGTATTCGGCAACCGCGAAAAAGAAGTCCTCGAAGAAATATCTTATCTTAAAAGGGACATCCTAGATTTTAGGCGGGCATTAAAACCGCAGCATCTGACCCTTGAGTCGTTGGTTTCTCAAGGCGTCCAACTTTACGGAGAAAAAGTAAAACCGTTCCTGCTGGATTTAATGGGCGAATACTTAAAAGTCTGGAATCTTCTGGAGACCCATAAAGAGACGCTTGACGCTTTATACGACACCAACAGACAGCTTCTTGCCGCGCGCACCAACGAAATTATGCGTGTTTTTACCATCCTAGCTTTTATCAGCTTTATTCCCACGGCCATAGCGAACCTTTACGGAATGAATATCTCACATATCCCTTTTGCGGAGCGTCCGGATGCTTTCTGGGCCGTGCTAAGTCTTATGGTTACTACGACCGGCGTCGTCTACGCGGCGCTCAAATGGAAGAAGTTGGTTTAAACAAATGATCGAAAACAGGTTAGTTTATCTTCTGCGGGATTTTGCTATTATCGCTATAAGTATCTTGGTTGCGCTTATTTTTGTTAAAACCGGGGTCGTATCAAGTGTTTTGCAGTTGGGTCAGGGCACGATAATTATTTCTGGGGTTCTTGCCGGTATTTTTTTTATTTCGGCCTTTACCGCAGCACCGGCTGCTGTTATTTTAGTAGAACTTATGAAAGTTTACCCTCCTGTACTTGTTGCTTTTTTGGCCGGCTCGGGTGCACTGTTTGGAGATTTAATAATCTTTAGTTTCGTGAGAGATGCGCTAACCAAAGATATTTTCTATATTGCACAAAAATTGGGACTCGGAGATGCCAGAACTAAATTTCAAAACGGCCATCTTCGTTTTGTGTTAGTGGTAATTGGGGCCTTTATTGTTGCTTCGCCATTCCCAGACGAGGTAGGGCTCGCGCTTATGGGGTTATCGCAGATGAAAAAAATAAATTTTATTCCCGTATCTTTTGCGTTGAATTTTATCGGAATTTTAACTTTTGGGTTAGTGGTAAGAAATTTAATGTGAATCTATTATGCGGGTTCGGCTTTATACGACTCTGGAACGAAAAAAGGAAGTGTTCAAACCCATCCGTCAGGACTGGGTTGGTTTGTATACCTGCGGACCGACGGTTTATAACTACGTGCATATCGGAAACCTGCGGACTTATATTTTTCAGGACGTTTTGAAACGCACCCTTAAATACGTAGGCTATAAAATCCGCCATGTTATGAATATAACGGATGTGGATGATAAAACCATTAAGAATTCTCAAAAAGCCGGGAAAACCCTGCGGGAATTTACCCGCGCGTATGAAAAGTTTTTTAAAGAGGATTTGAAAAAACTAAATATAGAATTTCCCGAGCGCTTCACGCGGGCTACGGAATACATACCGGAGATGGTCAAAATTATCTCTCTTTTGCTGAAACGAGGTTATGCCTACCAGAAGGACAGCTCGGTGTATTTTTCCATCTCCAAGTTCAAAAATTACGGCAGGTTGACGCGTTTGGACAAGGGGGGGCTTAAAGCGGGCGCGCGCGTGGATGCCGATGAATACGCTAAAGACGAAGTGCAGGATTTTGTTTTGTGGAAGGCTTCCAAGTCCGGTGAACCGGCTTGGCTATCCCCTTTTGGTAAAGGAAGACCGGGCTGGCATATTGAATGCTCCGCCATGTCCACTAAATATTTGGGACAGCCCTTTGACTTGCATACCGGAGCGGTGGATTTGATTTTTCCTCACCACGAAAACGAAATCGCGCAGTCGGAGGGCGCTTACGGAAAAAAATTCGTTAAATATTGGATTCATGGCGAGCACCTTTTGGTAGACGGCCAAAAAATGTCTAAATCGCTGGGAAATATTTATACGCTCCGGGATTTAGAGGCCAAAGGTTTTAACCCGCTGGTATTTAGATATTTGGTGCTTAGCGCACACTTTCGCTCAAAGTTGAATTTCACGTGGAAATCTCTTGGGTCAGCGCAAAATTCGCTGGAACGGATTTATGATTTTATCCGCATATTGTGCAACTATCGAAGTTCGACTTCGATAGTTGCATCCAGAAGTACATATCGAAGTTCGACTTCGATATATCATCAACGTTTCAGAACAGCCATCTCCGACGATCTTGATACTCCTAAAACTCTTGCCGTGATTTGGAGATTTATCCGCGACTACCACAAAAATCCCTCGCGATATAACCCTAAGGAGGTTTTAAGCGCTCTTTACGAATTTGATCGAGTACTCGGACTGGGATTTGAAAAAATAAAACCGGAGAAGATTCCGGGAAAAATAGTTGCGCTGGCTCAAAAACGCGAGAAGTTGCGGCTGGAGAAAAAATGGCAAGAGGCGGATAAAATACGCAAAGAAATTCAAATTTTGGGGTATACGGCTGAAGATACGCCTCGGGGTTCTAAAATAAAGAAACTTTTTTGAGATTTTGTCAAGTAAATCAGTAATGCCCAATTTTTCCTCTTTCTTTCCTCTTGTAAAAGACCCTGTGCGCTGTATTCTAAATTCTAGATTCTAAATTCTTTTAAAGTGGCTCTTACCACAGACGGAAAAACTATTACCGAACTCCGGCTCCCCCCCCAGAATATAGAAGCGGAGATGTCCGTCCTCGGCTCGCTGATGCTGGATAAAAACGCTATTTATAAAATAGTTGATTTTTTGCTGCCCCGTGATTTTTATAAATCAGCGCATGCGGAAATTTATGAGGCCGTGACTGATTTATTTAACCGGAGGGAGCCGATTGACGTTTTGAGCGTGGCCACCCGGCTCCGTGAGAAAGAAAAACTGGAGGAGATGGGCGGCTCGGCCTATTTGACTACGCTCGTAAATACCGTGCCCACCGCGAGTCATGCGGAACATTACGCCGTGATCGTGCGGAGAAAAAGGATGCTGCGCGATCTGATCGAGGCCGCACACTACATAGCCCAGTTGGGATATAAAGAAGCGGATGACGTCGAGAACTTAATTGACGAAGCGGAGCAGAGAATATTCGGCGTGGCTAAGGATTCTTTAAAACAGGAATTTTTGGTTATTGAAAAGGCGCTCGAAGAGGCCTGGGAAAGGATCGAACGCATCCATAAGGATCACAATGCGCTCCGCGGAGTTACTACGGGATTTTCCGAACTCGATGACATTCTGGGCGGCCTGCAAAAGTCCGATCTGGTTATACTGGCGGCACGCCCCAGTCTAGGAAAAACTTCTCTGGCCTTGGATATCGCGCGCCACGCGGCGCGCGCCAAACACGCGGTGGGCGTATTCAGTCTTGAGATGTCCAGAGACCAATTGGTGGACCGCCTGATTGCGGCAGAAGCGGCAGTGGATCTTTGGCGGCTCCGCACTGGTCACCTCCAGAAAGAAGATTTTTCCTATCTGCAGTCTGCCATGGCTTCTCTCTCGGAGCTTCCGGTTTTTCTTGATGATACCCCCTCCCCCACCGTGGTTGAAATCAGGGCCAAGGCCAGGCGTCTTCTTTCGGAGAAAAAAATGGACTTGTTGATTATTGATTACCTCCAGTTGATCAAAGGATATGGAAGTCCGGAGTCGCGCGTACAGGAAGTTTCGGAAATTTCACGTTCGCTCAAGGCGATGGCCAAAGAACTTAATATTCCGGTTCTTGCGCTCTCCCAACTCTCCCGAGGGGTCGAGATGCGTCCGACCTCCAGGCCCAAACTCTCTGATCTTCGGGAGAGCGGCTCCATCGAGCAGGATGCAGACGTGGTGATGTTTATTTATCGCGAGGACAAAGTGCGAGAGAACAGCGACCGTAAGAATATCGCCAAAATTCTCGTCGAGAAACACCGCAACGGACCCACCGGAGAGATCGAGCTTTATTTCCATGAGAATTATGCCTCCTTCAAGTCGCTGGCTAAACATTTGGAAGAACCGTTGTAATGCGATCCCAATATACGAACGCATCTGAATGACCCGAATAGAATATTCGGATAATTCTGGTGATAGATTCGAATTATTCGGGTCGCGGTAATGTGTACCCAAAATCAATCCAAAAACTCATCGATCTTTTTATAAAGTTTCCCGGCATCGGTCCGCGCCAAGCGAGCCGTTTTGTTTTTTATTTGTTAAAAAACGGTGGGGTGGATGAGTTGATAATTTCCTTGGAAGAGTTGAAAAAAATAGGCAATTGCGAACAATGTTACCGCACTATGGAAAAAAAAGGTGGCCTCTGCTCTTTTTGCTCAAATTCTAAACGAGATCCGCTAATTATAGCGGTGGTGGAAAAGGAGTCGGACACGCAGAATATGGAAAAAACCGGAGCGTACAACGGGCTTTATCATATTCTGGGCGGAGTGATATCTCCTCTGGACTCTGAATCGCCCAAGAAATTGCATCTAAAAAGTCTGCATGAACGTATAAAAAGCTTGTTAGATAAAAATGGCAAATGTGAAGTTATTTTGGCAACCGGCGCGACCACCGAAGGAGATATGACCGCGCTTTATATTGATCGGGTTTTGGCGCCGCTAAAAGAGCACTTTAAAGATTTAAAGATTTCACGGCTCGGCCGCGGGCTTTCCCTGGGTTCGGAACTTGAATACGCGGACGAGGTGACTTTAAAAAACGCTTTAGCCAACAGAAAATAACTGCTTTAGGCAGTTATTTTCGTAATTTCAACTTCCGTAAACGGCTGTCGATGCCCTTTCTTTTTTCTGTACCGTGTTTTTGAATGGTAACGGAATACAATAATTTTTTTAGCTCTCCCCTGTCTTAAAACTTTTGCCTCAACTTTCGCGCCCTTAACCAGCGGGGCGCCTATTTCTACTTTTTTATCATCCGAAACAAGCAAGACCTCGTCAAATACAATTTTCCCGCCTTCTTTGGCGTCTAGCTTCTCTATTTTTAGTTTTTGGCCGGGGAGAACCAGATATTGTTTCCCTCCGGTTTTGACTACGGCAAACATATTTAACTACTTTATTACAATTAAACCTGTATAAGTATAACAATTATTATATAGTTTGTCAACTTTCCGTGGATGGTCCTTCAATCGCTACTGGTTCGCTGCCAATTTTATCCCCGGTGATCTTTAACACATCCTTATCAATTTTCCCGAACTCCTTATAGGCGCTGTTATACATATTTACCGTAACTCCGAGATTCTTTCCGAGTTTTTGCATATACTCCTCATAGCCCATGAGATGGCGGCGTAAATTTTCAACCTGTTTAATAATCTCCTGCGCCTGCTCGGAAATTTTCTGGTTTTTAAGACCCTGTAGAACCGTCTGCAGATACGCAAGAAATGAAGTAGGAGAAACAATTATTACCCTTTTTTGTCCGGCGTAGTGCACCAGATTCCTCGTGTCGTCGCTCACCGCGCCAACTTTATTTATCAACAAATCGTAATATACCGCCTCCGAAGGAATAAACATAAAAGCGAAGTCCATAGTATTTTCCTGCGGCTTTACGTATTTTGAGGTCTCATCAATCCGCGTTTTGAGGTCGGCAATAAAAGCGGCCTCATATCTCTTTCTTTCCGTATCGTCTCGAGCTTCCAGGATGCGGTTATAATTCTCCAAGCTAAATTTAGAATCAATGGGGATGACCCGTTTATCAATAAAAACCGCGGCATCAACTATGACTCCGTCGGAAAAAGCGTATTGCATTTGGTAGGAGCCGGGCGGAAGGACGTTTTTTAAAACAGTTTCCAGATAATACTCTCCCAAAATCCCTCTTTGTTTGGGATTTTTTAAAATGTCTTGCAAATTGCGCAGCTGGTCGGCAAAATTCACCACTTGACGGTTGGTCTCGTCCAGTTTTACCAATTTTTCCGTCACCTCCTGAATGATTTTAGTGCTCGTGCCGAATTGTCCCTGCAGGAGCCGGGTGGATTCCGCAAGCCGGCTGTCGAGGGTGCGCGTAATATCGTTAATTTGGTTCTGCAGCATTAAAAAAAGGTTTTCACTTTGGTTTTTGGGCGGTTCTTTTTTTCGAGCCAGCAGCCAAAAAATTCCGGCAAAACCCGCCAGGATAAAACCGAAAAGAAGGTAAAATTCAGTTGTCATATAATTTTATGCTCACAAATAGTACAGCTGAAAACCTTTGATCTATAATACCTTTTACATATTGTGAAATCATGAATTGGTTTCGATGAGATAACTTTATGATAACATCTTGACCGCTTTTTGAATAGTTTCTTTTCAAAAGGTCTTAAGGATTGTTATTGCTGACAGTTCCTTCCGCAAACAACAGGCGGGCAACTCGAATCGTCTCGTAGGCATGACGTCCGCCTAACGCCTCATAAATCGGCTTGAGCTTCTCTGAACCGAGCCGGCGGAACTCTGTATGTATTTCGCCAATAGTATCTTTCTGTCTCTCTCCAAGGTGTAACAATTTTTGCGGGTTTAACTTTCCGATCGTTCGCACTTCTTCCAGATGATTAAGGATAGTCCCCTCTGTCCGCCCGCGCTCGCGGGCTACTTCCGAGATCGTTTTCCCTTTTTGAATCAGCGCATACGTTTGTTCGCACCGTCGTTCCTGACGAACGTGGTGACGGGAATGAAACGAAAAATAAATATTGTATGGCTGAGTTTCGCGATTTCCGTATTCTGCGCTTTGTCGTCCGCCACAGGCGCGTATAAAATCATTATGGAGTTTGGCGATTTCGTCAGAATCTTTAAAACAATACACTTCCCGCGCGCGATTTGATGACTCGCGAAACTCAGCGTCTTTTTCTAAAACTTCCGGGTGCACCTCAAGCGCCGTCTCGTTAATCCCAAGAAGCCGGATTCCATCAAGCGAGCGCACGCGCGAGAGCGCGACATACCCCATGCCTTTTTCAAACGCTTGAGAAAGGTCAATCTCGGCCGCATCTAGCGTCATCCCCTGGCTTTTATGAATCGTAATCGCCCACGCAAGCCGAAGAGGAACTTGCGTGATTTCTGCAAGTACTTTTCCGTTTTCCTCAATGCTCCAGGTTTCTCGTGAGGCGGAAATCTTCTTGCCATCCGAGGTTATAATCAAAGGATCTCCCCATTCATCAAATCCGCTCACGACCCCTAATGTTCCGTTTACGTACCCCTTGGCAAAATTATTTTTGACAAATAAAACCTTGGCGTCCGTCTTGAGAATCAATACCTCCGGCGCGAGACATCCTTTTTTGAGCGGCTGCAGCAAGGCCGGGATGCCGGACGATTCCATTTGATAACGTTTTTCTTTCCCCGGAAGCCGCGCGAGTTCCCGCGCGTTTTCCTCATCTACATCAACATTATGCGAGTAAAGTCTAGTCACCCGATCACCGGAAAATGGCACGCCATATCGTCCATGAAGATACGATCGGATGTCCTCGCTAACCGTTGCCCGCCGAACCGCATTAAGTATTTGAAGAAACTTTTTATCTTCCTGTCTATACTGCTCATGGAGATAACAGACTTTAACATCCGCAGATTGCCACGCCGCAGATTGATACGCAAATCTCGGCTGTGGCTCGCCCTCTTTGGCAACGGGGGGAAGCTGGAAAAAATCTCCGCACAATATTACCTGCATACCCCCGAATGGATCAAAACTTCCTTTGGCAACCCGCGCCACGCGATCAACCAAATTAAGACGATCCGCATCAAGCATTGAAATTTCGTCAATGACTAAAACATTCGTTCGTGCCATGCGCTTCGCGACTCGACGGTTTCGAGCCATCATTTGTATCTCAATGTCAGACGCTTCCCGCGCAATGCCGATACCCGCCCAGGAATGAATGGTGAGTCCTCCCAAGTGCGTGGCGGCAATGCCGGTTGATGCGGTCACGCCAACCCCGATGCCCCGGTCCTTAAGATATCGGACGTATTGATTCAGCACATATGTCTTTCCGCTTCCTGCGGCTCCCGTTAGAAATACATTGGCGCCAGTTTTAAGAATTGTAAACGCTTCTTTTTGGGTCATTTATGTTGTGATTTTCAATTTTATATGCCGAATAACTTTTGATATTCTTTCAATCTTTTTTGCGGATCTGAAAACACAACCTCGCGCGGATCAAATGCGGTCGGATCAAACTCGTCCGCGCTCTCAAGGCCCAGCCACTCCAGCATCTCGCCATGCTCCAGATGTTTTGAATTTTTCATGATTTTCTGCAGGTCGTCGTATCCGCCAAGACCACCGCAGTCCTCCGGCGGACAAACGCCTGCGCTTGCTATACATCGCGGATACCACACCCGAACTTCAACGAGCAACTCACGTTCAAATAAAATAGTATGATCCCAATTGTCGCCGAGATCATAACAATATGTACATTGTTTGATAAGGTTACCAAAATAATCAGCGATTGACTCTCTGCGTTCATCACGCGTTTCTCTGCGATACAAATCTTCTCCCTCGGGATTAAGAAACTCGATAGTAATTCTACCCACGCCTTTTCGTTTCTCGATATAAAACGCGTGCAGATGACTGTCTGTCCAGCCCAGCTTGTGAGTAACCAATTTATCCCATCCTGCCACACGCCATACGTTCTTCAGAAAGTTCTACCGTCCACTCACCCTGCTAAAATTGCTTCTTTATGTATCAGCGAAAAACCATTTCTGGCAACCTCGGTGTAGAACCCCGGACTATTGGGTACCTTAGAGCTTTTTCAGAGGCCGCTTCCCTTTCCCTATTGAGGCACCTCGGTAGGGGTCTATTTTAGCAAATAAGAGCGTTTGAAGACAGTTTATTGAGTGTCTCATTTTTAAGCTAAATGAGACAAATGAGACAGTCCTTAAGGGGTATATTTTGTGTCTCGTTTTTATCCACACCCCCCATTGACAAATCCACACCACTTTTGCTATAATAGCCCTAGAATATACAGGAAAAAGCACCTCTGACTGTTTCGTCTTTCAGCGGTGCTTTTTCATTTTGGGCTGCCTATAAATTCGAGTTTATGCCTTAAGTTATCCATAAAAACTATTTTCTCTCTGGCAGATTTTTTAAGAAGTACCGAGCATGTTTTTACATACGGACTCATAACGACTTTCAATTTGTTGCTGTCATAAAGATATTTGACCAAAGAATAAAAATCTCCATCGCTTGAAACAATAACCGCTTTATCATAATTTTTGTAATCAATCATTGCTTGTAACACCAGGTCAGCGTCTATATTGCCTTTTACTTCACCGTTTTGGTCAGGAATGACTGGTTTAAAAATCAGAACATAGCCCTTTTTCTGCAGAGACGAATAAAGACTTTGATTCGCCGGCACAAAACCAATAAAAAGATAGGCAGTGGTGACGCCATATTTTTCCTGAAGATATCTACGGAATTTTGTAAAATCCAATTTCCACCCAAGACTTTGTACCCCGAGGTTAAGATTCTGACTGTCTATAAAAGCATAGTTGTTTTCTTTTTTCATCTAGCTTTTCGCTTACCATTCTCTTCTGCTTTTCTGAAAGCTTCTTTTAATTCTTTTTCTGTGGATGTTTTTCCCTCTTTCATCGCCTGGCAAATCGCGCAATCGGTGGAATAATCCCAAATATATTTTCTCTTTCTTG
>Ga0209541_10012935_pt1 | contig 12840 bp, 14 predicted proteins | sample RifCSPlowO2_01_FD_184027 | JGI IMG/M metagenome (GOLD analysis project Ga0209541, IMG submission 184027) | Groundwater microbial communities from Rifle, Colorado - Rifle CSP2_plank lowO2_0.1 (SPAdes) (version 2) | ecosystem: Environmental > Aquatic > Deep subsurface > Groundwater | place...
CCCTTCGGGTTTTAACCTCGGCTTAAAAGCAGAGGTTTGTTTAGGGGTTTTGTGAGAACCGGGAGAAATCGACAAAACAAACTCCAGCTTTAAAGCTGGAGATTTCTCACGAGTATTCATAATTTTCATTAATCATTAACTTCTCGTATCTAAATAATTATTCCTTATCTGATTATTAATCACCCTGTCAATTGCTTCACCAAAAACCAAACCCCAATTCCTGCCAAAATTAAAAAAACCACCCATAATAAAACTTCAGTAATTCCCTCTCCTACAAGCCCCCTCTTCAACCCTAGCATTTTTCCCCTCCGATACGTTTCCCTAAATCTACCACAATATATCTATCATCTTTCAAGGCCGCAGAATACTCTCCCGAACAGCTCTTCTCCTCTTTCCCTTCTTTCTTAATATAATTAACAAAAATTGGCTTCTCGAAAACACCATCTCTCCATTTTTCCATGATGCTGAAAATATTTGTTAATATAGTGCTGCCCTTATAAGATAAAATTTCTTTAATTTCATAATTAGTGCTTGAATCTTTATAATAACTAATTTTAAGTCTATTATTTTGGTTCAAAATAAATCTAATGCCTGGTCCTTCGCCAATATCTTCTGATTTTACCAATAAAAATTCTACATCTCCTGCATTAATATTCCCTGCATCTTTTTTTTCTGCATATCTAAAAATATTAAAATTAATGAGGCTTAATTTGTCAATATTTCTTAATTTTACTCTCTCTAAATTATAATTTATGGCATCTTCATCAATTAAATTTTTATTATAATAATTTATTGCGGTTAAAATGTCTGTTAATCTCGTGTCTAAAAGCGCAACTATCTTCTCTCTCTCCCCAAAATAATAACTCTCAAAATCCTTTTTCAAGCTCCCCGCATTTACCTTCTTTCCCCCAACTGTAATTTCTTCAAATGCCATCCACTTTGTTCCGTCATAATGCCCAGCATTTCCCCCCGCAATATCATATCTGAAAATTTCAATGCCTGTAACCCCTTCCTTTGTTTCATTCTTGCTAGGAAAAATCCAATCAATATACTTGCTCAAATTCCCCCCGCTATTAGCTAAAAAATAAATCACAGCCACTAAAACAAAAACAGCCACTACCCCTCCAATCACATATGAAATTCTTATATCTCCTTTTTTCATTTTAAGCTCCAAACCTAAAAATATTTTTTAAATAATCAATAAGCCCTGCCCCTTTCCCGCTTAATATGAAATAAAGTGCAAACCCAAATACCAGCACCCCTATTCCAATTGTCCATGGAATAAACTCATCCCAAACTAGCTGCCCCTTTTTATTTCTCATTGTTATATCAAGAAAGACGCATTATTAAAATTAACGCTAAATCCTCTTTGTTCTCAAAACTTGCTTATATAAAATTTTATATAAGAATTATTAATTCAATCTCTTTAGTTTATAATCTTGCAATCATTTACACATTAACCGATACCATTGTACTAATTAAACCAGCACTTTTAACTATCTCATTTTCTCTAAATTTGCAAATCAGTTCAATAACTGTAAACTCTGTTTCATTTGAAATTTCGAGATATGCGACACTTCTTCTTTCCAGAAATTGAATCCCAGGGGAATATTTGTCATCGATAATTGTGATATTGCCTGCTTCAATAATTTCATCAATTATTCTTCTAGACTCATTCTGTGTAACATTTTTATAAAATTCAGCAATAACCCAGCCCCCTGTCTGTCCTTTAACAGAGCTAACTTTGGGAAGCAATTCAAGTAAAAATATTAGTCTATCTGATTGTAATGCTGATTGCAATGTCCGAATAATGTAAATATCTCCATGAATTGAAAGACTATCGGTAGTAAGTTTATATTCATTAATTAAATTAATAATTTCTTCTTCTTTTATTTCAGGTTTAAATTCTACATAGAAAGATGAATCGCTATAAGTTCCTGAAATAGTCATACTTCCCAAGCACTTAGAATAATTTGAATTAGGAATATCCTTTTCTACACCTGCTTCCTTTAAGCTAAAAAAAATCAAAATAAAAGAAATTATTATTATCAATAAAATAATTATTTTTCTTATTATCCCTTTCATTATATATTATCCATCGCCTAAATTTATTTTTTATTTAAATTTTTCCGAATAAAATTTTCTATATAATCGGAATAGTTTATATTTTTATTAAGAGGAAGATGTTTAAATTCTTTTTGTTTCGTCTTATCTTTTGTATTTTTCTATGTAAAAAGAATCTTATTCTAAAATTTTATATATAAATCTCCATTGGCACAAATCGTTTTGCATAGCAGGATCATATCCAGATAATTATCCCATTATCTTTTTCACCTTATAGCATAAGACACTAAAATACATCCCCCTGTGTCTTTGCTACATCAAGATTTGTTTACCTTTACAAATCTTGTGTGCTCAAGATGTCAAACATCTTGACATCAAGGGAAAGACATACTATTTTGGTTAATTATTTATGTCTTTCACTATAACTTTCTATCTGCATTAACTTTAAACCCTCGTATCTAAATAATTATTCTTTGTCCCCTAAACCACATAATTTATAACTCTTATATCTTTAATATCTTTATAACAAAAAGGGGAAATTATGCCAACAACAAGAGAAATCCTTGCCAAATATAGCAGAAAACTTGAATCAGAAATAGAATCCTCTCCTGAGCAGGAATCTTCAGAGTATACAAAATTCAAGCAGGAAATGATTCCAGAATTGTCCCGCTATGAGCGCTGGGCAAAATCCCTCGGCAGCATAATAAAGATAAAAATCGCGGAAAAAGACAGGCAAAAAGTGCAGAGATTTCTTAATATTGCAAAATTAGATGTCACAGCAGCAGAAGCTCTCACTCTCTCCCTGCTTTCAATGCTCGGTATTTTCTTTCTCACCATCCTCGCAGCAGTCGCAATTTATCTTATCGCCGCCCCAAAAGAATTTGGCAATCTCGTCTTATTTGTCTTGCTCGGCCTAACAGCTTCCTCTTTCGTATTCTACTATACTTACAGCATGCCAAAAAGATTAGCAAATATCTGGCGCTTGCAGGCTTCTTCGCAAATGGTCCCGGCAATTCTGTATACTGTTGTATACATGGAGCACACCTCAAATCTCGAAAGAGCAGTTCATTTCGCTTCAGAGCACCTCGAAGGCCCTCTTGCCCTAGATTTCAAAAAAATATTTTATGATGTTGAAATAGGAAAATTCTCAACAATAAAACATTCTCTTGATGCTTATTTGGAAACCTGGCGCGACTACGCCCCTGAATTTATAGAATCTTTTCATCTCATAGAATCTTCTCTCTTCGAGCCTTCAGAAGCCCGCAGAATTATTATTTTGGAAAAAGCCCTCCAAGTTATTCTGGATGGCGTTTATGAAAAAATGCTGAAATACACCAGGGAAATTCGCACACCAATGACAAACATTTACATGCTTGGAATAATTCTTCCGACTCTCGGCCTTGCTCTTCTTCCTTTAGCATCAACTCTTGTCGGCGATATAATGAAATGGTATCATATTGTCCTCATCTTCAACATTTTAATTCCTTTTTTGGTTTTCTACATGATTTCAGAAGTTCTTTTGAAACGCCCTGGCGGCTATGGCGAATCCCAGCTCTTGGAATCCAGTCCAGATTATCCAAAATTCATCTCAAGAAAACCTTGGTTCATCGCTTTCTTAATTGCAGCCCCTCTCTTAATTATAGGGCTCCTGCCTTTCCTTTTCCAAATAGATTTTATAACCTCCTCTCTCGGCATTAAATCAGATTATACATTCGGAGAAATAGGCATTCCTCTTCTTTCTCAGACAAAACTCTTCGATTTCATGACAATTGAAGGAAAAACAATAGGCCCATTCGGCCCTCTCGCAGTTCTCCTTAGTTTATTCGTCCCTCTTGCAATCGGGCTCTTCTTCTCAATCGCTTACAAGCAAAAAACAAAATCTCTGATACAGGCAAGAGAAAATACAAAGTCTCTCGAGTCTGAATTTACAAATTCAATCTTTCAGTTAGGCAACCGTTTGGGCGATGGCGTCCCTGCAGAAATTGCATTTGGCAATGTCGCAGAACAAACACAAAATCAGGTAACTCATGATTTTTTCTCAATGGTAAATCAAAATATCCAGCAGGCAGGCATGTCAGTTGAGAGGGCAATCTTCGACAAAAAAAGGGGCGCACTGATATTTTTTCCATCCGCTTTGATAGCTACTTCAATGAAAATTCTAGTGGAATCCGTTAAAAAAGGACTTCAGGTAGCCGCCCGCTCCCTTATGGCAATTTCTGAATACATAAAAAACATTAACAAAATAAATGAAAGATTAAAAGATCTCTTGGCAGAAATCGTCACAGACATGAAATCAAACATGACTTTCCTCGCTCCCCTCTTGGCAGGAATTGTCGTAGGCTTGTCCGCAATGATTACCTCTATCCTAAGCAAACTCCAGACTCTCCAAGCATCTCTAGGCTCTTCCGGAGAATTATCAGGCATCGGTTCTCTCGGCAATATCATGCAAATGTTTGATATTGCGAGCATGGTTCCTCCTTACTTTGTCCAGGCAAGCGTTGGACTTTATGTAGTTGAAATTGTCTTTATCCTGACAACTGCCCTTGTTACAATAGAAGCAGGCCGCGATATCTTAAGAGAAAAATATGAATTATCCCTAAACTTGAAGCGGAGCCTTGCCCTCTACCTCATTACAGCTCTAATCTCAATAGTTGCTCTGACTCTCCTTGCCACAGTTGCCCTGGGCAACTTAGCAGGTTAATATAAGGCAAAATATATAAACCTATTTTGAAATTAAATTTTATGCATAAATTTTTAGAAGGAGAAATTTCTGATTGGTATGAATGCCATCTTGAAGATGAAGACGACTTAATAAAAAATTTAAAATCTGCAAGTTTTGAAGTTGCTAGTACCGCATCTAATGATGAAAAGATTAAGCACTATGTTTATGCCAATCCTAAATTAAGCCCGGGTACATTTGTCGGATACATAGAATCAAATTGCCTGCAAGATAATGTTTTATATTTCGTAATTGAAAAAGAAAGCGCATATTTCCGTCTATCTGAACTTAAAAGGATTAAAAAATTTGCAGAAAAATATTTGCCGCCCTCGTATCAAAATATTCGCTCAAATAAAAGTTAAACATCGTCAAGATTTTTTCTAGCCCCTACTATTGATTTCAAGTATCTTCAAAACAGAATCAGGTACAGGCTTTACTTTTCCATCAGGAGTTATACAGGGAGCCAGTTCATAACCTCTGCGTATAAACGCTTCCAAATCGCTCTCTAAATTTTCTGGTTTGTCGCACCTTGCAATTCCATCAGAAGTGCAATAAGCTAACTTTCCATTATCAGCCCTATATAGAAATACATGTCCAACCATAGAAGAACTAAACTCCAATACTTTATAAATTTTTATACTTTTTCAGTTTCTTTATACATCCATCTCTTCCATTTCTCAAAAACAATATCTCCAACAGGCAGCCCTTTTTCTTCTCTGACTTCATCGCTAATTCTATGAAAAACTCCGCTGGATAAGGCATTGAATTTAGCTTCAAGCAATTCAGGCTTCCCTGTCTTCTCAGCCGCATTGACAATTTCCTGCTTAATCTTCCCCCTCAAAATAATATTATCATAAACAGCATCCCAATTTCCAGCCCATCCCTTCACACTTCCTGCAATAGCTTTTATTATTTCTGACTCTCCGTTGATTAATTCAGGAGTCGGCTCCAGTTCATCTGTCTCAACATTATATCTCAACAAGTCAACAAATCCTTTCTCCAATGCTGGATCTTTGTTCCAATGCTTTCTTACTTCAGTCACACTCACAACTCTTCTCTTGGAATGCATTCCGTCAGCAGTCTTCACAGGATTTGCAACCACAATTATATCAGTTGCCTTGAAGCTTGTCGCCTGCACACCCAAGTCATTCACAACTCTGTCAAAAACACCATAAGGAGAATCCCCATGAATTGTTCCTGCAACAACATTTGCCAAAGCCCCAATTCGCATCGCTTCATAAAGCGCTTTTGCCTCATCACTTCTCACCTCTCCAACAATCAAGGCCGAATCTCCCAATCTCAAGCTGGCTCTAATCCCTTCGGCAGCTTCAACTTCGGTTGTTCCGCTGACTAGAGCGCTTCTCACTTTCATTCTCAAAATATCATATCCAATTTTTCTCAATGCATCAACGCTAAGCTCTAATGTATCTTCTACCACTATCATCCTGAATTTCTGCATAATCTCAAGCATCAGGCTTCCAAGTAAAGAAGTCTTTCCAGAGCTTCTCGTGCCTGCAATCAGCATAGTCCTTGCTCCATCAATCAAAAAGCTCAAAAGCCCTGCCCCAAAAGAATTAATCATCTTATTTTTTATAAATAAAGGTAAAGTCCATGGCTCGTCCCTATGCCTCCTAAAAGCATAAGCCAGCCCAGAAGGCGACAATGGCTTAGTAATCGCGGCAACTCTCGCCCTTACATTTCTAAAAACTAAATCAGTATCCAATACAGGATTTGCTTCATCCAAAGACCTCCCAGATTGCAGTCTCAGCTTAGCTGCCCACGAGTCAGCATCTTCATAACTCGGAATAATATTAGTAACACATTCATCATAATTCGCATGTCTCACAAAAATAGGGTTTTGTGCAATCGGTGCATTAAGCACAATATCCTGCAGCTTGTCATCTTGAAGCAAAATTTCAATCAGCCCAAACCCAATTGTATGTCTCACCAAAATTCTAGCCAACCTGTTGATTTCCCTGCTGCTCAAGCTAATTCCCTTGCTCTTTCCCAATTCCTGCAGCAAATCTCTTGAAATATTAAAAAATACTCCTCTTGTCCTCTCTGGATCTGTAAACTCCTCTGCCTTTGGCCTGTGCTCAGTCAAAACATTTCTCGCCAAATTAAGCAGCATATGGTGTTCTTCACTCAGAACATACTCTGGTGGGCTTACATGATAAAAATATTTTGAATCGTTCTCTCTCTTCAAAATAGTCACCGAAATTACTTCATCATCAGTCTCAATTTGATATTGGTCAATAAGCGCAGCATCTTTCGGCAATTGCGCGACCAGTCTAGTAAAAGTAAAATTCGGCAGCACATCGGGTCTGAAAATCTCTTTATAAATCTCTCCGCTGCTAAACCCATAATCACTAATCATTCCTATCACTCCTTTTATCAGCTTGGTTTCCTCCAAAAGTCCTTGAAATCTCTCCAAAAATCTTACATAATTTATTAAAGCTGATTTATTAACAACCTGTCCCCCCTCAAGTTGCGCTCTATAATCTCTTATCCTGCTCTTCAGTTCTGCATAGCACTTAATCGGGTCTTGCTTCAACAGCATCAATAAATAAGTTAAATCCTCATAAACTCCAGAAACATTGCCAAAAAGCTGTAGTTTTCCCAGCGACATTATCTCTTCATATTTAACAAGAAAATTATAAAGCCGCGCAATCTCCGCAAGCAGGCTAATTTGCTCAAATGGATAATTATAATTTTTCTGCTGCACAAAAACAATCCTCGCAACATTTGGATTCTCAGCCAATAATTCAATAGTTCTCGCCATCACCTCGGGGTTTTCCGCAATCGAAGGTACAAATGGGGCAGATAAATAATTTGTGTATAAAACATCTCCCCCTTCTTCTTTTTCAATCTCGACAGCATAAAGCGGCGTCCCCTCTTTGAATATCATATTTTCTCAAAAACCCTTATCATTAAATACATTTCTATCTTTATGTCCTGATGCTCGTAATGCAATTCCAGTAATCAAATTAAAATAATTATCTAAATACTATCTTCCTATGGTGAATTGCACTGATAGGCAAATATTTTCTAAAGTTTAATGGCGTAGTAAAACGCAAGGACTTTTTGATTTTTAACTAAGCAATAATAGAATACAAAATTATTTATATCTATTTTACTTCTTTTATGAATGAAAGGATACAAGGTTGAAAGGGATACAATTGTAATAAATAGAGAATTAACAAGTCTTGATTTATTTGTTAAAGATTTCTTAAGCATTCTTAAGAAATATTCGGATTATTTAATTGTAAGCGGATTTGTAAGCATTTCCACTGGAAGAACAAGAGGCACCGAAAATGTAGATATTCTCTTCCCAATCATTCAAAAAGAAAAATTTGCCAAACTTTTTAATGATTTGCAGAAAAATGAATTTTGGTGTTATCAAAGTGATAATGCTGAAAGTTTATATTCTTATATTGAAAATTTCAATAGTATAAGATTCGCCAGGATTAATGAAATGTTTCCCAATATTGAACTTATTCCTTTTAATGAAGAGAAAAAAACAAAATTCTTTGAATTTTCTCATCCTCAAAAAATAAGAATAGAGGATTTTGAATTTAAGATTCCTCCAATAGAATTTGAGATTTTATATAAAGAAATTATTTTAGCTGGAAAAAAAGACCTTGCAGATGCGCTTCATTTAAGAACTTTTTTCTCGAAAATTCTTAAGGAAGAAAAGTTTAAGGAATACGAACCAATAATAAGGGAGGAATTAAAATGAAAAAAATAATAAGTGATTTAGACTACGTTATTTTATATGCTGAACAACTAAAGAAAAACAAGGAGCTATTTAAACAGCAAAAAGAATTAATAGAAGCCCAAATCAAGGCAAGTTCTTCTTTGTTCAGAAATGCTTTTGGGGAAGATTTCAAAACAAATGCAAGAAAATATTTGCAGGGAAGAGGATTAATTTAGATATTTTTATGTCCAGTGCCTTGATATAATCCCTTCTGTTCATTAATTATTTCTTTATAAAAACAATAAAGCCCTTTATTATATCTTCTCCAGCTTCCCAATTATCTCTTCTAAAGCCACTTTCTTGACAGTTGTGACAACATCTCCGCCCCCGGAATAAATAAGCAAATCCGCCCCATTCAAATCCCATAAAAGTCCTGTTGAAAAAATAACCTCTTTCTTCACAATATTTCTCTTCTCTGTCTTCAATCTCGGGGAAATAATCGGGCTCTCTGCCTTTGCTATTATTTTGTTCGGATTCTTTAAATCCAGAAGAACAGCCCCTATGCTGTAAGATTCTATTTTTGTTCCCATGCCCAAAATCTTCTTTATCATATTTAAAAGAAAAAAGCCCTTTATCTTCTTCATCATCACCCCATGATACAAAAGAAGCCATCCTTTATCCGTCTTCAAAGGTGGAGGGCCAGCTCCAATTCTCTCAGAATCCCATTTTCCTTTTTCTGAAAGAATAAACGGCTTTGACCTGCCCCAATTTTCCAAATCTTTTGAATAAGAAATCCAAATATGCGGCGGGCTGAATTCAAAATTTCCTTCAGGTCGATTTAAGGCAATATACCCTCCATTTATTAATTCTGGAAATACTACAACATCTTTATTTTGTTCCTCAAAAATAATGCCTCTTCTATACCATTTTTTACAGTCGTTTGAAATTGCAAGATTAGTTGAGATGTTTGACTCCCTCGTAAGAGCCACATAGGTCATAACATAGAGTTTTCCTATTTTTACAATTCTCGCATCTTCAATTCCAAGCTCCCCATCCCATGACAAGCAGGGAAAAGAAGTGCCCTTTTCAATAGATTTAATGTTAAAGCCAGTTTTGTCCAAAACAACTCTTTTCAGATAAGAAATATATGTTAATCTCTTTGTGCCATCTTTAAATAAAAAACCCAAATTAGATTTATTTTCTATCTCTTTTTTAGGGAATTTATCCAGCACTATTCTGGATGTATTCTCTCCCTCAAATCTTGGAGAATAAAAAAACTCACCATCTTCATATTTCCTTAAAGTCTCTATTACCCTAACATAAAGGATTATATCTCCATTAGGCATTCTCACAGCCGCAGGATTTGTTGTTCCAATAATCCGCGTCAGTTCTGACAAGGGCGTCAAATCTCCAGGATTTATTAAAGTCCTCTCCTCTTTTACTTTCACCATCTCCCATCATAAACAATCTCCTATAAAAAGATTCCTTCTCTCTTCCCATAACAAATATATATCCTTCTGTCTAAAGTATATTGTGGAAAAAGAAAAAACAGAATCAAAAAGTGGCGATATTAGATTATTATATCTCAACCAATTTATACGGGGAATCGCTTTTTCTTTTGTAGGTATATTTATCCCAATTTATCTCTTTACTCTCGGCCATACATTTAACACTGTCCTGATATATTTTCTGGTATTTCATCTTGTAACTTTTATTTTCACCCCAGTTGCCTTGTCATTATCCAGAAAATTTGGCTATAAAGTCATAGTTATCTGTAGCGCATCTTTTATAATTCTATTTTTTATATCCTTGCGCTTATTAGAGCAAATAAGCATACCTATTCCTTTAATAGCTATTTTGGGCGGCGCAGAGAATGCTTTCTATTTTATACCCTTGCATGCTTTTTTCACAAGGCTAAGTGAAAATCAAAAGAGAGGAAAGCAGTTTAGTAATTACGCCTCAATCGGGCAATTGGCAGGTCTGGTCGGTCCATTAATAGGAGGCATAATTGCCGCATTTTTTGGTTTTGCCCCATTATTTTATATTACAATATTTTTTATCATACTTTCAATTTTTCCTTTATTTAAATTAGATAATGTTAAACCAGCCACAAAATTAACATTTTCAGGGATTTGGCACTTAACAAAAACAAATAAAAGATTTTTCTTTGCCACAATCTTTGACAATATCAGAGGAGAAGTAGAAGGATTAATCTGGCCAATTTTTATTTATTTCACTTTAAAAAATTTAATTTCAGTTGGTTGGGTCGGCTCTCTTGTTACTGCAGGCACAATATTTTTCACTTTGTTTATCGGCAGGTTTCATGATAAAAAAGATAAATATCTCTTTCTTAAATTGGGTGGTTTATTCTATGCTATTCTCTGGCTCATAAGAATTTATACAGCAACTCCTTTTTCACTGTATATATTAAGCTTGCTGGCTGGTTTATTTGCCCTTATGATAGGCATTCCTTTCAGCGCGATTTTTTATGACAAGGCTGCAGAAAAAAAAGACCCTGATGAATTTATTGTATTTCGAGAAATACCAAATGTAATCGGAAGAAGTTCTCTCTGGCTGTTAATGTTTTTCTTAGCAGATAAATTCATAGTCGCATTTATCTTGGCTAGTTTAGCAAGCCTGTACTTTGTCTTTTTCAAATTTGAACCCAAACCAAAAGCCAGATAAAACTAATGCTCTTAGCAATATATTACTTCTTTAACAATCCTGTTCCAGCAATGCAATTAATACAATAATCTAAATTTGTAACATATCTGCATCCTTTTTCTATTGCTTTTCGCGCCAATTTGAGTTCTGTTTGATATATTCTTTCATCATCATCATTTTTCGCAGCAATATAAGCAGCACTCAAATGTATTGGGCAGTAACTTTCGATGGATTCTCTTTTAAATCTTAAAAATTCTTCAGCAGAATTATGGCTAAAATTAGAATCCCTAAATTCAGCTAATTCTCTTTCAAGTCTATTTAGTTCTTCTCTCTCTATCGTAAGTTTTAGCATCGTCATAAATATTAGTATATTTAGCTTTATTTAAACCTTTTTTGTTATAACCGCCATTTAAATATAATTAAACAAATAATATTTTCCGCAAGGAAAATCTTATTAACCCTTTATTCCTCCAAATATTATGGAAGCTCCAGTAGATTATCAAGGACAGCAGTTTTCCTCTGATTTTCCCACAAAAATAAGAGATGTAGAAGAAAAAATTCGTCTCTTAAAAGACCGCGTCCTTATGATTGGGCAGACTTACATTGAGGAAAGAGAAAAATCCTTCAATGAAATTCAGGAAATTAAAAAATCCTTCCTCCAAATAAAAGAGGAAAGTATAAGAATGCGGGAGCTTTTGCAAAGAATAACAGAACAGCTCGATACGACAGCCCGAAAAGAAGAGCTTTCAATACTCCAAAGGCAATTCGATTTGTTCCGTACAAAAAAATAGAGGTTCGCAAATGGGTATAATAGATGAAATAGAAAAAATGAGGCAAGAAGGAATGTCCGAACAAGAAATAGCCCTGTCTCTTCAACAAAGAGGCGTCCCTTTTCAGCAAATAGAAAATGCCCTTTCACAATCGCAAATTAAAGAAGCTGTAACATCAGATCCTGCTGTTCCGCTTCCCTCCTCTTATCCTCAAGATTTATCTCAAGATACATTGCAGGCCTCAATAATGCAATCTCCGCAGGAATCCCTTCCAGAAACACCTGCCCCAGCACAAGAAGAACTTCAGGAATCTCCTCAGCAATTTCAAGAAGCGCCCCAGCAATTTCAGGAATCTCCTCAAGAAACCTATGATCCCTCCTATCAGCAATATCCTCAATATTCCCAAGCCCCGCTAAGTTCAGATACAATAACCGAAATAGCAGAGCAGGTTGTCTCGGAAAAACTTTTAAATATCAGGAACAAATTAGAAAAAACAATCGAACTGAAAACAGAAACAGAAACAAAACTCACAAGTCTCAACGAACGCCTCCAGAGAATAGAAAAAATAATTGATCGCTTGGAACTCTCAATACTGCAGAAAGTCGGCGAATATGCTTCCAATGTCTCTGACTTAAAAAAAGAGCTCATTGAAACCCAAAAATCTTTCAAATCTCTTTCGTCAAAGCCGCATTCTCAGCATCCACAAAATCCTCCCCACAAACATTCTCATAAAAAGTAGTTTGTCTTTTGATTGCCAATAATCCTTAAAATATTTATACAAATCATTAATAAATAATCTTCACAAATTAAAATAATCTTTATGTAAACTACCGAGGGCTAAAGCCCCTCAGCGTTTGACTCACTCACCAAGGGGCTTAGCAGTATTTGCTTAAAAATCGACAATTCTTTTTTGCATACTTCCAACA
>Ga0209541_10012936_pt1 | contig 12838 bp, 10 predicted proteins | sample RifCSPlowO2_01_FD_184027 | JGI IMG/M metagenome (GOLD analysis project Ga0209541, IMG submission 184027) | Groundwater microbial communities from Rifle, Colorado - Rifle CSP2_plank lowO2_0.1 (SPAdes) (version 2) | ecosystem: Environmental > Aquatic > Deep subsurface > Groundwater | place...
CGTCGGGGAGCCACTTCGGCTCCCTTTACGCTGGAATCGTCCTCGATTTGGGTTCCGTCTTGCGTTGGACTAGACTCCGGCTTGTCCGTTCGCGCGCGCGGGGTATAATGCAATATGGTTGCCAAAATACTTGAGCGCGGGTTCACCTTCGACGACGTGCTCATCCGCCCTGCCGCAAGCTCGATGGAGCCCGCGGAGGCCTCTCTCAAAACAAAGCTCTGCGGCATGGATCTCTCGATGCCGTTTCTCTCCGCCGCGATGGATCGCGTGACGGAAGAAGACATGGCGATCGAGCTGGGCCGGCTCGGCGGCCTCGGCGTCGTTCACCGCAACTGCTCCGTGGAAGTACAGGTGAAGATAGTCGCGCACGTGAAAAAAGCGGGCGTCAAAGTCGCCGCCGCGTGCGGCCCATTCGCCGCCGACCGGGCGAAGGCGCTGGACGACGCCGGATGCGACGTCATCGTCATCGACTGCGCGCACGGGCACAATTTGAACGTCGTAGCCAGCGCGAAAAAGATAAAGACATCGCTCAAGCGCGCGAAGATGATATTCGGCAACATCGCGACCGCCTCAGCGGCGCGGGAGGCGTGCGCCTTCGCCGACGCCGTCAAGGTCGGCGTCGGCCCCGGCTCGATCTGCACGACGCGCCTCATCTCCGGCGTGGGCGTGCCACAGCTCTCCGCCGTCATGGAGGTCGTTTCCGTCGCGGAAAAGAAAAAGGTTCCAGTGATTGCCGATGGCGGCATGAGAAGCTCGGGCGACATCGCGAAAGCGCTCGCCGCGGGTGCCTCGGCCGTGATGCTCGGCAATCTTCTGGCGGGGACCGACGAGGCGCCGGGCAAGATCGTCGAGCAGGACGGAAAGAAATTCAAGGAATACCGGGGCATGGGCTCGAAATCGGTCATCGAGAGCGCCGCCGGCAGGGAGCGCTACTTCACGCACGGGCGGAAGGCCGTGCCGGAGGGCGTCGAGGCGCTCGTGCCGTACAAGGGGCCGCTCTCCGGCGTCGTTGCGACTCTCGCTTCCGGCGTACAGGTCGGCATGGGCTACGCGGGCGCGCGCACGCTCAAGGAGTTCCACAAGAAGGCGAAGTTCATCCGCATCACCAATGCCTCCATCGCAGAAGGGAAACCCCACTCCCTTTCGGGAATAACGGGATAAAGGTAGAGTGTTCGAATGAGACGGCTGTTCGTTGCCGCGTCGTCCATCGGAGTCGTAGCCTTTCTCGCCTATCCGGCGCTCACGAGCGCGCCGGTCGGCTTTTTGCCCGCGCCTTTCCAGCCGGGGCCGGCGGCCGTTCTTTTCGGCGGCGACATGATGTTCGACCGCACTGTCCGCACCGCCATGGATGCGAAAGGTGGCGACTATATTTTTTCCTGCATCGACGAGCTTTTGCAAAGCGCCGATCTTGTCGTTGCAAATCTCGAAGGGCCGATTACCGCGCACGCGTCGAGAAGCGCCGGTACGGCGCCTGGCGGGGAATTCAACTACACGTTCACCTTCCCGACCTCGACCGCGGAGCTTCTCGCCCGGCACAACATCCGTCTCGTGAATATCGGGAACAATCACATCTTGAATTTTGGGAAAGAAGGCGAACGATCCACCATCTCATATCTCACGGCGGCCGGCGTCGGATATTTTGGCGATACGGAGGCGAGCGCGGTCGCACACGTCAATATCGGTGTCGGGCTCGCATTCATCAACTACAACCAATTCATGCCGCAAGAACATACCAACATACTTAAGTATGTGAGTATGTCCTCTACGACTCTGCGAGAGATCAAAGAGGCGCGAGACGCGGGCGAGATACCGATCGTGTACGCGCACTGGGGAGAAGAGTATGTTCCCGCATCGGCATCTTCGCGCGAATTAGCGCATAGTTTTATCGATGCCGGCGCCGAACTCGTCGTCGGTTCGCATCCGCACGTTGTTCAGGAGCATGAGACGTATGCCGGAAAAGAGATCTACTACTCGCTCGGCAATTTCGTGTTCGACCAGTACTGGAACGAGGCGGTGCGCGCGGGACTCCTGCTGAAAGTCGTTTTCGACGAAAACGGCGTCCGGCGAATCGAAGAAATCCCGATCCGCCTCGAGCGCGACCGCCGGACGTGCCCGACCGGTTCCCGGGGCGGCGCGTAGCTTTCGAAGACCCTCGCTCTCACGCCGCCTTTTCCGCAGACGTCTCCCGGAAGAACATCCGGCGTTCGGCCCTGAACAGCCATTCGCATATGTGGAAGATAGTATACGTGATGAAGAACGCGGCGAGGACGTCGATCGAGTAGTGCAGGTGGGCGAGCAGGGCGGCTCCTCCAAGAACGAGAGAGAACGCGATGAAGATATAGCGCAGGGGAAGGTGCCCCCAGAATATGAGCGCGAGCAGGAACGGGGCGCCCGTGTGTCCGGAGAAGAAAAGGTCGCCGCCGAAAAAGAACCTTCCGACGACGGCGCCGAGGTCGGCGGTGTCGTGTCCGGGGAACGGGCCGATGTGGGTGAGGGAGACGAACGCGGCGCGTATGAGGTAAAAGACGCCAAGACTCGCGAGCGAGAAGGGGAGCGTCTGGGGGAAGTACACGATGAGCAGGAAGACGAACGCGATGAGGGCGATCGCTCCCCAGGCGAACACACCCGCGAGATCGAGCGCGGGCGTGTTCGAAAGCACGATGTCGGTAACCGCATTGCTCTTTATTTCCGTCGCGTAGGTTCCCGAGAAGAAGTTCAGAACGACGCCGGCGGCGAATATCGCGAGCGCCCGCAGGCTCAATCGCCTAAACTCGGCGTCGCGCGCGTGCGAGAGCAGATTCGCGGCAATCCGGCCCATGGACACAGTATAGGCCTTTCGTTTTTCCCCCTCAACATCGGCGCGCGGATGCGCGGAAGTGCAAAACCCCCAATATTTGCTAGAATTTCGGCGCTACAAAGAGTGTAGCTATTTGCGGGGTCGTCTAACGGTAGGACTATTGCCTCTGGAGCAATGTATCTTGGTTCGAATCCAAGCCCCGCAGCATCGTAAAATTCGCTCGCACGCTCGCTCATCGCGGGGCGGGCCATTTTTTCTGCTGGGTTTTCTGTGGATAGCGGCGCCTCGCGCGGCGGGTATACTGGGCGCACCATTTCCGCTATGCCAGACCCGAGCTCGATCCTCATGTTCCTCGGGTTCGGTGTCGCGGCCTACTCGGTGGTCGGCAACGACAGTATCCAGACCCTAGGCACCTTCATCGCCTCCAACCAGACGGTCAAGTGGTACTACCAGTGGCTTTTCGCCGCTTCCATCCTGGTCGCGGTCGTCCTCTACAGCTACTTGGCGTTCGGCGGCGACATCTCCTACGGACGTCTCGAAACGATTCCCTTCGAGTCTACGCAGTGGTTCCATCTCGCGGCCCCGCTCGTGCTTCTCATCCTCACGCGCATGGGCATTCCCGTCTCCACCTCGATACTCGTTTTGAGCGCGTTCACTTCCTCGGTCGTTTTCAGCAGTATCCTCACGAAATCCGCGCTTGGCTACGGCATCGCGGCCGTCGTCGCGTACGGATTGTGGTACCTGATAAGCAGCTGGGACAACAAAAGCAATCCGGTCGCGCCGGAGCGCGAGCGCTACTGGCGCGTCGCGCAGTGGCTCGGCACGGCGTTCCTCTGGAGCACGTGGCTCGCGCACGACGTCGCCAACATCGCCGTCTTTCTCCCGCGCGAGATGGGCGCCGGAACGCTCTTCTTAGTGCTCGCCACATTCGTGCTCGGTCTCGGATACATGCTCTACCGCCGCGGCGGCGCCATCCAGCACATCGTCCTGGAAAAGACCAACACCAACTACCTCCGGAGCGCCACCCTGATAGACCTCTGCTACGCGCTTATCCTCCTCTTTTTCGTCAACCTCAACAGCGTCCCGATGTCGACGACCTGGGTCTTCCTCGGCCTCCTTTCCGGCCGCGAGCTCGCGATCGCGACGAAAACGGCCGACTACAAGTTCAAGAACGTCTTCCCGATAGTCGGCAAGGACATGCTCCGGCTCCTCTTCGGTCTCGCGATCTCGATCGCGATAGCGCTCCTCGTGCAGAACTACGCGGCCGGCGCGTGAGGATTTACTCCGGCGTCGGCCGCGCGCGGTGTTTGGACGCGGACTCTCGTAAGAAACCGCCGTGCGGGGTATACTGCCTCGAATGCAGGGAATCCTCGCGCACCTACGCTCAAAAGCCATGCTGTACGGCGCCGCCGTGCTTCTCGGCGCGTTCATCTTCTTTTTCTCGGGACGCGGGAACGGGAATGAACAGCTCCTTACAATCGCGCGGGGCCCCTTCGTGCAGGAGGTGAGCGTTTCGGGGAAGGTCGTCGCGGCGCAAGACGTCGAACTGGGCTTTTCGCAGAGCGGCCGCGTCGCCGGCGTGTACGCCAAGGCGGGCGATCGCGTGCGCGCGGGCGCGTCCCTCGCGGAACTGGAAAACGATGACGCGCGCGCGGGCGTCTTGCAGAAGGAGGCGGCGCTCGAGCGCGAGCGGGCCTCGCTCGCTCTCTTGGAAGAAGGGACGCGCCCCGAAGAAATAGCGGTCGCGCGCTCGGAAGTGGAGCGCGACGAGGTCGCGCTCGCGCAGGCGCGCGGCGCGCTCGTCGAGGCCGTGCAGGATGGCTTCACGACCTCCGACGACGCCGTGCGCAATACGCTCGACCAGTTCATAGATACTCCCCGCACGGCCCCCCAGCTCGACTTCATCGTGAACGATTCGCAGCTTGAGAACAAGGTCGAGAACGCGCGCCTCGCCATGGAGGGTACGCTTGCCGCATGGCAGGGGAGCGTCGCGACGCTCGACGTATCCGGTCTGCCCGCCGCCCTGCCGGAGGCGCAGGGAAATCTCTCCGGCGTCTCCTCCCTGCTTACCGACGCGAGCGCGGCTCTCAACAAGGCGGTGCTTACGGGGAGCGTTACCCAGGCGGTCGTCGACGGCTACAAGACCGACGTCGCTTCCGCGCGTTCCTCCATAAACGCCGCCATCTCGTCCCTCTCCGCCGCGATCACCGCGGAGAAGAACGCCGTCTCCGCCCTCGAAACGTCGCGCAGAAGCCTCGCGCTCAAAGAAGCCGGCGCGCGCGGAAGCGACGTCGCCGCGCAGGAAGCGAACGTGAAGGCGGCCGAGGCGGAGCTCGCGAACGCGCGCGCCCAGCTTGCGAAAACGCTGGTCCGCGCGCCCTTCACCGGCATCGTAACGAGGATGGATTTCAAAACGGGCGCCATCGCCTCCGCGAACGTCCCCGGAGCCGGCATGGTTTCCGACGGCGTCTTCCAGATAGAGAGCTTCGTGCCGGAGGTCAACATCGCGCTCATCGAGGTCGGCGACGGGGCAAGCGTAACGCTCGACGCGTACGGCTCGGATGCCGCGTTCAGCGCGTCGGTCATCTCGATCGATCCGGCCGAAACGGTCCGCGACGGCGTCTCGACCTATCGCTCGCTCCTCCTCTTCTCCGGCGCCGATCCGCGGATCAAGCCGGGCATGACGGCGAACGTGCGCATCACGACGGACATGCGCGACGGCGTCATCGGCATTCCGCAGGGAATAGTAACGGAACGCGAAGGGAAGAAATACGTGCGCGTGAAGGCGGGAGACGCGATCGCCGAGCGCGAGGTTTCGACGGGCGCGGTTTCCTCTCTGGGCAATATCGAGATACTCTCGGGCCTTTCCGAGGGCGAAACGGTCGTTCTTTCGCCGGGTTCATGATGCCTTTGAACGTCCGCATCGGCTTTTTTCTCGCGCTCCGGGCCCTTCGCCGCGCTTCGCCCTGGACGACCTCTCTCATCATTTTCGTGATGATTCTTACGTTTCTCAACCTCGTCGTCATATCGGGAATACTCGTGGGCCTTTTGCAGGGTGCGATAAACGCGGCGCGCACCAAATATACGAGCGATGTCATCGTCTCATCGCTAAACGACAAGCAGTACATCGAAAACAGTCAAAATATTATCGCGCTCATCGAGACACTGCCGGAAGTAGAGGCGATAACGCCGCGCTACCGGGAGGGTGGCATTTTGGAGGCGAATTACAAAACGCGGAAAGAAACGGATAAGCCAAACACAGCCGTCGCGCAAGTCATTGGCATACATCCTTTAAGAGAAAATACGGTAACGGGAGTCGGCGCAGATATCATCGAGGGCTCGTTTCTCCGGGAGGGCGACTACGACATGGTGGTGCTTGGGCACTACCTCGTAAAAAAGTACATACCCATCGAATCGCCCGCCTTCACCTCTCTCGAAAATATAAGCATTGGAACGAAGATCCGTTTGAAGGTGGGGGACGTGATGCGCGAAGTAACGGTAAAGGGAATCATCAAGACAAAAGTAGACGATGTGTCACTCTCTGCATTCATGGTCGATTCGCAATTTCGCAGCATGATAGGACGCAACGATGGCAACGTGGATGAGATCGCAATAAAGCTTAAAGAAGGCGTGGATCCCATTGGGGTCAAGAACGCGCTCATCCTTCGAGGCGTGGCTAAAGAAGCCAGGGTGCAAACGTACGAAGACGCGCAACCGCAATTCTTGAAAGACATTATTGCGACCTTCAGAATGCTCGGGAATGTTTTCTCCTCTCTGGGGCTCGTTGTGGCAACTACAATGATCTTTATCGTTATCTTCATCAATGCGCTCACGCGCCGGAAATATATCGGCATTCTTAAAGGCATAGGGATCAGCGGGCGCGCCGTCGAGTTTTCCTACGTCTTCCAGTCGATCTTCTACGCCGTCATCGGCTCGGCGGCGGGTCTCGCGCTCGTGTACGGCTTCCTCGTGCCGTACTTCCTCGCGCATCCGATCGATTTTCCCTTCAGCGACGGCATCCTCGTCGCGCCCGTCGAGCAAACGTTCTTCCGCGTCGGGCTCCTCGTCGTTTCGACGATCGTCGCGGGATACGTCCCCGCGTGGATGATAATCCGAAAGAACACGCTCGATTCGATCCTCGGAAGGAATTAAGTTATTTCTAAACTCGCGTATGCTCGTCGAGAAAAACTAACATGATCGAAACAAAACAACTCGTCAAAACATTCAGGAGCGGCAGCGTCGTAACGCCGGTCTTGAAGGGCATCGATTTCAGGGCGCGCGCGGGCGAGTGGGTGGCGATCATGGGGAGGAGCGGCGCGGGCAAGAGCACCTTTCTCTACCAAATGAGCCTGCTCGACGATCCGACGGGCGGGGAGATACGCATCGACGGCGAGAACGCGCATGCGATGAGTGCGAACGAGAAAATGCTTTTCCGTCTCTTTCGTTTCGGTTTCGTATTCCAGGACTACGCGCTTCTTCCCGAACTCACGGCGCTCGAGAACGTCGCGCTCCCGCTCCTCATGGCCGATCTCGGCAAGGGGGAAGCGTATGCGAGGTCGACCGCCGCCCTCGGGCGCGCGGGCCTTGGCGCGCGCCTGAACAATCTCCCGAGCGAGCTTAGCGGAGGCGAGCAGCAGCGAGTTTCCATCGTGCGCGCGGTCGCGCACGAGCCGAAGATACTCTTCGCCGACGAGCCGACCGCGAACCTCGACAACGATTCCGCGCGGCGCATCATGGAGATATTCACGGAGCTCCACAGGGCAGGCCAGACCATCATCATGGTGACGCACGAGATGGAGTACGCGAAGCTCGCCGAGCGCATCGTCCACATAGACGACGGCCTCATCGTCTCCGAAGAGAGACGCTAGATTCTTTATCGTGGAAACTCCATGTTCTTCCATGGCTCCGATATCGCACGAATGTAACAGCTGTTACATTCGTGCGATATCATCATGTGCGTCACGCCGAGTTTTTCCGATCTGCGCGGGAAATTTCCAGTTCCAGAATTGCCACTGTCATCGGCGGCATGGTAACATCGGCATCATGGCAGAAAGAGCGGAACGTGATTGGTTGCATCGTTCCACGGTACAAAAGAGCCTCGCGGATCTTAGGGAGAGAGGATTTACGCGGGCCGGAGATCTCGTATACCGCATCGGCCGATCTTTGACCGTGAACGCCGAAACGGTCCGGGAACACTGGGACGAACTTTTTGCACAGGCTCTCGAAGGCGAGGCCGAAGGGTATGAAAAAGAACACGTCAAAAGAGTCGGTCGCGGCACGTTTGTAAGCTCGTCTCTCGCTTCGAAGATTGAAGAAAAGGCGTTCGTACTCCGCGAGTCCTTTCGTTCCAAGTCGAAAGCGGAAATGGCAGAACTTGAGCGGATGGGATGGAAGCCGCTCAGCGTGATCCCCTATCATATTGCGCGCCTCCCGAGCGTCAAGGCCGCTTCCACAACAATAGAGACACGGATCACGGATTTTTTTCGGCAAGCTCTTGAAGGATCGGACGAGGAGTACAGAAAGTCTAATGTTAGGAAAGTTGGCGTAGTTACGTACGTAAGTCCGGCACTGGCCTCAAAAATTGAAGGGGAAGTGATTGCGTTCTACGCGAGAAGGGAGTAATCGCACTTAGTTTTCCTTACAAGCATGCTGTTTCTGTTGAAGGATGAGTATAATTGGGCATAATGCCGCCGAGGATCGAATGGTACCGGGAGCCGCTGTCAGAGATTTTTAAGACGCTCTCGAGCGCCGAGCGGGGATTGAGCGGCGAGGAAGCGAAGCGGCGGCTTTTGGAGCACGGACCCAACGCGCTTCCCGAAGCGAAGCCGGAGAGCTACTTCTCGATATTCGCGCGACAGTTCAAAAGCCCGCTCATCTACATCCTCGCGGGAGCGAGCGCCGTCATCTTCGCGCTCGGCGAGCCCGTCGACGGCTCCATCATTCTTGCCATCCTGCTTTTCAACGCCGTCGTCGGAAGCATCCAGGAGGGAAGGGCGCAAAACACGCTTCGCGCGCTCCGGCATTTCGTCGAGACGCAGGCGACCGTGCTTCGCGGGAAAGAACTCATCGTAAAGGACGCGGAAGTGGTGCGGGGCGACACCATCATTCTCCATGAGGGCGAAAAAGTGCCGGCCGATGCGAGGCTCATCCTCGCGCACAATCTCCGCGTCGACGAGTCCGCGCTTACGGGAGAATCCGAGCCGGTGCAGAAAGAGCACGACGCCGCGCTTCCGGAAGGCCTTCCCGTCGCCGAGCAAAGGACGATGCTCTTCAAAGGCACCAACGTGGCCGCGGGCAACGGCCGCGCGCTCGTCGTCGCGACGGGGGGCGAGACCGAGATAGGCCGCATCGCGAAGGAGATAGCTGTTCCCGATACGGAAATACCGCTCCAGGCGAGCATCCGGTATCTTTCGAGGAGCATCATCGCCGTCGTCCTCGCCGCGGGCCTCTGCATATTTTTTCTTGGGCTCGCGAAGGGCCTTTCCGTCGTCCAGATGTTCGCGACCGTCGTCTCGCTCGCCGTCTCCGTGATACCGGAAGGACTGCCCATCGTCATGACGCTCGTTCTCGCGACCGGCGTCTGGCGCATGGGGAAGCGGAACGCGCTCGTGAAGCGGCTCGCGGCGGTGGAGGCGCTCGGCCAGGCGAGCGTCATCGCGGTCGACAAGACCGGCACCATCACGAAGAACGAGCTGGTCGTGCAGAGAGTGTGGGTCGGGAAGTCGTTCGACGTAGGCGGCGTGGGATACGAGCCGAAAGGCGATGTGTCTCTGGAGGGAAACGTCGTCGAACCCTTGAACCATCCCGCGCTCCTTTTCATCGGAAAGATGGCGGCTTTTTGCGCCGATGCGCGGGTCGTCTATAGCGACGAGGAAAAACGCTGGCGCGTCGCGGGCGACCCGACGGAAGCCGCGCTCCTCGTCTTTGCCGAGAAGCTCGGCTTTCACAAGGAAGACTTGGAGAGCGAATCGCCACTCCTTGGCGAGCTCCCATTCGATTCGGTGCGGAAGTACCAGGCAAGCGTCCACCGGGAGGGGCACGCGAACATTCTTTCCGTCGTCGGCGCGCCGGAGGTGGTGCTGAAGCGCTCGCATCTCGTGCGGCGCTCCGGCCACGGGGAGCCGATATCCGCCGCGGAGCGCAAGGAGCTTGAAGAGCTATTTCTCTCGTGGTCGCGCGAGGGCCTGCGGGTCATCGGCGTCGCGGAAAAGCGCGAGGTCGCGGAAGGGCTCGCTGACGAGGACGTGCGCGCGCTCACCTTCGTCGGATTTTTCGGCATGAAAGACGGGCTGAGGGAGGGGGTACGGGAGTCCCTCGAACAAGCGCGCGACGCGGGGATACGGGTCGTCATGATAACGGGCGATCACAAGGTGACCGCCTCGGCCATCGCGAAAGACGCGGGCATCTGGAAGCCGAACGACCTCGTTCTCACCGGCGAGGAAATGGACGCGCTCTCCGACGCGGCGCTCACGGACAAGCTCGCGAATGCGAGCGTGTTCGCGCGCGTGACGCCGGAACACAAGCTCCGCATCATCCGTGCCTACAAGGCTCGCGGCGAGATAATCGCCATGACGGGCGACGGCGTGAACGATGCGCCGTCCCTGATCGCCGCCGACCTTGGCGTCGCGATGGGCGGCATCGGCACCGAAGTCGCGAAGGAAGCCTCCGACATCGTTCTCCTCGACGACAACTTCGGCTCCATCGTCTCCGCGGTCGAGGAGGGGCGGAGCATCTACAAGACCATCAAGAAGGTCATCCTCTACCTTTTCTCCACGGGTCTCGGCGAAGCGTTTACCATCGTCGGCGCTATCTTCATGGGCTTCGCCGTTCCCGTGCTTCCCGCGCAGATCATCTGGCTCAATTTCGTCACCGACGGTTTCCTCGACGTCGCGCTTGCCATGGAGCCCAAAGAGCAGGGGCTTCTCGAGCGCGGGTATGGCCGCGCCAAAAAATACCTGCTCGACCGCCTCGCCGTGGAGCGCATGGTCGTGATGGCGCTTCCCATGGCGGTTGGCGCGCTCATCTTGTTCGACATGTACGCCGCCGAAGGTTTCGCGAAGGCCTCGACGGTCGTCCTCTCGGCGCTTGCCGTCTTCCAGTGGTTCAACGCATGGAACTGCCGCGCGGAGAAGGAATCGCTTTTCTCGCAGAATTTTTTCGGCAACGCGTATCTCGTCGGCGCGACCGGCCTCGTGATATGCCTCCAGCTTCTCGCCGTCTACAATCCGTTCCTCCAGGGCATCCTGCACACGGTGCCGCTCTCGCTTTCCGACTGGCTCATTATCGTGCCGGTCGCCGCGTCCATCGTGCTTGCCGAGGAGTTGCGCAAATTTTCCGCGCGGGCGCTCTCTCCTGTATACTAGAGCATGTTCGGAAACCCACACTCACTCCCGCCTTCAGGTTTCCGCGCCTGCGGAACTCGCTTCGCTCAAACAGTCCTCGTCGCGGAAACCTTACGGCGGGAGGGGTTTCCAGACATGCTCTAGGGCGAATATGGACACCATCAGGGCATTCGGAGAAGCTACATTCGCCTCGCTCTCGATACGGAACTACCGGTGGTATTTCATCGGCATAGGATTCTCGCACATCGGCACGTGGATGCAGACGGTCGCCCTAGGATGGCTCGTCCTCGAGCTTACCGGAAGCGGCACGGCGCTCGGCACCGTTCTCGCGTTCCGCTTCGCGCCGTTATTTTTCGGCGGCCTCTTCGGAGGGGCCATTGTCGATCGCTTCGACAAGCGTTTGCTCCTCTACGCGACGCAGGCCGCCGCCGCGCTCATCGCGTTTTCGCTCGGCGCGCTCATTTTTTTCGGGGCGATACAGTTGTGGATGGTGTATCTCGCGGCCGCTCTTTTCGGCCTTGCCGACGTGGTCGACCGGCCCGCGCGCCAGACGTTTATCCACGAAATGGTCGGCCCCGACAATCTGCGGAACGCGGTCGCGCTGAACTCGACCGAGGCAAACCTCGCGCGCACCATCGGCCCCCTCTTTGCCGGCGTCCTGATAGCTTCCGTCGGGATGGTGTTCTGCTTTTTAGCCAACGCGCTTTCGTACGTCGTCTTCATCGTCTTTCTTGCGCTGATACGCCGGGAAGAACTGCGCGGCGAACGGCGAGAAGAGCGCGCGGCCGGGCACATATTCGCGGGCCTCAAGTATGCCGCTTCGGTGCCGCTCATCCGCATGATACTTCTCTCGATGGCCGTCATCGGCACGTTCTCGTACGAATTCCAGACGTCGCTCCCCCTGCTCGCGCGCACGACCTTTCTCGGCGACGCGGCGGACTATGCCGCGCTTCTCTCGGCGATGGGGGCGGGGAGCGTCGCGGGAGGGCTCTTTTCCGCCAGCCGCAAAGTCGTCGGGGCGCACGAGTTCGTGTTGTGGGCGTTCCTCTTCGGGGTTTCCATATGCATAACCGCCGCGATGCCTTCCCTCGGCCTCGCGGTCGTGGCGATGGGATTCGTGGGATTCTTCTCAATATGCCTTTCGTCCATCGGCAACACCATGGTCCAGCTGGAATCCGCTTCGCACATGCGGGGGCGCGTCATGTCGCTGTGGACGATGGCGCTCTTCGGCTCGACGCTCCTTGGCGCGCCCATCATCGGATTCATCGGCGAGCACCTCTCTCCCCGCTACGCGCTCGCGGCGGGAGGCATCGCGGCGCTCGTTGCGGCGTTCCTCGCCAACCGCCGCCTGCGCGAGGGGTACACCCTGCTCACAATCCCCGCGTTCATCTCCATCCGCCGCGAGGAAGCGGCGATCGAGGACGCGAAGGTTTGAGGAGATCTCGCATATCGCGAAACCGCCCGTGAGCTGGGCGGTTTCCTGCGGCGGAGAAGACGAACGAGACGAAGGACCGTCCTTCGTCCAAACGGCTCGACCGGTTGAGGCATTTGCTATGGCTTATTGGAAGTCGAATACCCCGTAGCTTCGCTACGGGGTAGAGAGACTGACAGATATGAAGCGCCGGCGGGCGCTTCTTCTTCCAAAAAAGAAGCCCGGCGCCGCCCCGCGAAATACCTCGCCCCTGTGGGGCGAGGATAG
>Ga0209541_10012939_pt1 | contig 12837 bp, 15 predicted proteins | sample RifCSPlowO2_01_FD_184027 | JGI IMG/M metagenome (GOLD analysis project Ga0209541, IMG submission 184027) | Groundwater microbial communities from Rifle, Colorado - Rifle CSP2_plank lowO2_0.1 (SPAdes) (version 2) | ecosystem: Environmental > Aquatic > Deep subsurface > Groundwater | place...
TCGGCAAAAGCCATTTCGTGGTTTTGCTCTTCGGCGGTAAAATTTTCCACCAGCTGGCTTCGCAGTACTTGAGTAAAAACAAGCGCCGCCGCCAAAATAATCAAAAAAGTGATAATATTGATGGAAATGAGTAAGGTTCTTTTTTGCATAGATTTTATGTTAGCGGGTAATACTTATTGTCGCACTTTGTTCGGCATCGGGAGCAACGACCGTGATGCGACCGTTGGCGGTTTTTAGGATTTCATAACACACACCATTCGTGTTGCAGGTTCCGTTGGGGTCAACCGGCATGCTGGTGATATACTTTTCGCTGGCAGTCAAGACCGACAAATCTATGAGGCTGGTGCAAGTGCCGCCGGTTTTGCAGATTTCGGTTTGCGAGGTGGTAATGCTCGTTGGCAGGGTGCCATTATTATCAATGGTGTATTGATACACAGCATTGAGAATCGTATTTACTTCCGCTCGGCGCTCCGCATTCCTCGTGTCGCCCAACTGCTTGTTTGGGTTGATCGCTAAAATAACAATACCTGCCAAGATGGCGATGGCGGCAACGACTAAGAGAATCTCAATCAGGGTAAACCCCTCACGAGCTTGTAGGTTGTAGCTGATTAGCTTGTAGGTTGTAGGTTGTAGCTTTTTAGGACGATCTATCATACTTTTAAAATTATTAATATTAAATAAAAACTACCAACTCAAAAGTTGGTAGAATAATTTAATTCTATTGAACGATGTTTTACGAGAGAGAGAGAGAGAGAGTACTTTTTGTCCCGATTTTATCGAGGATCCTCGATTGCTTTGCAATCGGGACTTGTGGAAAAATTTGTTTGTTCATAGGTTACAGTTTAAATAATGGTAATTAACCTCTTTTAGTATACCATACAAATACAACAGGAACAATTTTTGTGGTTTTTTGATTTTTATCGGCGAGGCAGGGCTTCCGAATTTTTCAGGCCTGCCTGCCGACGAGGCAGAAAATTTTTCTTTGACACCACCGATCGTTCAAGACGCTTTTCCAGTTTCTTTCTCGCGCCACCGGCAATATCGCCGCCTGCTTTTGCGTCGCTCTTGAGCTTTGGTATCCCGCTTTCTTATCGTCAGTCGACTCTAATTTCAGTTGTCGACAAATTGTCGATAACTCAATTTTCTCTTCGTCTTTTACCCTAATTTTCATTCTATACCAATAGTCATTAGGGTCTAAGCTATCCGTTAGCGCAGCAACGACATCAATTACCGAAAACCACCATTCATTTTTGTAAATAGTCCGCCGAATTTCCTTTTTGCGGAAAATGGCTATTTTCGTCGTAGTGTCTATAGGTTTGCTTTGCACCATATACGATTTGGTGTATTTTTTTAAAAGTCAAGTATTACTTATTGAATGTAGGATACCATAAGCAAGTAACTAAATGCTTATATGGGGACAGCTAATTTATAATATAAGATTTTAAGATTTAATCTTGAATAATCTTTTATTTGCTTCTTCTAGAATTCGAAGTGTCGCATGCACCGAGAGATTATCACTCGGTAAAAGTGTCAGCTTGTCTTCAAATTGATTAAGCAACGGACTTAAAAATTCATCGGCCCATGATGGTGACAATGTTAATACGCCGGAAAAATCTATTTCTAGATCTTCATCCTCAAGAAGCTCGCGCAAGGTCGGCTGCAATGCTTTCAAAGCCTCACTGCCCAATTCTCGTGATATTAATGTTTTACCAAATTTTTCTAGTTGTAACTTCATATATTTTATTTATTAAAATTCTATTTTCGCTAAACATCCTCGCACCGAACGCTCTCCGCGCGTAACACGAAATATTTTATTTGAACCCTTCATTCTAACTTCAGCATCGCCACTGATATAGAATAAATCAAATGGTTGGTCAATAACGACCTCACGGACAAGCTTAAGGCCATTTCCGCGCTTCTCCGGCGCTCGACCAGAAATAAATTCAGTAAAAGCGACTTCTACCGCCTGAACATGGCTCGAAAGTTCTGGACGAACTTGACGCAATGTTTCTAAGATACCTAGTCCTCGGTCAGCAAGCACAACGATTCTTTTTTCTAAATCATAACCAAAAAAAATTCCTGCTGTATCTGGCCATTTTCCTAAGTTGTGAGCAAATGAATTATCGCCAATCTCTCCGGTAATTAAAACGATCAAGGAGTATAATTTTTCAAATCCGGATTTTTGCATCAATGCATATTCCATTTTTGTCAGTCTTGCATTAAAAATCGAGCTCGTTCCACAATAAAAAGTACCAGGGAATTCAGTGCCATTTTCTATCCATTCGGAGGCAAATTTCATTAAATCACTAGCAAAAATTTCTAAATCTTTTTCACGATAATATCTATGCGTGCCTCCATCTTTTTTAATCGCAACTAATTTACCACTTTCATCCCAACGACGCAGTGTATTCAAGGAAACCCCAAGATATTCGGCTGCCTGACCAATTGTAAGCAATTTTTCTTCCATAGATTATATGATACCATACTCTTCAAATCTACACAACTATCTACTAATCTACCCAAAAATACATCAATCTACACATTTTCACCTATAAATATCCATCTAAAACGCTCTATCATCGGATGCAGATAATTTCAGTCCGTGACAAAATGTCACGACCTCCCTACCCTTTTTTTAATACACCGCGAGCACTTTCAAAATTGCCGTTGATAAATTGGCAAACTCTTCTTTGGACTTTTCAATATTTTCTTTCGTGCCCAGCTGGCGCTCGGCCAGAAGCGCCGGATCAAGATCAAAAATAGCCACGCCCAATTCTTGGCATTTAGCCGGAATCCGCCCGTAATCCTGAATAATTTGCAGGGGGGTCTTCCAGCTTTCCGCGACCAGCCCGTTGCGGCAATGTTTTTCTGATAAATATGTTCGCACTCGCTCCGGAATTTTTTCCATCCAAGCGCGGTGGTCGGCAATGGGCTGTTTGCCGTAAACGTTATATGCATTGACAATGTAGCCGATAAAAAGCGGATCGCCAGGCAGGACCAATTTGGTTTCCGTGTTTCCCGAAAGCGCCTTGGCAGAATTACGCCATTGCGCTTTCCATTTTTCATATACCGTGCCTAAATTTTCTATACCCTGAACGCTAAAAGCATCCGGCAACATCGGCACGACAAAATAATCCGCCCCCAACAAAATCATTTGATTTAAAAGCCCCAAACTCGGCGAGGTGTCAATAACAAAAATATCAATCTGTTCGCTTAACGCTTTCTCCCTTAAAAATCGGTCAATAGCGCTGGTTTGAAAATACCCGATGGGCTGGCCGGAAGCCGCTTGGCCATAGGCGGTGGACAGCAATCCTTCGTACACGGAAAGATTAATGTCGCCTTTCAGCAGTAAGAGATTCACATCGGCTTTCACCGGAAGAAAATTGACGGCCATATTTACATCTCCGCCGCCTTCAATCACGCCGCGCAAAACATCGTAAATCGTCTTCTCGTTTTCGGAAAATAAATTTTTTAAATAATAATCTTCGCCCATGGCCAAACGGGTAAGGTTGCACTGCGGGTCAAGGTCAACGAGCGCCGTCTTGTACCCAAGATTACCGAACGCGACCGCGCAATTAAAAGCCAAGGTCGTTTTACCGACTCCGCCCTTGTTGTTCACGAAAATAAGTTTTTTGGAGCGCGGGAATTTCATCGCTTATATTATAGCATATTTAGTTTGTAGTTGGTAGTCTACTCACTACAAACTACTCACCTACCAACTAATCCGCGACTTCTTGCCACGATACGGCCTGAATCGTGGGGTTGATAAGGCTATGGCAAAAAATGAGCTACAATATTTTCGGTGGTGATACTGACGAAGCGCGCTTTGGGATAGGCGGCAGTGAATGAACTCGGCGCGGTGGCGGTTTCTTTCCATTTGCACTCATAGGCAAAAATCTCGATACCGCTTTTCTCAATCACGTCAATCTCGGCGCCAGAGCGTGTCCGCCAAAACATAATCTCTGGCGGAAAAATTTCCAGCGTCCCCTTTTTCATGAGCTCAGCGACAAAAAAATTTTCAAAGATAGCGCCTTTATCCGCCCGCGTCCCCATAGGAGAGGCAATATCAACCAAGGCATTGCGCACTCCCACATCGAGAAAAAAAACTTTAAATGCTTTTTTTAATTCAGTTCGGGGATTATTGGAAAATGCATAGACGCGCTTGATGATAAATGATTGTTCCAATAATCTAAGGTAGCGGTTCACTGTTGTCCGCGTTACACCCAATGTTTGCGCCAGCTCATTGACTGAGACCGTTGACCCTACCTGAAGCGCCAGCATTTTCAGCAAATCTTCAAATACTTTTGGATTGCGAATATCCTCAAAAACAAAAACATCTTTATACAAATAGTTGGTGGCAATATTTTTAATGGCGAATAATTTTTCATCCATCGTCTCGGCCGCGACGACCTTTGGATAAGAACCAAACTGCATAATGGAGAACAGGTCTGCCTCGGTCATATCTGGATACGCCAAACCCACTTCTGGCAATGTCAGCGGCAAGAGCAAAAATTCAAACGCCCGACCAGTCATTGGTTCCTTGATTTTGTTGGCCAAATCAAAGGACGATGATCCAGTAGCGATGATTTGCACCCCCGGATAGGTGTCGTGAAATACTTTTAAGATGGTGCCAATATCTTGAATGGTCTGGGCTTCGTCAAATACGACTATCTTTTTTCCTTCTGTTAGTGGCAATAATGTATTCGGTCGTCCAACGACAAAATGTTCGCGAATTTCCGCCAGCTGACAATCATAATACGCGCCTTGTTGTCCGTACTCATCAACAATTTTTTTCGCCAGAGTAGTTTTTCCAGATTGGCGTGGACCCAAAATGACCACCATTCTATCTTTAAAAAGGAAAGGGATAATACGCACCTCAATATCACGCTTAAATAGCTTCATATACGCACCTTAATACCAAGAGTATAACAAACTGCTACTAAACAAGCAAATTGTAAAATAGAATTAAAAACTCCTCAAAAATTCGACACTTCCTGCCACGAAACGACCTGAATTGTAGGGTTAATTTTGTCAATGATTATTTTTACTTTTCTAATAATGGCGCCGACGGCGCCTGATGCGGTGATGGTTCTATTTTGTGCCCCTTGACTCGTCACGGCGTAACTGCAAGTGCCTTGACCAAGCGTGAGATTTCCACTGCCAGTAAAGGGGGTAGAATCTCTGATTTGCTGGAGCGCTTCTTCGGCGCAAGCATTCGCAATGCCCTTGGCTTGGTTTGACTGCTCTATCGCAAAGCTTGTCCGCGATGACCCAAGCCCCAAGAGAATAAGCGATGTAGTGATAGCCACTCCAACCGCGCCAACCACCAAAACGCTTATCAGGGTTATAAAACCCTTGTGTTGTTGATTATACCACACCTTAGCTTGTAGCTGGTAGCTTCTTAGCTTTTTAGGCGCATTATTTAATTTTTTATTCAAATGATCCATAATTTTCTAATAAGCTACTACCTAAAAAGCTACAAGCTAAATTAGGGTTGTACAATATCCGTAAATGGTAAACTATCTATCATTGCCTTAATCTGCTCATCGTCAACCGTACGAGAATAGTATATCTGCATCATCTCTGCTTCTTTCTGCGTGCCAATAACCATCAAATTATTTTTAATACTCGCCTTTGTAATCGGTTTTCTTATCTCTTTTTCTTTAATGTACCCAACAATTTCCGCGAGATTGAGGGGGTACTTTTCTAAAATTAAAAATAAATCGTAAAAATCACGGTACCGCGCGCGATCACTCATTGCCCGTATTTTCTCTGCCGCAATTTCCTTAACATCCATCACCCATACCATACAGTCTATCCCCCACACATTTTTGTAAGGCATAGTTTGAGCGGGCAGCAGCACATTTTGCAAAAAATCTATTTCTACTTTCAAAGAGTTTGGTAAAACTAGTGGCCCGGTGTATTGTAATTTTTCAATCTTGACAGTAGCGCCAGAAAGATACTCTTTTTTGATCTTTAAATAATCGGCGGGGGCAAAAACAGTCCGTATCGCCTCAAGCGTTATCGGCTTTTGATTCGCAGAAAAATCCAAATCCTCTGAAAAACGATGTTGGTCCAAATAACAGTGGTGAATGGCCGTGCCCCCTTTAAAGACGAGTGTACTGCCAAGCGAGGATTCGGCGATAAGCTTTAGCGCCACCGCTAAAAAATAATCCTTCTCCGCAACCGCCAAGGGATATTTAATAGTCCGACGATTGATGATTTCAAGCTGTTGGCGAGTAATCATGTTTTGTATTTATCAAAATAAACATCATAGTAGAGCCGCCACTTGGCGTTGAAGGTTTTAGCGCTGGCAATCATCCGGTGCGCTCCTTTGGTTTGTTTTGCAACCTTCAATAACTTAGACGAATCAATCTTCAGTAAGTCAAACAAAAATCCGAAAATCTTGATTGTGGTCATGGACATTTTACCGATATATTCATTCAGCCGAGCAAAATCCAAATCATTTTTATGCTCGCGTAATTTTTCAATCACGAGGTCAATCGTATATACACTCTTATGGAAATTCACCATATCAATAAGCGCTTTTTCGGCCGTGGCAACTTGAACTGTTTTATCGTCCATTTTCACCTCTTGCCACCCAAAGTAATACTCTGCCTTTGTTTTTATAAAGCTGTACTCGGTATTTTGGAGCTGTACTGTTTTATACATCTTCAAAGAAACGGAGATTATTTTACTCACAAGTTGATCAAACATGCCATGATGGTGGAGCGCTGATTCAAAAGACACATATGAATCTTTGACCAACAAATTGGCGACGGCATAGGAAGATAGGGATAAAAATCCTCGAGTGCTTAAATCAGAAATAGCATAAAGGCCTTTTTTAATACGGACAAGCCAACCCTGTTTGGTGAGGGTAGTGATAAGGTATTGAGTTTGTTTATGGTTTAAAAAAGCACACGCTTCAGAAAAAATCTGCTGCGCTGTGACAATTTGACCGTACTTAATGATAAGATTTTCCAATAATTCGCTATTTTTTAATGAAATCATAGTATTTTTCATATATACAAACTCACAAATTTATGGGAGGTTCTATGTACAGAATATACCAAAAGAACTACTAAATCCAGCGGGTACTTATCCACACGCTAGTTGGCTGTGAATTACGAAATGTCATCGCGAGCGAGCCTCAAGGCGAGCGTGGCGATCTCATGCCTATGCATACGCGTGGGATTGCCGCGTCGCTCACTCGGTTCGCTCCTCGCAATGACATTTTTTGCGGAGTTTCGTAATTCACAGCTGTTGGTAGTTCTCTACTCCCCAATTATGGCTGTCTTAAGGTTGCCGACCCGATAAATGTTTTTGTAAATGAGTATTCATTTCTGCCTGCATGGTTAATATGCGTGAGGGTGAATTGGATACGGATCGTCCCCGGAGTGCTGACACGGGAAAGGTTAGAAGCAGAAAATCCAGACATGTTAACACGTGAGTTTGTCAATGCAATTGGAGATCCGGTTCCTTCAGTCATCAGTAGTACGCCATTTGAAAGCTCAAAATAGGCAGGATCTTTTGTAACATCAATAACATCAAATTTCAATTCATTGGCACTTTCTCCTACTGCTGGATCAAGTATTACCTCGGCATTGCGGGCGGTTTGTGTGATAATCTGCATTACTTGCAAGCCCTGTTGCTCCACTTCGGCAATAGTTTGGTTTTTGATGCGCGACTGGAGAAGTGTGGAGAGAAAAAGAGACGTAATAAGCAAGATGATTGACGCGATGCTTACATACAGGAGCAGCTCTATGAGAGTGAAGCCCTTGTTAGCTTGTAGCTTGTAGCTTTTTAGCTTTTTAGGAATTTTATTTAGTTGTCTGTATATTCTTTTCATATCTAATGAGCTAACAGCTTTATTGTTATGGAAGGGCGCAACAGGTGTCATGGCTTGGATCACCTGGAAAATCGGTGACGCAATTAGAGTCTCCACCGGATAAATATGTTTCTCCGTTATTAGTACACTGTTGCGTATTTTGTCTGCAGGTACCTACGCTGTATCCCTGCTGTACTGCGTAATCATTACACGAAGCAGGCGAGGCAGCGCTGGCTTGCCAATTGGTGAAGCGGGTAGCGAGCGATAGCGAGCCGGTGCGCTGTGGATTCTGTTGCCACGTTATGTTTGCCGTTACTGACTTTCTTTTGGCATCAGCCGATGAAATAATGACTTGGCGCGTAAAAATATCTGTCACATCACTTGATCCAGAAAGTGTCCACTGGTTGCCCGATATGACAAGACCATGCGTACCGTCGGAAAGATTTGAAAAGTTTGCGTCTTTTATGTTACGCACCGCTTCCAGGCCTTCCTCGGCAAGCATTGTTGCACGAGCGCGGTTGCCGGCGAGTGCGGTTGCTTCCTGCCCATAGAGATACGCGCCAACAAGTGCGGTTACCAGTAGCACAAAAACCGCAGTGGACAAAATAACTTCCACCAGCGAGAAGCCGGCCTGGTTAGTAGCTAACCATTCCTTTTGCATTGATTGTAATGATTCTTGTTTCATTGTTAGTGGAGGTTAGCGTAAGCGAGCCGGTGGTTTGCGGCAAGCCAGTGAATTTAGTAAAAATATATTCTTGTGTTCCGGAAAGAGTTAAACTTGTCGGCGTTTCAAATATCTCATCAAAACTGCTGTCACGGCTGGCATAGCTTACTCCCTTAAACAGGGTGATGCTTCCGCTTTGCGCAATTGCTCCCCAACTGGTGTCGCCGTCTACAGATTGAGCGAGCGTTTCTGCCCGGCGCAGGGTTTGAGCAAATGTCACTGCCGCAATATCCAAATCATTTCTGTTTTGAAATGATTGATAGACAGGAATACCGATACCCGCAATAACCACGATCGCCGCGACTGAAAGCAGGACTTCCAGCAATGTGAAGCCATTGTTAGCTTGTAGTTTGTAGCTGCTTAGCTCGTAGCTTGTAGGTTGTAGCTTTTTAGGATTGTTTGTCATACTTTTTCTAATAAGCTACAAGCTAAAAAGCTACAAGCTAATTAGCTAGTCTTAAACCCGCCGATGAGGTTATAGATCGGCAGAATAACCGCAAGCGCCACGGCGACAACGCCCAGCCAGACAATAACCAGCAAGATTGGCTCAAGAATGACCGTGAGATTCTTTGTGGTGGTGTCAGATTTTGTTTCATATATTTGGCCAATTTTGAGAAGCGAGACCGAGAGCGTGCCGGACTGCTCGCCAGCAACAACGAGCTGTTGAATCGGAGCAGGAATGAGCCGGTTGATATGCTTGAATGCCAAAAAACTTTTCTGGATGGAATTGCCGTCTCCCACCGAGTCGCGCAAATGCAGATAGAGTTTTCGATACGGCGAGATTTCTGTCGCGCCTGCAAGAGAATCAAGCGCCTGGGTAATGGGAAGTCCTGCTTCAAGGAGTGTTCCTAAAAGATAGCCGAATCGCGCCACTTCCACTTCTTTAATAAGGTCTTTTATTCCGGGCGAGGAAAACAAAATGAACTGCCCAATAAATTTCGTTTTTGAAAACGTAAAGATTAAAAAAAATAATACGGCCATTACCAAAATTCCTGCCGGCACAACATAGGAGCCGTATTCACCAAGGAATGTCCCCATATTAATGAGAATCTCGGTGATAAGTGGTAGTTTGATTTTAAGCTGGGCAAATACCGTCGCGAGCTTCGGCAAAATAAACCAGGCAATGCCAACACCAATAATGACCGTAAGCGAGAGCACAAACACTGGATACATCATGGCAGAACGAAGTTTTGACTTGAAAACTCGGTTCTTTTCCTGCTCAATCGCAACTACTTTTAGGTTTTCGATGAGTTTCCCTGATTCTTCACCAAGTCGGATCAAGGAGACGGCGTGTTCTGGAAAAAGATTTGTCCTCGCGAGCGTTCGCCATAGCGGGAAACCAGATTCAATGTCGGTTTTAATGTTCGCAATGGCGCTTTTCATTCGGCGCGAGCGCATTTCTTTCGCAATAGCGTCAAGCGCGCTCATGATAGGTAAACCTCCTGAAATAAGCATGCTTAAGTTTTCAACAAAATAGTCCCGTTCTTTGCCGAGAAATAGAGCTTGTAGCTTGTGGTTGCTTAGCTTGTAGGTTGTAGGTTGTAGCTTTTTAGGATTGTTTGTCATACTTTTTCTAATAAGCTACCAGCTAAGAAGCTAAAAAGCTAATTCGCTGGTGGCTCGGCCACGCGAAGCAATTCCTCAAGTGTGGTAACTCCGGCTTTCACTTTCTCAACGCCATCTTCAAAAAGAGTGACTGAACCTTCCTTGCGGGCAAGTTGCCAAATTTCTTTCGTTGACGGAGAGCGTAAAATAAGATTTTGCATCTCCGGCGTGATTTGAATAAATTCAAAAATTGCGGTTCGACCTTTGTACCCCGTATGGCCACACACCTCACACTTCTTGCCTTCATAAAGAGTGATTGATTTGCCTTCTCCGCCGGAGGCGGATTCGCCTTTGGCGAAAAAGTGTGGAAGAGCGGATTTTAGTTGCGGTGTAGCAAAGTCAATTGCGGATTTTGTGACACTGTGCCGACAGTGCTCACAGATTTTCCGTACCAACCGCTGGGCAACCACTACCTCAAGCGTGGAAGCCAAGAGAAACGGTTCAATGCCCATATCTAGAAGACGTGGAATGGCAGTGGCGGCATCGTTGGCGTGAAATGTTGAGTAAAGCAAATGACCAGTAAGCGCGGCATTTACCGCAATCTCCGCGGTTTCTTCATCTCGTATTTCACCGACCAAGATGATGTCCGGGTCTTGGCGTACAATAGAGCGCAATCCTTTGGCAAAAGTGAGGTTGGTTTGAGGATTTACTTGGATTTGATTAACACCGAGCACTTTATATTCCACCGGTTCTTCAATTGTGGTAATGTTCACGTCAGGGCTATTGATGAGTTTCAAAAATGCGTAGAGCGTGGTGGTTTTTCCAGAGCCGGTAGGGCCGGTAACTAGAATCATGCCAAATGGTTTTTGCGCCGCTTGTTCCAGTAATTCCTGATGCGCGGGTGTTAAACCGAGGTCGCTCAAAGAGAAACCTTGAACATAGGCCGCGAGCACTCGAAGCACTATTTTTTCGCCTTCGACGGTAGGAACAATGGAGGTTCTAAGGTCAACAACCGTGGCGTCTTTTTCATAGCGAAGCGAGCCATCTTGCGCGGCAAAATGTTCATCAATGCGCAGGCCACTTTGCACTTTAACTCGATTCAAAACGTTCTCGTAATACTCTTTGGGAATACGTCCGGCTTCATGCAGTACGCCATCAACACGAAAACGTACGAGTACATCAGTATGCCTCGGCTCAAAATGAATGTCAGAAGCGTGATAGACAAGCGCGTCTTCAAAAATTTCTTCCAAAAGTTCCGGCGCAACCCGACCCTTACTTTCGATAATTTTTGAGAAGCGGGTTTCCAACGGTTTTTGGTAATGCACCAGACTTGCATTGATGTCTTCGGTAAGCGAATAAGCAATGCTCAACTTCTTGCCGGCAAAAAGTTTTGTAAGTTCCGGTAGAAGATTTTTATCATCAGGCGTGTCAGTAGCAATCACTAATTTTTCTTTTGCTTCCGAAAAAATAACCGCGCGATATTTTTTTGCAATCTCTTCGGGAATTTTTTGTACCTGCTCTGGTGTAGGCGGTGTTGAATTTAAGTCGGCATAGGGAACAGTAAGAAACTCGGCGATTGCTTGCCCTAAAAGATCCTTGATTATGAGATTCTCCTGCAAAAGATACTCAAGGAACGAGGTGTGGTGGTTTTTGGCAAAATCTTCTGCCCTCTTGACATCCTCTTCGGTCACATAGTTCCCTTTGAGTAAAATCTGTTTTATTGTTTTGTCATCAAGTTTCACCCCGTTAAAGTTTTTTACTTCTTCTTTTTTATATTTTGTCATATATTTATTTGAGTTATTACGGCTCTTTGTATAAGTCACCCTTAACTCTAACGGGGTTCATAACAGCTCACTATTTGAGCAATTGAGTAATCCGCTCAACAATATTCGCAATTGGCGTGTTGGATTTGATAAAAAATTCCTTCGCGCCAAGCGACTTGGCGCGCTTTTCATCCTCCTCCTGGCTCAAGTTCGTCAGCACCATAATCGGAGTTGTAATCTTTTTCTCCTTAAGCGCCTCAAGCACTTTAAATCCATCAACTTTAGGCATTACTAAGTCACATACGATCAGATCAAATTTTTCTTTTTCAAGTAGTTCAAGAGCCGATTCGCCATTAAAAACAATTTTAGCTTCAAATCCTTCATGGGTAAGCTTCAGTTCTAAAGCCCGCGCCATTGGTTTTTCGTCTTCAATGATGAGAATTTTTTTGGGTTTTGTTAGCATAATGAGATTACGTTAATTCCTAACAATCTAATATTACCAAAATATTTGATAATGGTAAAGAGCCATTCGCATCATGCGGGATAAACTCCGCCCCGCCTTCACTTCGTTTCGGACGGGCAGGCAAGCAGGCGGGCAAAAAGGCTTCGTCGTGAGCTCAGCCGAACGGAAGATACTCTATGTCAACTTTTGTTATCCACTGCTGCTTCGGTCGGTTAAGTTGGTTTTGACGCATCTTTTCTTTTTTCCGGACTCGTATCTTTTTGCGCGAACTTTTTTCGAGCGGAAACAGGATTGAACCCCGTGCCTCCGCCCGCCGAGTACGGCGGTGCAAAACAAAACAATTTTCTCTGCATTTCTGATTTTGCGCGCGCCGAATTTCCCCCCTTCACCCCGTTCCCCGTCCGTAGCTTTAGCGAAGGATGGCCTTCCGCCGCGTCCTCGCTTCCGGTGACGAAAAATTGCAGAGAATTAAAATCCGATACGATACAATTATTAATTTGATTGCGAATTCAAT
>Ga0209541_10012940_pt1 | contig 12834 bp, 13 predicted proteins | sample RifCSPlowO2_01_FD_184027 | JGI IMG/M metagenome (GOLD analysis project Ga0209541, IMG submission 184027) | Groundwater microbial communities from Rifle, Colorado - Rifle CSP2_plank lowO2_0.1 (SPAdes) (version 2) | ecosystem: Environmental > Aquatic > Deep subsurface > Groundwater | place...
CCGGCCCATGCGGCTTGCGCGCTATCTTCTGCCGTGGCGCTAGAGCGTACCGCGACATACCGGCAACGCAGGGCCCGAAATTCGTTTTCAATTTCCGCTTTAATGGTGGAGGGGATTTCGGCTGCAAGGATGAGGGCCTGGATTTTTTTTGATGCCCCTTCCACGGTATGCATTTGGTCGGCGTTTACGGAATCGAGCGCGGCATCAATTTCGACCCCGAGCCCACTTTCCCCAATAAATTGCTCAAATGCCCCGGCAAGGATGACAAATCCCGGCGGAACCGGAATACCGGCGCGTGTCATCTCTCCGAGTGAAGCCCCCTTACCACCTGCGAGCGCTGCATCATTTTTTGTAATGTTTTTGAAATGGCGTGTGAATGTCATGGTATTTCTATTATGGTCTATGGCAACGATATATGGTAGTATATATGGTATAAGAATGCAATGGACGAGCTTCTAAAAAAGTTGCAAGGGCGTGACTGGTACCATCAGCGTTTTGATGGCGCGCCACTCTATTTATCAATGGTGGGGACGGCTGAAACGTTTCGGGAAGGGCGTAAACCCGCTGGGACCGAAGCATTATGGCGCGTTTGCTTCTATGCTGAGGGATCGGCGGATTGGTACCTTGATCAAGAAGATATTGACCGAGGGGCGGAGATTATCACCAAGCTTTGCGAGACATCCGCTAGCGTAAGCGGCGAGCTAATGCGCAAGTGGGAACTAGATGAACGGGCGTTCCAGGAGTACTTTGACGGGTTCGGCTCCCAAAAACTTACCCATATGTCTGATCAAAAGTTGGTGGATGAGTATCGGCACTATCGCGATTTGGCATTCAAGCGTTTTAGCTCCAGTTCAATTATTGACCACTTTGCCTTAGGTACCGACCGCCAAATCGCGGATTTATTGCGTGCCGAAGTCGGGAAAATAAGCGAATCGGATTTTAATACGATTTTTTCGGTTGCTACCGCACCAGTGCATCAGTCGTTTATTAATGAAGCCGAGATCTCGCTGTTGAAAATCGGCGAGATTGTACAGGGAGGGGCGAAACTCGACTCCCCGACTGTTAAGCAGGCGATTGACGCTCACACAAAACGTTATTTTTGGATTGCAAATAATTATGTAAAGGCAAAAGAATTACCACCAAAATACTTTTTTGAAGAACTCAAAACGTGGGTTAACTCCGGTAAAGATCTGAGAAAAGAGCGTGATCTAATCGAGCAAACACCGGTAGTCAGCCGCTCGCAGAAAGAAAAGCTAATGAAGGAGCGTAATTTTTCGCAGCATTTCCAGCATCTTTTGAAAGTTTCGGAAGATTTTACCGCCTGGCAAGATGAACGTAAAAAAGCAACTTACCTTTCGATTTATCTTGGTTGTCAAATTTTAGGGGAAATGGCTCGTCGGAAGTCAGTTGAAATGGAGTTGACGAAGTACCTGTTGCCTTCACACGAAGTTGAAGAGTGGTTTTTGAAAAATACGATTCCCGCGCAAACACTTGCTGATCGCAAACGCGGTGTGGCGGTTATCCTCACCGAGAAAGAGGAAACGGCCTACACCGGGGGGCACGTTGAAGAAATCCGGATTGCAATGTTTGGGAAAGATGAGGGGCATGCGGTGCAGGATGTGCGCGGGCTCGTCGCTTCCACCGGGCGGGCAATCGGTACGGCGCGGATTGTAACAAGCGCGGAGGATATTGAAAAAGTACACGAGGGCGATATTCTCGTGGCGGTAATGACCCGCCCCGACTATGTACCGGCGATGAAAAAGGCGGCGGCAATTGTAACGGACGAGGGTGGGATTACTTCGCATGCGGCAATTGTGGCGCGGGAACTGCGCGTGCCGTGCATTATCGGCACCAAAATTGCGAGCAAAGTTTTTAAAGATGGCGACCGCCTTGAGGTTAACGCCAACCACAACTGGGTGCGCAAGCTGTCATAATTATCGTGGTCCTCACTTTTTAATTTATAACGGGCGGAACATACTTCTCGGTACCATTCACTCGCACTCCAGCGGTGCTCGCTACTGCATCGCCCGCTTGCCGATCCCGACTACGTCGGGAACCAATCTCGGCTGCGCGGTTCGAGCTACCTCAAAGCATATTCCGCCCTCTAATTGACGTTCTTCGAAGATAATGGCCGCTTGTAAAATTAGACTCTTGACTTTTCTTTAAAAGTGCTAAAATAGAAGTGTGGATTGGGCACTGGCAATAAAGTTCGCCCATATTATTGGGACTGCACTAGGAGTTGGCGGCGCGACTCTGGGAGAGGTTTTCTATCTCAAAGCCGCTCGCGATGGGAAAGTTGATCCGCACGAGAACGACGCGTTGCGGACTATTTTTTATGTCTTGCGGGTGGGCATGGCCCTGCTGATTATCTCGGGCTTCGGCTACTTCATTATGTTGCGCCTCGAAGGGCACACTACTCCGCTTTTGGGCGCGCGAATGTGGGCCAAGCTCACGATCGTCTTAATTCTGCTCTTTGGCGTGGTTGCCTGGCATACCCGTAAAGTTCCGATGTGGCTGGGGAGCGCCATCTCGCTTACCAGCTGGTATGCGGCATTGATTATCGGCGCATGGCGCGGTATTCCCGGTACATATGTATCGCTGATGCTCTGGTACGCCGGCGCGATTGTTATGGTGGGAATCGTTCTGCTTATTATCCGGTGGGCGTTAAAGGTGAAAGAATGAGCACGTTTACCGAACTTACGCTTGTATTGCATATTGTCTTCGGGCTCATGGGCGTGATGGCGATCTATTCCGCCCTAGTGGTTCTAATGAAAGACCGCCCGGCGGTTGGGTTCCTACGCTTCATGAGCGTGTCTGGTCTATTGCTTGTGTTGCTTTCATGGATTACGGGTGCCTACTACTACACCACGTATTACGGTTCGGCGGTAAAACCGATTATCAATGCCGGTAAGTTCCCCTGGGCGCACGCGTTGATGATGGAAGCCAAAGAGCACACATTTCTGCTATTGCCATTTTTGGCTGCTGTACTTGTGTTCGTTGTGCTGCTCGGTAGTACGAGCCTTCTCAGCGACCCTCGTGTACGTCGGCCGCTTGCAGCGTTAGCTGGAGTCGCATTTACGCTGGGGACAATAATCGCGCTCTCAGGCGTGGTCGTGAGCGGAGCAGTGAGGTAATCATGATAGATAAACACTTTCGGACATTGTATGCGTTCGCGATCAGTGCCTCAGTAACAGTTCTGTTTATCGCAATTATTACGATTTGGGCAGATTTGTACGCACCGCTTAAAGATTGGCTTAAAGCGATGTTCACCCACCACTGGATCGGCAAAAGCGTACTTTCGGCTGCCCTGTTTCTGATTTTAGGCGGGGTGATCGGCCTGCTGGTTTCAAAAGTAGATGAAAACAAAATCGCCACCGCATTATGGTGGCTTGTCGGGTGCTCAATTATTGCAACACTCGCAATTTGGGGATTCTACCTTATCGAAGCGTTCTAGAGATCAATCTCCATTCATATAAAAAGAAACCCAGCGACCCCCGAGGGGTCGCTGGACGTTAGTGCGCGATTGGGACTAACGGTTCCGCTCACGCAGAAGGACGTAATAGCCGTTTGATAGTTCGGCCCGGTGGAGGTCTTCGGGATTCTCGACTATGCCCAGTTCGTTTCCCCAATTGTCGAATGCCCATACAGGGTTGCGATGACCTTGGTCTTCGCCGTGGAACCCGCCCGTTACCACAATATGGCCGTAGAACGTCTTGTGCCTGTATTCCCATTGAGCAAGGTCGCCTGCGGCAAGAATCAGGTCCCCGCTCACAACTCGCGTGATCGGAGACTTGTGGACGAATGCGAGCAGTTCCCATGAGGTCGCGAGGTCGAAACCCGAGCGATCGGCAAAGACCCTGATCGCGCCTACCGAGGAAGGGTGGCGGGTTAGCTCTGCAAGACGTAAACGAACCTTACGTTCTTCTTGTTTTCTTCGGTGGCTCAATATGGTGACTGGGAGAGCGTCATTGTGCCTCCACAGGTATCCGAGCTCTGCCACTTGAGCAGGGAAGTCGTCGCCCTCCTCAACAGTGATCGTGTAGACCTGCGAGCTCACTCGCCAGTCCATCTTCTCGATATCGAGTAGGTCGGTCTCGTTCTCGATGATGCCCTGAAGGGCACTGAGAGCTTGATTTGGGTCGAGGGAACCGTCCTTCACGCGTCGGTAAAGTTCCCATTGTCGAGTTGCGATTTTCCCGAGTGTGTCGTCTGTGACAACTGTTTTTGCCGTCATGACAACCTCCAAGTTTGAAATGTCCCCGCTGTGGTTTGTGTCCACAACGAAGCGCATAAAGTATATTTATTCTCTCTTGCAATGTCAAGGGAGATACATAAAAAAGCACAAAGTGCTTTAATAAATATTTTTTTTGGTGGCCGGGAAGAAAGTCGAGCTCTTATGGTTTTGGAGCGGTCTCATCTTCAACTGGTACCGACTCGGGGTTTACTTCGTTGGGCTGGGTCTGGCCTTCCTCGGTTTCCGGATTTGTTTTTGGAGGGCCTGATTTTTGTTCTACACGCTCAGTTGCTTTTTTTGTGAGTTCTTCATCAAACATTTTTAATAGCTCGGGCAGGGCCTGAAGGATTTGTGGTAGTAATCTCACGCCCTCTTTGAATGCCCGTGCCAATGATTGGGCGACTTGAGGATCAAGCTCCCCCATTGAAGGGGTTGTAACATTTCTGCCTTCTCGTGTTCTACCACCATTCAGGATGCTCTCAAGGTCCGCTGGATTGAGATTCTCAAATGCTTTGAATAACTCGTTAAGCTTCTCTTGGAGGATTCGTCCCTTTTCCTCTTGAATAAGCTGTTCTTTCCCCTTTTTTTCTTGTTGGCCTTTAAGCTCTTCCTGTTGCTTCTTCAGAGCTTTTTGTTCAGCTTGGAGTTCTTCTAACCTCTTCTGATCTGACAGCACACTTGGCGGCTCTTCGTTGGGTTGAGGCAATCCCATCTTTTGTCGAATCTCGCTGAGCTGGGCCTTTGTTCCCTCGATTGATTGGGTTAATGGTGGAACTTGTTGTTGCTTTACTTCGGCTTCGTGCGCAAGGTCCCCTAATTGTTCTTCAACTGTGAGGCGGGCTTCCGGTTGTTTCCCAGCATTAATATCCACCCCAGTTTCGCTTGGATTTGATTCCGGTTTATTTATTTTTTGAGCGCTTTCAAATTTCGGCATAATTTTATTTAATTTATACTCTTTCTCTAACCTTACCAAAAAAGCTACATGTATGCTTCTCGCTTCGCTCGAATTAAATGGTGCCGCAGGAGGGAGTCGAACCCACATGATCTTGCGATCGCAGGATTTTGAGTCCTGTGCGTCTGCCAGTTCCGCCACCGCGGCACGTCGGAGATATCATACCTCAAATTTAGTTTGTTGTCACTCCCCTACTCTGTAAAAATCCCTACTCCTTTACGGATAATTGTTGGGTGCTCAGCAGTGAGGTCGACGACGGTTGAGGGAAGGTCAAGGAGTGTACCGGCATCAATGACACTGTCCCCCAGCCCCAAACCTTTACCGAATGTTTCTAGGATTTCCGAAATTGTGGTTAAAGGTGGGGTGTGAGAAATGTTGGCGCTCGTGGCAACATAAGGGCGTTCGAAAATGGCACTAATCCGATTCACGAGCTCATGCTGTGGAATACGGACCCCTACTTTTCCGGTATCGGAGGTTTTAATCCGTGTATCCTTCAATTTCAAAATAAACGTGAACGCGCCCGGGAGGTGTTTCTCCAAAAGGGCTTGGATAACGGGCGTCACTTCGCAATACTCGCTAACCATCGCGAAATCGCGCATTACAACTGAAAGCGGGATCAAAGGGTCCCGACCTTTTAACGTGCGTACACGGTTTACCGCGGTTTCGTTTTGGGCGTCTGCACCGATTCCATACACAGTATCCGTGGGATAGATTAATAATTTTCCACTTCGAAGTGTCGCAACGGCCTGGGTCGCAGCTTGTTCAACACCTACTTTGGCTAGATTGATTGATTCCATAATTTTATCCTTGCATATTAGGAATCAAATCCATAACACCTTCATGTAATTGCACCTTCCCAAGTCGGGCTGCAACACACAGGATGCCTCGTCGACGTAGTAGTAACTACGCCTCCTCGGCCTCCTGCGGTTTCGCCTCCGACTTGAAAACGTTCGTTTCACGAAGGGATTATGGAATTGATTCCACTGCTTCTCAGGGGAGGGGGATTCAGCTACAATACAGGATGAGCTTGGGGATATAGCTCAGTGGTAGAGCATCGCATTCGCATTGCGAGGGTCGAGGGTTCGACTCCCTCTATCTCCACCATTTGACTTCTGACAGTGATACTTTAACCTTAAATACGATGACAAAAACTAAAAAACAATTCGTTACACTAGAAACGCTGAATACAGCGATTGAAGAATTAGCTGTAATGACGGCAAACGGATTTCAGGAAATCACCGAGCGATTCGATAAGCGTTTTTTAAGTATCGAAGCTCGATTGGAGAAAATTGAACTCGAAATCGATCTTATGAACAACCGACTGTATCACTACCTCGAGCTTTCGGATAAACGGTACCTTGAATTGAAGCGCCGAGACTTGGTTTTAACAAAATGGGTGCAGGCAATCGCCAAAAAGACTGGCGTTACTATCGACACGAAAGAACTCGAAAAGTTTTGACGCATATTAAGGAGGGTTTTTGAGCGCATCAGATCTTAGAAAAACGTACTTAAAATATAAAGTCGGCGTATCTGGTTCGGCATTGGATAACAACTGTGGCCCTGACGCGTTTAAAAAGGCCTATCAAATCGGTAAAGCAATTGCCAAGGAAAAAGCCGTGATTGTAACCGGTGATACAACCGGTATCCCCTACGAAGCAGCCAAAGGCGCCAAAGCGGCTGGCGGAATCTCAATTGGCCTCTCCCCTGCTTCCTCAAAACTTGAGCATATAAAAAAGTATAAACTTCCAACCGACTACATGGATTTAGTGATTTACACGGGGTTTGAATACTCGGGGCGTAACTTGCTGTTTATCCGCTCGTGCGACGCGGTGATTTTCGTGTGTGGTCGAGTGGGAACGCTGAATGAATTTACGATTGCATTTGAAGATAAAAAGCCAATCGGAATTCTTACGAATACAGGGGGAATTACCGATGAGATCGAGCACATTCTCGAAGTCGCCCGACGCGGTGGTGGTAAGGTTATTTACAACGAAGACCCGACGACACTTGTTGGTGAGCTTCTAGAGATGGTTCATAAAGAAGAACGCGAACTCAAATAGAAATTTTGGATATCTAAAATAAATCGTGTCCTCTTGGCGCAAACCAGTTTAACGAGTAAGCTGTAAATGAAGTTGACGCCCATACAAAATGCGACATTTTGTATAGAAAGGATTGCATGACTACACTCGACGACGAGCGCCTCGTACGGAGTTTGGATAGTAACAATATCCTGCAGAATTTTCGGGATTTTCCTGACCAAATTGAAGGGGCATGGAACGATTGCTCACGTATCCCGATCCCGACCACATTTCTGAAGGCGCGTGAAATCGTACTGACCGGAATGGGTGGTTCGGCGATTGGGGCGGCACTCATTGAAAAATTAGTTGAGCAAACGTGCCCGATTCCCGTACGTGTACATCGCGACACAACTCCTCTCAAAACAATTGGTCCGGACACACTTTTAATCGCTTCGAGCTATTCTGGGCTGACTGAAGAAACCCTGACTGTCTTTGAATACGCTGCCCGCCACGGAGCGAAATTAATCAATATCGGCACCGACACGACGCTTGCATCGCTGGGTAGAAAATACCGTTCAACCGCATTTATGATTGATTACGGCGGCGAAACGCGGGCCGCGTTTGGTTATATGTTCACCCCGCTTATATATATCTTTTCAAAATTAGGGTGGCTTGCACTTGGAAAAGAGGAGCTCAAAGAGGCAATTGTCTTGCTGCGTGGATTAGATGCCAAATTGCATCCGGGCATTCAAACATATCAAAATCAGGCCAAACAGCTTGCCGAGCGCCTGAAAGACAAATATGTCGTAATTATTGGCTCAGGCGCAATGGGGGCGGTTGCTCGTCGTTTTACGCAGGATATTGCAGAAAACGCAAAGCAATTTGCGGCATTTTTGCCAATTCCCGAGATGCAGCATAACGCAATTTCCAGCTTCGATTTTCCTAAAGAAACTAAAACACAATTGCGAGTATTGCTGTTGGAGTCTAAATACACAGATCCACGTAATCGTGTGCGCGAAACAATGATTGGGCAAATCCTGCAGCGCAAACGGATTGGGTATGAGACGCTCTTTATGCACCCCTCAGCCGGACAAATTTCAGAGGTGTTGCAAATGATCTACATGAGCGCAATGAGCTCGTACTACCTGGCTCTTTTGAATGGAGTGGATCCTTCACAAGTGCCGGTTCAGTCGAAAATCAAAGAACAGTTAACACAGGAGCAATAACGCATGGCTGTTATCACGAATATCGAGGCGACTCAGGTCTTAGATAATCGCGGTAACCCCACGGTACATGTGGATGTCACTGTTGAAGGTGGGATCAAGGGGGGTGCGTCTGTCCCAAGTGGTGCTTCAACCGGATCACATGAAGCATTGGAGTTGCGTGACGGCGACCCCGAGAATTTTAAGGGTAAGGGAGTAACGAAGGCGATTGCAAATGTAAATGGGCAGATTGCAGCACAAATTGTGGGCCTCGATTCAACTGAGCAAAAAAAGATCGACGAAGCAATGATCGGCTTAGATGCAACGCCCAATAAATCGCATTTAGGTGCGAATGCGATCCTGGGCGTTTCGCTTGCTGTGGCAGTTGCGAGTGCGAATGAAAAGAAGCTTTCGCTTTACCAATATCTTAATCAGATCTCGGAGCTTGGAGTGCGTCCTACCCTGCCCACACCAATGTTCAACATCATCAACGGCGGAGCACACGCGAATAATAACCTCTCGTTCCAAGAGTTTATGATTATTCCTGATCATCTTAAGCGCTTCAGTGACAAGCTTGCATTCGGTGTAAAGTTTTTTGGTCAGTTGCGCGAGCTGCTTGAGAAAAAGGGCATGACTACTATGACGGGCGACGAAGGAGGCTACGCGCCGGACTGCAAAGATAATGAAGAGGCAATTGAAATTGTTACTGAGGTCCAAGAGGAGGTCCATTTGGGCCTTGATGTTGCTGGGCAAGGGCCGACGAATCCTGAATATTGGCAGAAATTGGTGCAGAAGTTCCCCATTTCATATATCGAAGACCCTTTAGGCGAAGACAGTTGGGAGGGTTGGAAGAAGTTAACCGAGGCGCTGAAGAAAGAACGGGTGTTGGTGGTCGGGGACGATTTATTCGTGACTAATCCCGAACGGTTCCAAATGGGAATTGACCAAAAAATCGCAAACGCGCTGATAATCAAACCCAATCAAATCGGGACGTTAACCGAAACATTCCACGTCGCGAAGATGGCAAAGGCGGCCGGATATACCTATATTATTTCCCATCGGTCAGGTGAAACAATTGATTCATTTATCGCGGATCTTACTGTGGCAATCGCCGCCCCTTTGATTAAAGCGGGCGCGCCGAGCTCACAAAATCCGGAACGTATGGCCAAGTACAATCGGCTGGTCGAGATCGAACAAGAACTCGGATTTTAGAGATGCAAGAGGAGGGGCGTGCTCGACCCAAACCTTTAGTGCTGATAATCATTGATGGGTGGGGAATTGGTACGGCGTGGGGTGGGAATGCGATTGCGATCGCTCGGACTCCGAACATGGATAAATACTGGCGCGGCTATCCGCATAGCACACTTACATCTTTTGGTGAGGCCGTGGGGCTTCCGAAAGGTGAGCGGGGTAATTCCGAAGTGGGGCACCTTTCCCTGGGCGCGGGTCGGGTGGTGCATCAGGATTTACCCGCTATTTCGGGTACAATCACGAACGGGTCGTTTTTCAAAAATGACGCACTCATAAACGTGCTTTCCTACGCCAAGCAGCAGAAGAAAAACGTACATCTGATGGGCCTTGTTTCGGAAGGTGGTGTGCATTCCCATATTGAACATTTATTTGCGTTACTCGACTTATGCCACCAACAAGGTGTTTCGAACGTATTTATCCATATGTTCACCGATGGGCGTGATTCTCGCCCGACGGACGCTCTGCTCTTCCTTGACCGATTGCAAAAAAAGATTCGGCAGGTAGGGATCGGGAGAGTCATATCAGTTTCAGGGCGTTATTTTGCGATGGATCGAGACAAACATTGGGAACGAGTACAGAAGGTCTATGATGCATTGACGCAAGGGTATGGAATCCAATCCAGTACTCCAGAACAAGCAATTGCGCAGGCGTATCGGCAAGGGCGCAGCGACGAATTTATCCCCCCCACCGTTATTCACCGCGCTGATGCGCCATTTGAGCCAGTTAAATCCGGTGATGTAGTGATTTCATTTAATTTCCGCGCCGATCGCGCGCGTCAAATTGCCGAAGCGTTTTTGGATGAGAAGTTTTCTGGCTTCTCGCGTAAAGAAGTCGTCGCTGACCTACGTTTTGTTTCTTTTGTTTTTCATAAGGAGAACGATCGGCAGCTTAAAATTATCCGCGCATTCCAGCCTGAAGTAGTTAAGGAGCCGTTTTCTGAAATAATCTCAAATGCGCATCTGAGCCAGCTACACATTGCAGAAACGGAAAAGTACGCGCATGTAACCTATTTCTTTAATGGTGCCCGTGAAGATCCCTTTCCCGCCGAAGATCGGATTATCGTCCCGTCACCCAGTGTTGCCACCTACAATCTGCAACCTGAAATGTCGACTGTGCAAATTGTTGATACGGTACTTAAAGATGTTGGGAGTGTGCATCCTTTACACGGGCACGACGTAATCATTATCAATTTTGCTGCACCGGATATGGTTGGCCATACAGGCGATTTTAATGCGACGGTTAAGGCCTGTGAAACAGTCGACCATGAGGTTGGGAGAATTGTTGAGGCGGTCTTACCAATAGGTGGGGTTGTCGCAATTACTGCAGACCACGGGAACGCGGAAGAAATGGTGAACCACAGCACTGGACTCCCTGACACAGAGCACATTGCCGACCCAGTTCCGTTTATTCTGATTTCTGCCGACTCGCGGTTTCACATTCCGCTGCGCCAACACGGTGGGCTGATTGATGTTGCGCCGACACTCCTTCAAGTTTTGGATGTGCCCCGGCCGGCGGTGATGACCGGCACGCCACTGATCGGAGCAGACGTCTGAGATGCTGTTCTATAGTGAGCGGGATACCGTAAGATATATGCAGTATAGGTGTTTGCCATGCACAAAATGCCGCATTTTGTGCAGAGAGGAGCTACAAACTTTTATTGTGAAATCCTGAGCGTAGTCGAAGGATGAACCAAAAAGTTTCGTAGCGACGAAGGAGGGGTGTGTGATTGTTCCTGTTGAGGTTTCGGCGCGGCACGCGCATCTGAGCGAAGACGATTTTCGTGCTTTATTTGGGCACGCTCAGCTTCATGTATTGCGTGAGCTTTCTCAAAAAGGGCAATTCGCTGCACGGGAATGTGTGACGCTCTCTCATGAGGGCAAAGTTCTTAAAAATGTGCGCATTGTTGGCCCATTCCGGGGCGTCACCCAGATCGAACTTGCCCCGACCGATGCCCGTTCTTTGGGTTACGAGCATTTACCTTTGAAGGATAAACACGAATCAACGGGTGGGGCCTCGATTACGTTGATTGGTCCGAAAGGGTCGTTAGAGCGGCATGGGGCATTTTATTCAAAGCGTCACCTACACTGCGACCCTTCCAGTGCCAAAGAGTTATGCCGTGCAGATGGAGATGAAGTGCGTGTACGTGTACAGGGCGCGCGCGCCCTCATCTTTGAACATGTAATTGTACGGGTACGGGGTGATTACCGCTTCCGGTTGCATCTAGATACCGACGAAGGCAATGCCGCCGGTCTCACGGGCGGGGAACATGCCGAGGTGCTTCAATGATCCTCGTGCTGAACGGAGGATCTAGTTCTTTTCGTTGGGCGCTTTTTGATCCGAACATCGCTGAAGCAGAAACAGTTAATCCGGTTAAAGCGGGTGTAGTAAAAGGTTTATCTCGGAGTTCCAATTACCAAGCGGCGGTCGCTCAGATGCGCCTTGCGCTGGAGGATTATTTGCCGTTGATGCGTGTTGTCGTGTATCGCGTTGTGCACGGGGGAGAAGTATTTTCCGGTCCGGTCGAAATAACCTCAAAAGTCTTACATGCAATACGTGGCCTGACTCCGCTCGCTCCTTTGCATCAGGGAATTGCATGCATGCTGATTGGGGCAGGACGTCGAATGTTTCCCCACCTTGCCCATGTAGCGGTTTTCGACACAGCATTTTTTCATAATCTTCCCTTGCCAGCACGTACCTACGCGTTGCCGTGGGAATGGACTCAGCGGTATACCATCCGGCGTTACGGTTTTCATGGCCATTCCCATAAAGCGGCCGCCAAGTACGCCGTTGCTTTCTTCCGGAAGCGTCATCCACATACGCACAAGCCGGTTAAGATTGTGACCGTTCACCTTGGCCAGGGAATGAGCGTGACTGCGCTTGAGGGTTTGGAGCCGCGCGACACCACTATGGGCTTTACCCCGCAGGACGGCGTGCCAATGATGACCCGCTCGGGTGCGCTCGACCCCGACTTAATTGAATTCCTTGTCAAAAAGGAAGGACTCAAGGTGTTTAACCGCTTACGAGAAAGCGCCGGGATTAGTGCAGTTGCCGGAACCACGTCTGACATGCGTGATGTGTTATTTGCTGCCGGATACCCTGTAGACGATTCCGACTGGGAACCGCCTCACGCCATAAGTAAGCGGACACCGTCACCCTTAGCACGCTCACGCGCCCGGC
>Ga0209541_10012943_pt1 | contig 12832 bp, 11 predicted proteins | sample RifCSPlowO2_01_FD_184027 | JGI IMG/M metagenome (GOLD analysis project Ga0209541, IMG submission 184027) | Groundwater microbial communities from Rifle, Colorado - Rifle CSP2_plank lowO2_0.1 (SPAdes) (version 2) | ecosystem: Environmental > Aquatic > Deep subsurface > Groundwater | place...
CCGAAACTTTGAAAAATTTTCTCTATTGGGCTATTCTGTTTTGGAAGGAAGCGTGGCAGAGTGGACGAATGCGCCGCACTTGAAATGCGGTAAGCCAGAAATGGCTTCGGAGGTTCGAATCCTCCCGCCTCCGCCCCGCTCGTGAGTTCTCCGCCTACGCTAAAGCTCCGGCGGATTGCTCTCGGTTGCTCCGACTTGACGTCGGAGACCGAGAGGGAAGAATCTCACCCCCGCCGCCAATCTTGAGAATTCGGAAACCTCGACGTGCTTAACAGAGTTTATAGAGTATAGAGCGTAAGCATCGAGAGCGCGGAGCTGTCAAAGGAACTGGCCTAAGCTCCGCCCGCAACTTGCTCAATGGTGGTCCCTCGACAAGCTCGGGATTCCACTCAAAGAGTGGAGTGCGAAATCCAGCCCTTCGGGGAACGATGTATTGTGTCCATGTCAGTCCCCGAGTGGACTGATTTTTCTTTTATGCTATACTTGCTCAAAAAGGTCGCATATTCTTCTAATAAATCCAATAAAATAATAAATTCTAACTTATGTCTAAAATAGTAATTTGGATTGTAGTTTTAGCGGTGATTGTGATTGGCGGACTTGCGATTTTTGGAGACGGCGGTGAAACCGGGACTATAAAATTAGGAGTATTGCTTCCGCTTACTGGGGACGCCGCTCAATACGGCGAATCAGAAAGTCGGGCGATACAGGTTGCAGTGGAAGAAATTAACAATGCCGGCGGCGTCAAGGGCCGACAGCTTGAAATTGTGACTGAAGACGGCAAGTGCGATCCGCAAGCCGCAGGCACGGCTGCTCAGAAGCTCGTAAACATTGATAAAGTGAAAATTATCATTGGGGGCGCTTGCTCGGGCGAAACTTTGGCAGCGGCCGAGATTACCGAACCGGCTGAAGTGATTCTTATTTCTCCCTCTGCCTCAAGCCCTAAGGTTACCGAAGCCGGCGATTTTGTCTTTAGGACCTATCCATCCGATGCTTTGGCTGGACGGATTGCGGCTAAATATGCTTATGAAAAACTTAATGTTAGAAAGGCAGCGGTCTTCACTGAACTTACTGATTATTCTCAAGGGTTAAGAGAAGTTTATAAGGAGGCCTTTGCCGACTTAGGCGGCCAGATTGTCTCTGATGAGACTTACAATACCGGGGACGTTGATTTCCGCACGCAAATCTTAAAGATTAAAAATTCTCGGCCGGATGTGGTCTACATAGTGCCGCAAAGCCCTACTCCGGGATTAGCCATCATTCAACAGCTGCGGGAGAATCGGGTTACAGCTAAATTTACCACCGCCGAAGTCTTACTGGATCGGCAGGTAGTTGGCGAGAATAAAGAGACCCTAGAAGGGGTGATTGGCGTTGAGCCGGCGGTTGACTGGGAGAATAATCCGAAAGCCAAGACTCTCGCCGAAGCTCACCGAGCTAAATTTAACAGCGATCCGGGAATTTTTTCGGCTAATGCTTATGACGCGGTTCACCTAATACACGAGGCATTGGACGCAACGCTTACCGAGGAAGGAGAGGATACTGGGGAGATTGATGCCGCGGCGGTGCGAGATTGGCTCTATGGAGTTTCTAATTGGCCGGGAGCAGTCGGCCCACTTACCATTGACGAGAATGGTGATCCGGTGATGGGAGAAAATGTGAGGAAGATTGTGGATGGTGAGGTTACGGATTTAGGACCATATACTCCCTAGCTCGCTATCTTTCCTCGCAACCCGCTCGGTTAGACTTTCACTCAAGCATACCTCTCTAAGGAACCGGCGGTTCTTTTGCTCCAGCGACAACCGCTTCGCTAAGCCCGCCTGCGCTCTCGGCGCGCCACTTTTTGCTCAGGCGATTATAGCAAAAAGACCAAGCTGGCGTGCCTCCGAGGGCTTCCTTAGAGAGGTATGCTTTCGCTTTATTGTTTTTAACTAACCGGAGTTTACCCCGTGCCAAAACTTGTTTTGGTTTGGGGCTTATGGGTACTGCGAGAAGGAAACTCGCTCCGTTGAGCTTTAATGAATTCAATTTCACAAAAAATGGTAGCCAAGCTACCATTTTTTGGTTGGAGTGATTTATAATAAAAGCATGGCAAATGGTGAAACGCGGATATGCGAAAGTTGTCCCGATTTCTATCCACGATTGCCAAGCAATCGGGATTAAGAAATCGTGGATGCGCGATCCCGATTCATAGAGTCGGGATCGGCACAAAAACCATGAACCAATTACAAGTAAAAATTTGTCAGAATTGCAAAAATCAGTTCATGATTGAATCGGAGGATCTCGCTTTTTACGAGCGGTTTGCAATGCCGCCGCCCGTAGAGTGCCCGCGTTGTCGCTGGCGGCACCTCCTCGCGTTTTTTGCGTTCGGCCGTTTCCGAAAAACAAAGTCTGCATTGAGCGGGAGAACGATCATCACAATAATCTCGCCAAACGTTAAGTTCCCAATCTACGACAAGGTTGAATTTGTTGGCGACAACTGGGAGCCATTAAGCTATGGCAGGACATATGACCCATCACGTTCATTCCTTGAGCAGTTTGCAGAACTTCAAGCTGCAGTGCCCCATCCTCATCAGTCCGGAATCCAGAACGTGAATTGCGATTGGTGTGACGATGTTTGGAGTTGCCGCGAGTGCTACTTGTGCCGTTCGCTCTTTGAGTGCGAATATGTGAATTACGGCTACCGGATAATACGATGTAAAAACGCTGTTGATCTCACGTATTGCTTTGATACCGAATTCTCTTACGACTGTCTCTATTGCTTTAAGTGCTACAAGGTGCGGCATTCTTTTGACGCGCGTGACTGCATTGAGAGTATGTTTCTCTTTGACTGCCGGAATTGCTCCAACTGTTTTATGTGTTGGAATCTTCGGAACAAGCAGTATCACATCCTGAATAAGCCGTACGTTAAGGAGGAATACTTCAAAAAACTTAAGGAATTTGATACTCGCACATGGAGCGGGGTGGAAAAACTTAAGCAGGAATTTGAAGGTATACTCCGGGAAGAGGCGGTGCACCGAGCCAATCAAAATGTTCAGGTGGTTAATTCCAAAGGAAATTTCCTTGCCGAGTGCAAAAACTGTTTCAACTGCTATTTTATTGAGCAGTCAGAAAATGCGCGCCACGCGTTCCGCGGCTTCGGCCATAAGGAAACGATTGATTGTGTAGGCAGCGGATTCGTTGAAAAGGCGGCGCTTTCGTGCGTTGATCTACACGTCTACGATTCGATTGCGACCTCACATTCGTCTAACTGTCGCTATTCGTCATACCTTGATTATTGCGAGGAATGTGAGTATTGCTTTGGTTGCGTGGGATTGCGGAAGAAAAAGCATTGTGTGCTGAACAAGCAATATACCGAGGGCGAATATCATAAACTTACCGCGCGTATTAAGGACAATATGAAGAAAGGAGGGGAATGGGGCAGATTTTTTCCGTTTCGTATGACATATTCCGGCTACAATCTTTCACTCGCGAACGTCTTTTTCCCGGAAACGCGTGAGTCGGTTGAACAGCTTGGAGGATTTTGGGATGAATCAGAAATAGTAAAGCATGAGGGCATAAGCGGCGATGAACTCCCGGAAGCAATAGATGAAGTTTCGGAAGATTTTACTGCACAGCGTATCATTTGTCCAAAAACCGGCTTGAGTTTTAATATTGCGCCGCGAGAATTCGCGTTTTACAAAAAGCACAGTATTCCGCTCCCGCGCCACCACTTTGATTGGCGCACGTTAGAGCGGTTTAAACCGCTTGCTCTTTCAGTTCATCCTCAAAAAGGGATATGCGTATTTTGTAATAAAGAGATTGACCATTACTATTCGCCAGAGTTGGGATATAAAAAGATCGCCTGCGTCGAGTGCTACCAAAAGGAGATATTGTAAAGTTTTATGAATTCCGAAACTAAAACCTGCCAAAACTGCAAAAACCAGTTCACGATCGAACCGGAGGATTTTAATTTTTATCAAAAAATCCAAGTTCCGCCGCCCACGTGGTGTCCGGAGTGCCGGCTTATACGAAGGCTCGCTTGGAGAAACGAATCCACCTTTTATAAAAGGAAGTGCGATGCGCCCGGGCATAGTGAGGAGACGATTTCTATGTTTTCGAAGGATAAGCCGTTTATCGTTTACGATCAGAAGTTTTGGTGGTCGGATCAATTGGATAAAGGCGCCGTCTCACAGGATTATGATTTTTCTAGGACTTTCTTTGAACAGTTCAGAAAACTGATGCAGAAAGCCCCCTTGCCGGCACTCTCCACGAATTACTCCACTATAATTAATAGCGATTATTCGAATTGGGCGGGCGATTTAAAGAATTGTTATCTTGTCGTTGACGCCGATTTTACTCAAGACTCCGCTTATGGCTCCGGATGGGTGTACTGTAAGGACTGCATTGATAATGATTTTATCCGACAGTGCGAGCTCTGTTATTTCGGATTCGACTTAGAAAAATGCTACCGGACATTTTATTCTGTAAGCTGTAAGGATTGCAACGAAGTTTATTTTTCTAAAGATTGCATTGGCTGCTCGAATTGTTTCGGCTGCGTCAACCTTAGAAATAAGAAATATTTTATTTTCAATCAGCCGTTTTCCAAAGAAGAATATGGAAAGGAATTAAAAAGATTTAATTTAAATTCTTACGCCGGCATAATGGAGGCGCGCAAGAGGGCGGCGGAGCTTTGGATGAAATATCCGAAAAAGAACTATCGCGGCACCCATAATGTGAATGCGCAAGGCGACTACGTCTATCATTCAAAGAATGTACGCTATGGATTTTTGATTACCGACGTTGAAGATAGTAAATTCATTGCTTTAACCCACTCCAAACCCACAAAAGATTGCTACGACTACACTGATTGGGGAGACAATGCTCATCTCATATATGATGCTATCGCAGTTGGTTTAGGCGCAACTAATATAAAGTTTAGTCACCTGATATTTAATGATGTTCGGGATATAGAGTACAGTTACTTTTGTAGTAGGTCCTCAAATTTATTCGGCTGCGTCGGCCTTACTGACAAACACTATTGTATTTTAAACAAGCAATATACGAAAGACGACTATTTTATGCTCCGCGAGAAAATCATTAAGCACATGGATGAAATGCCCTTTATTGATAAGGGGGACAGAACCTATAGATATGGCGAGTATTTTCCTCAAGAGATAAGCCCGTTCGCCTACAATGAAACAGTTGTGCAGGAATATTTTCCCCTTACCAAAGAAGGGGTGAAGACGCATGAATTTTCATGGAAAGACGCGGAGGAAAGAAATTATCAGATTACGAAACACCCAATTGATTTAGCTGACTGCATTGATGAGGCAACAGATGACATTTTGAAAGACATCATTGGCTGTGAACACAAAGGAGATTGTAACGAGAAATGCACAGTCGCCTTCCGGATTATTCCCCAAGAGCTCCAATTCTATAAGAGGATGAATTTGCCAATCCCTCGCCTGTGCCCTAACTGCCGGCATTACGAGCGATTAAAACACAGGAATCCGCTTCGGCTCTGGCACAGAAAGTGCACTTGCGCCGGAGAAAAATCTGAAAACGGCGTTTACGCAAACACTATCAAGCATTTCCACGGCTTGGAGCACTGCCCCAACGAATTTGAAACGTCCTACGCTCCCGAGAGGCAGGAGATCGTTTATTGTGAACAATGTTACCAAGCCGAGGTAGTCTAGTTACCATCTCTAATTCGCGCGAATAGGCGAATAAGAAGCTTAAATCGTGGATATTATTCTTCAGGTTATCTTAAACGGGATTCTCGTGGCAGCGCTCTATGCGCTCTTGGCAGGCGGGTTGTCTTTTCTTTATTCAACGACAAAAATTTTTCATTTGGCCCACGGCGTGGTGGCCGTGGGAGCCAGTTATGCTTTTTGGTGGTTGTGGATAGGGGTGGGCTGGCATCCGGTTCTCGCCCTGTTTTTCTCGGTTTTGGTGGCTGCCGTAACCGGTTTTCTCATGAACGAATTGGTTTATGAGCGACTGCGCCGGCACGGAGCAAAAGGTTTAGGGTATCTTATCGCAACTTTAGCGCTCCTTATGCTCGGCACTGGCATAATACTAGCGCTTTTTGGCGCGGCGCCAAAGACGTTTAGAGTCGAGACCGCGACGCTTGCCTTCGGAGAAGTGAACATCACGGTATTGCAGGTTTGGACGATTGTTATTTCAATAATTCTTTTAGGAATCTTTTTCTCAATTACTAAATTCACAAAGTTCGGCAAAGCCATGAGAGCTACGGCTGATAATGAAACCGTGGCCGAAGTGTTGGGCATTGATACTAAAAAAATCCGGCGCTGGGCTTTTATTTTAGTTTCGGTTCTGGCGGCAGCTGCCGGGATTTTAAACGGCTTGGAGTTTAATCTTGATCCCAATAGGGGAGTGATACTCGCGGTTTTCGGATTTGCCGGAGCGGTTATCGGCGGCGTCGGAAACTTGGGCGGCGCCATTTTAGGAAGTTTGCTTATTGGCATGCTCGAACAAGGAGTAGTCTGGTTTTTAGGCGCCGGCTGGAGAAACGCTGTCGTCTTTATACTTCTATTTGTCTTTCTCTTATTGAAGCCCGAAGGACTTTTGGGGCAGAGAAAACAAATATGAGATTAACCTAATTATTCTAATTGGCCTAATTAACCTAATTAAATCCAAATTCCCGAATGTCCAATAAATTAATAAATCAATAAACTAATAAGTTATGGCATTAGTCATTATTTAGAATAATTAGAGCAATTAGGTTAATTAGAAATTTTATGATTGGTTATTTTATTCACATCATCACTTTAATCGCCATCTACATCATGGTCGCCTTGTCATATGCGATTCCGGTTGGTTACACAGGCCTCTTGAATTTAGGCCATGTTGGGTTACTAGCAATCGGAGCTTATACAGCCGCGATACTTACCACGAGCGGAATTTCTTTTTGGATTGCGCTTGCGGCTGCGGCGATTGTTACTGGCGCGGCCGGATTTCTTTTGGCCTTGCCCACGCGGCGCATTAAAGGCGATTATTATACTTTAATGACTTTGGGATTTACTTTTGTAGTTAATGCCGTGATGCTAAATTGGATTAAGGTTACGCGCGGTCCTTTTGGAATTAGCGGCATTGATCGGCCTCCAGGATTTACCACTTCAACCTCTTTCCTCTTTCTCACTTTACTCTTTGTTGTATTAATTGCTATCTTTGTTTATCGCGTGGTTAAGTCGCCATTCGGCAAAGCGCTTGAAGCAGTGCGCGATGATGATTTGGTGGCTGAATCATTAGGCAAGCCGGTCGCGAAACTTCGCCTGACAGCGCTTGTAGTTTCCGCGATTATCGTGGGAATTGCCGGAGCGTTTCTCGCGCATTTCATCCGCTTTATCAATCCGCAAATCTTTTGGCTGGATAACGTGGTCTGGATTTTGGCGGCCATCGTAATCGGCGGTTTGGCGTCATTTCGTGGAGCTATTCTCGGTATGATTATTATGTTTCTGATTTTTGAGCCGTTAAGGTTTTTGCACCTGCCGCCGGATTTGGTGGGCGCCCTGCGGCTCATAATTTTTTCACTTTTGCTTTTGCTTGTGGTGATGTTTAAACCAAAAGGCCTTTTTGGTAGGGCACAATTCGAACAATGACCATTCTTGAAGTTAAAAAAATTTCTAAATCTTTCGGCGGGGCGATAAAAATTTAAAATTCAAAAATCAAAGTGTAAAATTGACAACTGCGTTGTCATTCTGATCCGCCGGCTGGCGGAGAAGAATCCCGCAGAGATCCTTCGGCTTACGCCTCAGGATGACATTCGTCAATTTTATCATTTTAAATTGACATTTTGAATTTTGATATTTACATTTTGCATTTCATGCCGATACTAGAAGTGAGACAAGTTAATAAATCGTTTGGAGGTGTCCAAGCTGTAAAACACTGCACATTCTCGGTTGAGGAAAGAAAAATTACAGCGCTTATTGGGCCAAACGGAGCAGGGAAAACAACGCTTTTTAATATTATTAACGGATTTATTCCGGCAGATGAAGGAGCAATAATATTTCGAGATATCGAGATATCGAGTTTATCGGCTTGGGAGCGGTCGCGGCTTGGCATGAGCCGGACTTTTCAGTTATCGCGGCTTTTTAGGAATTTATCAATTGCGGAAAATTTGGAATTAGCCATAAGACAGGATGATGACTTGTTTTGGCGAATGTTCTTCACAAAGCATAAGGCGGAGTTCCATGACCAAATCCGAGAAGTTATGAATTTAGTTGAATTAGATAAAAATCCTAAAACTCCGGTTACTGATTTGTCTTACGGAGAGCAGAAACTTTTTGATCTGGCGCGCGCCTTGGTTAATCCGCACACATTTTTGCTCTTAGATGAGGTGGTGGCCGGAGTGAATCCGGTTTTAAGGGAAAAGTTAAAAAGTCTAATGGCTAAATTAAAGGCAAAAGGGGAGACGATTTTATTGATTGAGCATGATATGGATTTCGTACATGCGGCAGCTGATCATGTGATTGTGATGGATCAGGGCGCGGTTTTGACGCAAGGTGAGCCGGAGAAAGTGCTTCACGAGAAGCAGGTGCTCGAGGCATATTTGGGGACAGCTTAAAATTGACCTAATTAACCTAATTTTTAATTATTCTAATGAAATCCCAATGACAAAATGACCAAAAATTAGAAATTAGAAATTAGGAATTAGGACTTGGGACTTGGGAATTATTTAGGTCAATTAGAGCAATTAGGTTAATTAGAATAATTATGATTTTAGAAATTAAGAATTTGGTATCCGGCTATGGCGACCTTGAGGTCTTGCGCGGAGTTTCTATATCTATTGCTCATGGTGAAGCAGTATGCTTGATTGGCCCGAATGGCGCTGGCAAGTCCACGGTTTTGAAATCCATAGTTGGGCTCACTAATATAAAAAGCGGAGAGATATCTTGGAAAGCCAATCCTATTTCCAATTTTCCCACTCACTCACTTCTCAAATTAGGCATTGGTTTTGTGCCGCAAGGACGATTAGTCTTTCCGACGCTTACGGTGCGCGAGAATTTGGAAATGGGCGGCTACTTAGTTAAGGGGAAAGAGGTAAAAGAGGAGAGATTAGAGAAAGTATTTGGTCATTTTCCGGTCTTGCGCCGAAAAGACAAAACTAGAGCCGCTTCGCTTTCCGGCGGCGAACAGCAGATGCTCGCCGTGGGCCGGGCCTTAATGATGACGCCGGAGATGCTCATGCTTGATGAGCCGTCATTGGGACTTGCTCCCAAAATAACTCAAGAACTTTATGAGAAACTTATGGAGCTTAACTCCTCGGGAACCACTTTATTTATCGTTGAGCAGAATGTGCGGCTGGTTTTGCGCTACGCGAGCCGCGGCTATCTTTTAGCCGGCGGCGCGGTTAAATTTTCGGGAACCGCCAAAGAACTTTCAAGTGAGAAGCTGATGCACGAGGCCTATTTAATTTGACGTAATTTAAGCTATAAGCTATTTTTGTATCAGTTCTCGCTCGAGAAAATGGCGGCGTGAGATTCGGGGACGAAGGAATCATCCCTCCCTAACCGCCCCCTTTGTTTCCGATCTCCACGCCATGGGCGGGATGCTTTCGGGCATCCCGTCTTTTTTATTGTTCGCTTGCCAGAATACCCCGCGGCTCGCCGCGGGGATGAATGGCAATCGGCGAACAATAAACCCCGCCGACGGCGGGGTGAACCTGATACCGCGCAGCTTGCTGCGCGGAGGTTCATTTTATATCGGTTATCCGTCCAGTTATGGCGCCATGGCTGGATAACTGGACAAATTTCTCTATTTTAATTAAAACCCCCTCTTACGAGGAGGGGGGAACGGCAACTGACGGGAAGAACGATGGTTTTCCCGGAACCTCATGGCAGTGGTAGCAACGAGGCTGGTAGATGTCGTCGCCGCCAACCTGAATCAGCGGCGAATCGTAGGGCGCTGGCTTACCATCAATCAATCGCTGGGGCAGTTGAGCTGGCGAACCGCAGAGTTTGCAGAAAGCCGTGCATCTTGCGAAGGCATCAGTTATGGTGAGCAGAAACGCGGTGGTCTCCCAGGGACGGCCGGCAAAGTCAACGTCTAGGCCGGCATAGTAGCCGTCGGCGCCCAGATTGAGGCAGGCGTTCATCGTCTGCCAAATCTCCTTCGGGAAAAAGTGGATTTCATCGACGAAGAAAGCGTCTACCATGTTCTCGAGGAGAGAACGCATGATAAAAACGTGATTTGCCGGTTCCACTTCGATAGCCGGCATCCGGACCCCGTCACGGCTTTCGATAAAGCCTTTAGCGCTGCGCGTATCTGTTGTTGGTTTAAAGACGGCGATCCGTTTCCGGCTGTAATCGCGCAGTCGCCGAGCTTCGTAACACAGGCGATCGGTCTTGCCAGAGGAAACAGTTCCGATAAAGCCGGTAAGTATCCCGCGTCTACGCATTTTTCTCCTTGAGACTTACGTCTCTTTTCAAGAGGGGCTGGGTATATGGTATCATTTTTATATATCAATGCAAATAGTTGAACCAAAAGTTTTTTGGGTAGGCGAGACAAAAATCCGGGAGCAGGAACTGGAGAAATATCTTGAGTGGGTCGGGGCGCCCGGCTGGATTTCTGATGCGACTACTGATTCGGAAAAAATTATTGAAGCTGCCGGCCGGCTGTGTTATCGCAGTTTTGCTCCGGGCTTGAATAAGAACGTAACCAAAATCCGGGAGCATAATAAGGATTATTTAGCGCATATCTTAAAGGTCGGCCATGGGTCGGTTTTGGAGCACGCATTCTTAAATTTCATTTTTGTGAATGTGAGCCGCGTTTTTACGCATGAACTGGTGCGCCATCGAGCCGGCACCGCGATTTCACAGGAGAGTCTGCGTTTTGTCAGGCTTCACGATTTGTCTTTGTGGGCGCCGACCGTGATCAAGGAAGATCAAGAAATGATGACTATATTTATGAAAAGCGGGGAGGAGATGGAAGCGCTCCAGAAAAAAATGGCCGAGATCAAGAAACTTGATGATCCGACAATGAAGTTTGAACAAAAAAAGAAGATTACTTCTGCCATGAGACGCTTGGCGCCCGACGGCGTGGCCACCTCTATTTTCTGGTCAGCCAATCCTCGGACTATCCGTCACTGCATTGAAATGCGCACTGATCCGGGCGCCGAAGAGGAGATCAGATTGGTTTTCGGAATGCTAGGCGAGATTATGCAGAAAAACTTTTCTAGTCTTTTCGCCGATTACACGGTTGAGATTGTTGACGGCTTGCCGTGGTACAAGACTGAACATAGGAAAGTCTAGCCAGCTTTGGCGACCACTAGGCCGATTACATGTTTGGCACCGGCTTCTTTAAGAGCGGCGACCGCGGCGTTCATGGTTGCTCCGGAAGTGAAAACATCGTCAATAAGAATGATGTTGCGGCCGGTGATTATTTCTTTAGCTGTCACTTGGAAACTATCGCGAAGATTTTTCTCGCGTTCCCCGAAGTCGCGCGCTTCGGCTTGAGGCGGGGGGTTTTTCGATCGCACAAAGCCATTAGCTATGATAGCTAGATTCAATTTACGGCTTAAAGAGTGAGCGACTAGCTCTGATTGATTGAAGCCGCGTGCGCGCTCACGCTCTTTATGGAGCGGCACCGAGAGGAGCGTATAGTTTTTCAAGTTTAATTTCAAAATTTTGAGATGCTCAAAGAGAATTTGAGCTAGAGATTCAACCGCGCCGGTTTTTTTCTGATATTTGATCTGCCAAATCAGGTTTTTTATAATTGGGTTTTCATAATTTGAGGCCGCCGCCAGCCGATAGGAAGTATCAAAGTGGCAGATTTTTACGTTTTCCGCCAAGCGGGCTTTGCAAACCGGGCAAGTGAGAGTGTTCGCTATTGGTATGGCGGTAAAACAATAAGCGCACAGGCCTCTGGTTTTTTCTTCTGTATTTAAGGATTTTCCGCAGTTCACGCAGATCGGCGGAAAGAGCACATCCATAACGATTTCCTTGGTTTTGGCAAGAAAGGGAGACATGATATAATGAGTTTGGTATAAATTTTCAGTCCGCCAGCTGGCGGAGCAGAAAATTTATCAACCAAACCATTACCCCGTTAGATAAAAGCTATGAAATCTCATCTAAAAAATCAAGCAACAAAGAAATCTGGTCGATTGATAACAGTTTCACACCAGTTATCTAACGGGGTGCTCAATTTTGTAGCCACTCGGGCTGTGTAAGTAACTTGCCCTCGCGGGCAAAATTGGCATGTCTTTTTTAAAATCTATCTTAGGCACGGATCAGTATCTCGGCGTTGACATTGGGACGACATCCATAAAAATGGCTGAACTAGTGAAAATCAAGGAGCAGCTGCGCTTACTTAATTATGGCATCTTGGAAACTTACGGCTATTTGGAGCGTTTTAACGAAGCGATCCAGACCTCGAGTTTGAAACTCTCGGAGAAAAACACCGGCGCTTATTTAAAACTGCTTTTAGAACGCGCGCAAATCAAGACCAAATCGGCGATTGCCTCGGTGCCGGCCTTTTTGGCATATTCGACTTTAATAGAGCCGCCGGTCGTCTCCGAGGGTGAAATTAAAAAATTTATGGAGTATCAAGCCAAGCAGTATATCCCTCTGCCCTTAAATCAGGTGACGCTGGATTGGATTAAAGTAGGCGAACGCACTGATGAGAACGGAACCCAGAAATTCCAAATTCTTTTAGTTTCGATTCCCAACGAACAGATTCTAAAGTATCAAAATATTTTTCATGCAGCCGGGCTTAAGCTCACTACCGTTGAAATCGAGGGTATGAGTCTCGCCAGGGTCTTAAGCTACGGCATCAAAGAACCGACGCTCATAATTGACATCGGCAGCCGCTCCACTGGCTTTTCGATCGTGGCGGG
>Ga0209541_10012944_pt1 | contig 12832 bp, 19 predicted proteins | sample RifCSPlowO2_01_FD_184027 | JGI IMG/M metagenome (GOLD analysis project Ga0209541, IMG submission 184027) | Groundwater microbial communities from Rifle, Colorado - Rifle CSP2_plank lowO2_0.1 (SPAdes) (version 2) | ecosystem: Environmental > Aquatic > Deep subsurface > Groundwater | place...
TTTCTTGTCAATCTCGCCTTTAGCATACCTGGCTTTAAGTATTTCTAAAGGGTCGTGCTTATGATCTTGATTGTTTTGATTGTTTTTCGTCAGCTTGATCACCAGCCAAACTACTCCGGCAATGATCAAAATCCAGAATATTATTCCTATGAACATTCCTAAATAACCTCCGCCAAAATATCCTCCGCCAAAGCCATATCCCATTGGGCAAGTATTAACCATTTTTTAAACTCCTTCCTCCTTAACTTGTTCTCAGGCAAACCTAAAAGCTCCCGCTTCTAAATCTTTTTTGTTAATTATAATATTTTCGCTGTCTAAACCATGAGGCAGGTAACTTGGCCAGCAGCCATACCCGCGATTTTTCGTTCCTAAACCGTCAATGCTGAATACTTTGCCGCAGTTATTGCATTGGATGTCGTTTCCAGTCTGCCTATAACCTTTATACCCGCCGCAGACATCACAGGCATCAAAAGCTGTCCTAACCTGTCCGTCCGAGCCTCTAACCGCAAAGTATCTTACTGTAACCCCCTTAGCATTATACTCATATTTCTGGAGTATGCTGGTTATTTCATCTAGAGGAATCTTGATTACATCGCTATTCTCAACCGTACTTACTGCTGCTCCTGTCGCCCCGCTTCCCGAATTACTTTCTGAACCACTGCCGGAACAACCAACTATAATGATTACAGCTAGCAACATTAACCCTAACCATACTTTCTTCAGCATTTTTGTCTGCACCTTAGTCGATCTAGAACTGAAACGCTTTATAAATCCAGTGGTGAAACTAGTTTCAGGGGCAATTAATTATAAACCTAAAGTCAGAATAAATGAAGTGTCCTCTTTTGCTTTCAAAGAATGAGCAGCATTTTTTTCCATGAAGATCAACACTCCCGGCAACATCTCAATTTTCTTTCCTTCCAGCTCAAACACGCCTTTGCCTTCAACTACATAAACCATCCCGCTTTTAGTGGAAGTGTGCTCAGAAATCTCTGTCCCTTTGGCCAGGCAGAACAGAGCGACATTCCCTCGCTCGGTTTTAACCAGTTCTTTGCTTAAAATTCCTTTTGATGAGTAAGATATTAATTGTTTGATGTTTAAATCAGCCATTTTAATCCCTGCTTTCCATAACTTCTCACTTTTAATGGCCTAATCTATCTTTTTTACGAAAGCCAGGCATTCGTCTTTGACCTTAGCTAATTTTGCTTCCGCTTCCGCAAACTTTTTTTTAATTCTCTTCTGCTCGCTGTCATCCAGGACTTCATCTGCCATAGGATAAAGGATATTGTCTTCTTTAAAGATGTGCTCTCTTAGCAGGCTGGCGTAACCATTAGCATTTTCAATCACTGATTTTTTATCATCATTTTCTAAGCCTTCTTCCATCCCTTTAACGAATTGCCTTCCCGAATCATGCTCGACCAGCATCTGCTGGACAGGATTGCAGTGCATCTTTTCCTGGGTCTGGTCTTTGCACAGCTCGAAAAACAAAATATCTTCCTCTTTAGCATGATGAAACTTGTCGGCATAATTCCTGATGAAATAAATTGCCTGCTGAAAGAAGCTTTTGTTTAATTTTCCTCTTGCCGCTGTGGAACATTCCTTCTCCAGGGCTTTGATCACGGCCAGAATATGTTGATGTTCTTCTTTTAATATATCCGTTGGGTTATTGTTGGTCATTATGAACCTCCTTCTATTTTTATCGCTTGAACCGGGCAGGCCTCTTCTGCCTCTTTATTGCTCTTCAATTCCTGTTTAGAAAAGTCAATCTTCTTCGGTCTGGCTTTATCATCTTCCATCACCCAGTTATCGCAGACCGAGCTGCAGGCGCCGCATCCTATGCACGCTTCTTTGTCAAATTTTATTTTTATGGGCATCTTCTACATTTATACTCGGTTATTTTTGCTGATCTTGTCCCAGAGATGTTTTAATAATAATTTATTCCAGTAATATTCTGAGGTTGAGATAGTTGCTTGTTCAGCTTTTATTCTTTTGAAGATAAAAAATCCATTGATCAGGTCTAGCAGCAGGTGAATCAGCAGGCTCAAAGTGAAAATAAGCATCAGCGGCGAATAAAAACTAAGCGCTATGCACAGGACCAAGAATTCTAAAGTATGAAAAATATGGATCATCGGGCCCTTTCTTTCCCCATCTTTTCCCGCCTTTAAGCAACTGCAATTCCGGTGGTAGCTGTAGGCCTTTTTAATGTTTAGGCTCCTGAACTTGGCCGCATAGCTGAACAAGTGGTCTACGTCGATCAGAAAGCCGCCAACCATAGCGATTAAAGCGAGAGGGCCAAAAACTGGGTAAAGAACTATCGCTAAGATTGCTGAAACGATAAAATGTATTGAAAGATTCATCTTTGGTCTAACCTCCCTTCTTATTCTGATCAGGACCTAATCGGTCCTCAATTAATATCTAACTCTTAATTAGTATCTATTGAATAACCTTCTTAGTATAAAAAAGATACTTATATAAATAAGTGATAGTTTCCATAAAGATACCGTGAATCAAAAATGCACTATTTATAGGACGGCCAATTTCATCGGCAAGCGCTGGACTTTGCTGATCCTTCTGGAATTGTCAAAAAGAGGACAGCATACTGCTTCATTAATGGATGCCAAAGGATTCCTCCAGCTGAAGAAAAACCTGCCTTTGATAACTTCAAAAATACTTTCTTCGCGGCTGAAAGAGCTGGAGCTGGAAGGGTTGATTGCCAAAAAAATTGATTCCCGGACTTTTCCCAAAAAGAGCGAATATTCCCTGACCAAGAGCGGAAAAGAATTTTTGCAGGTCATTAAAGAGCTTAAACGCTGGTCTTTAAGGTGGAAATTTCAGAATGATGCCTGCGAACAGATAATCTGCCAGAACTGCCGGCTTTGACCTATGGTCTGCCTCATAGAAACCCTGTAGTCGGCAACCTTGTTGCGAGGCTTCTCAATTCAAACAGCCTGTTGCCGACTGCGTAAAATGCGGGGGTTTCTATGGGGCTCTATGGTCTCAGAATTATAATATTAGTCATTCCCCTTCTTTTCCGTTCAATTAACCCTTTTCCTTCCAATCGATCCAATAATCTGCTGATTTTTACTTTGCTTAAGCTGGTCTCTTTGATCAAGTCGCTCTGGTAAACCGAGCCTTCTTCCCGCAGCAGGATTTGCATCAGCGTTTTTTCTTCCGGCTCCAAATCTTCAATCTTTTGGCCGATTTCTTCGGGAGATAATTTAATCTCTTTTTTATAAAGTTTCAATTCTTCTCTTGATCCTTCTTTCATGAAGAAAGTGATAAATAATCCTACCAGCAGCAATAGTCCCATTAAACTATAACTGATAATCTTTTGGTTCTTAAGGGTGACTTGCATGGGGCAGGTTTCCTCGTGACTGCAGCTGTTGGTTAGGCTGATTTCGATGCTCTTCTCTAAAGCGTTATTGAAAGAAATAACTACGAAAAAGAATATAATTACTATTCCTATAATGAGCAGGCCAACATATCTATTCTCCATTTTTCTCACATTTCTTTTCTTTGTTTATATTTTTTTCTAATTTCAGTTCTTTAAAGATCATGCAGGCTTTGCAGATCTCCTGGCTGCAGGCCTGCCCGCAGACCTCGCAGGTATTGATCTCGGCTGTCTTCTCTTTTTTCAGGCTGCTTTTCATCTGCTCCTGGAATTTGATGATATTATACTTGATATCCGGATGCCTCTTTTCAAACTCTGCCAACATGTTCCGGTACTCCCGGCGATAGGCTTTGACCGAGCACGGGCAGATCTCATAATTGACCGGAAAATTCATGAGCTGCGAATAACGCTTGGTCTCTTCGTTCTTTAAGAAGTATAATGGCTTGACTCTCTGCACAAATTTCTTTGATCTGACCACTCCCGTAATTGGCCCTTGTCTCCGCGCGAGCTTAAAATCATTCCTGAACAGGTTCATGGTCATCGTTTCCGCCTCATCATCTAAGTTATGTCCCGTAGCCAGATAATCAAATTTAAGCTTTTTAGCGTATTTATTCAGCAGATACCTTTTCAGAATCCCGCAGAGCATGCAGGAAGAGTAATTGTATCCTTTTTCTTTCAGCACGTCCCGGATATAGCATAAAGAATGCCCAAACTCTTCCCGAAAAGAGACTGTCTGCAGCTTAATCTCATACTTTTTACAAACTTCCTGCAGATTTTCTAAATTCTTCTGCGTATAGGCTCCAATCTTGGCATCAATGGTAATCCCCTCCACTTTATAACTGAGTTTTCTAAGAACGTGCAATAATATGGTGCTGTCTTTCCCGCCAGAAACAGCTACGGCAATTCTGTCTTTTCTGGTGAACAGCCGATATTTTCTGATAGTATCATTTACTTTTTTGTCAAAGTACTTGATGAACTTACCGTTGGATAATTCGGGCATTTTATGTCTACTTTTAGGCCTGCTTCTATCTCTGCTTCTATCTGAACTTTATATATACTACAGTAGCTATTTTATAAGGTTTATGGAGAAAGATGACTGCCTCCTTCTTTTATATAGTGCGGGACAAAAATAATTGAACGAATTTATCCCGCACTATATATGAAAGACACAACAATCTTGATCAATTATTTGTGTCCTTCAGTATAGTTACTTATTTCATTCCTTTTTAGCCAAATTCCATAAAGTAGCAAAATGTTTCTTATACGCCTTAGCAATTTCTCTCTTCTCGATAATAATTGTAGTCATGGGCTTAGTAAAATCTACTATGGCAACTTTATGGCCATAGATCATTATCCTTACTGGAGAGAAATACTCTAATGGCAGAAATCTTACTTCAGCAGTAACATTAGGAGATTTAAAGCCTTCCGCAAAAATAAGTTTTGTTTTAACTTTATACTTTCTTGATTCTTCTATATGTTGTTTAAGTTGGGCTGGAAAATATTTAACGTACGGATCTTCATTGGTTCCATAGCCATAATTAGCTTCTCCTTTCTTAGCTGCTTCAATTATTTCCTTGAGAACAATTTTTGGCCCTTGAACTCCCGTATAGACAACAGTCTTATTTTCTTCATGAGCTGCCTTTCTTATCCTCTTCAAGGCCGGGATGATCCTTTTTACCTCCTGCTGAGCACGTTCAATACTCTCTTTTTTCTCTTCTAAAAAATCAATTAATCTTTCTGGTGGTGTTGCCTCATAGTAGCGTACACCATTCTTTAACATATAACTTACCAAGCCTTTCTTCATCAGGCGCTGCAATACTTCATAGACTTTCGAACTGGAAATCTGCGCCTTTTTGGTTACCGCTCCCGTGCTGGAGATACCTAGTTCGATCAAGGCTTCATAAACTTGTATCTCTCCTGCGGTGAGTCCAATCTTTTCCAGGGCTTTTCTGATCATAAAACCACTAACATTTGCATTCTTTAAATACTTTTCCCCAATAAGGGGGGAGTAATGTTTATAACTGTCAAGCGCTCATTCTTTCTGATGAGAGTAGTTGATTATAGGGAAAGAGCTACAGGCAATTTACATCCCCCAAAGAAGAGATTTAATGATTATCCTTGGTGCGATGATATCCTGGTTGATTCGCTTGAAGAAGCGTTTGGTATCCAGAGAGCTATAGATGGCCTGACTGCTGATATTGTAGATCGCATTAAAGCTTATCCTCTTCCGACCAGAGTAAAGGGATTAGCCGAAATCATAGATAAAAAAAGCCAATTGGTTAGACTGCGGCAAAATCCTAAACGGTTACAATTTCTTAATGGTTTGATGTTTCCTTTATTCAGCCCAGGCCGTTTTGAGTACCAATTAGGCCAGATCCGCTCTTCAAGAATTGATATTTACACCGAGCTGGGATGGTCTGAGATAGATCTGTCTTATTTCAATTATGAAGATGAAATATTTGAGATCTCGGCTAATGGAGTTATCGCCAACGACTTTGTCAGTGGAGCTATATCACTCTTGCCATCTGGTAGTTACTCTGTCCATGACTCATTGACCGGCCATCCAAGGATACCGATACATCCAGATTTAGGGATAGTTGCCTGCAACTATTCATTAAAACCTAAAGGAGGCTCATAACATGGTAAAACGTAAAATGGTAAAAGAAAGTTTGAATAGTGAGCCACCAGATTTAACTACTATCCTAATAAATGGAGATGATCTTCCAGAACAATATCGGTTGGATGAAGTTACAAGGGTAACTCTAATTCGTTACTTAAAAGCGTTCCATATTCAACCAGAATTAGCAGCAATCTACTTAACAAGAGGATCAGATGCTGTTGAAAGTATTCTAGAAAGCGGCACTTATTTTGGGTTTGTCATCGGTTTAAAGAGGAAACCTCTTTGGGAACCATACGGACCACGTCGTGAGCATGTTGATGTAAGTATAGGTTATCGTGTAGGCTGGATGCTAAGCAGGCGACTTCCTGAACTGGATGCGAGCGTTTTTGATGAAGAGGTTCACGATTTTTTACTTGAATTCGTGAAAAGGTGATGAGTTAAAAATTAGACCAAAGTAATTTTAAAACATTTTTCTTTTAAAGTTTGCCGTTACATTTAAATAATAGTATGATTTTTCATACTATATATGGAACCGCTCAAAGCCCTGTTTTTTGAACACACTTTACGACATTGGCACTTTGAAGAACTGGTAAGAGCTTCAGGAATGAGCCGGGAAAGGGTGAATCACTATCTCAAAGAACTCCACAAGGAGCATTTTCTGGGGCACGTGAAGCCTCGAGGGAAAAGGCCTTACTTTATCGCGCGTGCTGAGAAAGCAGATTTCCGCATCCAAAAGCGCCTCTATGGCCTGCATCTCTTGGAACGCAGCGGCTTATTTGCCCATCTTCTTTCTCTAAATGATCTTAAGACTGCCATTCTTTTCGGCAGTTTTTCCCGAGGAGACTGGGGATCATCTAGTGACGTTGACCTCTTTCTCTACGGTGATGATTCTTTATTTGAAAGGGGTGCTTTTGAGAGCAGGCTGGGAAGGCCCTTGCAGGTCTTCAGCTTTGGGCAGGCACAAGAGGCCAAGCGACTGGAACCTGCTGTCCTTAGGAATATAGCGCAAGGGTTTACAATCAAAGGTAATTTAGAGCCATTGCAGGTGAAAATCCATGCGTAATCTTTCTGCCAAAGAGGTCTATGAAGATTCTGCGGCGCAAGGGCTGTATGAGGAAAGTGGTTTCGATGCTGAAGAAGTAAAAAAAGTTCTACATATGGCTATGGAAGATTTTGCTTTCGCTAAAAAAATGAAAGTTGAAAATGATCCCAGCTGGCGGGTGGTCTTCAATGCTTATTATGATGTTTTTCGGGAATTATGCGGCCTGCTTTTACGCTTTAAAAAACAGAAATCAAGCAATCATCAAGCCGTATTTGCTTTTATTGTGGTATACTTTAAAGAGTTTGATTTTGACTGGCAACTTCTGGAACAGATAAGAACTGTCCGCAACAATAACAAATATCAGGGGCTGGACATCAGTAAAAATATGTGGAAAAGCATTGAGATGCCTTTGGAAGTGTATATTGCTTCACTGAAAAAGGAGATAGGGAGACGACTGGAAGAAGAGTAAATATTATTTTCTTTTCCAATGCTTAATCAACAGAATAATTACATAAATTACCAGAGTCGAAAAACTTCCAATCAAAAACCAGAAAGCAATATCCGGCTGCTGTACTCCTTGCTGTACACCCGAACCAATAGCCTGAAACGTTTCTTCTTGCGCCAATTCCGCCGCTTCCGGAACATTATCCGCAACCATCTGTTGAGTAGTTGCTGCTACTTCTCTTCCAGCTTCTTCTGCTAGTAGAGCTTTCTCCGCTGCATAATCATAAGAAGCGACTCTGCTTCCCAACAGCTGCACTGCTTTAATGACAGCGCTTATCCCTAAAACAATCAAACCCACCGGCAGAATCCCTTTCAGCTTCTCTTTTAATCCCGAAACTTTTTTTGGAGCAATAATAATATACTTATTCGCCAGCTTGTAATGGTTCACTTCCCGGCCCTTGGGGCTGTAATGGTACTCTTCTGCAATCACTAACTGCGCTTCCTGTAACTTTTGCAGGTGATAATGGACCGTAGAGATGGGTATTCCCAGCTCTTTAGCTGCATTCGCTTCCGTATCCTGCTCTTTCTCCGCCAGATAATTAAGGATCTTTCTAGAAGTGTCAGAAGTGATCGTTTCCGCTAACCTCTTAGTCTTGCTTTCGTTCAGGTCCACCAGTAAAAAATTGTTTTTGGACATTTTCTATCTTCATTCCTAAGCTAAGGATTAACATCACAGGCTCTTTCTGTGCAAGTCCACTCATAAGCATCATTATATTCACGACAGGTGCACCAGTTACACCCATCGTAGATTTGTTCTCCTAAATTGTCAGCGCCGCAAACCACCTCATCAGGAGACTGGATTTTTTGTTCTTCTGAACAGCCGGCTAACACTAGGCTAAAGAACAGTACCATTACCCCAACTAAGAGTATCTCTTTAAGCATAACAGCAGGAATAATTCTCATTATTTAAATACGTTTTTATAATTTCAACTACAGTAAAAGTTATAAATTCCGTTCAATTTCAATTATTAACCGTGAAATTTATCCATCGAAAAATCCCTAAAGATAAAATTAGTGGCTTTGTCCTCTGTGATTTTGGCCTTCTGCCTTGTGAAACTGCTTTTGACGTTGAAGAGTTAAAGAAGTATGGCCAAATCTATGATTGGGGCTTTAGAACCGGCAAGTTGAAAAGATCTAAAAGTAGTTTTCCACAATTTGTCGGCGGGCAGTCGGCCGGCGATCTTTATACTGAAACAGAAGTTTGGGATGCTCTTCAGATTGTCGGCAAGCATGCTTTAAAAAATATTGGCTTTTTCTCTAACCTTCCCGAACTTGAGGAGACGCTAAAAGTATTAAGGAAATCCTTATCTTACCGTCTGGGCCGAAGATACTTTGAAATTAAGAAAGTTAATGCCATAATTCGAAAATTAACTTAAACCTCTCCACAACCCATAAATATAACTTCCTTCTTCTACTCAGCTGATGAAAAAGCATTTCCAGCGCTTAAAGAAGAGAACTGTTTGGTTATGGGCACATACTTTTATCGGCACTTTCGCCATCTCTTTTGTCCCGCTGTTCTTTAAGAATAATGGCTACAGTCTCTCCGTTATCATCCTCTTATATATGCTCCTGTGCTTGGGGGTGGTCTTAATTCTGCCCTGGTTAAACACATTTAACCCGCGCCATTCCATCTTATACGGTTATCTCTGCTACGCCGGATCTATGCTCTCGCTTCTTTTTGGCAGCAGCTTAACTTCTTATCTGCTTTACCTCATTTTTGGAGCAGGGACTTTCATCTTCTTCTGGATCCCGTTCAATTACCTTTTTTTTAATACCACTCAGAAAGAGACCAGCGGCACCGATTCCGCCTTTTTCTGGAACTCTACCGCCATTTTGGCAGTGTTTACCCCGCTGTTGGGAGCAGCCATGATCAAGCTGGGAGGATATTCCTGGCTGTTTGGCCTGGCTTCTTTATCTTACCTGCTTCTGGGAGCGTACGTCTATTCCCGTCTTCCTGACGAAAGCCTTACTTTCCGTTTTTGGGATTATGTCCGGGAATTCAAAGGGCTGAAAACAATTAGCTTTATGGAAGGCTCCTTGCAATTTTTTTCAGGGCTTATTTTGATAATATATTCCCTGCTCTTTTTCGAGACTGCTTCTGCTTACGGCTATTTCCTAAGCTACCTTGGAATCATCGGCCTGGTCATTGCTTTAATTGTAACTCATCATTCTGACCGCCAGCAGAAACGCTTGGGCTACCTCTTCCCCTTATTCTTCCTGATGGCCATTTCCATAACTGCCTTAATACCGGCGCGCAGCATCACCACCTATTGGATTATTGCCGTGGGGATTTTCGTGCTCTTGAACAGCATCTCCCTGCCTTTGCGCAGCGCTGTTTCCATGGATGTCAAGAAAGTAGACTTCGGCTTCTGGAAAGCCCGGGAGTTTTTTCTCAATTTAGGCCGAGCAGCTACACTGGGAATTTCCGCAGTTTTCTTTTACTACGAATGGTATTGGCCGGTATTTGCGATGTATGGCCTGATCGCTTTGGCCTATCCTTTCTTGATCAGGTACAAGTTTAAAGAAATTAAGTAAAAAATACCAGCTCTTATCCCTGGTTTCTTATTAAGGCTCTAACTGCCTAATTATTGCAAGAAGTATAATTCCGACCGCGCATCTCCCTAAGCTCTCTCTGTACTGTATTCATTGTTACCATGATCATATACCATTTTAGCGCAATGTCATCCACGTCTTCATTAGCCGGCGTAACCGGACAAAGATAATAAAATCCGGCCCAGGACGTATCAAAAAAATAAGTGACCAGCGAGTAGGCAGTCAAGTCCGGGCTTAAACTTGTGCTTAAACTAGGTGACTTTTCTTCAGCTGTTTCCCATTCATCATCTGAATCGGAGCTCTGCTCGGGAATTAGATAAGCAGTTCCCTCAAAAAGAGGCCAGCAACTAGTATAATCTAAAGAAATTTGGGGTTCTTCCACTTCAGATTCAGGACGTAAAAGTCTGGTTAAACCTATCTCGTCCTCCTCAGTGACTTCTAATCTAGTAATCTCTCTAGAAATATACCCGTCTATTGAGGGAGGTTCTTCCTCCTCATGGGCTTCTTCATCAATGCTGATTGTATTAAACTGAACCACTTTTGTATTTGTATTAAAAGATATAATCCCTTAGTTCTTAAACTTTTCCTTTTTCTGTGGTTTTTTCCGTTGGCCTCTTGCTTTGACACTTAACTTGCCAGCACCGTCTCTTGCTCAGCTCTTTAACACAACCTCCAGCACCACCACAACAATTTTAAACAGTAATATTATTTCTGATATGAAAAGAGGCAGATAAATGTTCAAGTATGATATTTTATGCATTGGTTCAGCTACTTTAGATAATTTCTTGACTATCGAACAGAAGTTTGATTCCATCCATCCCGGAGATAAGGTTTTAGTCAAAAATATAGAAAAGCATTCCGGCGGCGGAGGTACGAACTCGGCTGCTGCTTTGTCCAAGCTGGGATTAAAAGTCAAGCTGCTGACTAAGCTGGGGAATGATCATGACGCCGAGTTCATTCATCAGGAGATGAAAAAGTTCAAGGTTAAAAATATCTGCCTGCACCATAGCCACCATCACACTGATTTTTCCACCTTGGTTTATTCTACGCCAGACAAAAATCGGGTGATTTATGTGCATAAAGGGGCTTCCCAAGACTTGGCCGTAACCGATTTTAAGAAATCCCAGCTTAAAGCCGAGTGGGTCTATTTGGCCACGTTGGTAGGCAAATCGCTGCAAACCGCTAAAGAGATCGTGAAATCTGCTGAAAACAAGAGCCTGAAATTATTGTTCAACCCTTCTTTATACCTGGCTAAATTAGGTAAATCCAGTCTTGCTCCCATCTTAAAAAATACCACCATCTTGGTCTTGAATAAGGATGAAGCCCAGGCGTTATTGAAGACTACAAGTAATTCTTTTAACCTGCTCTTGTTCGGCCTGCAAAAATTAGGTCCGCCGGTTGTAGTCATCACCAATGGGCCGAAAAGGGTCTATGCCCTGCATGAGAACATAATTTATTCAGTCCTGCCGCCCGAGGTCAAGGTCGTCCATACTGCCGGAGCCGGCGATGCCTTCACTTCCGGATTATTAGCCGGAACGATTAAAAAATATCCGTTTGCCGATGCTTTAAAATTAGGGATGGTCAATTCTCTCTCTGTAATCCAGCATATCGGCACTAAACATAAATTGCTGAACATGCCTGAAGCCAACCAAGCGATTCAGAAATATCATCCTCAAGTCATTAGTCATGCCTGTAAAGACAATAATCGCTGAAGCAATCGAGAGATAATAAAAATATGCTAGCCGACACGAAAAAAATCCTGGAAAAAGCAAGAAAAAATAATTATGCTGTAGGCCATTTCAATATCAACAACCTGGAAACCCTGCAGGGGATCGTGCAGGCTGCTAATAATCTTAAAGCTCCGGTAATCATCGCTACTTCGGAAGGGGCGATTGGATATGCTGGGATAAATTTTCTTTACGAGTTGTCCAGGACCGCTTCCGAGCTTAGCCAAGTTCCTGTTGCCCTTCATCTGGACCATGGTAAAGACCTCCAGGTCATTAGGCAAGCCATCCAGCTCGGTTACTCTTCGGTCATGATTGACGCTTCCCACGAGCCGTTTGAAAAAAACATCCGCTTAACCAAAACAATCGTCCAGTTAGCCCATCGCCAAGGGATTTCAGCTGAAGCCGAGCTAGGCACGATTGGCGGAGCGGAAGATTCAGTCTCTGCCAAAAACATCATCTATACCGATCCTGAAAAAGCGCAAGAGTTTGTAGCCAGAACCGGCTGCGACTTTTTAGCTGTAGCGATCGGAACTTCTCATGGGGCCTATAAATTCAAAGGCCAAGCCGGCTTAAATATGGAATTGTTGAAACAGATCAGGCAGAGAACAAAAGTCCCGTTAGTCCTGCACGGAGCTTCTGGAGTCCCTCCCGAGATTGTCCGGCAGGCCGAAAAATACGGCGCGGATTTGATGGGAGTGAAAGGCGTTCCCGATTCTCAGATTAAGCTTGCGGTCAAGAACGGCATCAATAAGATCAATATTGATACTGATTTACGGATTGCCTTCGATGCTGCCGTAAGAAAAGTCCTCTATGAACAGCCTAAAGATTTTGATTCCCGGCATCTGTTAGGCCCGGCTCGGGAGTTAATCACTAAAGTAGCAGAAAAAAAGATTAAAATTTTTGGAAGCGAAGGGAAAGCTTGAATATAGCTTTTTTTTAAAATAATGGTGGAAGGTGAGAATTATGGACAAAAAGATTAAAGATGTTATCGCTTATCT
>Ga0209541_10012951_pt1 | contig 12828 bp, 7 predicted proteins | sample RifCSPlowO2_01_FD_184027 | JGI IMG/M metagenome (GOLD analysis project Ga0209541, IMG submission 184027) | Groundwater microbial communities from Rifle, Colorado - Rifle CSP2_plank lowO2_0.1 (SPAdes) (version 2) | ecosystem: Environmental > Aquatic > Deep subsurface > Groundwater | place: Rifle...
TATTTCATTTAAGTTATCAAATTTCAGGCTTACTATACATTCAGAATTTTCTTTGTCCAAAACTCTTGCTCTTGCTTTCTCTACATTTCTACCGGTAGACGCTATTGTGTTCAAGATATCTGCCAGCAGACCTACCCGGTCAATAGCCAGTATTTTCAGATTAATGGTGCTTTTTATCATTTCATTCCAGTGCGCATTGATTCTTTTTTTATTTATTCCAGGATTCTTCAGGTTCTGGCAATCATTTTTGTGTATCATGACTCTCTTGCTCTTGCTGGAGATTCCTGATATCTTGTCACCCGGCAATGGTGAGCAGCATTTTGCAATCTTTATAACTGCCTTGCTTATGTTTATAGATATCAAGCCTTGTTCGTTCCATTCATATTTTATATTATTCTGCTTGTTCTGGATCGGAACCTGAGACAACTCTTTTAATGTCTGCTTTATCTTCTGCCTTGCTCTGTCTGACTTGACAAATTTCAACCATTCTCTGCTTGGTTTATGGTTTTTTGAAGTCATGATTTCAACAATATCATTGCTTTGCAGCATATGCCTCAGGCTTACAAATTTTTCATTAATTCTGGCTCCTGTGCATCTATCTCCAATCTGGCTATGGACTGCGTATGCAAAATCTACTGGAGTCGAGTCTTTAGGAAGTTCAATTACATTACCTTTTGGCGTGAATACAAAAATATTGTCCCCAAACAAATCAATTTTTAATGTTTCCAAGAAGTCTTTGTCTTTTTTTTCTTTCCATTCAAGAATCTGCTTTAACCAGCCAAGGCTTTTCTCAAATTTTCTATCCTTGTCAATGTCTTTATATGACCAGTGTGCAGCTATTCCTTCTTCAGCTATGCTGTCCATTTTTTCTGTCCTTATCTGGAATTCTACTTTTTGATCATCAATAAGAACAACTGTGTGTATGCTTTGATATAAGTTAGGTTTAGGATTTGCAATATAATCATCAAATTCATTGGGTATAGGCTTCCATAGGTTATGCAGCACACCAAGAGTTTCATAACATTCTTTGATATCTTTTGTTATTATTCTTAACCCCTGCAGATCATAAACTTTTTCAAAAGGAATATTTTTCTTCTTCATCTTTTTGTATATACTGTAGAAATTTTTAGGCCTGCCAAATACCTTTGCCCTGATTTTGTTCTTTCTTAATTCCTTCCTTACAATTTTTATTATTTTCTTTACTTCTCTTTCCCTTTCTTTCCTTTTCTTTACGATGTTATGTTTCAATTCCTTATACAACAACGGTTCCAGGTATTTGAAAGATAAATCCTCAAGTTCCCATTTGATTTTCCATATTCCTAATCGATAAGCTATTGGCACATAAATTTCAAGAGTTTCCCTGGAAATCCTTTTCTGTCTTTCCTCATCTAAATACTGAAGAGTCCTCATATTGTCCAGGCGATCTGCTAACTTTACTAAAATGACACGAATATCTTTTGTTGTTGCTATCAGCATTTTCCTTATTGTTTCTGCATGATAATCTTTTTTGTCATAATAGTTCATCTTGCTTATCTTGGTAACGCCCTGGATTATTCCTGCTATTTCTTTTCCAAAATCTCTTTCTATTATTTCTAGGGACACGTTAGTATCTTCAAGAACATCATGCAGAATCGCGCATGAAACAATCTTTTCGTCTAGTTTAAGATCTGCCAGAATATATGCCACATTCAGAGGATGTATAATATACTCATTTCCTGATTTTCTTAATTGGCCTGAATGGGCTTTTTTTGCAAAGAGATAGGATTTTGCTACAAGATTAAAATCAGCGTTCTTGTTATACTTCTTTATACGTTTTATTATCCTGTTTATGTCCATACCCTGCTATAACTGTTGTAATTTATATATTTTTAGCATATTGCAAGAAATTCATAAAAACTGATATTAATCTTTAAAAACAGACTGTGTTCTTTAAGCTTTTCTGGTTCTATTACATTTGTAGCAAGCATCATTATCTATAATGATAGTTTACTATATCCCTGATAAAAGCAAGTTCCACATCTGATTTAAATGGAAAATATAATAATAAATTATCTTTGTCTATAACAGATAATACCTCTGAGAAAGGTGTATTTTCATTTAGGCTTAATATTGGTGTAGGATGATTCTTAAGAAAGTTTATAACTTCCCGAAAATCTCTCAGGCCTGAATTTTTTTCCCTGTTACCTCTTAGATTAATTATCTTACTTTTATAATCCGATTTTAATTCTTCAACTTTATCAAAATTAATTCCAATAAAACCTGATTTATGCATCACGTTTAATAATGAAATGAAATCTAAATTCTTAATATTCATATCTTCAGATTCAAAAGAAAAACCTCCTTCTTTGTTATACGAACCATAATTTAAAGTTATTAAACTGTTTTGGGTGTTATAAAGAATATATCTATTGAATTTATATGATTTATTCAAGTCGTGGGATATGTTTGCAGCGTTTTCAGATGATATATTGTTATTTTTGAGAATCTTTGCATATTCCAGGAAGCGTAATTGGTGATTTTTGTTGTGTATAATCTTGCTGGGATCTGATGTAATATCATTTAAAAATCCAGAGACTACATGCAATGGTTCTGATAAATCTGAAATAAATGTTAAAGCCGTTTCTAAACTAAAATCTTTGTTTTCTTCATCCTGCGATATCTTGCCGATAACGTAACATTGTGTGCTGCTGTCCATAATGCATTTATCCAATATTCTTTTTCTTCTTATAATGCAATCATTAAATATTTCAGCATCAAAAGAATATCCATCACTGAAACCAGAACAATCTGCATGTTCTGTAATTATGTATAAAGGATGATCAAAACTGATATTACCGGGCCTTCCATATCTGTCAATATGCTCTATTGCAGGTATATCTTTCTGCGGTTTTTGCAATAATTGCGACAAAATTTCAGTATATTGTAATTGTTCTTCCATGTTATACAGCATATGGTTTTATTTTTGTATATTTCATCATATCAAGAAGTCCATGATAATGTGAATTTAAAACATGTTCTTCCTGAAACGTCTTTAAAAATTTTGCTTTATCAGAAGGAGGTAATGTATAATAAAAGTAGGTAAGATTAATATTGTCCATATCATTAAGGTAATGAGAGGTATATATCTGGTTACTTACTATAATTCCGGATCTTACATAATCCCATTGGCGGATAGCTTCAAATGCTCTTTTCTTATGTGATAATATTGCTTCTTCAGACCCATTCCAGTAGGAATGATTGCTTACCCATTTTCTTAAATCATCTGCCTTTTTTATTTGTATTTCATCTGTTAAGTCTTCATTGAAAATTGTTTGTGACAATATGTAAATACCTTTATTCTGTAGAGGCTGTAGAGGAGAATCTGGATTATCATGGAACACTCCATCAGGATTATATTTACCATCTGTCTCCATAAGTTTCATTTGTCTGTCAAAATCATCCATATTATTTCTGTAAAAATCCCTTAGTACAGGGAATGCTGCATTAAGTATAGAATCTATTTGATTATAATATTTCAAATAAGGACTATCTTTTATGATTCTATAATTCATGCTATTTCCGTAATTTTTTAGATTTTTTTCCTTAATCTTCCTGATTAACATAATTTTCTGTGATGTTGTTAGTAATGAGAAATAATTTTCTGCACGGTTTACAGAATTAAGATCGTCGTTATCTGTTGTTATATCAATTATTTTATTGATTTCTTCTTGCGAGATTAGTTTTTGTGAGGCTTCTTCCAGTTCTATTTTGTAATTCTCTGCCAGCCAGTTCTCCAGTCCTGCCCTTGATTCTGAACTAAAATTATCATTTTCTATAGCTTCTTTTAGCACATATATTTTTTCAGGGTACCGAAGACTTGAAAATCCGGATTTAAATCTTTCATCTCCTGAAACCAGCAGGTCTACAACAGAATTAATATATCTTCTGTATGCTTCATTTATTATTGTTCCTTGATTTTTCCATATGTCCAATGGCGAAGAATAGTCCGAAGATTTTGCTATATCTGTTAAATCATCAAGCAAAGATAAACCTTCTGTATTCTTGTATCTTTCTATAATATTTTCAAATTTTTTGCTATCTAGGCTTAACAGAATTATGTTATCTGCACGATCTCTATCTATTTTAAATGGTTTTCTGCTTTCTAAAAATATAACCTTTGAAATGTTCTCACGATAGGATTCTGCGTGTATTACTACATATCTTAACAGCTCTTTTACATATTTTTCATAATCATCATTTTTTAGAACATTTGTTTTAACACTTAATGATGTTTCCTGCACTTTTGTCTTGAGCCCTTCTTTTAGCGTTTTAGATGCTTCTTTTCGTTTTTTCTTCTTTTTTCTGCTGCTCTCAACCTTATTTTTAATGTTTTCAATTTCACTTCTTAAAAATTCTGTTACTATTGAGCTTGCTCTTGTTAGATTTTTTTCTAGTGGGTTGTATGCAGAATCAGCCAGATCACAAATTCTAGAATATGTTCCAGTAAAGTGCCTTTCCATTACATTGCCGAAAATACCACTAAGATAAGACGCAGTATTCTTAATATGATTCCTGTACTTTACTGCTAAACCAGCCCCAATTGTAAGAGCAATAATTTCCGGATTCCCTGTAGCATACTCTCCGGTTGTGTAAAGACCATACTTTGTTGCATCAATCAATATTGGTACTCCATTACTTGCACCGTAATAGCCTATAGCACCTGCCACTGCTACTAGTGTGCCTTTGCATAAATAGCTGCCTGCAGTATACAAATGTCCTCCTACAGAACATTCTTTAAGTGTGTCATACATAAAATCATCAATAACTCTCTTTCTCCTGTTTTTTCGCACTGATTGAATACCACTTTGTTCCATTTTATATGCTATTATCATTGACTCTAAGCTGAGCCCATGTATAATTCTTCTATTAGTCTTTTCTCTTTTTATTGCATCCCAGCCTTGGAAAGCAGAACCTTGAAGCATTGCTGCATCAAACATACGTTCAAATAATGCATAATGTAATGTATTTTCGAAAGAAAGAACAACCCTATTCTCTAAATCCAGTTCTTTTAATGCCGGATGTTGCAGATCAACTTTTTTAGCCTCAAAAGTTATTGGTATGTAATAATTATACTCTTGAAGAATATTTTCTAATTCAGCCTTGCTATACCTGTTCCCCCTAACATCAGTAAATATGCTTGAGCATGAATCTTCTGATGTTTTTTTATCGATTAAAGAAAACTGTTTTTCAAAGTTAGAGTTTAAAAGTAATAATTTAAATGATAACAATTTGTATTGTTCAGATTTGCTTAGTTTTCTTCTTGGTTTTATATTTCCTGCAACAAGATCTGTATAAAATTTTAATATAGCATCTTCTATATCCAAAGCTGTATCCCTAAAAACATTGCCCATATGTATTGATTCATTTGATACACTTAATCTTAATTTGTTGTTATTAGCAACTATTTCCGGTAAAATACTAGTGTCATAATGAGATAATACATTCCAACAGTTGCTCCTCAAATTAGATTTTTCTACTCTTCCTAGTAATGTATAATTCTTCAGCAGCCTTACATTCCGAAAAGGATCTTTATTTAAAATAAAAAGCAATACATTACTATCCCTTATGTTATATGATGCAGACACAATTGCGTCATTATCAGAAAAATTTGTGTCTAATAATCTACCATTATAATATATCTTTTTTGGGTTATATTTTACCAAGTCATATAATTCTGTTGGTGTGCCAAAATTAAATGCGTATTCTATTATATAGCCTAAACTATTAGTTATGTCTCTAAGAATTTTTACACTGTATTCTCCAATAGCCTTGCTACCATCTAAAAAGTCATTAGCATAACATCTTTGAAGCACTTTTCTCATGCCTATTGGTTTCTCTTTAATAACAGTAATTCTATTTTCTATTATATCTTTTTCTCCGGTATAAACAATTGGTCTGAATTCATTATCTATAATCATGCAAAGAGAACCCCCATTGCTTTTTGTCTCAAGTTTTATAGACTGAGGATTCGCAGCGAGATATGTAATCAAAGCACGGCCAAATCCCTGCATTGAATCCGGATTGCTGTTTTTTTCCTCAGCATAAATCCCCAAGATAGTTTTTACCAGTTCATCTTCGGTTGATATACCCTTCCCGTCAAACCTTACTGACAGTTCTCCTGGAGTGTCATTTATAATGATTTTATCTGAGTCACTATCAATAACCATTTTCAATAGCTGTGTTAATCCATCTTCTGGTGAAGCCTTAACAGATTCTAGGCTCTTCTCCAGCATTCTCTTAAAATCAACAGTGAAAGGTAAACCCTTATTGATTTCAATATCTTGTTGTTCTTTTACCATTTTGCTTTTACATGATACCTATAACCAAGATTAAAAAATTCAGCATGTTGCCTTGTTATCATATTGCCCATGGTGTGCATAGAAAACTCTTTTAAGTTCTCATATTCTGAATTGTACAATGAGATTAGCTTTTCGATTTGATTATTATCCAAAACAAGTGCAATATCAAACCCGGATATATCCCCTGTATCGTGTATGGCAAAGCGCAAAAATTTCTTGCCAAAGCTCACTTTAGAAGTTTTTTCTGTTGATCCATATCTGCTACGTATGACTATTGGTTTGTCTTCATACACCATATCAACCTTTGTGTAATATATCTCATTTAGGCCAATCTTTATATTTCTTGGCAGTTTTTCCCGGACAGATTTGATGAACCTATCTGCTTGTTCATCATTAGCTTCATATGATTTTGTCTTTAATGTTGTGCTGTAAATTCTATAAGCATTAATATATGTACTATCATATATTCTAGTATTAAACAGACGTTCTATAATTACATCCTGAAAATTTTCTTGTTCTTTCTTCCCATAAATATTATAGCCTGCATCAAAAACAGCAATATCCCCTCCTTTGGTTATGAGTTCTATCATTGATTCATTTTTTGATTGTAGATAAAGCAATCTGTTATTCCTGCAAAAAGCGTCAATTATTTCAGATATAGAGATTTTACCATGTGTCAATGTCTCTATTATTTTGTATTGAGAAGTTTCAGATGGCAAGAGGTTTTTCAAAATGACAAAAAAATCTTTTTTTCTGGACAGGATTTTTTTTATTCTATTGCCATGTCTAAACTGCTTCTCTCTATTACCTGCATTATTTTTTGTTTTTTCCAAATAATCACGGACATAATGCCATGCTTCAGATACCTGACTTTTTTTGATTTCTGATTCCTTTCTCCAGTAATCAAGATTTCTCTGATATTCTAAACATTCTTTTTCAGCATCTTTCAATATGAATCGAATGTTCTTTATTTCATCGGGGTCATCTGTTATAACCGGTCTGAAGTTTTTTCCTATCCTTTGTTCATCTGTATTCAGTCTGTTCTCTAATGAAGATATATCATATCTCGTTAATATTCTATAACTTCCATATACTGTTTTTATTGTTATAGCCGGAGGAACAGGTCTTTTGATTTCTTCTATTTGCTTATCATAATTTTGAATGATCTCAAGGCATTTAAGGAACAGATTAGATTTTTGCTGGTCTAATGTTTTAATGACATTCATAAAATAACCATCTTTCACAACAGATTCTCTTGAAAAAGTATGTCTAAAATGATTGGACGAAATTAAGAATGACATTTTTCTTAAATCATCATCCTCAACAAATAGTACACTGCTATGTCCTTCTTCAAGTTTTAGTCTATTATTGAAAAGCTCATATTTTGCATTGTCAGGATCTGTTATTCCAATTACGTATTCAAATCCATCAAAACTGCCTGAAACTTTTATTGATGTGTCCAGGTCAAATGGTACATTGATTAGCTTGTCGTTGACATAAAGCGGTATCTTTACTCTTTTGCAATAATAAGATACCCTTTCATGGACTTTCTTTCTGGCGTCTCCAATTTCTGAATTTCTTATTATCCTTGTTAGCGTTATTTTAGTTCCTCTCCTTTCCTCTATATCCTGGAAATAATAACTTGGATCACTGTTTATGTCTTTTATATGTAACCTCCAGCTATCACATTTTTTAGTTTCTTCATTATAGCCTGATGAATCTGCTATAAACTGCTCCAGGTTTAATGCAAATGCAGAGCTTATCCCTATTCCATATTTCCCAATTTTTATTGGATTGTTCTCCTTGCTTGATTTGAACAATTTCAAGAAAAAGCTCTCTCTTTCTATAATGCTCATGCCTCTACCAAAATCCTCAAATGTTACAATAAACCTTGAAACATTATCATCAATTTCTTCTGTCGAATGTCTAATCTCTATCTGAGGGCTATCCGCATCTATAGAATTCTGCACAAATTCACGGTATGAATCTTCCGGCTCAGGAAATTGTTTAGACAAACCATCTACTATATCCCTTATATTATCTCTTATAAAATTTTTTGTCAGCTCTGAATCTTCAAATATATTTATTCTCTTTCCTACTACTAATTCTGTTAATTTTGTCATGTTATCTTTTCTTTAATATCACTCTATCTTTTGGTATCAGACTGGATATTGTATCTGCAGCTGACTCAGATTCAGTAATGTAATAATTTTCTATGCTCAAAATGGAGCCCTGCATTTCATTATTCTTTGATATATTACTTAAATCATGGGTTGTTTCATCTACATGCAGACAGAGAACATAACCATTTTCATGTCCTTTTATTTTGTCATGAATATGAACTGCATCAGGGTCAATGCTAGATGCAAAAGTCTCAGGATTTAAATATTTTTGGTAATATGGTCCATAAACAAACCTTTTTACTTTTCTAGGAAACAATTTCTTGTTTTTTTGTATAATATGGAAAGCCAGATTTGATTCTTCCCCAAACAATCTAAATATTGTATCTTGCATTCTTTTGCTAATACTCCATTTATCTTTGTATTTAATCATTGGAAAGAACTTATCCTTTTTTACATGCATTTCAATATCGTATCTGCAGAAGGTGGCCAAGGATAAGCTATATCCTGAAACTTTAAAAAGCATTAAATTACTTTGGTAGTCTTCTTCTAATAAAGAAATATCAATATGCATTTTGCTTTCAAGCTTACTCTCTGACAGAAGGTCTAGATAATATCTTTCTGCTATCCTTTGTATAGTGGTGTAAAAAAAATCACTTTGAATATCTTTTGCATCATCAATATGTTTTATTAAATTGTCTTTTAATTCCTGAAGTGTATAAATGCCTGATTTTTTTATACTTAAATTTTCTTTTTCACTTACTATCCGGCATAGCTCCACAAAAGTTGGCATTCCTGAATTTAAATCTATGTCAAAAGAGTTTTTTAGTCCCTGGTCTGTTTTAAATTTTAATAATTTTATAAAATCGTTAAGTTCCGGGTTATCACTGTTGTGTATTGATTCTGATGAAAAAGCAAGCAGATTATTTAATTCAGATAAATAAGAGTATATCTCTGGCTTTGTCTCTATTTTTGCGATAGCCATTTTATTGTTTTAAACAGTTTGAATATTACTGTTGTCTGATAGAATATTCCTTTGCTCTTTTACAACATCATTGGTTATAGCTTCTAAGCTATTTGCAACATCTAGCACACGATTGCTTCCGGTACGAGCTGAATATCTCTGAGCGCCAATTATTATATTTGTCATTGCTTTCACCAATGCTGCAGGATCATGCAGTGAATCCGGGACCAATCTTTCACCATGTTCAGCTAAAATTTTGCTATGTTGTGATGTTAGGATAAGTAACTTGTTATAATTATCTCTCAATGCTCTTGCCTGGAGTGCAGCATCTACCATAACTTTCTCTGCTTCTGCCACAGTTGCCATAGCTGTAATATTTTCCTGGGAATCTCTAAGAAATGTGTCTAGTTTTTGGTGAATCTCCTCTCCGGTTACCTGATACATGACTATGGATGCTTGTGTTGTTTTTTTGCCTGCCATTGCAAGGCTTAGGCTCTTTATATCACTTTCAGTTTTTTTTATTTCCATTTGCACACTATTTATATCTCTGTTTTTTTGCTGTATCTTATAGTATAAGCCTGTATCATCTGCTCCAAGCAAGTCAGGATTTAGAGTTTCATATGCAGTACTTAATCTATGTTCTAAATCATTTTTTCCTGATTGAACATCTGTCTCTATACCACCTACCGTTGATTTTTTATCTTCAAGTGTTCTTTTTAGTTCCACTATTCTTAATTCATATTGTTGAATTGTATTACCTAAAATTTTGTATTGTTCTTTAAGACTGCCCTTATCACCATAAAGAAAATCTCCTAACCTATCTTTAAGAGAAGCCGCAGCTTGAAATTGCATTTTCAGAGCATGGTCAATATATGTTTTACCCATAAACATCTGTTTGCCTGAAAAATACATGCTCCCAATAACTGGGATTTTCTCAATTGCATTGTCACCTGCTTCAATTAAGGATCTTGATACTCCCAACACACCATTGCTTTTTTTAATATTATTAATTGAATCCTTAACACTTAGCCCGCCTTTTGTAGATGCTAATATTTGTTTTGATAAAGTATTATACTGGCCTTCAATTTGTTTAAGAGTATTAACTGCATCTGCTTCCAATCTTGCTTCCTCTTCGGCCTCTTTAAGCATTGTACTGGGATCCTTCCCCATTATATTACTTATATAATCCACAACATATCTTTGTACATTCTCCTCTGTATCAGGACTATTTGTTATAGAATTATCATGACCAGAATTTCTCTTGTAAACTATAATGTTTTTACTTGTGCCCATATTGTCTTAAAATATTTATAATCCTTATTTGTAATTATTTAAGAGTAGATATAAAAAGATTTATAAACCTTTTGATATATTTTTAGTTACGTAAACTGATTCTTTTTTGTATCCTAATTTATAGAAATAAGCTTTTGCGCCAATTCCAGAAGTAACTAAAATTTTATTAATATCATACTCTTCTTTAGCGATTCGTTCAGCTTCTTGCATTAATTTTGTACCATAACCGTGATGTTGTGCATCTTTTTCACTTTTTTTTCCGATAGGGACTATATTGCCATAAACGTGTATCTCCCGTATCCCAGCACTTTTGTTTGTTATCTCTGGTCTAAATGGTTTATAAGGAATCCTTAGCCTAATAAATCCAACTAAGATATCCTGTGAAACATCTTCATAAGAAAGAAATATTTCTTCTCCCCTGCTAGAGTTATAGTCATATCTTACTAATTTAACTTTATCAAAATTTATTTTTTTATTTCTCGGCTCTCTGCATCTAATACAATTGCATTTTATATTATTTCTTGCCATTAATTCATGCAAATATTGCCTAAAGTTGGTTATATTTACTCCATCGATTGTAACTTTTGTTGGGATGTCACGCTGAATACGCATAACTCGACAAAATTTAGGAATTAATGGTTTAACTTTTAGTAATAAATCTGCAGCTTCATCTGTATTTAATGGTTTAAACTGATTATTCTTATATTGTAAATATAATGGTGTTCCCGGCATTACCATGCAAGGGTATATTTTTAATGCATCCGGTTTATAATTTTCATCTTCAAACAATTGTTTAAAATTATTAATATCCATTTCTTCTGTAGTCTCTGGTAATCCTATCATTAAATGTGCACAGATTTTTAGAAAACTATCTTTTGTAAGCTGTATCGCTTTTATCGTATCCTGTAAATTATGACCACGGTTAGTTATCCTTAATATTTTATCATATAATGTTTGTATCCCGATTTCAACTCTTGTAGCTCCAATTTTTAACATTTGATTTAAATGGGTTTCAAAACACCAATCTGGTTTTGTTTCCACATTCATAACAGTACATCTTATTTTAGAAGTTTCATTTCTAAGCTGCTCTTTTTCTAATGTAGATTTTTCTTTTAATAAAAGTAATTTTTCTTGAACTTTTTGAATAATTTCCCTATTTCCAATTTCATGGGGCAATTCAAAGAATTCCTTGAATTTACTAAAATTAAGTTCATCATTGTCAAAGAATATTTCTGAAAAATCATTCATGGCTTTTAATGCATATGTTATGAATTCATCTTGGTATTCTATCTCGTAAGAAGGAAATGTTCCGCCCATTATTATTAATTCTACTTTATTAGGAAAATGCTTCATTAAAATATAATGCTCTAATCTATTGAAAACCTGTAAATAAGGATCAAATTTATTTCTTATTGCTCTCATTGAAGCTGGCTCATTTCCTGTATAGCTTTGAGGAACGTCACCAAAATAACTTTCAGGTCCACCCGGGCAAAAAATACAGACACCATGATTACATCTTTTAGGATATGTCATTATCGCAATTGGTGCAACTCCTGAAATAGTTCTAATTGGTTTACTCTTGAAATTTGATTTCGGATCTTCTATTAAGATATCAATGTTCTTTGGGATTTTGTTTAGCTTATATTTTTTAACAATTTGGATCTTTATTTTATCAAAATCATTTCTATCTTTGTTCTCAATAAATTCTTTAAATGCTTCCTGATTCATAAAAATAGTACATTTGATGATAATTTAAAAATTTATGTTTTGTTTTAGGATACTTACTGTACTTTCTTCTAATATTTTACAGCTATCAATAATCCTTGAAGAAGTGTCTTTTTGGCTTATCAATAAAGGCAGGTCTGTGCAACCTAAGATTACACTTTCTCCACTATTCTCTTCAATTTTTTTGATTATCTGTAATAACCTAAGCTTATCTTTACTTCTTGTTTTGTTGTTTATGATTCTTAAGATACAACTACTAATGAACCTTTGATCTACTTTATTTGGCAGGATTAATTCAATATTATATTTTTTTAGTTCTTTAAAATATAATTTTTCTTTAATTGTTTTTGTTGAAGCTATTAATCCGGCTTTCTTTACATTTAATCTT
>Ga0209541_10012952_pt1 | contig 12827 bp, 16 predicted proteins | sample RifCSPlowO2_01_FD_184027 | JGI IMG/M metagenome (GOLD analysis project Ga0209541, IMG submission 184027) | Groundwater microbial communities from Rifle, Colorado - Rifle CSP2_plank lowO2_0.1 (SPAdes) (version 2) | ecosystem: Environmental > Aquatic > Deep subsurface > Groundwater | place...
GGAGTTTTAAAGTCCTCACGGTTTAGCAAACCGCTGCCTTACCATTCAGCGCAACCTTCCATTTTTTTATTTTTCTTAAGTGCTTGTAATTGTGCGTTCCTATCTCATTTATATACCTATTTACGAATTCCCTGCCTTCTATGCGGACATCTTTACCGTTCTTACTTATTCTTGCATTTATACCGAAATTTATCAAAGTTTTCAACATAGAGTTTACAAGAGATATTATTAGAGCGTGGTGGTGTTGTAATTACTTATTGAATTCGGAGTATATACTATTGCGAAAATATTGTATATAGTGCCTAATAGCTCACAAATAAAGTCAGTGAAAACCTCTGTATAGCTCATAATTCCTGTTAGTGTAGTCGGTATTATGACTATGAATACAAAGAAGGAATTGTTCGGTATTGAGCTTAATACATATTTGAAAGCCTCAAAGAAAGGAAAAGGTGAAATCCTTGATTCTTTAAGCCGACAAACAGGCATGTGGAGAGAATCAATCATGCGAAGTTTTAAAAGACTTCAATTGGAGTCAGTATACACGCCAAAGAAGAAACGTGGTCGATCAGTGTTTTACACTCCCGATGTCATTGGGGCGTTAAAAGAAATTTGGATATCAGCCAACTTGTTGCGGAGAATTGCTTCATCCATTGATAGATGAATATATTTCGATATTCAAACGAGATGAAATGTGGGAACATAGCGAAGAAGCTACCAGTAAACTTCTTGCTATGAGTGAGGCGACAGTAAAACGCAAAGTGAATGGCTGGCAATGCGAAAGTGGAAGAAAAGGAATTTCCACCACCACACCGAGCGCTACCAAAGAGCGGGTGCCAATCTTTCAAGGTTCATGGCATGAAGTTAATGTCGGCTTTGGGCATCTGCATGCGCATCCTGATTGTGGCACGGAATTTTTGAATCAAATTGAATTTCTGGATATGGTCTGTTTGTATCACAATCATTTAATCGCTCAACGTTTGTGTATTGGAGCAAAAGTATTACCAAATGGAAAACACAAAAAGATTTATGAGAAGAAAGGCATGACGCCATACCAACGACTTTGTGAAAATGAAAGGGTGTCTGAAGAAATTAAAACAAAATTAAAAATTGAACACGAAAAATTGAATCCAAAAACCCTACATGACAAGCTAATTAAAATGAAAAGTGATATATTAAAAGCTAATCGGCTCGCTATGGAAGCAAAGCAAATACAGATTTAGTTCACTGATGTTTTAATATGAGCTATTAAGTTCTAAGTGAATCAACGTCATCTTCTGGTCTCTTGGTTCAAAAAGGGTAATTTGGAAATTGTAATTTTTCCCGAGTTCTAGTTTCTCGCGCAGCTTGGCTTCGGATGGGAAGGTGGAATTGTGCACCAGTCCGGCGACGCCTTCTTTGATTGAGACCAGAGCGCCGTGTTTATTGTATTTGATCACTACTCCTTTGACGATATCACCTTTTTTAAGTTTGCCTTCAAATTCTTTCCAAGGGTTTTCCTTGAGCGCTTTGATCGAAAGCGATATTTTGCCGTCTTTTATTTCAATAACCCTCGCGCGGATTTTGTCTCCAGTTTTAAACATAGTGCGCGGATTTTCTACTAGCCCCCAGTCGAGCTCCGAAATATGCACTAGGCCTTCGAGCCCGTCTTCCAGCTTAACGAACACTCCGAAATCAACTAGTCCTGCCACTATGCAGTCCAAATCCTGACCGATAGTATATTTGCTCAAAATTTCCTTTTTTTCTTCGGGATTATTGTCTTTTTCTGAAAATATCAACTTACCTTCTTTAGGCATGGTGGAAATAATCATCACCGAAATTTGCTCCCCGACAAGCTTCTTCAATTCCTTTAGGATTTTATCTTTATCGGAGTCAAGCACGCGCGGATAGTGGTCCGCCTTAAGCTGGGAAGCTGGTAAGAATCCTTGGATGCCCTGCCACTCCAAAATGAGTCCTCCCTTGTTCGCGTCTTTTATTTCCAAACTCATCACTGTCTTTTCTTGGATCGCTTTTTCCGCTTCATTCCAAGTGAGCGCTTGCTTGGCTTCTTTGAGCGAAAGTTCGATATAGCCGTCGGCGTTTTCTCTTTCCACCACTTTGGCTTTAATGATATCACCGATGCGTATTTTTTTAATTATGTCTTTGGCATTAATAAATTCGCGACCGTAAATAATGCCGGTTCCATAGGGGGCCAGGTCGACATAAACCGATGATTTTTCTACACTAATAACTGCACCTTCAACGAGAGAATCAACTTCCGGCTTATTCACACTGCGGCTGACGATCGAACTTAGCACTAAGTTTTCTTGGGAGTTTACGCCTACAATCACTGCTTCTTCTTTAATCATAATATTTAATAAAAAATCCGCTCAATAAAATTATGAAGCGGATTAAGGCTTAGGTTTTCTGAACAAAATGCTTCAGAAGGTTATCCTAAATCCAGGCTTTTCCGCCTCTTCGGCGGATCGTCGTTGAGGCGATAATGCTTTCATTATAGCAAAAAATATGCTAGAATGCAAGTAATGATAATCACATATTTTGGTAAACAATTTTTCAAGATTCAGCAAGGCGAAACCGTCCTCGCTTTTAACCCCGTCAGTAAAAGTTCAAAAAGCGGTATCAATGTCCATTTTGGCGCCGATATTGCCCTGGTCACCACCAATCACCCCGACTACAATGGTGTGGACCAGTTGTCGCACGGGGAGCGGGTGCCTTTTCATGTTACCGGTCCGGGCGATTATGAAATAAAAGAAATTTTTGTTAAAGGAATAATGTCCGGCGCGCTCTTGGGCGGTAAAAAATATATTAATACCATTTATACAGTTACGGTGGATAACATTAATATTGCATTTCTGGGGGTATTGGCGGATACGGAAATCTCCAAAGAAGCGCATGAGGCGATCAGCAGTCCGGATATTGTTTTTATTCCCATTGGGGGTAAAGATATGATGGATGCCAAAAGCGCAGCTAAGCTGGCATCTTCGCTCGAGCCAAAAATGGTCATCCCGATGGACTATGACGATAGTTCGCTTAAAGCATTTCTAAAAGAAACCGGAGAAGAAAAAGCCGAGGTGGTGGAAAAGTTGACCCTAAAGTTGAAAGATTTGGAAGGCAAAGAAGGGGAAGTAGTAGTTTTAAAAGCAACATAGATAGCGCCTAGATAGCGCCTAAAGCCCTATCTATAAAATATAATTATGAAAAAAATTATCCACCATTTAAGAAGTCAAAGCGAGGAAGTTCGAAGGCATATTTTGCATGTTTCGACAGTGGTCCTGGCGGTTATTTTAGTTTTACTCTGGATTTATTCTTTAGGAACCAGTTTGACCAATCCCGATACCCAAGCCAAAATAAGCAATGATTTGAAGCCCTTTTCAGCATTAAAAGCCAATATCGTCGGCGGATATAGAAGTTTGAACGAGCCGCAATAACTTTTCCATGAAAAAATCTTTAGAAACAGAAGACGATATGGATAAAGGAGATAAAATTCTGCCAGTGGATGTCGTCGCCGAAATGAAGGAGTCTTATTTGGCTTATGCCATGTCCGTCATCACTTCGCGCGCTTTGCCGGATGTTCGGGACGGACTCAAACCCGTGCACCGCCGAATTTTATTTGCGATGAATGAGATGGGACTCACGGCTTCGGCGCGTTTCCGAAAGTCAGCCGCGGTGGTCGGAGATGTGCTCGGAAAATACCATCCACATGGAGACGTGGCGGTCTATGATTCCATGGTCGGCATGGCGCAGGAATTTTCTTATCGCTATCCGTTTATTTTAGGCCAGGGAAATTTCGGCTCGATCGACGGCGACAATGCCGCGGCGATGCGTTATACCGAGGCAAAAATGTCCAAGATTTCGAGTGAGCTTTTGCGCGATCTTGAAAAAGAAACGGTGGACTTTCGTCCCAACTATGATCAAACTAGAAAAGAACCAGTCGTTTTCCCTTCGAGTGTGCCAGCGCTTCTTTTGAATGGCACACTCGGTATAGCCGTCGGTATGGCCACCAACATTCCACCACACAACTTGGCCGAAGTGCTGGATGCCACGACCCATTTGATTGAGCGGGAGGATGCCACGACTGAAGACTTGATGCAGTTCATTAAAGGTCCGGACTTTCCAACTGGAGGCATTGCCTATGGATACAAGGATATGCTGCATGCTTACTCGGGCGGGCGAGGCGGAGTCGTCTGCCGGGGCGAGGCGGAAATTACCGAAGATAAAAATGGCAATGCCCAAATTGTCATCACCTCGATTCCTTTCCGGGTGAATAAGTCGAATTTGATAATGGCCATCGCCGAACTCGTGCAGGAGAAAAAATTGGAAGGTATCAAAGGCCTGCGGGATGAATCTACCAAGGATATACGTATAGTTATTGATTTGAAACCAAGCGCGCATCCGGAAAAAGTCTTGAATTATATTTACAAAAATACTCAACTAGAATCGAATTTCAATTTTAATATTGTGGCCTTGGTGGACGGCGTGCCGCAGACTCTTTCGCTCAAGTCCATTCTGGAACAATTTATTTTACACCGCAAAGAAATAGTTAAGCGCCGGAGCATTTATGATTTATGCCGGGCGGAAGAGCGCGAGCATATTTTGCTTGGACTAAAAAAAGCGCTGGATAAAATAGACAGGGTGATCACTGTGATCCGCGGCTCTAAGGATTCACAGGTGGCAAAATTTAATTTGATGAAAGAATTTAAGTTTTCGGAACTGCAGACGATTGCCATTCTGGAGATGAAATTGTCGAAGCTGGCCGGCCTGGAGCGCAAAGCGGTAGAAAATGAATTGGCCGAAAAGCAGAAATTTATCGCCGAGATGAAAGACCTTCTGGCAAGCCCAAAGAAAATATTGAAAACGATCGCCGGAGAATTGGCTGAAATTCGCACCAAGTATGCGGATGAACGAAAAACCAAGATAGTCAAAGGCGGAGTGAAAGAAATTTCCGATGAAGATTTGGTACCGGAAAAAGAAACCATATTGGTCTTGACCGCGGGGGGCTATGTCAAATGTACCGATCCTTCGGAGTACCGCGCGCAGAAGCGGGGCGGAGTGGGCGTGATCGATCTCGAAACCAAGGAAGAAGATTTTGTGACCATGTTGGTCTCTGGCTCGACTCATAGCAATCTTTTGTTCTTTACCAATTTAGGAAAAGTTTACCAAATGAAAATGTATGAAATTCCGGAAGCCCATCGAGCGACCCGCGGTAAATCGATTATGAATTTTCTCTCGCTCGGCACCGAAGAAAAAGTTACTTCCATTTTGGCGATGCCGAAAGATAATGGTAAAACAGGAAATTCATTGATGCTGGTGACCAAGGGTGGCATAGCTAAGAAAATGTCTTCGGAAAGTTTCAAAGATGTGCGAAGGAGTGGTATTATCGCGATTCGTTTGGATAAAGACGACCAGCTGATCTCTGCGCTGGTGACGGAAAAAAGCGATGAGGTAATAATTGCGACCGCTGAAGGTCAATCTATTAGATTCAAAGAATCTGATATCCGAGAGATGGGTCGGACAGCTGGGGGCGTCCGGGGAATAAAGTTGAGTGGCAGCGATGGAGTCATCGGCGTAGACGTTGTGTTCGCCAAAGGCGGATCTGCCTCGGGCGGAAAAAATAAAGGCGCTTTCTTGACCATGAGCGCCAATGGTTTCGGCAAAAAAACTGATTTGAAAGAGTACAAAGTCCAAAAGCGTGGCGGCTCCGGCATAAAGACTGCCAAGGTAACTCCGAAGACTGGCAAATTAATTGTGGCCAAAGTACTAACTGGCGAGGAGCAAGAATTGATTGCGATGTCCAAGAAAGGGCAAGTTATCCGCACAGCCCTGAAAGATATTTCTTCTCTCGGCCGCCAGACTCAAGGCGTGACCATCATGCGTCTGCGCGGAGGCGACGGGATTGCCTCACTGGCGTGTATATAGTGTTATACTTAATAGTATGTTCACCGATCCGGTAAAAAATTTAAGAGCTTTCGGAATTCGAGAGGATGCTGTCGTGGCGGACTTGGGCGCCGGGACTGGTTTTTATTCGGTGGCTGCTGGGCATATGGCGCCGAAGGGCAAAGTGTACGCGGTGGAAATAGTCAAAGATTTTTTGATGACCATAAAAAATAAAGTTCGGGACGCTCGTTTAAATAATGTAGAAATTCTCTGGGGCGATGTTGAAAAATCAGGCGGAACCAAGCTACGGGACAGCATCGTGGATTCGGTAATTGCCTCCAATATTCTCCACCAAGTGAAAGATAAAGAAAAATTTATTCTGGAAATAAAAAGAATCTTGAAGCCGAGAGGGAGAGTGCTCTTGGTGGATTTGTCCCCGTTTTCTGTTCTAGGAGCCAAGATGATCATTCCGAAAAATAAAGCGCGCGAGGTTTTTGAGAAAGCGGGTTTGGTTTTCGAAAGGGAGATTGACGCCGGGGCGCATCATTATGGTATGATATTCGTGAAGGAATGAATCCCGTACGAAGTTCGTGCTATATGTTCTTCTGGGACAGAGAATTTTAATTATTATTAATTTTAAGTAAAAATGATAAATACTCTTTTACTTCGTACGGGATGAAAAATTTCCAACTTGTAACGATGATTGTGTTTATTGCCTTGGCGGTTTTTGGCATTCTGGTTTTCTCCGGCGCAATACCGCTTGGAAAAAATGTCGCGCCGGGGTCTCTGGGTACGGTAGTTTTGTGGGGAACAGTCAAAAGTGGCACGATGGCTCCAATCCTGGAAGAATTTAACAATGCCAATCCTACCTTTGTCGTAAAATACGTGGAAAAATCCGCCGAGAGTTTGGATCAAGATTTATTGGAAGCCCTGGCAGAGGGCACGGGCCCCGATATGTTTTTCCTGCCGGATGACCTAGCTTTTCATTACGCCAACAAAATTTTCACTATTCCTTATGGGAGCTATCCGCTCGCGACATTCAAGAATAATTTTGCCGGGGCGGGAGAAGTTTTTCTGACCGGAAAAGGCATTTTAGCTTTTCCTTTGTCCATCGATCCGCTCATGATGTATTACAACCGAAGCATGCTGGACGCAGGAGGAATAGTCTATCCGCCCGCCACTTGGGACGATTTGGTCAGCTTGGCGCCGAAACTCACCAAGAGGGATGACGCGAATAAAATAATAAAAAGCGCGGTGGCACTCGGGCATTTTGGCAATGTGACCCATGCCAAAGATATTTTATCCGCTCTTTTTATGCAAGCCGGGAATAGAATTGTGAAGGAGTCGGACGGCATTTTTAGCTCGACTTTGAATGATGCTCCACCCAATCCGGAATACAATCTCGCTTCTATTTTAAAATTCTACATAGCTTTTGCGGACCCAAACAACAAGGACCTCTATTCCTGGAATAAATCATTTCCGAGTTCGATTGATGCATTTTCCAGAGAGGATCTGGCATTCTATTTCGGGTATGCGAGTGAGCTAGAATCTTTGGTCAATAGAAATCCGAACCAGAATTTTGGCGTGGCCCCTTTTCCCCAGATTAAAAATTCCAATTTCAAACTCACTGGTTCGCGGGTCACCGGGGTCGCTCTTTTGGCTTCGTCCAAGAATTTCAATACGGCTTTTACAGCAGCAAGCTTGATGGCAACTGGTAACTTTGCCGGAAAATATGCTCTCGCAACCGGTGTGGTGCCAGTGCGGCGGGATTTGCTCAAAGTCAAACCGCTCGATGCTTATTTTCCCATTTTTTATGATTCAGCCTTGTATGCGAGGAGCTGGCTCGACCCATCGGATAAGGATACCGACAACATTTTCCGCCGGATGGTTGACGGCGTGATTTCCAATAATATGACGGTAGAAGGCGCGATATCCGACGCTAGCGCCAAGCTTAATTTGTTGTTACAGAAGTAGTTGAAAGTTTATAAAGTTATAAAGTTCATAAAGTAATGCAAAAAACAACTAAAATTATAATTTCCCTTGTCATCTTCTTGATGCTTGTTGCGCCTGTTTCTTCTTTTGCGCAGACATCGAATTGGAAAGGCTTGATTCCCTGCAGTAATACTTCTGCCACTCCCGGTACGGTTACGCCTGCTAAACCTTGCAACTTTACGGATTTCTTGAACCTGATAGATAAAATAATTAAATTTGTCCTGTATTACTTGGTCCTACCGATTGCGGCCATAATGTTTGCCTATGCCGGTTTTAAACTGGTCACCTCGGGAGGCAGCACCGAAGCCCGGGGACAGGCCAAAAATATTTTCACCCACGCCGTTCTCGGAGTAGTGATTGCCGCCGGGGCCTGGCTCGTTATCAAAATGATCCTATCCATTTTGGGATTTGACGGAGCTTGGATAGGTTTTAAATAAATATATGTTAAAATTAAAACATGCTTAATAATCCATTGAGCGACAAAACAGACAACATTCCCGCTTTCATCCAAACTTTTTTGGAAGGAGTGCTTAAAGTCGGTATACCGATTATCGCGCTCGCTATCATCTACTCCGGTTTTCTGTTTGTGGAGGCGCGGGGTAATTCGGAAAAATTAGGCAAAGCCAAGGATGCTCTCTTGTATACTTTGATCGGTGCGGCGATACTTTTAGGGTCGTGGTCTATCGCTACTCTTATAGATAGCACAGTTCGGGCATTATAAATTTATGAAAAAAAAATTACTGTTTATTTTAATACTAAGCATGCTTTTTTTTATCGCCAACGTGGCAAAAGCGGCAGACGGCTACTGCGACGAATCTCCGGGATTACCGCAGGCCAGTTGCGAAGCGGCCGGTTTGCATTGGATTGTTGTGGGTAGTAACGGTACTACGGGTTCTGTGTGCAGCAGCTTAAAAGGCATCGGAAATATAATCTGCCAGATACATCAAATCCTAAACTCGATCATTCCGGTCTTGATGGCTTTGGGAGTGGTCTATTTCGTCTGGGGCGTGGTGCAGTATATGATCGGCGGTGAAGAAGAAGCCAAAAAGAAAGGCAAAGAGCAAATAATCTACGGCTTAATCGGATTTTCGGTTATCGTCGGTTTGTGGGGGTTGGTGAATGTCGTCGTGAACACTTTTGGATTAAAAGGAGCCGCTCCGGCTGGCCTCAATATAAGTGGAGCCACAGCTACGAGTTGTGGCGCTATCGGGACTAATTTTCAGGGAGTGTTAAATTATTTTACTTGTATTATCAACAATTCCGTCATTCCGCTCATTTTTGCCTTGGCGGTCTTGATGTTTGTCTGGGGCGTGGTGCAGTTTGTGATCAATAGCGATGATGAAGTCAAAAAGACCAAGGGCAAGCAGTTTATGATCTGGGGGATTATTGCTCTCACGGTAATGGTGTCGGTTTGGGGGTTGGTCGGAATTTTGAGCAGTACCTTCGGCGTGAGCGGATCGGTTCTGCCTCATGTTACCCCGCCTGGTAGCCCATAGAGGGGGCTTGTGGTATAATCGAGGTATTAATAATCATAAGGTCGTTGATGAATCCCGTACGAAGTTATTAAGTTGATTAAGGTAACGGGAAATGTTAAAATAGTTTATTATTATATAGTCGTTATTATTAGAAATAATTTATCTTCTAACGGGATGAAAAAGAAATTAATTGTTTTGTCGGGTTTTGTTTTAGGTTTGGCGCCAGTTGCGGCGTTGGCGCAGATTAGCCTTGGTGGTGGTCCTACCGGAAATTGTGTCATTGGTGGTGGAAGTACAATTTTTGGTATAATTTGTCGAGTTGGACAGATTCTTAACTCCATTGTGCCTATATTGATTGCCCTTGGAATTGTTTTTTTTGTCTGGGGAGTTATTACTTATATGATGGCTGGTGATGAAGAAAAGAAAAAGGAAGGAAGAACTAAAATAATTTATGGAATCATTGGTTTGGCCGTTATTGTATCTCTATGGGGACTAGTGGGGATTTTAATAAGAACATTTGATGTTAAGAACACTTTCCAAGGCAATCTCCCAACTATTCCAGTTCCTAATCAAGTTCCTTAGAAGAATTTATACTAAAGTATGGATTTATTCTCTACGAAGGTAGCTTATGCGGTGGCGAGCAAAAATGTGAATGAGTTTGTGGCGAATGTTGATAATCAAATTATCAATCCGCTCATAGGATTTTTGTTCGCACTCGCTTTGGTGTTTTTTCTCTATGGAGTGTTTGAATTTATCGCGAGCGGCGCGAGTGACGAGAAGAAAACAACCGGGAAGAGCCATATGCTTTGGGGGATTGTCGGCATTACTATTATGCTAAGCGTCTGGACGATTCTTAATATTATTTTAAACACTCTCAATATTAAAGGTATAGATCCGCAAAAGGGAACGGTTAATTTGCCAGAATATAAACCGCCGAGGTAACCTCACCCTACCCTCTCCGAAGGAAAGGGTTTGCCTCCCCTTTGGGGAGGTTGGAGGGGTGAATTAATTAGCACCCCCTCTCATTCTCCCCCTTGTTAAGGGGGAGAGGAATAAAATCAAATAATAAAAAGCCCCCTGGTTTGGAGGCTTTTTATTATTTTTTTAATCATGTTTAAGGGGTACCGCGTGATATTTTTTATCCGCGCCGTAAATTCTTCGCACCAGTATCACCGCTACCAAGACCAGGATTGCCGCGAAGATCCACTGGATTAATCTGGAATGGAAAATTCCATTTTCTCCAAATATGGCATTCGAGGACAGATTGCTGCCGTCTATGGAATCACTGCTATTATTTTCTGGCGCATCAGTAAAATTGGTATAAGTGTTATTGGCATTGTCATTTTGGGTGCCGTTAGTGGTTGTTCCTGCGGGAGATGCAACAGTTTTGTTTATCTTAAAGAAAACTGCATTCGAGTATCCGCCGCCTGGGGGCCCGTTAAATACCGTGATATAGAATCCGCCGTTCGTTTGGTAAAGATATGTGTCGTTGCCGGTGATTTGGACCAAGAGGTGAGAGCTATCAATAAAAGTCGTCGGGCGATTCGAGCCGTTGACTCGGGCAACTGAACTAGGGATAAAACCTTCACCGATTATATTCACAGTCTTCGTGCCTACGCCCACATTACTTGCGCTTGGGTTGATGGATTTGATAATTGGTTCTGGGTTGTCTTGTCTTACTGTTGCCGCTGGAATAGAGGAAATATAACCTCCATATTGCGCTTTAGTGTCTTGGGGTATAACTATTAGTCCCAAAACCAAAGCAGCCAGCAGAACAAAGCTAAAAACCATATTTTGTTTTGTTATATATTTCATAATACCTCTATTATAGCACCTTTCGATTTAAAAGTCAAGCCCAACCTGGGCGCATTAATTTAATGATGTTTAGTAAGAATAGTATGAATAAGAGTAGCTAGGATCCGAATAATTATCGTAGGAGCCGTAATTATAGCCACTATAGTAACTATCATAAGCGCTATAGCCGCTATAACCGTAATAGCTATTTTGGTCGTAATAATATGATGGAGTGGAATAAGAATAAGTAGAATAAGCAGGGTAGTAAGAACTGTTACAGCCATAACCACATCCAGAACTATAATTACTATAGGCGTAATTGCTGCCTACGTAATCATACGATGGATAATATGAAGGTGCTGAATAATAAGCTGATCCGCCGCAACTTGATCTGCAATTGTAAACATCGTAATAATTATTAGAAACATATCTCTTGTTGTAAGAACCATTGTTATGCTTGGCATAAGCATAAGCCGGCATCGCCCCAAATAACCCTATTAACATAATAACCCCAATTAATTTTTTCATATTTGTATCTTACCACATCTTGGATTTAAAAGCAAGCTTCGCCCCCTGAATTTCATCCTAAAACGAAAAGGCACCGATGCATGCCTTTCGGGCGTACTTCGGTGCCTGGTTGATTGTGATACTTTCCCCACGGATCATCGTTTCCGTGGGGGGGGGGGGTGATTAGAACGAATAGTTCACCCCTGTTTCTGCTTCCGCCGGAGGTGCCGGCTGTCCGCCCCCCCCCACCCTCCGACTCGGAGGGTGGTGCCGGTGGTGATCTCCCGGGATGCCGGGTCATCCCAGACCCCGGCTTGCTGGGTCTTCACGGTGACGTAGTTCGTCACGTTGACCATGTTGGTCAAGGTGACGGTGTTCGTCATTGCCGCCTTTGCCGTAGCAACAGCTTGTGCGCCAACGTAGTTGTTGATCGTGGTCGGCGCTGGTGGGGTGTTCACTGTGTTCGTGAAGAAGTAACGTTCCACGATTGTGTTAGTGACCACAATGGTGGGAGAAATTGGTATCGCTGCCGCCGGGGGTGGCGGAGGCGTGCCTCCCTGAGTTTTCCACCATGGCGTCCCTTGCCGACTCTCCTTGCCCAATTTCAGTTCGAGTTCCGTAAGTCGAAGCAGAAGTTGGGCCGCTTCGGGGCTTTTGAACTCCTTGTAGCTTGTGGTGTTGGTCGCCGTAGGCGTGACCGTCGTCCATTCATTCGAGGATATGATTGGTCCAACGTCGTCCATTACATCCAGCGTTGACAACGCCGGTCCGGCCTTTTTTTTGCTGGCCGGAGACCCGGATGTTGCCGCGACGATGGCCCAAATTATCAGTCCCAGGATCACGAGTCCGCCAACGATGCCGCCACCGACCTGTAACCGTTTTTTGTCTTCTGGTGTCATACTGTTTTTCTCCGAATGCGAAGCAAAGTTTTACCTCTGCCTCTTTTGTTGTTGGTTTGTTGATTTTTCCTGCCGTCTGCCTGCAAGACAGCAACCTAGAAAATTCATTTTTCTAAGCTATTATCTTGCAAGAAAACGAACGCAAGGAAAAAACATATGTAACTCTGAATTACGAAACAAGCAAACCTCACTTTTCCCCAGCCATGTCTAAATACCTTCAGCTGTCTGAATTTTTGAAACAGAAGTTTCGTTTTTCTCAAAAACAACTTCTCTACCTAAGCACATAGGC
>Ga0209541_10012953_pt1 | contig 12826 bp, 9 predicted proteins | sample RifCSPlowO2_01_FD_184027 | JGI IMG/M metagenome (GOLD analysis project Ga0209541, IMG submission 184027) | Groundwater microbial communities from Rifle, Colorado - Rifle CSP2_plank lowO2_0.1 (SPAdes) (version 2) | ecosystem: Environmental > Aquatic > Deep subsurface > Groundwater | place: Rifle...
AGAAGGGCTTCATGCCGGCCACGCGCGCATTTACACCGCGAGCGATATTTATGCGCGAATGAAACGTATGCAAGGGTTCACGGTGCTCCACCCGACTGGCTGGGACGCTTTTGGTCTCCCTGCTGAGCTGTTTGCCATCAAGAACAAAGTCCACCCAGCTCAGTCGGTGAAAAAAAATACTGAGCATTACCACGAGCAGATGGATAGCATAGGACTCTCTTATGATTGGGATCGTGAGATTAACACGACCGATCCCGCATACTACAAATGGACGCAGTGGGCCTTCCTCAAAATGCTGGAAAGGGGGCTTGCATATGAATCGTTTGAACCGATCAACTGGTGTCCGACATGCCAGACCGGACTCGCCAATGAAGATCTCAACGGAGGAAATTGCGAGCGCTGCGACACGCCGGTTGAAAAAAAACCGATGCGCCAATGGGTGATCCGCATTACTCAATACGCCAATCGTTTAATTGACGACCTCGACACGCTTTCGGAATGGCCGGATGCGATCAAAGAGGCACAAAAAAACTGGATCGGACGGAGCGAAGGAGCGACGATACAATTTCCAATTTCCAATTTCCAATTTCCAAATAATTCCAGATATCAAAACATCGAAGTGTTCACTACGCGGCCGGATACGCTTTTTGGTGCAACGTATGTGGCGATCTCAGCGGAACTTGCGAAGAAGTGGCTCGATTCCGGGTGGCGAGCAGGCGATAATGTTCAAGAGTTTATTGAAAAAACGCTCAAAAAAGAAGCTGGCCGCGCGCGTGAGGTGATTCCTGAAAAGGAAGGCATTGCCACGGGTATTTTTGTCGAAAACCCCGTGAATAAAGAAAAAATTCCGGTGTGGGTCGCGAATTATGTGCTCTCTGGATACGGTACAGGGGCGATCATGGCAGTACCGGCGCACGACGACCGCGATTTTGAGTTTGCAAGTAAGTTTAACTTACCGATACGCCCCGTTGTTCTTAAACCCGCGAGTGTTTCTTGCAGTTTTGTGATGGGTATCGCAGAAGAGGAGTTGAACAATGTCGGGGTTACTATTATTGACGGAACAAAAGACGGGTTTTTTAAAGTTCACATACCCTTTAACAAGTTAGAGGAGTACAAAAAAGTTGTTCGTGAGAAAATGTCGTCCAATTACTGGAACGAGTTCAGCACCGCAAATGGATTTTATTTCATCTTTAAACACAAAGATGGGCACTTGGAGGAACTTGATTTAAGTGAAGAGACCAATGATCTAATTGATCGGTATGGAATGACTTTTAACGACAAGGAGCCAGAAAAGTGCGCTAAAAATGTTTATTCCTGGCTAGCCGGTAACAGTCTCTACAAACCCCTCCTCATTCACACTGATCCCGGTGTGCTGGTAAATTCATGGAAATTCAATGGCAAGACTAGCGAAGAAGCGAAAGCACTCATTACGCAATATATCGGCGGGAAAATGACGACAACCTACAAACTCAAGGATTGGGTCTTTTCGCGTCAGCGTTATTGGGGAGAACCAATCCCCATTGTTCATTGTGAAAAAGACGGTGTGGTCCCCGTACCCGAAAGTGAGTTGCCGGTCATGCTTCCAGACGTAAAGTCCTACGCGCCGACTGGCACCGGAGAATCTCCGCTTGCGGCCATTTCCGACTGGGTGAATGTACTCTGTCCGAAATGCGGTGGTCCCGCAAAACGCGAAACGAATACCATGCCGCAGTGGGCGGGCTCATCCTGGTATTACTTGCGTTTTATGGACCCCCACAACAGTGCAGCACTCGTGGGAAAAAATAAAGAAAAATACTGGGCACCCGTTGATGTCTACGTTGGTGGTGCCGAGCACGTCACACGGCATCTGATATATGCGCGTTTCTGGCACAAGTTTCTTTATGATATTGGCGTGGTTTCCACGATCGAACCGTTCCTAAAAAGAAAAGGTGTCGGCCTCGTCTTGGGTGAAGGAGGGGTGAAAATGAGCAAGCGTCTTGGCAACGTTATTAATCCAGACGATATCATCGAGCAATTTGGCACAGACTCCCTGCGCATCTATGTGATGTTCATGGGGCCTTTTGGGCAGGCAATTGCATGGTCAACAGACAATCTGATCGGAGCTCGACGGTTTATTGAGCGTGTTTGGCGCATACAAGGAAAAGTGGTCAAGAATGCCGAAACGACAGCAGAAACAGAAATCCTCCTTCATCAAACAATCAAGAAAGTGGGGGAGGATATTGAACGGTTTGCCTTCAACACAGCGATTTCTCAACTCATGATCTTTCTTAATCATCTTGAAAAACTCGAACATATTTCCCGCGACGCATTTCATAACATTCTCCTGCTCATCTCCCCGTTCGCGCCGCACATTGCGGAGGAACTTTGGCATGATCTCGGAGAGGAGTCCTCGGTGCAGCAAGCTTCATGGCCAAAGTTTGATGAAAACAAGACACGTCGAGCGACGATCAATATCGCGATCCAAGTGAACGGAAAACTTCGCGGGACACTCAACGTCGCATCGGATATTACCGAAGAAGCGGCAAGAAAATCTGCCGGAGCGCTTCCCGAAGTGGGGAAGTGGCTTGACGGAAAAACCGTAAAAAGGATCGTTTACGTGTCTGGGCGAACAATTAATTTTGTGGTGGAATAATAAAGACATAAAAAATACCCTTATTTTTCAAGAGATATTTGGGTATCCACAGGTTCACCTAAATCGCTTGACAAGAACTGCTCCAATGCTAGAACTATAAATAACCAATTGTCGGAGTAGAATTGTCAATACCATAAGCAGGGCAAGGTGAGGTCTTGAAAACACAAGGTCGAACCTTTAAGAATCAATCCTGTGCAGAACAGAACCACTCACGGGACAAGTTTCCTAAGGTTCGACCTTGTATTTTCCCGCGTTTGTATTTTTAAGTTATTTTTTTAATAAATTACTAAGAATTGTTTTATGAGCACAACACAAGTTTCGTTCAAGGCAAAGCAGGTGAGTAAGCATTTTCTTTCGGTGCTTCCGAAGCGGGCGCAAGACGTGATTACCAAGCGTTATGGTCTTGGCGGCGAAACAAAGAAGATGACGCTCGAAGCGATCGGCGAGAGCTACGGTATCACCCGAGAGCGTGTTCGTCAGATTGAAAATTTTGCGCTTGCCGCAATACGAAAGTCTGACGTTTTCAAGGAGGAGGGGCCTGCTTTTGAGGAACTACGCAATGTGATGCTGTCTCAGGGTGGGCTCGTGCCGGAGCAAGAGTTTCTCCAAACGCTTGGCGCAGACAAGTCAACCCAAAACCACGTTCACTTCCTTCTCGTGTTAGGAGATCTTTTCGTAAAACATAAGGAAGATGAGGACTTCGCGCACCGCTGGAGCGTTGATCACGATACCGCGACGAAAGTGCATGAGTCACTCCGCAAACTGTACGCCTCGCTTTCCGACGATGAGTTGATTGAAGAGGCGAAAATGATCGACCGTTTTCTCTCGCACCTCAAAGAAGTCTCCGAGGAGTATAAAAATAACGAGGTTCTGCGTCGATGGCTTTCGTTATCAAAAAAGATCGGCAAGAATCCGCTTGGAGAATGGGGTTCGACGGCATCGCCCAACGTCTCCGCGCGCGGTGTGCGCGATTACGCGTTTCTCGTCTTGCGCAAGCACGGTTCACCGATGCATTTCACCGAAGTAGCGAAGGCAATCGGCGAGCATTTTGACAAGCGGGCGCATGTCGCCACAACGCACAACGAGCTCATCAAAGACAAGCGTTTCGTCTTAGTCGGGCGCGGTCTTTATGCGCTTTCTGAATGGGGTTATTCGACGGGAGTGGTGCGCGATGTGATCTCGGATGTGCTGAAGAAGCACGGACCCCTCTCGCGCGAAGACATCATCGACAAGGTGATGCGCGAGCGCTATGTGAAGCCGAACACTATTTTGGTCAATCTTCAGAATCAAAAGTATTTCAAAAAGACCAAGGAGGGAAGGTACGCGGTGGCGTAATTGTTAAAAAAGTGCAAGGTGAAAGATTGCCCAAGGTGTTTCCTTTGGGCAAAAAACCAACAGCACGCCAAGGAGACCTTGGGGAAATTGGCCGTCTTTCACATTGCACTTTTTTATTGGTGTGTAATACCCCGCGACTTTGTCGCTGGGATGCACGAAAATCAGCATCGGCGGCGGCCGATTCCTCTTCCAAAAAAACACCCGTGGTACCGCGTGCCGAATACACCGTCGGCTTGCCGCGGGGTAAGGACACGCGGTGTGTTTTATTACTCCGAGTTCCATGTTTTACCTCTTCGCGCTATAATTACATCCATGCTCGAATCATTTATAGTGCTTTTTAATACGCCAGTCATACATTTCCTCGGGCAGATCCATGGGGTTTTCGTTGCCACAGCGTTTCTCTGGGGGCCACTCTTTTCGCTCTGGCTTGCAAAGGTGCTCTGGCTCGCCTATATTCGAGCAGATTATATTAAAAATAATTTCGATTTCGTCCTTCTCGACATTAAATTGCCGCGTGTCATCGGGAAGACCCCTGTTGCCATGGAGCTAGTCTTGCAAGCGCTCTATCAGCCCGATAAGACGAACTGGTGGGAGAGATGGTGGAAGGGGGAAGTAGTGCCGTGGTTTTCGCTTGAGCTTGTATCCATTGAGGGCGCGGTGAAGTTTTTCATTCGCACGCCCTCAAAGTATCGCAAAGTCATCGAGTCGACCATTTATGCGCAATATCCCGACATCGAAGTTTTTGAAGTAAAGGATTACGTTTCACTTGCGCCGTTTCTCAATTCCAAGGACGGGTGGAAATTATGGGGGATCCATTTCAAGCTCTCCAAGCCCGATCCGTATCCTATCAGGACTTATATTGATTACGGTCTTGACTCGACGATGACCGATGAAGAGAATAAAAGCGACCCACTCACATCGCTCATTGAATTTTTGGGGACAGTTGGCCGCGGCCAACAGCTATGGATGCAGATCCTTGTCCAACCGACCGGAAAACGTTTTGCAAAGAGCGGAACGTGGTTCGGGAAGCAAGATTGGCAAGACGAAGGCAAGAAGCTTATTCAAGATCTGCAAGATAAGTATGCAGGTGAACTGGGAATGCGGGCGACGAAACGACAGATGGAGATTATTCACGCCATTGAACGATCAATAGGAAAAGTCGGCTTTGATACGGGTATTCGCGCACTTTACATTGCTAAGAGCGAGTACTTTGATGCGTCGAACAAATCAGGAATTACGAACGCGTTTCAGCAGTACAGCACGCAGGATTTAAATGGCTTTCGTCCCACCAACTCAACCGGCTTCGATTTTCCGTGGCAGGATTTTAATGACATCCGCGGTCGGCGGAAGAGAAAAAGATTTTATGAGGCGTATGTGCTTCGCTCGTGGTTCCATCCGCCGTATGTTCGAAAACCCTTTATCTTGAACACCGAGGAGCTAGCAACGATTTTTCACTTCCCCGGAGGCGTGGCGGAAACACCGACCTTTACCCGCATTGAGTCGCGCAAGGGCGAGCCGCCTTCGAACCTGCCTGTCTAGCGCAGACGCTAGACCACAGAATTGTGCAGACGGAACGCGTACAGACGCAGAAAAAATGTGATGCAAGAAACGACCTAAGGTTGCCACAAATACAAGGTGGAACCTTTCAGAATTGATTCCCAAGGTTCCTTGTATTTGTGGCAACCTTGAAGAAGTTGACCGTCTTCCGCCTTGTATGCGAACCCCGCTCTTCTTTAATTATTATGCAAAAATGAACGAACCAGATACCATCGCACCCATGGAGACACAAACCTCGCCACGCCCAAACTATCGGTGGTTGTGGTCCCTCTTATTGCTCGCTGTTCTTGTTGTGGGTGGCACCATGAAATGGCAGAAGGTAAACCATCCACCAAGTGATTTTCCGGTAGGCAAACTGATCCTCATACCATCAGGCATCACGCTCAAAGAAATTTCTGCTCTACTTGAAGACGAGCATGTCATTCAATCGCAAACAGCTTTCACGATTCGCGTTCGCCTCAAAGGAGCTGAGTCGCATATTTTGGCTGGTGATTACCTTTTTACCTCACCGCTTGATCTTGCGAGCGTGATGAAGCGTCTCATGGGAGGTGAGCACGGCATCGAGCGTTTGCGTGTTACCATACCGGAAGGAACATCAGTTGCGGGAATAGGGAGAATACTGAAGGGTACCTTTGTGCAGTTTGATGAAGAGCAATTTGTTGTGCTTGCAAAAGAGAACGAGGGGTATCTTTTTCCCGATACCTACTTCTTCTTTTCGAATGCGACGAGCGGCCACGTCGCGAAGACACTTATGGAAACTTTCCGCAAAAAGACCAATGCGCTCCGCGGGGAGGCGATCATGGCGGAAAAAAACTGGTCGGACATCGTCATCATGGCCTCGATCATTGAAGAAGAGGCGGCCACCGCGAAAGATCGGCGTATCATTTCTGGAATATTGTGGAAGCGGCTTCTCAAAGGCATGCATCTCGGGGTGGACGCGCCCTTTGCCTACGACATCGGCAAGAATTCGGCAACGCTCACCACGATTGATCTGAAATACGACAGTCCATACAACACCTATCTCTATGGAGGACTCCCGCCAACTCCCATTACCAATCCTGGTCTCGACTCCATTGACGCCGCGCTTCACCCCGAAACCTCGCCCTATTACTACTATCTCTCCGACAAAGGGGACACGATCCACTACGCGAAGACATTTGACGAACACAAAGTAAACAAGGAAAGATACATCAGATAATACAAGCGGGTGAGCAGTCCGCTCAATCACCAAAAGTCTTTTTATTTGCTATAGCAAATAAAAAGACTTTTGGGGGACAGGACCATGCCAAAATTGTCTCCTGTTTTCAACATTTTCCAAGGAAGTTCAAAAAACGGACAAAAATATCCTTTTGTTAAGCCATTCAGCTTTTTCAAATAGGTGTCCTGGAAATGTGTGGATATCGCAAGCCAGCATACCTATAAACAAGGATGATCTCGACTTATCAACATATTTTAGATATTTTTTGGGTGTCCAAATGTTGAAGACAGGAAATTAGAAACGATGGGAAAAACGGTGTTATTTTTGCTGTGTCCGGCAAAGTCGCCCCAGAGTTGGATGCGACTGGTGCTCTTATTTTTGATGTCAGAAAAATAAAAGAATTTATTTGCTGGCCTCGAGAAATTCCACAAAGCATTAGAGATAAAATGGATGCCCCATAAAAAGCCAAGGGGACTCCTTGCGGAGCCCCCAAGCACTAGAATTAGCAATCATTAGATCAAATTCATTATATACACAAAATCACGGAAAAGGCAAGAACTGTTGATAACCCCCAGATTACTGCTTCTACATAAAGGTTTTCTGTGGGGTATACACATGGACCTATCACATATCAAAAAGCATACTTTGTCGGAGTTGGCGGGATCGGGGTGTCGGCCCTGGTGTGGCTTTTTGCTTCACGCGGGGCGCCCGCCCTCAAATACCTTGCGTCCATTCATCCCCCACAATGCGGGGGCATTCTTGACGCTCCCAATAACCTTCCAGTTATTTATGATTACGGTCAATTGAAGAAAAGTTGAAGGTGGGGTAAAGATGGAAGCGAGACGATCTTGTTATCTTATGATAAAGCCTAAGAGCCCGTCCACTATCACTCTATCTTTTTGTCGATGTCAAAAAGATGAGATTTTGCAAGGGAAAATACTCTGGAGGACGAAGTGCTGCCAAAGTATCATTGAGTCCGAAGAGTTTTTTCCCTTGTGAAATATCGCTTTTTGGGGCGGCACAAAAGATAGTGGACGGACCCTAAGGTATCTGCTCACCCTTTGATAGTCGGCATTGAGCGCACAACTTTGTCAAGAAATTCTGTATTTTGCCCATTTTTGGGGGTTTCCCGGAATGCTTGAAGTGGGCCTCGTGCGGATGAAAGATAGATGGTATACTCATTGCATATCAAGTTTTTAATAAATAATTTTAAGCACTATGGCGAAGTCGAATTCTGCATTTATGAAACCGCTCAATGTGAGCGATGATCTGGTGGCGGTCGTCGGTAAAGGGCCGATGCCTCGTTCGGAAGTGGTGAAGAAGTTGTGGGTATACATTAAGAAGGAAGGCCTTCAAGATCAGATCAACAAGCGCAATATCAACGCCGATGCAAATTTGAAGAAAGTGTTTGGTGGAAAGGCCGTTGCCAACATGTTCGAGATGCAGAAGCTTATCTCTAAGCATCTCTCTTAATGCCCCGTCATTAATAAGTTCTGCAAATATGGACGTGGCACAAAGGGTCGTAACCACAAATAACGAGGAAGTTATTTGTGGACGAGCCGTAAACAACGTTACCTTTCGGTGAATGCCAGAGAAAAGCACGCGGATGGCGTGTTTTTCTTGCGCCGCCGGTTGTGTATGATATATTGAGTAAGGTGAATGTTATTTATGTAATGAAAGGAAATTTATGAACAAAAAGACCTATTGCATCGTGTCGGCGGTCATTTTTCTTGTGGTGATGATACTGCATGCGGCACGGACCTTCTTGGGTTGGGAGGTTTCCATCAATGGGTGGATCGTTCCGATTTGGGTGAGCTGGGGTGGACTCCTTGTTTCCGGCTTTTTGGCATGGACCGGTTTTGTGCTCACCATGCCGGATTCACAGTAGTGCGCCCCACCCTCGATGCACAACAAGTTCCTCATCATCGCCTGCGGAATACTCCTCATCGGGGGAGTGCTCGCGGGCGTTTTTCTTTTGGCGTGTGGAGACGACTGGTGTTTTGTCACCAAGTGGCAAAAGGTGCGGGCTGCGGAGAGCTTTGATCGATGCGCTTCGCTTGGTTTTCCCGTGACGGAATCCTACCCCCGCCAATGTCGCGCAAGCGATAAGACATTCACTGAAACGATTGTGCCGCTATCTTCCACGACAGTTTTGAAAGGGAAGCAAATGAACGAAAAGGTACGTCTCAGCGAGCCGTTCTCGCACGCATTGATTAAAAGCCCGCTCAGTATTCGTGGCGAAGCGAGAGGGAACTGGTATTTTGAAGCATCCTTTCCCGTACGGCTTCTTGATGCGAACGGCAAAGAACTTGCCATCGTTCACGCGCAAGCAAAAGACGAATGGATGACACCGGAGTTCGTGCCTTATTCCGCGGAACTCACATTCAATCCCCCGACGACGAAAACGGGAACATTAATACTCCGCAAAGATAACCCTTCGGGCTTGCCGGAGCATGACGACTCGCTCACTGTTCCGGTGCGTTTCGCGCTTTTTCAAAGCAGCGGAGGCCTCATGCGCAATGTTGACCTCTACTATTACAGTGCGAAGAACGACCTCGACGCATCGGGTAACGCGCAATGCACAAAAAATGGTCTTGCGCCGGTCGAACGTACGATTCCTTCGACAAAAACGCCGATCCAAGATACACTACGTCTTTTTTTTGTCGGGCTGATCGAAGAGAACGAGCGGCAGTCCGGCATTTCGACTGACTATCCGCTTTCGGGTTTTGTCTTCAAATCGGCAACGCTCAAAGACGGCATCGTCACGCTGGAATTTTCCGACCCGCTCAATCTCACGAGTGGCGGCGCATGTCGCGCCGCCGTGCTTTGGATGCAGATAGAAGCAACAGTCGAACAGTTCCCCGAAGTGAAGGGGGTGCGCTTCGTTCCGCCGGAACTTTTTCAGCCGTAGCAGTTGGCACGCATTCGTCTGATAAATCGCTATGTCAATGTTGTCATTTTTCCGACAGAAAAAATATTTTCTCGCCCTCTGCGTAGTCATTGTCTGCGCGCTACTCTGGTTTGGCGTTTCCTATTTTAGTGTGCTTGAGTCCGGCCTCGTTCAAGGAGAAATCCGCGAACTTTTCTCTGGCATGGAAGCACCCGATGATGTCCTGTACATCATCGAAGAAGTGGTCTCCGGTCTCGAAGTGCCATGGTCGATTGTCTGGACAGGCCCCGAACGCATGCTCATTGCCGAGCGGCCGGGACGCTTGCGTGTCTTTGAAGACGGCAAATTACTCGATCGACCGCTCGCCACTTTTCATGATGTCTCAAGCGATGGCGAAGAGGGGCTTATGGGCGTTGTAACTGATCCTGATTATGCGACGAATCACTATCTTTATGCGTGCTATGCGTACACGAAAGAGGGTAGCAAAGAAATGGTCGGTCGCCTCGTGCGTCTTGTTGATGATGGAACGAGCGCAAGCATTGATCGCGTACTGCTCGACCACATTCCCTCGGCGCAATTTCACGCCGGTTGCCGCGTTGCATTTGGGCCGGACGGCAAACTCTACATCACGACCGGGGACGCGACCGACGGCAAGCTCGCTCAACGCCTCGACTCGCTTGCAGGGAAGGTCCTTCGGGTGAACCCGGACGGAAGCATTCCGAATGACAATCCGTTTCCTGATTCTCGGGTCTGGAGCTTTGGTCACAGAAATCCGCAGGGGATCGCATGGCATCCAAAGACCGGACTTATGTATGAAACAGAGCACGGCCCTTCAATCTTCGATGGCCCGGCAGGCGGTGATGAGGTGAATTGGATCACAAAAGGCGGAAATTATGGCTGGCCGTTCGTGTCACACGAAAAAACCCGCGAAGGAACGATAGCGCCACTTCTCCTTTTTACTCCGGCAGAAGCGCCGGCATCCGCGATGTTTTATGGCGGAACTCTACTCCCGCAATTCACCAACAATTTCTTTTTTGGTGCGCTTAAAGGCGAAGGGTTAATTCGTGTTATTTTTGACGAACGCGATCCTCACAAGGTTATCCGTTATGAAAAACTTGGCGATGTGCGTTTCGGACGGATCCGCGCGGTCGTCGAAGGCCCAGACGGAGCAATCTATTTCTCGACGAGCAACCGCGATGGAAGAGGCGAACCCAGTCCTTTCGACGACCGCATCTTCCGTATCACCCCAAAGACACCCGTGTTGCCTGAAGCGGGCGTGTTACAATAAATACGTGGATCAAGAACAACTACTCAACCAAAATCCGGGGCAAGCAAAAAAAGGCGGAATACGCTATATCATTCTCGGGTCTAGCTTCCTTTTGGCTGTTTGCGCTCTCACTTATCGCGATATGCGGCTCAGTGAAGAACGCGCGCAACTGGAAAAAGAGCGTGCGCGGCTTGAAACGAAGCTTGCGGACACACAAGGGGAATTCGCCTCTACTTCACGGCGACTGCTCGGCAATATCGACTCACTCAATCAACTTCTCGAGGAGACGGCGGGGGAGCGAGACGACCTTGAGACGAATCTCTTCGCCCAGCAAGACATTATCGACATGATGCAACGAGAAGTCGAGTTCGCGCTCGGGGAAGTGGGAACGCTTCAGAAGTTAAATGTGACCGACCGCGAGCTTTTAGCAAAATATTCGCGCGTGTATTTTTTGAACGAGAACTATGCGCCGCGAGCGCTTGCCCCGATTCCCTTGTCTTTTGTGTACGATCAAGAAAAGGAGAAACGCATTCTCCCCGAAGTATTGCCGTTTTTACAGCGGCTCTTGAATGACGCCGTCGCGCAAGGCGTTGATATGCTCGTCCTCTCCGGTTATCGCTCTTTCGGCGAGCAAAGCATGTTGAAATCAGCATATACGGTAACCTATGGCAGTAAAACGGCGAATAAGTTTTCGGCGGATCAAGGATATTCCGAACACCAATTGGGGAGTACGGTTGATTTCACCACAGCAAAACTCGGCGCGAAGTTCGCCACGTTTGCAAGCACGCCCTCATATCAATGGCTCCTTGAGAACGCGTACAAGTACGGCTTTATCCTCTCGTATCCGAAAAATAATACGTACTATGTGTTTGAACCATGGCATTGGCGTTTCGTCGGAAATAAATTGGCCCTTATGCTCCACGACAACAGTAAAAACTTCTACGACATTCCCCAGCGCGAAATAGATATTTACCGCGTCTCCTTGTTTGATGAATAAAAAAACTTCCGGACCTTACGCCGGAAGTTCTACCTTTTTGTGCTTTAAGCGACCTTCTGGTTGCGGCCATTAGCCCACCCCAGAAAATTTTCTGTGACAGCATTGAACAACCCGTCAATTCCTTGAGTATTTGCTTTGAGGCCGGGCCGAGACATCATCACTGCAATGCCGAAAATCTTCATGATAGTAAGCTTCTGCTCTTCGGGGAGACGGAGCCAGGAGCAGGCGATCGACGCTGCGTTTTTACCAATCACCACGTTCTGCTGCGGCTCGACACCAAAAAGTTCCGCAGCTCCTTGTTCGAGATGGGCCGGCAGCTCTTCCAGCATACTCCATGGGTTATCGACACGCTGTAGCCAACTTCTTACATCAGCCAAAGTTTGCAGGCGTTTTTCAAGCAATTGTAGTTCCATCATTCCTCCAGTCCACGGGATTTCGTCTGTTTTTAAGCTTACACACAATTTATATTCTGTCAAGTTTTTCTGGACAAATCGGCCATAATTCGCTATTCTATGAGGGTTTTCACGGCGGCCGGCGGCCCTATCGTCTATCGGCTAGGACACGGCCTTCTCAAGGCCGGAAGCAGGGTTCGATTCCCTGTAGGGTCATAACTTCAAAAAAAAACGGCTCAATGGCAAGTCGTTTTCTGGTGTTGTGATTTGATTTTAGAACCGATGGGTTTTCTCGCACCCACACCGCACCCACGCCCCATTGATATTCCAACTTGAAACTGCTACAGTGTGGGTATGCCTGTGGGCGCAAGCCCCGTTCAGCTAAGGTTAGCCAAAGCTGAAGGCAGGCATAACAAAGACCCCGCCTTTCGGCGGTGTTTTTGTTTCACCTTTTTATAGCCTCTGTCAGGGTTGGGTGAAAACCCTCGCCTTCAGGCGACGGCTTCAGCATGCTACGCTGAGGCCATATGGGGACAGACTATCGTAAATCCTCCCACA
>Ga0209541_10012954_pt1 | contig 12824 bp, 13 predicted proteins | sample RifCSPlowO2_01_FD_184027 | JGI IMG/M metagenome (GOLD analysis project Ga0209541, IMG submission 184027) | Groundwater microbial communities from Rifle, Colorado - Rifle CSP2_plank lowO2_0.1 (SPAdes) (version 2) | ecosystem: Environmental > Aquatic > Deep subsurface > Groundwater | place...
TTGAAAATAATATAACACTACCCGCTGGGGCTCTGAACATACACCATGTGAATGGCAATGTGGGCAACATTCAATGGGACCTTGCTTTCCAGCATGAAGGCGAAACATTTGATCCCGTACCCACATTATTTAAAAAACTTCATCTCACCAAATCCCTTGTCACAACTCCTGTATTGAACGCTCAATTTAAAGGAAAAATTGAAGTTGAGGGAGCACCCTATGTGGTTCAAGACGCACCGGGCATGATAGGGCATATTTGGGGGCAAAAACAAGCTCTTGAGTGGACGTGGTGCCACTGCAATCAATTTGTGGGAGAACACGATGTTGTTTTTGAAGGGCTTTCTGCAAAAATCCCTATTTTAAAATGGAAGTCCCCACCCCTCACCAGTCTCTATCTTAAATATGAGGGTGATTCACCCAACGGAAAAACTCATGTCTTTAATAGTGTACGAAATCTTATAAGTGCTCAGTCCACTTATGGTTATGGAGAGTGGAGTTTCTTTGCAAAAAATAAAGAGATTTCACTTAAGGGGCTGGCACAAAGCTTGCCACAGCATATTGCTGTTATCACCTATAGAGACACCGATGATACCCTTCTCTACTGTCACAATTCTAAATTGGCTAACTTAGAATTACATGTCGAAGAATTGAGAACTGGGAAAAAATATACTTTTAAATCAGAAAAGAAGGCAGCTCTTGAATGGGTTACAAGAGAGGGCTTTCAAGGTAAAAAATATTTATGAAGAGAATTATTTTCCCCTGGATGAAAAATGTACTAAAGGCTTATGCTCTCCTTCACCTAGAGGAGAATAAAGTCTCTTATGTCTCGTACCAGGCTACTGAACGAATTAAAAATTATCCCCTCCCCTATTACCTTATTTCTGTTCTTTGTTTTTTCATTATGGAGTTTGTGCTTCCATTATGGTGTGGCAAGTTCTCTCGCTTTTCAAAATTAAAACTTGGAAGTGCACAAGCACTTGTTATAAAACTACAAAATACTCAAACCTACTTGGGGCGTTTAGTCCTCATCTTATGTAAAGCCCCTGTACTACTTAGCATAGACTCTGAAGGAAAAGATCATGCATTATGATGTGTGTGTCATAGGGTCCGGAGCTGGGGGAGCTGTTTGTGCCTACGGATTACAGAAAAGAGGGTTTCACGTTGCCATTTTAGAAAAAGGCCCCTGGGCACAATACGGTCTCGATATCACCACCACATTTACAAACTACTATCGAGACCAAGGTTTTGTTGGATCTTTTGGTAATGCTTATATTGGCATTCCGACAGGAGAGGTTGTTGGGGGAACTACTAAAATTAATTCGGGCACGTGCTTTGACACGCCAGCAGAAGTTATTTTCGATTGGAATAAATGCATGGGCATAAATATTGCCCACGAAGAATTGCAACCCTACTTTGCGCGCCTCACGGAACTCCTCTCTATTGCAGAGGTCGAACAAAAATATGTAAGCTCTGCTAATCAACTTTTTGTACGGGGCTTAGAGACTTTGGGATTTAAAAATCATTTTCCTCTTCGCAGAGCTGCTCATAACTGCCAAGGAAGTGGTAGGTGTTGTTTTGTTTGTCCTAACAAGGCCAAGCAATCAACAGATGTTGCTATTATTCCACAATTTCTTGAAATGGGAGGTAAGCTTCTTACGCAAACAGAAGTCGTAGGCATTCAAGAAGAAAAAGAACACGTAACACTCTTGTGCAAAGATAAGGAAAAAACAGATAAAATTAATTGTTCCAAATTAGTGATTGCTGGAGGCTCCCTCTCGACCCCTATTCTTATTAAAAAAAATAAAATTGGTACATCGTGGAGAAAAGCGGGGGCTGGTTTAACAATCCACCCGGCTACAAAAGTATTTGCCTTGTTTAAAGAAGAAGTAAAAGGCTGGTACGGTGTGCCCCAAGCTATAGGGTTTAAACATCATGATTTCCCAACGCTCTCTTTCGAGGGTGTTTTTACACCCAAAGGCCTATCAGGGCTTGTTATGCCACTGGAAGGCCCTCGCTTAGACTACTGGCTACAACATTATGAGAATGTTGCTTCATTTGGTGTGATGGTGAAAGATACCAATACGGGCACTGTCAAAAAAATTTCGCATTTCCCACTTTTTATCCGTTACCAACTCAACCTGAAAGATTTTAGAAATTTATTAGAGGGCTTGCGATTTATAGGCTTGTGTTATCTTAAAGCTGGGGCTGAAAAAGTACTTCTACCTATTAATGGGACGCACAATGAATTTGATAGCCTTAAAACACTTAAGGCCTGTGATTTTTCTTCTGTTAAACCTTCTCAACTCTATTCCATGGGTTTTCACCCGTTGGGAACGTGCGGCATGGGGCGTGTTGTAGATGATCACTTAAAGGTTTTTGGTTCTGACCGCATCTATGTTGCTGATGGCTCTGTTGTCCCGACCTCTTTAGGTGTGAACCCACAAATAACCATTATGTCATTAGCCTTCAAACTATCCGACGTTCTTCAATAACTAAAAATTTTTTTAATTTTTTTCCAAAAAGTGGGTTTTGAAATAAAATCAACAATAGGTTTCTCGGAAGTGGGAAGTCCCACGAGCTCGTGGACAAGAACACCCTTTTCATTGAGTAAAAAAACCTTATTGTCATGAACAAAGTGACCTGAACCCTGCATCTTCTTATAACTAAAACTTAAAACTTGTGAAAACTTTCTTGTATCACCTGTATTGGTTCTTAAAAAATACCAATTTTTAAAATCAACTTTGTTTTTTATTTTAAATTCTTTTAATTTTTCGGGCATATCAACCTCTGGATCCATGGTTACAAGAACAAAGTAAGCGTTATGAGATTCAACAGCATTATAAATTTTTTTAACTTTACTCACAATCAAGGGGCACACTGCATCACAGCTTGTGTAGATAAATGAAAGGACAATGGGTTTCCCAGAAAGTTTCGATAATCCAAAAGACTCACCCACTTCGCTTTCCCAAGTCAAGGGAAGTTCATACAAAGATGCTTTTGGAAAGTTTTCAGCCACCGCCACCACAGTCCACAAAAAAATTGCAAGAACCCACTTAGTCATTATTTCTTCTCCTCATACGCGCATCGAAAACCCAAATTCCCTAGAGCATAACGAGCTTTAAGACTGTTTCTCAAGGCATATCTCATAAAAGCGGCATAATTTTCCTTATCTCGTGCACCTAAAGAACTACTACCACAAAAAAGATCTTTAACTGCATCTTTATCTTGTCGATTGTCTCCCGTTACAAAAATGGAATTAAAATCTTCATTCCATTCCCATATCACTCCATGCATATCAGAGACACCCCAATAATTAGGCTTTGTTTTTCCAACTTCCGGAAGGGTTTCTGGATTGGACGGTTTTGAATACCATTTCAAAAGTTTTTCTGTAAATGCCTTATCTCCTGAAGCATCAGCTTTCGTTTCACTTGCTGCTGCTACATATTCCCATTGTAAAACGGATGGCAACACTCCCCCTTGTGCTTCACAATAGGCCTCTGCTGCAAACCAAGAAATATAGGTCACAGGAATATTTTTCTTATCTTCCGAAGGCTCAGCATTTTTCCAATGCCTTAAATATTCTTCATCGGCATAAAGTGATGATACTTTTCCTTTTTGCCATACAGGATTTTTTTGAACAAATTTATAAAACTGTTCATATGTTACAGGATAGGCATCAATTTTAAATTTATCTACACGAAGTGGTTTTTGATCTTTGTCCATTCCGTACTGAGGGCGAAATGTTCCTCCTGTAATTGTTTTTATATTCTTGCCATCCCCATTCACCCTCTCGGGCAATCCTCTCCTCCCTGCAGACGCTGCGACAGACCCCAGGGAGAGGAGCCAACAGCAAAACAACATAATTAAAGAAAACAACTTCATAATGACTGCTTAGCTGTTTTCACCTCTTCTTCTGTAAATCGCGGTGCAGAATTGCCCCAAGAATTTGTGACATAGGTGAGCACATCTGCAACATCGGCATCAGAAAGCCCTGAAATCGGTGTCATGACATTATTGTATTCTTGTCCATTAACTTTGATTTTGCCCGTTAATCCTTTTAATACAATCTTCACAAGTTCTTTTCTGTCCTTAGATTGCGCAATCTTCATAAGATAATCTGATTTGGCAAGTGGTGGAAAGACCCCAGGAAGCCCTTGGCCTTCGCCTTGATGGCACATAGCGCAATTATTCGCAAAAAGCCTCTCTCCACTCTTACGAAAATCTTTTGTTGGTGGAGCCGCTTCTTTTTTATGACTTTCTGGGCTGGCTGCACCTTCTATGTAGAGCTCATCAACTTCTTTTCCAGAATAAATCACTTTGTTTTCGTCACCTGCAACTTTGAGCATTCCCAAAGCCCCCTTATTAAAAGCTCTAAAAATACTATGGTCGACAAGGATAAAAGTGCCTGGCACATCCACTTTGAAGTCTACGATAGTAGAGCCACCCGCAGGAACCATTGTGGTTTGAACATTTTCTTGAGCCAGTTTTGTTCCACCCTCAAAATAAACTTTATCAAAAACCTCACCAATAACGTGAAAGGAAGAAACAAGATTTGGGCCACCGTTTCCAACATAAAATCTTACCCTCTCACCTACCTTTGCTGTCACGGCCTTATCGCCCGTCATAGAACCCACAGAACCGTTAAAAACAACATAGGTAGCATCTTCGGCAATGGCCTTTTTCATGGAAAAGGGTTGCAGTCCCTTTGCTCCGTATTCCCCTTCCGTATAAAAATCGCTTTGCATTACATAATACTCTCGATCAACGGGAGGCATACCATCTTTGGGTTGAACAAGAATAAGTCCATACATACCGTTTGCTACGTGCATACCCACAGGCGCTGTTGCACAGTGATAAACATAAAGACCGGCATTAATGGCCGTAAAAGTAAAACGAGACTTGTGCCCAGGAGCCGTAAAAGAACTTGTGGCACCACCACCTGGCCCTGTTACAGCGTGAAGATCAATATTGTGGGGGAGTTTGCTTGAAGAATGATTAGCTAAGTAAAATTCAACGGTATCACCCTCACGAACCCGAACAAATTTACCGGGGACTTTCCCACCAAAGGTCCAAAAAGTATATTCAACACCGTCAGCAAGTGTCCCCACCACTTCACGTACCTCTAGGTTTACAACAACCTTTGCAGAGTGTTTGCGTGTAACAACAGGTGGAACATCAGGGGCATGTGTTAAAACGGCATTTTCAACAGGTAAATCTTTTTCATTTTTTGTACAAGATAATAAAGATATGGAAATACATAAGGTCACAACACACAAAAAAAACCTCACTTTCATTGGCTTCCCCCTTTTCTACTGCGATTATATTATTATAAATTTACACGAATCATTATTTTGATCAAGACTTAAAGAATACCGTGCAAGACTGCAAATTGCTGTGGCGATACAATTTGAATTTCTTTATATTTTTTAAGAGACAATAAATGCTTTTTATCTCCCGTAATAATATAATCAGCTTTGGCAGTTACGCCACATTCTAGAATGCGATTGACAGCTGGATCAGCCTTAATAATGGAAAGCCGATCTGTAGGATAAACAAGGTCACTTGAATCTTGAATAAGTATTATTATCTCTTCTATTTTTTCTATTGAAAGTTTAAATTTTTTGATGAGTATCTTTTTAAATTCACTTAAAATATCAGGTGATGTTGCATGAGAAAGACGACCCTCAATAACCCCTCTTACAATTTTATCTGGCCAGCCACCTGGGAAAATAAAAGCAGAGATAAGAACGTTGGTATCACAAACAATCATCACTTGTTAGACGTACGTATTTTTTTAATTAATCTTCCAACATCATTTTCTTCAAAGATTCCCAAAGTTCGAGCTTTTGCAGAGAGTTCATCCTGAAAGGTCTCATATTGTCGTATTTTCAAATAATACCGCGCCGCTTCCTGAAGCACCCCACTCACGGTACTTTGTTTTTTTTTAGCATAGGCCTTCAACCCCTGGTTCAGCCCTTGAGGTAATGTAATGCTAAGTTTCTTAGAGCTAGATGATTTCATACTACCCATGATACTACTTTATACTACTATAATCAACACCCTGTTAGACGAAACACTTTTCGTATCCACATTGCGGACAGGTTACACAACCCTCTTCATGTTTAAAAGAAGCACCGCATTCGGGGCAATAAAGTTCTGCTTGCAGCACCTGTTCATCACGAGATTGGTCACGATAAATAGTGATGCCTTTGCAGCGAAGCTTGTAAGCTAGCTTATAAGTGCAAGCTACATCTTCTTCTGTGGCAGAATGAGCGAGATTGACGGTTTTAGATACACCATTATCACAGTACTTTTGAAAAACAGCCTGCATTTTTACATGCCACTCAGGTTCTATCTCAAGAGCAGTTACAACATCTTCATCATATTTTTGTGGCAATTTCTCTCCTTCCAATACGTTCTTTACAAAACTTTTAGCATAAATAGGTTCAATGCCACTTGAACAACCCGCTATAAGACTGATTGTGCCGGTAGGTGCAATGGTAATGAGTGTTGCATGTCGTAGTTTGCGCCCTTTATATTTTTTTTCAATGAGAGACCCTACATAATTAGGAAACGTTCCCCTTTCTTGTGCTAAACTTTCAGAAGCTTCAACTGCATGGGTTTGAATAAAAGAAATAGTTTTTTCGCTAAGTGCCAGAGCTTTTTCTGAGTTATAAGGAATTTTTAACCTGTAGAGAATGTCAGCCAATCCCATCACTCCCAAGCCAATTTTTCTATTTGCCTTTGTGATTTTCTCAATTTCGGGCAAGGGATAAGAATTCACATCAATAATATTATCCAAAAAATGAACAGCCTCATGAGTTATATTTTGAAGCTTTTCCCAATCTAAATCCTTCTTTTTGTCATCAAGAACGGAATTTAAATTAATAGAACCCAAATTACAGGATTCAAATGGAAGAAGTGGTTGTTCCCCACATGGATTCGTACTTTCAATTGCTCCTAATTGAGGAGTGGGATTAAATTCATTAATCCGGTCTATAAAAACAAGCCCTGGGTCACCCGTTTTCCAGGCTGCCTGAATAATTTCTTCAAAAACTTTTTTGGCATTAAGAGTAGCAACTTTCTCACCTGTCACCGGATGAATGAGGGAATAGTCACTCCCCATATCTACCCATTTCATAAACTGATCCGTTACAGCTACAGAAAAATTAAAATTTAAAAAGGTCCCTTTTTTTTCTTTAGCATGAATAAACTCTAAAATATCAGGGTGAGTGATATTGAGAATCGCCATATTGGCACCTCGACGCGTACCACCCTGTTTAATCGTATCTGTCACGGCATCAAACATTTTTATAAATGAAAGGGGGCCGCTTGCTTCTCCTCCTACCTGCGACACAGGGCTTTTTTCAGGCCGAATTTTTGAAAAATTAAAACCTGTGCCTCCACCAGATTTTTGAATAAGTGCTGTGTACCTTAAGGTTTCAAAAATAGAGCCAATGGAATCACCAATCGGAAGAACAAAACACGCAGAGAGTTGACCTTGTTTGCGACCCGCATTCATGAGTGTGGGTGAGTTGGGAAGAAAAGAAAGACTACTTAGGAGCTCATAAAAAGTATTTTCTGTTTTTTTGAGATCAGCTTTTTTATTATAAATCTTGTCTGCTTGAGAGACAGCTTGTGCAACTCGCCTAAAAAGGTCTTCAACCGTTTCAACAACTTCTCCCTTCTCATTTTTCGAGAGATATCTCTTCTCTAAAACAATTGCTGCATTGGGGGTTAATTTCATGACGCTTTTTTTTTATGCTGGCGCTGTAAGAAATCAATGCACATTTCATCTGATGTTTGATCAAAACTCTCATAGAAATTGCCTACGGCCCCAAAAGAGGAAGGAATATTGAGGCATACCATCTCGTCTACCTTATTTTTTATTCGAGCGAAGGCAGAACTGGACGCAACTGGTACAGCAACAATGATTTTTTGCGCCCCTTTAGATTTAGCCGAATGAATGGCCTCATCCATCGTTGCCCCTGTTGCCAACCCATCATCAACAATAATCGCTATTTTATTCTTAAGATTTAAGGGGGGCACACCACCTCGTAACAATTGGTAGAGAGTCTTTGCCTTCTTGTGTCCTTCTTTTTTTATTCTTTCAATATGATCCCATGACATTGCTAATTCGCTTACAATATCAAGATTCATCGTGGTATGCCCTGTTTCATCAACAGCACCCATGGCAAGTTCTGTTTGATGGGGAGCTCCTAGTTTTTTAATAACAATAAGATCTAAGGAAAGTTCCAAAGCTTGCGCTACTTCATAGGCTACGGGAATACCACCACGAGGCAGTCCTATCACGACACAGTTCTTATGATTCTTATATTTTTTGAGAGACTGGGCTAAGCGACACCCAGCATCACATCTATCTTTAAACATCATAGTCCTCTAAGACGCATCGTCATTTTTAGAATTATTCTTAATGAAGTTATTCTTATCCAACTTCAATCTGTAGTTTTAAAAGGCTTCCTTACCATAGAACAGGTTGCATTGCTTTCCCGAAACTGGTTTATTCAACATTCATGACGACGTCACAAGAAAGTTTAGAGTCTCTCTTAAAAGAAAATCGCACCTTTCCACCTAAAAAAGAGTTTTCAAATAAAGCTCACATATCAAGCATCGAAAAATACAAAGAGCTTTATAAGGAATCACTGAAAGACCCAGAAAAGTTTTGGGCCGAGCAGGCAAAAAAACTTCATTGGTTTAAACCCTGGAAAAAAGTTCTTGATTGGCAAGAGCCCTTTGCCCAGTGGTTTGTGGATGGAGAAACTAATGTTTCATACAATTGCCTTGATCGCCACCTTCGGGAACTCTCTCAAAAACCAGCTATTGTGTGGGAAGGAGAATCTGGCGAAAATAAAACTCTCACCTATCAAGAACTTTACGAAGAAGTAGCTCGCTTCTCTCAAGCCCTTCTCAATCTAGGTATACAAAAAGGAGATCGAATTATTCTCTATATGCCCATGATTCCTGAGCTAGCTATTGCGATGCTTGCTTGCACGCGGATTGGCGCTGTACACTCCGTTATTTTTGGAGGGTTTAGCAGCACAGCCATACGCGATCGTATTCATGACTCGCAAGCTAGACTCGTCATCACAGCTGATGGCGGTTGGCGCCGTGGGAAAATAGTACCTCTTAAAGAAAATGTGGATATGGCACTCAATGAAAATAAAACAGTTGAGAAAGTTATTGTTGTTCAAAGAACAAAAGAAAAAATTTCTTGGAATAAAAATAGAGATTTATGGTGGCATGAAATTTTAACTCAAACAAAGAAAAAAGCAGAGGCCGTTCCTTTAGATGCTGAACATCCTCTTTTTATTCTCTACACAAGCGGAACCACAGGAAAACCCAAAGGTATTCTTCACACAACAGGAGGTTATCTTGTTTATGCAAAGACCACAGCACAATGGGTTTTTGATTTAAAAGATAATGATATGTACTGGTGCACAGCTGATATCGGCTGGGTCACAGGACACACTTATGTTCTTTATGGGTTGCTTGCCAATGGTGCGACAACTCTTATGTACGAAGGTGCTCCAGACTTTCCACACCAGGGAAGGTTTTGGGAAATTATCGATAAATATAAAGTCACAGTTTTCTATACTGCTCCCACAGCTATTCGAGCCTTTATTCAGTGGGACAGAGAACTGCCCTTAAAATACAAACTCTCGTCCTTACGACTTTTGGGAACCGTGGGTGAACCCATTAACCCTCACGCCTGGATATGGTTTCATAAAACGATTGGAAAAGAAAAATGCCCTATTGTTGATACCTGGTGGCAAACCGAAACAGGCGGTATTATGATTTCCCCTCTTCCGGGTGCCACTCCTACAAAACCTGGAACAGCCACACTGCCTTTACCTGGAATTGATGCCGCTGTTGTTAATGAAAAAGGAGAAAAATTACCACCCAATACTGGGGGCTACCTTATTATTAAAAAACCCTGGCCCGGAATGCTAAGAACTATTTATGGAGATCGAGAAAAATATGAAAAACAATATTGGTCAAAAATTCCAGGCGCTTATTGGACGGGTGATGAAGCCCGTTGTGATGAGGACGGCTATTTTTGGATTATGGGACGAGCTGATGATGTTATTAAAGTAGCAGGACACAGACTTGGTTCCTCAGAAATTGAGTCTGCACTGGTAAGTCATCCAGCCGTTGCCGAAGCAGCCGTAGTAGGAATTCCACATGCCCTTAAGGGACAAGCTATTGCTGGTTTTGTTACTTTGGTTCACGATCAAACACCCTCTTCCAAACTTGTGGAAGAAATAAGACAACATGTTGTTAAAGAGTTGGGGGCTATTGCAAAGCCTGAAAAAATTCAAATCATTGATAAATTACCTAAAACACGAAGTGGCAAAATAATGCGCCGCCTTCTTCGTGACGTGGCTTCTGGACACAAAGTTACGGGCGATATTACAACGCTTGAAGATAAATCCGTTATATCTGCAATTTCAGAATAAAAAAAGATTGTCGCTCATCGCAACTTCCTTAAAATACTTTTATCTTTCGTATAATGATATCTGATTTGATCTTCTGAATATCGATATTCTTTTCCAACCGGGCATGACGTTCTTACTTTAAGCCAGTTTTCCCACGTATCTTTCTGCAAAGCTATTTTGAAAGGTTTTAAACATGGTTTTGAACAGGGCTCACACAGATTGATTATGGGGGCTTTATCGTCTGACGCCTCTGTATCAAAAACAATGACAGCACGAAATGCTATCCACGGTCCAAATTCTCGATGAACATTTAAATGTGAAGGAGAAAGATCAGCTAGCCCACTCACCTTGGCAAGCTTTTGCAATGCTATTCTTTTGGGAGCATTCACCTCCGCCCAAAATACCTGCCAGGATATTTCTATCTCATCCAAAAAGGTGAGCACTGCTTCTCGCACATACTGATCAAGAGGGTTCGCATGAGTAAGAAGAGTTAGATTTTGTTTAAGCTCTTTAATAAAGAAGGGCCATAAGTATTTGGAATTGCCTATAATAATTCCAAACGTATTTTTATGATTATAGTGAGGTAACTGGTACTCATGCCGAACTACTGCATTATAAGCTCCAACCTTAAAGGGATGAACAATATCGAATCCCTTAGACAAAGAACGCTTGAAGTGTAAATAAATTTCTTGAGCTTTCATAGAATTGCGATGTGCAAATATTAGGCAGAATAAAAAGTTTTGGCAATAAAATTTTATGTTATGATGAGCTCATGACAACACATGGCACTACCAATGAACATTTGATTGAAGAGCATACCAAACACGCAATTAAAAAAAGACTCTCCGACAAAAAACGTGAAAGCTATATTGGTGATTTCATGCTTGGAGCCGTTGATGGCTTGGTTACCACATTTGCCATTATTGCAGGAGTAGCCGGAGCTCGCTTTTCACAAGAAGTCGCCCTTATTCTTGGCTTTGCTAATTTAGTAGCTGACGGCTTTAGCATGGCTGTCAGCAATTATTTCAGATCAAAAGCAGATCAAGAGCTCATAGAAAAAGCACGAAAAATTGAAAAAAAACATATTGAACTTGTTCCTGAGGGTGAACGCGAAGAGGTTCGCCAAATTTTCGAGAAAAAAGGTTTCAAGGGAAAAATGCTTGAAGAGATTGTAAAAACAATTACGGCAGATGAAAAAACATGGATTGATACTATGATCACAGAGGAACTAGGGTTAAGAGTCGAACATCCTTCCCCCTTAAGGTCAGCCACCACAACATTTTTTTCCTTCTGTTGCGTGGGACTCATCCCCCTCTCCCCTTTTCTAGTTTCTTACATCATAGAAGTACCCAATATTTATAGATGGAGCGCTATCCTCACCTTTATAGCATTTTATCTTTTAGGTTATTTCAAAGGAAGATATCTGGAAATAACAGATTCTCCCCTCATGGCTGGAGGAGAAACCCTTTTCTTAGGCGGCAGCGCAGCACTCATTGCCTACGGCATAGGTTATTTCATAAAATTATTCTTTGTGCTGTAGTGAATGCCGGGGAGAGGACTTGAACCTCCACGAGTTACCCCACAGGATCCTAAGTCCTGCGCGTCTGCCAATTCCGCCACCCCGGCACATAACAAAATAAAAATATATGACAAATATAGAGATAGCACTTTTTCACCAGGATTGACATAGTCACTGAATGGTTTTTGTGAAACTAAAAAATCATTCAGTGACACCTTGCTCTCATAAGATTTTTTGCTCTTCAATGCTATATTTCTTGACAGAGATGCCTCATCTCCCTAGGTTTATGAAATTGAAAATCAATATCATTTAGTATTATGGAAAAACTTCATTTCACAAAAACGATTCAGACTTTTAAGGATAAACTCCATGTGCATGGGTACAAGTCAACACGCCAGAGAAATATCATTCTTGAAATATTTACGCAAATAAACCACTCGGTAAGTGCCAATGAGTTTTATAGAAAAGTAAAAAAACGTCTACCCAAAATCGGCTTTGCCACTGTTTATAGAACCCTAAAGCTTCTTGAAAACCATGGGCTAGCCTCACGCTTTCATTTAAATGATGGCTTAGCCCGATACCAACCATCATTTGCAAAACATAAAGAAGCCTTTTTTTACTGTGATCAGTGCAGCTTTTTAAAAAAAATAGATCCAAAGGAACTCGAACCTTGGATCGTTGAACTTTCAGAGAAAGATCAACACTTAATCCACGATTACAGAATTGAAATTAAAGGCCTCTGTTCTTCTTGCATGCGCAACCTCATAAAGTAAGCGGGTGAAGGGAATCGAACCCTCGTATCAAGCTTGGGAAGCTTGCATTCTACCATTGAATCACACCCGCGCCTT
>Ga0209541_10012957_pt1 | contig 12820 bp, 6 predicted proteins | sample RifCSPlowO2_01_FD_184027 | JGI IMG/M metagenome (GOLD analysis project Ga0209541, IMG submission 184027) | Groundwater microbial communities from Rifle, Colorado - Rifle CSP2_plank lowO2_0.1 (SPAdes) (version 2) | ecosystem: Environmental > Aquatic > Deep subsurface > Groundwater | place: Rifle...
AACTCAAATGACTTTTTCAAATATGACTTTGATTGGAATACATTAAACAAAGGTCTTTACAATATCATAATTGATGCAGAAGCAGAAGACCCAAGATGTAGTAATATAGAAAATACTTCCGATCACATAGAAACAACTTTACTAGTTAAAGAAGGGCAACAACCACCTATATTTAACCTAAACATAGAAGAAATTAATGATCAAGAAGTTACTGAAAATTCTGAAGTTAGATTTAGTTTAAACGTCCAATATAATGGCAATAGTAACTTAATCTACAATGTTGAAGGTATGCCAAATGGGGCTAAAATTGAAAATAATATATTTACCTGGACCCCAGATTATGAAACAGTAAGCCATAACATAATTAATCAATTAATGGATGTAATTGGAATTCAACTTAAAAAAGAATTTAATCTTGAGTTTAAAGTAACTGATGGAGTTCTAAATGACTCTGAAAAAGTAAAGATAACAGTATTTGACAAAAACAGAAATCCAAAAATTGAAAACGCAGTTAACTTAGAAGTTGTTGAAGGCGATGTAATAAATTTAAGTAAAAGACTATTCATAACTGATCCAGATAATGACCATTTAAACGTAAATTTCTCCTATCCATTTAATCAATATGGAGAATGGCAAACAAAAGTCGGAGATGCTGGCTTGTATAATATTTTAGTTACTGCTCAAGATCCATTTAATGGATTTGACCAAGCATCATTTAAAGTATTAGTTAAAAAATTCATAGTTCCAAATCAACCACCATTTTTTGAAAACCTTAATGATCAAAAAGTTAAAGCTGGAGATACATTAAGATTTACAGTAAAAGCTCAAGACAAAGATAATGATAAATTAACTTATTGGGCAAAAATAGACAATAGGGCAGCTTGGGCTGAATTTAATAATTCTAATCAAGAATTTTATTGGAACACTAGAATCGGGCAAGAAGGTACTTATGATGTAGAATTTTTTGTAACTGATGGAATGCATGAAGTCTCAAAGAAAATCAAAATTACTGTTTTTAGTGATGAAATAGAAAATAAAGGTGATGATGCAAGTCACAAATTTTCAATTTCAAGTTTAATTGTTGAAAATCCACAAATAAACTCAAATGAACCATTAGAGGTATTTGTTAGAATTAGAAACTATGGAACAACAGATGAAAAAATTACCTTAAGACTTGAAGTTAAAGAACTTGGAATTAGAGAAACTAAGACATTTGCAGTAGATGAAAAAACAACAGAACTAAAAGTAATTAGTTTTATGCTCCCAGCTGATTCACCAAATGGTAATTACATCTTAGAAGCTAAGGCCTTTAACAAGTTCTGGCACTCGATAAAACATACAGAATTTGACTTAATTTAACACTTGGTAGCACTGTGAAGTAATTACTACCAAAAAGTTTATATATAAGTAATAACTTCATAATGGCAACATAATTTCCATATATATGGGGGGTAGAAAAAATGAATAAGTTATTCGGTTTGATTGGTGCATTACTATTAGTGTTTGCATCAATACCTGGAATAGCATTTGCAACTGAACCTGGTTATAGAATAGACCATGTAGAAGTAAATGACGTTCCGGTAAACGCTAACAATATAGTTAAAATAGAAAGAGGCGAAACAGCAGTAATCGAAGTTCTCTTATTAGGACTTAATGGAACATTCACAGATGTTAGAGTCGAAGCAGAAATTTTCGGTTATGAACGTGGAACCATCGAAGATGTTTCTGATATATTTACAATTGAACCTGGTGTAACATACAGAACGGTATTAAGATTAGAAATACCTGAAGACCTTGAGCCAAGTTCTGAAGATTACTCTTTAAGAATAAGAGTTAGTGACAGAGATAATAGTATTTCTGAAAGATACACTCTTAGAGTTAAAGAAGTAAGACACTTTGTAAATATACTAGATGTAATCTTTAATCCTGGATTAGATGTTGAAGCAGGTTCAAACTTGTTCTCAATAGTCAGACTTGAAAACCTAGGAGAAAAGAAAGAAGAAGACATCAAAGTAACAATGAGTATTCCTGAATTAGGATTAAGTAACAGTGTATTTGTAGATGAATTAGTACCTTTTGAAGATACAACAAGAAACCACGACGATGATGAAGAAGATTCTGCATCTACAGATGAACTTTTATTAAGAATTCCTAAGAATGCTAAAGGAGAATATGACTTAAAAATAACAGTTGATTACAACAGAGGAAATACTGTAGAAGAAGGAACTTATAAGTTGCTTATCAAACCAATTGAAGTTGTAAAAACTCCAGTTGATGGAGAACCAACAGAAGTTTCAACAGTAGTTAGCATTGACACTACAAGACAAAACATTGAGCAAGGCAAAGGTGCTGTCTTTAAGTTCATGTTTGCAAATCTTGGAGATGCAACAAAGACTTACTCTTTAGATGTATCTGGAGTAGATAAATTCGGAACATACAGAGTAGATCCTCAAGCTGTTACAGTTGCTAAAGATCAAACAGGAGATTTAGCATTATTTGTAGCTGCTGATGAAGACGCACAAACAGGAATGAAAACCTTTAGTGTAAAAGTAATGGAAGGTGCTAAAGTAATAAAACAAGTAAGTTTAACAGCCGATGTAACTGAAGGAAAAACAGCTGCAGATCCATGGTCTAATGTTAGAACTGGATTAGAAGTTGGTTTCTTCATCTTGTTAATAATCTTAGTAATACTTGGATTAGTAATAGCTGCAAGAAGAATCGGTAGAAAAGACGATCTTGAAGAGCCTTCAAACACTCAAAGTTACTACTAAAAGTTTTAACTTTTTTTATTTTTTATTTCTTTTACTTTTTTCTTAATCAATAATTTTAAATACAACTAATTTATCATAGTTTTATGGAAAGAGGTAACCTAGTTTCTAATACTTTAAAATTTGTTATTGTTTCTCTTATTACTTATTTGATTTTAGTTTTTTTTGTAATACCTTTTTCTTATGCAGGGAATATAGATGTTGGCACAACAAATTTGTATAATTTAACAGTTTTATTATATAGTTTTTTTGTGTCTTTTTTTGTAAATGCAATTTTATTTAAAGCAGGCAAGAAAAGAAAATGGTTCTTTGAATAAAAACTTTTGAGTATATAGTTTAAACTACAACAATCTATTTAAATAAACTATGTCTCTTAAAAGTGATTATAAAATGGCTTTTATTAGCAGTGACAAAAAGAGATTGATATTTGTAATTATCCTAATTTTATTAACCAATATATCTTATGCTGCCGAAAATTATAAATTATTTGCAGGCCAAACAACAAATACTTGTCCAGGTTCAACTAGTTTAATCATAGACTCAATAGAAAGTAATTCCAATGCGCCATTAGAGATAACTGTTTCTTCAAGTGGCAGTGCTAGTGGTTTTTCTACAATAATCCCAAATGGCTTAATTTTAAGTCCCAGCTCAAAAAAAAGTATTTATAGTTACATAAGCCCTAGAACAACAACAAAAACAGGTAGTTATTCTTTAAATATTAATTTTGATGTGAATGGGGACACAGATAACATTCAACATCAAATAAATGTAAGAAATTGTTATGATTTTGAAATTTCTTCTTTAAAAGATTTTGCTGATACTTGCCCATCACAAAATACTCAAACTAAATTAGAATTGAAAAACATTGGAGATTATGATGAAAGCTATACTCTAGAAGTAGAAGGTGAAGTTAGAGACTGGATAACTCTAAGTTCTGACTTTTTGTCTATAAAGAAAGGTGAGAGTAAGTTAATCACAGCTTTCATCACACCCCCAAGTACAGCAGAAGGTCAACATTATTTTTCAGTTAGTGCTAAAAGCCAAACAACAGGCATTGTCAAAACAGTTGAGTCAAGTGTAATTATTAATCCTTGTTATGAATTTAGTGTAAAAAGTGAAACTAATACTATTGAGATGTGTGAAAGATCCACACAACAAATGGATTTGCAACTTGAAAATAAAGGTACAACAACTAATACATATCAGTTACAAATTGACGGTCCGCTATGGGCAAACCTTGACAAAAAATCTATTACTCTTCAAAAAAATGCCAATCAAAGACTGAAAATATTATTAAACCCGGATTACGGAGTTCAAGGTATTTTCAAAATAGAATTAATAGTAAGCACCGATAAAGGCAATTTAGAAGGAATTACATCGTATAGTGTAATTGTGAAAAAATGTCATGATATAGCCATTAACATTGAAAAAGATTCTGATACAATTTGTACTTCATTATCTAATGATTACTCTGTAAATGTTAAGAATATTGGAGAAGTTGAAAAAGAATATATTTTAAGTGTAATTGGTCCAAGTTGGGCAACTATTGATAAAGAAAAAATTACATTAGGAAAAAACCAAGAAAGAAGTCTTGATTTAGAAATAAATCCAAGTAGTGATGTAGAACCTAAAGATTATAAAATTATTATTAAAGCTCAAGCATTTGATTCGAGTAAAGTTAGTAGTGAAGATGAAATTAATATAAAAGTAGTTTCCCAAGAAGAGTGCTACAAACCTAATGTTAAATTTCAAAAAGAATCTATAGATGTTAATTTTGATTCAAGTGCAACAGTCCCTATTGTTGTAGATAACAAAGGGACTACTGATGCTACCTATAGTCTTTCTGTAACAGGCACAGCATCATCATTTGCTCAACTTAATCCAGCCTCCTTAACACTCCCATCAGGAAAATCAGAAGTAGTTTACTTATATATTGCGCCAAACTCGCAAACCCCAAATGGAAATTATGAAGCTACAGTCAGTGCTAGATTAGAAGATTCAACTATTCTAGCAACTGATAGCTTAAAAATAACTGTTCTTGAAAGTAAAGTCTCACCAGAGAAAACAGAAGATATAGTAAAAGAGCCTTCTTTCTTTTCTAGAATTTGGGCAAATGTAAAAAACATATTTAAAAAAGAAGATGAAGTTGAGAAAGAAATAGATTCTATCACAAATGAAACCTTAGATAATGAAACAACCTCAGAAATTATAGAATCTAATAAGTCTAAGGCCCAAGAAGAAATCATAGAAATACCAAAAAATGAATCATTTATAGATATAAATGAAACTCAAACAGAATTAAATGAGACTATACTAAAAGACCCTTCTAAAACAAAGTCAATAATAAATAAATATAGCCTAACAATTATTGTCATAGTTATAATAATCTTATTATTATTTATTTTATTTAGGTTTAGAAAAAATATTATGGATTTCTTTGAAGAAGAAATAGAAGAAGAAAAACCAAAAGAACAACCTAAGGAACCTGAGAAAAAAGAAATTAAACCAGAACCTACGCCTAAGGAAATATTTAAAGATCCTGAAGAAGTAGTTTTAGGTGAACTTAAACCAAAGTTAGAAAAACCTGAAACACCAAAGAAAAAACCAGAAATTAAAAAGAAAACTATAATCAAGAAGAAATTAAAAAGCAAAGACAATACAGAAAAATATTACTAAACCTTCAAACTCACAATTTTAGAAATTCCTTCTTGCATACTTACCCCATAAATTTGTTGTGCTCCCGTTATAATAGAATCATTATGACTAATTACTATATACTGGGCTTTATTTGCATATTTACTTATGAGATTAGCTAATTTCTCAGAATTATGTTTATCTAATGCAGCATCAACTTCATCAAACAAATAAAATGAAGCAGGTTCAATTTCTTGAATAGCAAAGATAAAACCTAAAGCAGTCAAAGTCTTTTCTCCACCAGACAAACTTTTTATATCCATGTACTTGTTACCTACTATTTTTACTTTTATATCAACCCCACCATTAAATGGATTTTCCTCATCCTCAAGTTCTAAAAACGCCTCTCCTTTTGACGATAAACTAGCAAATATATCTTTAAAGTTTTTTTCAATTTTCTTAAGTGTAATTAGGAATATATCTTTCTTTTTACTTTCAATTTCACTTATTAAGTTTAGCACATCATCTTTTTCTAATTTAAGTTTTAATGCTTTTTCTAATAATTCTTTATGCTCAACCTCTAGCTGATCGTACACTTCTAATGATCTCAAGTTTACATTTCCAATTTTAAGAATTTCTCTGTCAAATTCCTTTATTTCCATTGCTAGATCTTCTATGTTTACGCCCCTTCTAATTTTTCCATCTTTATATTCCTCAAATTCTCTATTTATCCCTTCCACTTCAGCTTTAATTTTAGCTATATTAATATTTAACTCGTTAATCTTGATTTGAAGACTTTTAATCTTAGTTTCTTCCTGGAAGATTAGTTTTTCTTTATTTTGAAGAACATCATTTAGTTTATTTCTCTCAACTATTAAATTTCTAAATATTCCATGGAATTTCTGTTCCTCTTTTTCTTTTGTTTCTAAGTCTACTTTATTATTTTTCTGAACTTTTAGATTATCTTCCAATTCCTTTTGAAATTGTTCTCTCTCCTTATCCAAGTCATTAATAATCTTTTGAGTTCTTTCGATTTCAGGCGTAAATATTTTTTCTACCTGATTATCATAGTTTAACAATTCGCCTCTTAGACCCATTAAATTATCTCTAATTTGACTAAGATTTTGATCTAATTCGTTTAAAAATTGGCCTACCTCCGGTTTGTTTATAACCAACTCAGTTAAAGTCCTTTTTTTATCTTTAAGAGATAGAGTATTTTGATCAAGTATTTTTATTTTATCAACAAAAGTAGTTTTTTTAGACACAACAATATTCAAATCTTTCTTTAGTGAGGTTAACTCAGATTCTAATGCATAACTATCTAATTTATTTTGAGTTAGACTTTCAAGTTTAATTATTTGAGATTCTAAAGCATATTTATTTTCTCTTACTTTAATGATTTCCGACTCATTTTTGATTTTTTTATCTTCTAGTAAATTAATCAGTTTTGTTAATCTATCAGATTCACTATCTAAAATCTTCATGTCATCATTTACTTCTTTTTGTGAAAATCCTAGCCCGCTTGGTCTTCTAAACCCTCCCACTATTGCCCCAGAAGGTTCTAATAAAGTTCCATCTAATGTAACCATTCGAGCCTTCCCAATACCTACTTTTCTAGCTGCTTGAATGTCCTCAACAACTAAAGTTGACCCAAATATATATGAAAAAACATTGCTAAACTTAGCATCATACTTAATCAAAGTATCTGCAAAACCATAAACACCTGGCATTTTAAGCAAATTTTCTGCTTTCCTAGGCCTTATTTTATTAAGTGGTAAAAAAGTAACAACACCTAGCTTCTCCTCTTTCAATTTCCTTATGTATTTTTCAGCAACAATGTCACTAGAAACTACAACGCTTTTCATACGTTGACCTGCTGCAACTTCTAAAGCTAGTGAAAACTTAGTAGATATAGTTCCTAGTGCAGATAATATTCCATAAACTTCCTTATCTCTTGTCTCAAGAATCTTTTTAACAGCTATATCCTGTGAAAAATGCTCTTTGATACCTAGATTCTTAGATCTGAGGATTGCAAGCTCTTCATTTTTTCCAACCAACTGTCTTCTACTAGCACTTAATTGAGAGGACATCATTGAATCATCATTAGATCTCTTCACAAGATCAGTTGTTAATTTCTTAAAATCTTCCCTTAAATTAGCTAATCTCTTCAAATTCTCTTTGTCTTCTTTTTCAAGCTTATTACTCTCTACTAACTTTCTTTCAAGTTCTTGAACTCTTAACTCCAAAGTAACTTGCTCTCTTGACAAGTCTTGCTCTTGTAAGATCATTTTTTCTTTTTCTGTAATAATCCGTTCTATTTCAACATCTATCTGGATAATCCTATTTTGATTTGTGGATAGCTCTGAAACACCATGCTTTCTTCGGTATTGCTCTATCTCATCAACCTTTTTCTTGTCATCATTAGATAAAAATTTAATTTTTTCAGAAATTTCCTTCTTTTTTGTCTTAATCTCTTGGATTTGTTTGTTTAGTTCATCTATATTATTCTTAAGTTGAATTTTTCTTTCAGATATTTTTTTCAACTCATTTTTTAAAACATCAATTCTGGATGTTCTTTTAATGATATTTTCTTTAATGTCTTCAATATTTTTTCTTAAAACTAGTTGTTCCTTCTCTCCCTTTAATTCTACTTGAGTGTTTATTTCAATTATTCTCTTCTTATTAATATCAATCTGCTTTCTAATATCCTCAATACCTAAATTGTGAGAATCTATTTTCTTAGATAAGTCATTTAACTCCTTATCTATAATCTCTTTTTTAGTGTTTTTTTCTTTAATTCTTAAATCTAGAATTGTTGCTTTATTGTTCTTAATTTGATCCTTAATCTCATTAAACTTTTTTGCCTCATCTCGATCCTTTTTCAATTCTCTTAAATTTGCTTCTCTCTCTGTAAGTATAATCTCTGCTTCATTTAGCTTACCACTAACTTTATCTAACTCAGATAAAGCCTTTTCTTTCTTATCTTCGTAAACAGAAATACCAGCAATTTCTTCAACTAATTTTCTCCTATCTTCAGATCTCATTTCTGTAAATTTAACTATATCGCCTTGAAGAACAATGTTATGGCCGTCAGGATCAATTCTAGCAGCATTTAATAAGTCTATTACTTGTTGCCTAGTCCTAGGCTTGTCATTTATTTTATATACAGAGTTACCTGTACTTTTGACAATTCTGGTAATTTTCACATTCTTTTCTTGGATAGGAAATTCATTTCCATCATTACTAAAATAAATTGAAACTTCTGCATCTTTTGCAGCTTTGCCTTTCTTTCCTCCATTAAATATCAAATTTGAAGATTTTTCTGCTCTTAGAGATTTAGAGCTAGTCTTTCCAAGAACAAAGCAAAAAGCATCAATAAGATTAGATTTGCCACTCCCATTTGGACCAATCACTATAGAAAAATCTTTTTCAAAGGGTATTTCTGTTAATCTAGGAAAAGACTTAAAACCATTTAATCTAAGTTTAGTTACAACAGTCATTTTAGTACAAAATAATTATCCAAATTGCCATTTAAAAAGTTTTTGATATAGATTATTTAATTTCTTAATAACCACTAAATTTAAATAATCTCATAAACCTCTATTTTTTACATATTCCAATTTAAATATATTTAGTAATAATTATGGTATGCAATCTCTGCCATCACTCATAAGAAAAATCAAACAGTACAACCCTAAGTCTAATGTTGAGCTCATTCAGAAAGCTTATTTTTTCGCAGATTCAGCTCATAAAGGAGAAGTAAGGTTATCGGGTGCGCCATATATAAACCATCCATTAAATGTAGCATTTTTATTAGCAGATCTCAAATCTGATGACAAAACAATTGCAGCAGCACTCTTACATGATGTAATTGAAGACTGTAACATCCCTAATTCTACAATTGAAAAGGAATTTGGCAAGGAAATAACGTTTCTAGTAGACGGAGTCACAAGAATTAGTAAATTAGGATTTGGAAACAGAGAAGACTTTGACAGTGAAAATATGAAGAAAATGTTACTTGCCAGCGCCAAAGACATTAGAGTTATCTTAATTAAATTAGCAGACCGTCTCCACAACATGAGAACTCTAGAATACCTTTCAAAAGAAAGGCAACTATCAATATCTAAATTCACTCTTTCGGTTTACGCGCCCCTTGCTTATCGTTTAGGATTAGGTGAAATAAAAGCTGAATTAGAAGATTTAGCTTTTAAATATCTCAATCCTAAAGAATATGAAGAAATCAAAGAAAAATTAAAATTAAGAATAAACAAAAGGAAGTCTTTAATTGAGGCAGTTAAAAAGTCATTACTAAGAAAGCTTAAACAAAACAAGATTAACTGTAGAATAGATGGCAGAGCTAAGCATATTTATGGCATTTATAGAAAAATTCATTTCCGAGAGATTCCATTTGATAAAATTTATGATCTTATAGCCCTTAGAATTATAGTTCAAAGTATAGAGGAATGTTATAACACACTTGGGATAATTCATGGATTATATAAACCACTTCAAGGTTACCTAAAAGATTACATCGCAACTCCTAAAGAAAATATGTACAGAAGTATTCATACAGTGGTACTAGGACCTGCTGGAGAACCATTAGAAATTCAAATTAGAACAGAAGAGATGCATGCCATTAATGAAGAAGGTATAGCTGCCCATTATAGGTATAAAGGTCTTCAAGATGATGAAACTTTTCAGAAAAAGCTAAAATGGATTAGAGAAATTCTTGAATGGCAAAAAACTGCAGATTCATCTGAATTCATAGAGAATCTAAAAATAGATCTTTTTGATTACGAAATCTTTGTTTTTACACCAAAAGGGGACATAGTAAATCTGCCAAAAGGCTCAACACCTATAGACTTTGCTTATAATATTCACAGCCAAATTGGAGACAAATGTACTGGAGCAAAAGTAAACAATAAGTATGTCCCATTAAATTATGAGCTCAGTAATGGTGATATTGTTAGGATTACAACCAATAAGAATCATCTGCCAGTAAGAGATTGGCTAAAATTCGTTAGGACAAACAAAGCAAAATCAAAAATTATCCAATCAATTAAGGAACAAGGATTACCTATAATAAATATTAAAAAATTAAACTTTACGAATAATGAATCTATTATTAAAGTAGAAGGTTTAAAAAATCCAAAAATTAAATTTTCTAGGTGCTGCGATCCCTCACCATCAGATAAGATTAAAGGATATATTGACATTGGCCAAAGTATAATTATTCACAGCATAACCTGTAATGATAAGCAAAAAAATAGTAAAAAAATAAATGTATCCTGGAACCAAGATTTTAGTTCTTCATTAAACTTAAAAATTATCGCATTGGATAAGGTTGGTTTATTGGGAGATTTGCTAAATATATTTTACTCAAATCAAATTAAAATAAATGATGTGAGTGCAAAACCAATAAGTGATAAATTAGCAGAATGTGATTTTAATGTTAATGTTAGTAACCTAGAACAATTATCATTTTTCTTAAATAAATTAAAATCAAGATCAGATGTTAAAAAAGTTCAAATTGGGGAGTTAATATTAAATAAATAATTATTTAACATCAACATCATGAGAATGACTTTCTCTTAATGAAGCATTTGAAATTTTTATAAACTCTCCAGTATCCATCAACTCATTAATTGAATTCGCCCCACAATAGCTCATTCCACTTTTCAACCCACCAATTAATTGATAAATTACCTCAGATAATCTACCTTTAAATGGAACAGTACTTTCAACTCCTTCAGGGACTATTTCATCAATAAAAGACTCCATTTCAGCAGATTCTAACCTTTCTTTCCTAGAAATTGTGGCGTCAAAAGACGTGCTTCCTCTATAAATCTTATATTTTCTGCCATTCTTAATTATTGCTTTTCCAGGACTTTCTTCAGTCCCAGCTAGTAAACTACCAATCATAACTGCTGACGCACCTGCAGCAATAGCTTTTGTAATATCTCCTGAATGTCTAATTCCGCCATCAGAAATTATAGGGATATTATAATTTTTCGCGACCTTACTACATTCCATAACAGATGTAAGTTGAGGCACACCAGCACCAGAAACAATTCTAGTTATGCAAATTGTACCCCCTCCAACTCCAACCTTAACTCCATCAGCGCCAGCATTAATTAAATCCTCACAACCTTCTTTAGTTGCCACATTACCAGCAATTAATTGTAATTCATTAAAATTCTTCTTAATATTCTTAATTGCATTAATACAATACTCTGAATGACCATGTGCGATATCGATTACAATAACATCAACTCCTGCATTTACAAGCGCCTCTGCCCTATCCATATAATCATGCTTAACTCCAACAGCGGCTCCAACCAATAACCTACCCTTAAAATCTTTAGCTGCTTTAGGAAATTTTTCTTTTTTAAGTATGTCTTTTGTCGTTATCAATCCTTTTAAATTTCCGGTTTTATCTACTAATGGTAGTTTTTCTATTCTATTTTCATGTAGTATTTTCTTCGCATCATCAATAGAAATACCTTCTTCTGCTGTTACCAAATCTCTTGACATGAAATCAGAAACTTTAAAATTTAAGTTATTTTGAAATAGAACATCTCTGTGAGTTAAAATTCCAACTAGTTTATCATTATCTTTAATAAGTATTCCACCCACATCTTTTTCGTCCATTAGGATTTTAGCTTCTTCAAGTGTTGAGTCAACATTTAAAGTGTAAGGATTCTCAATAATTATTGTCTCGCTTCTTTTAACCTTTAAAACTTCTTCCACTTGCTTATTTATTGGAATAAACCTATGAATAATTCCAATACCTCCTTCCCTAGCTATTGCTATAGCCATATTACTCTCTGTCACAGTGTCCATATTAGAACTAACGATAGGAATGTTTAGAAATATTTTACTAGTTAGGTTTGTTTTTGTATTTACTTCCTTTCTTGACGTTACATTAGATCTCTTCGGTATTAATATAACATCATCAAAGGTTAATCCTTCTATATTAATTATCTTATTAGTTATTTATCTCACCCCGCCCAGTTTAGTGTCTCAATGTTTATAAAGATATATATTCTTAAATCTAGAAGTCACTAGTTCTTTTATAATCTAATCCCATGCTATCTAATTCATTTACAATTCTTTGTTTATCTTGTTTTAGTCCCTTCCAATCTAACAAAATAAATTTAACTGGCTCAATTGTTTTTCTAATAGCTTCTTCTATCATTTTACTATCTAAAAATCGAAGCATGTGCTTAGGACAAAAATGAGCTATTGCAATTTTACTATTTTTTATTAATTTGTTAAAATTATTGCATGTATGCAAACCCCCTAAGCCAACAGCTACTTCTACTTTTTCTCTTTCCTCAATAACTGTGTTTATAATGGTTGTAGCAATGATTTTACCTGCATCTTTGTCATTCCACTCTTCATTTGTAGATCCAATT
>Ga0209541_10012960_pt1 | contig 12818 bp, 10 predicted proteins | sample RifCSPlowO2_01_FD_184027 | JGI IMG/M metagenome (GOLD analysis project Ga0209541, IMG submission 184027) | Groundwater microbial communities from Rifle, Colorado - Rifle CSP2_plank lowO2_0.1 (SPAdes) (version 2) | ecosystem: Environmental > Aquatic > Deep subsurface > Groundwater | place...
CCTCAATCCCATCTTGAGCTGAGTCAACGTCATATTTCTCGTCAGTTAGTACTTCAACATAAAGTTCTCGAATATACTGGTCATCGTCAATAATAAGAATTTTTTGTGCCATATATTCTTAATTTAAGCAACTTTGAGTTTAATGTCAAGCGATCCGGTCTCATTGACATGAATAATACAATATGCTATAGTAGTTATTACTATGCAAACAGTAACAACAATTACGCCTAAATTTCAAGTCCATATTCCGGTTCACATTCGTAAAGAGGCCGGAATTACCAGGCACGGTATGGCCCGCATACATACAGAAGGCAAGAAGGTGATTATTGAGTCCATAACAGACGATTTTTTGTCTCTAGCCGGTGTCTTTAAGGTTAAAAATCCCATTCCGGTAGAAAAAATTCGTCAACATATTGACTACGGCGATGGCAGGAATGAAGTATGAAAAAGATTTTTATTGACACGAGCGTATTCATTCGTTTCCTTACTAAGGACAACCCGAAAAAATATGAGGATTGTCTTCTGCTATTGCAGCTGGTGTCAGAGGGTAAAATCAAGCCTTATATTTCCAATATAGTTATAATGGAATTGATTTTTATTCTTGATCGCCACTACAATTTTCCAAAATCAAAAGTTACTGACGCAATTGCAAGATTGTATCTATTGCGCAACCTGACGGTTATCGAGAAAACAAATACAAAGATTGCGCTGGGGCTATATCAAAAATTTAATATAAAATATGGCGATTGTTTAATTGCCTCACAGGTGAAAAAAGGAATAATATTAATCTCATACGATGAGGAATTTGATAAAATCACCAACCTTTCGGTACATCCTCCGGAAGATGTCATCAGAAGTCTTACTAGTGGATGATCATCCAAGAACAGTAAGACCGTTTTATATATGAATAATAGCAATATCGAATTATTTGGACTTCACTTAATGTTTGACGGATATAATTGTGACCCCGGCAAATTGGACGATAGAGAGTATGTGTTTAATGTGATTGACGGGCTAAGAGAACATATTGGAATGACAGAACTTACAAAACCTGTTGTTGTTAAAGCTTTAGGCAACGACCATCATGACCCGGGGGGACTTTCCGGATTTGTGATTATCAAAGAGTCACATATTAGCGTTCATACTTTTGTCAAAAGAAAATTTGTCACTGCTGATGTTTACTCGTGTAAACAGTTTGATACTAATTCTGTGACTAACTATCTAAAGAAAGCGTTTGCGACAGAGGATGCTGACATTTTTATTCAAAAGAGGGGACTTAGATACCCAAAAGAAAATCTTATATAATCTTCCCTTTTAGGTATAGCTAGCGCAATTCAAACTGTCTAATTTGTCATCCTGAATCCCGAATCAAGTTCGGGACAAGTTTTATTTCGGGATCTTATTGTTGAGATGCTGAAACCCTCCTTCGTACAAGACTACGGAAGGGCGCAGCGAGTTCAGCATGACAGTATAAAAAACCGACATTTTGTTTTGCGGTGGCTATATGTGTGTGATATACTATAGGTTATGAGTCTTGTAGAGTTTATTGAAAGACCCGTAACTACTACCCTAAAAAGGGTTATTAAAGGTGCAAGTGAGCCAGCCTCAAAATATGCAGAGGTTGTAGATGGTTACTATACACAAGACAGTAAGGAAAGATTAGCTTCACTCGATCGGATGTATGGACTCGGGCTCATTGCATTTGGAGCTTTAATTGAGGGTAGAGGGAGGAAAGTAAGAATTGAAAATGCTCGTGGCAGCGGAAGATTAATTCAGGAATTGCCGGTAATTCAAGTTGTAGCAGAGAAAATTGAGGCACAACCTCTAGATGATGTAACCAAACAAGACGTTCTAAGGGAAATTATTACAACAATTGAACGTCAGCTCGATGGTACGGGTATTCCACTTGATAATATCCTAGCATCAAATCAAAGAACCTCACTTCTTAAGGGCGTTTTTCATGAAACTGCATCAAATTGGTTTTCAAACTATGCTGCTGGTTGGGGACTCTTCTTAGGCTTATTAGCTTCGCCACAGTTTAAGGATTTTATTGATACTGCCAATGCACAAACTATCGTTGGACTAGGATTATCAGCTCTTGCATTGGGGTCGATGGTCAGAATAATGACAGAGGCACGCGCTCTTGAGAAATTAGGATATTCTTCATCAATTGTATCAACACTTCTTCATCATTCAGGAGATCCAACATTAACAGCTAGGAAACGAGCATTAAAAGCTGCTATGTGGGCTACGGGTCTTGATATTGTCGGAGCCTATGTTCTGCCACAACATAATTTTGCTATGTTTATAGCTGTTCCTTATTCTTTATTTGCTTATCCAATTTCGGTAGGTTTGGGAGATGAGTTATTTTCTGCTGCGTATAATTTAGCTCTTGCCAAAGGAGTAGACCTTGGGGGATTTGCTAAGAAGATATTTAAGAGATAGAATAGATTTTTAGTCTTATAAAACTTATGGACGTTTTTTCAAACTTAATGGTAATTGGAGAGTGTCTTCTTGATAAGAAGAGGACTGATGCTTTTAGAAAAGCGATTCTAAAAGCAGTTAAAAAAGGAGACGTTGTTCTCGATGTCGGGACAGGTTCAGGTATATTGGCCATGTTTGCAGCTCAAGCGGGAGCTAAGAAAGTATATGCTGTTGAAATTGCGCCTGATGTTGCCGGTTTTGCTCAGGGTAATTTTGATGCCAATCGATTCAAAAGCAAAATGAGACTTATTAACAAAAATATCGTTGATTTGAAACTTCGTTTCAAACCCAATGTTATAACAATGGAACTTTTAGACACGGGGTTGGTAGCAGAGGATCAGTCTATAGCAGTTAACTATCTTCATGAAAATGGAATGATCGTGGAGGATACCAAACTGATTCCTTACAAATATGATTGTGCGTTGCAATTTGTAAACTATGATTTTAATTTTTATGGAATTAAAATGCCATTTGTAATTCAATCAAGAAATTTTGGTGTAAAAACTAGAATAGTCGAAAAATTGAGTGATCGAATTGTATATGAAACTATTGATTTTAGAAAACATGTAAATATGTACATAAAAAAAACGTTAACTGTTCAAATTAAAAAATCAGGAGAAATTAATGCGCTTGTATTATATGCGAAAACATATTTAACGCCGGGGGTAACACTTTGGGGAACTACTGACATGAACATGCCTGTTGTTGTGCCACTTAAGAAAAAAAATGTTAAAAAAAATCAGATGGTAACTGTTATTATTGATTATTTTATGTCAAAGGGCTTCTCGAATTTTCGTGCCGAAGTCAAATGATTCAATTCCCTTGACAATCACCTGGAAGCCGTTTATCATGAAATTATAATGCGGGAACTTTTTGTTGATCGCGTGGGCTATTTTATCTTAATTTGTTTTCTTATTCTTGCAACATTCTGGTTTTATCTTTATTTTTCAGGCATAAAAGATTCTCAACTCAATTACTGGTTTGGGTTTGCATACGCTCTTGTTGCTCTGCTTGGATTTTTAAGAGGATTGCATATTTTCAAAAAATGGGGAGGATTTAGTAGTTGGGTAGGGAAAAGTATTTTATTTTTTTCACTGGGGCTTTTTGGGGAGTGGTTTGGCCAAACGGTTTGGACATACTACAACGCAATTGCGAAAATTGAGATCCCATACCCATCGATTGCTGACGCTGGTTATTTTGCTATTATTCCATTATATGCGCTGGGAATGTATTTTATTGCCAAGTCAACCGGGATAAAAGTAAGTTTACAAACTTTCAAGGGTAAATTTTTGGTTATCGTAATTCCCATTGTGATGTTTTCAGTTTCTTACTTTTTGTTCCTAAAAGATTTACAGATTGATATCGCTACACCTGTTAAAACATTTTTAGACTATGGATATCCACTGGGAGAGGCCATAGTTATCTCAATTGCTTTAACCACATATAGTCTTACCCAAGGAGTTTTAGGAGGGAAGATGAAAAATACTATTTTACTTCTTATCTTTGCGATTATTTTTCAGTACATTACCGACTCATTTTTCTTATATCGTGTCGCAAAAGAGCTTTACTTTAACGGCGACTTTGTTGATTTTATGTATTTAACTTCATTTACGATAATGGCACTTGCAATTAACAAATTTAATATGAATCTTGATGAATAGCCAAACATCGTATACACCAATATTCACCGCCATCATTAAAGAGCAACAGATGGTGATTGGCCCGTTAGCTATTGAAAGAGCGAGGAAAATTCCCGGACTTACAATAAAAGATGTCAACGATATTAACATCAAAGGAGACGCTCAAAAGGTTTTAGGCGACCTTGTTAACGAGTATGCAAAACTATTTGGTAAGGCATCGATTGAAGTTTGTCGCGATGCTATAAAAACCATAAATCCCTCTGTTTCGTCAAGCCAGCTTCCTTCGATTTTACAGTGACTTCTTTTGATATACTGGTATTGATATCAAATAGATATTGACCCATGAAAACTGCATCATCTAAAATTAGTGAAAATGAACTTGCCAAGATTAATGCTCAGATGTACGAGCAGAATCTTGATTTGGCAACCAAAAATAAAACCCTTTTTACATTAAGCAAAATATATGAAATTGTAAACACCTCACTTGGGGTAGGGGAGACGTCAGAGAAAATCATTGAGGCAATCGTAAAAGAACTTAATTTTCAGGGCGCTGCAATTGCGTTGGTCGATAAATCCTCAAGACGTCTTTCGACTGTTGCTGCCTTTCACGAAAACGGCAAAAATCATGAAATAGCTAAAATTTTAAAGATTATTGGGCAGTTGTCGCTGCCTCTTTCGACACGAGGCAATATTGCCATTGAGTCACTTCATCAGAAGAAGACGAAATTAACTAACAACCTGCACGATCTAATTGTGCCGTTAATTTCTAAAGATGAAGCTGCTCGAATGCAGGTAATTCTTAAGGCACAGACTTTTGCTGTCTACCCAATCTTAGTTGGATCACATACTCTGGGGGTTTTGGTTATTGGTTTGGAGAAAAGTGTTGCCGATCTATCCCAGTCGGAAAGGGAAACACTTCACGAACTTATTGATGTTGTTGGCCTTGCTATTGAACGCTCCCAGATTTATGCCTCATTACAGAGGGCCAATAAAAAGTTAAAAGAACTTGATCAACTTAAGGATGATTTCGTGTCAGTAGCGTCTCACGAACTTCGCACGCCAATGACTGCAATTAAATCGTACCTTTGGATGGCTCTAAATGGCAAAGGAGGGCCAATCTCCAAAAAAGAGGAGTTTTATCTTGATCGAGCATATAACTCAACCGACAGGCTGATAAAACTGGTTAATGATATGTTGAATATCTCACGAATCGAGTCAGGAAGGATGACGTACGATATGGTTGAGACTGATATAGTTAGACTATGTAGTGATGTATTTGAGGAAGTGACACCAAGAAGCCGAGAATTGGGAGTATTTGTTAAATTCGATAAAGATTATGGGTCGTCTTTTCAATTTACGACGTTGCACAACAGTCAATTAGACAAGATAAAGACGAAGTTGGCTTACCATTCAGGGGTTGATAAAATTAGAAACATTGTTCCACCGGTTCTTGCCGACCCCGATAAAATAAAAGAAGTTCTATTCAATTTGATTGGCAATAGCTTGAAGTTTACCGATACTGGCGGTAGTATTTCTGTTTCATTTGCAGTCAAAGGTGGATTTGTTGAAACCTCGGTAGTTGACACTGGAGTGGGAATGGAGAAAGAGGATTTGGAGAAATTGTTTAGAAAGTTTGGGCTTATGCAGGGATCTTATCAAACAACAAAAAAAGCCTCTGTTGGGACGGGACTGGGCCTATATATCTCTAAACTTATCGTCGAAACTCATAGGGGAGAGATTACCGCAAATTCTGCTGGTAAAGATAGGGGATCAACCTTTACTTTTACTCTCCCGGTGTATAGCAAAAAAGTTAAAACTGACAGTAAAAAGCTATCTTCTAGTAGGAAAAGGATTGATGTTATCCACTCGGGACTCTAGCTATTGTGGTTTAGCCGCAGGAGACGCCGGAGTTGGCTCCGTAGGCAGTTCAACCGGAGGAGAAAGCTTGGGAACGGGTGGGGTAGGGAGCTGAAGCGGTTGCTGGCTTGATTGATCCTTTTTTGAAGGGGTTGCTTTCTCTGATGATTTTTCCGCTTTTTTTGCTTCCATACTAAATGTTTTGAGATCTGATGAAGCAACTTTATAGTCGGCAGAGTTCTTCTGAACAAGAGCTACAACCTGCTGCATAGCAAATTGAGCTTGGTCATATTTCTTTTCGTTAAAGAGTGACCAAGCGAGGTTGTAATAAGCATTAGCCCAATTTGGTTTAAGCGCAACTGTTTCTTTGAAAATTCGGGACGATTCCTCAAAGTTTTTAAATTCGTAATAGATGCCTCCTAAATTCAATTTCAGTAAAGGGTTGTTCGGATCGGCAGATATTGCCCCTTGATATGCTTCAATTGCCCAACCGTCGGCGCCAGTTGCTAAATAAAACATGTTCCGGTACACGTCGGCTAGATTTGCCCAGTTCATAACACTGTCCCGATTTAAGTTTAGGGCAGCCTTCCCTTCATCAACTGCTTTTTGGAGATAAAAAGCAATCTGACTACGGTCAGAGTCGGTGACTTTCTTTTTCCCGGCAATACTTCGGCCAATATTCAAGTTTAATTGGGAAAAAGTTCTGTGATAGCTCTCATTGTACGATGACAAGTTAGCTGCCATCTGTTGCAATCTGTAGGCATCAGCAGCCTTTGTTGTATCGCCTGATTTTTTAAAGTAAAACTCGCCGATATAACTTCTTCCTAAAAAGTAAAAGACTAATATCACGACCAATCCAAGTGCCACTCCGACTCCTGTACCTGCAGAACTAAGGTTAACTTCTTTGACCTGAGGTTTTGTTACAATGGCAATTGTTGCTGCGGTTGTGAAGAATATCAGTAGATTGGCAATCATTGGGGGAAAGAGAATGAGCGACCCGACGCTATATGCTAAAACCAACAAGAGGACTATCCCTTCGGTTTTATTTTCTCTATACAATTTGAGTGCTTGTTTAAATAGAGTCGACGTCAACCACAGTAAGGCTATAAGCCCTAATAGCCCAAACTCTGACCAGATCTGCAGGATTGTTGAATGGGAGAGGTTAAAGTTTAAACTCCAAAGTGGAGTCATATTGTATGTAACCGGTTTAATTGCGGTAAATATAGATAAAAAATTACCCGGCCCAACTCCAAAAATGGCAGTGAGAGGTGTTTTTAGCGTCTCAACAGCAGCACTCCAGCTAAGGCTAAATGGCACCATAACCAAAAGTGGATCCTGCCTAAATTGCCATAGGGTTGAAACAGATAATATAAATGCTATTGAGCAAATAACCAAGGCTCCAATTTGTACAAACGTGAAAATATTTGGCTTTCTCCATTTATCTCTATCAAGATAAGGGGTGATCAAAAGAGCGGTTAAAAAAATGGAAACGAACCCAAGGAAAATGACAAGCTCTATTTGGTTTCCGGCAAGAGAGAGGAGGGGATTTTTCAAAAATTGAAAATCTTGCGTTAGCGAATCTGTAATTTTAGGATAGATATAAAATACAATTTTTAATATGGCAAGAATAACTGACGGAAATGCTACAATCTTTAACCAGTAAAAAGTTCCCTCCTTTTTGTCCGTTATCTGTGTCAATAGAAGTGTAAATATTATAAAGCTAAACAAAATAATCACCCCGGTGGGGGCCAAAAATAAGGCTGCAAGTTTGTTGGGGGCTGATATGATTATTGACGTCAATACCGAAAGGGCAAAAAGGAGCAAAGGTTTCATTAATGAAGTAGACAGGAATGTTATTTTCTTTTCAAAGATCAGTCGAAGACAAAACAGGACACATAAAAAAAGCGTGATAAACGAAATTAGATAAAACTTGTTCGTTATGGAGTATTCGCCGGTTATAGGAAGGAAAAAAAGCGGTGTTAAAACAAGAAGTACAGTTGCAATAATTTTTTGTAGTTGAAGAAGGAATTTATTTTGCATGGTTATCCAGTGTAAGGAATTTCAGTCGTCTTTGTCAAGCGAATTAAAAATCATTGGTTATGGTTGTGGTTCACACTCCTGCTGGCAACTGGTAGTGTAGAGCCAAATTGGATCAGTGCATCGAGCAGGCACCGGCGTTAAACATTCTGCGTATGTTCCGCAATTATTGCATCCAACATTCCAACACCACTTGGCAATAGGATCGGGGTAGCATGTTGGTAGTGGGCCGGGATCATGAGTTGGTCTGACAAGGGGAGTTGGCGAAACCGTCGGTGTTAATGTGGGACCTCCTGAAGTTGGACTTACTGATGACGTTGGCGTTGGTGGCGGGAGAGTTGGGGACGCGCCGGCCGGCGGAGTGGGCGTTGGAGAATTAATGACAATTGTGGTTGGGTAAGGTGTTATATCAAGTACGTATTCATAGCAGGAGTCAAATGTCGTGCTTGTTGATGACACTCCATAGTTATAGCCAATTGCGGATTGATCATTATCTGGAATATCTAAAGATGCGCAAATTCGATACCATGAAGGAAAGTTCGAGCAGTCATACTGATAAAGATATTTTTTTCTTGGATATGTCGGATCACAGTAGAGACGATTTGAATATGAGGCGATAGAACTTGTCTGTGAGGATAATCCGCAAATATGACAGCTGCAGATGTCATTGTCGACGATTGGCTCATCAATACAAATTTCTCCATGACGGGGATAATTTTGTTTATCTGAGTAATATTCCTCAAAAATGTTTGTCATTTGATTTAGGTCACGCTTACGTTGGAAATCATAGATTTTTTTAAGCTGACCTTGAGGATTGAGCATAGCAAGAAGAGCAATGGCGATAACGACAACGATTGCTATAGTAATTAAAATCTCCAATAATGTAAAACCATTGTGTGAACTTTTCATTGTATTTAGTCTAAGGCTTTCGAAAGTTATCGTCAATGGTTGTTAATTAAAAGCCAGTTAAACTTCACGTCCGTATTGATCTTATTATCAATTGATACTTTGAAGAATGGTTTACAACTGGTAGTTTGTGTTTGAGTTTGCGAGCATGGTTCTTTATAAGCAACATACAAGTTGTTGTTTTGGGTAGGAGTTGTTGGCGTGATGTAAATTAGCGAGTTTGCCCCGATTGTGTCGTTGTAGACAACAAGGTCAATAGCGCCGGAGGGCATTACTGCGGTACCTGATGCTGCTGCATTGGTAATGACTGCCGGGGCATTCACACCGTTGATTTTTATATTCTGGGATGCTGCGATAATAGTTCCCGATGCGGTTGCCGTGTCAATACTGTCAAGTTGCAGCTCCTTAAATTTGGCTTTACCTTCTTCGGTAATTGATGACACCACTTGTCCGTCGTTATTTTTTATTTGAAATTCATTGGTTTTTGTCGGATTGTTATTTTTCTCTAGCGTCACTACGATGTCTGACTTATTCGTTGATTTAATATTGTTAGTTTGTACCCCGCCAAGAGCGATCAACGCCCCCTTGGTAGTTATGGTGCCGTCTTTGGCAATTACAACGGCTCCGTCAAGAAGATTGATTGACTCAAGAGCGGTTAATTTAAGTTCGGCCATTGAGCTTGAAATGGTGTTGTCTTGAATCATTAAATTGCCCAACGAGGCAACATGGGTGACAAATAGGTCATATATATTGGCGTCATTTGAAACGGTAAGCGATGATAGATTTGTCCCGTCGAGGTTTTGGTAATACTGAGGGTCGGGGAGTTTCTCGCTTTCCATATCGGCGAGTGTCTGTTGAATATCGTTAACCTGAGTGGATAAGTTTTCATTTTTTACCTCTCCCTCAAGGGCGACTTTCTTGAGACGCTCTCTTAAAGATGTTAGATTTTCTTGTTGTTCTGTAATATTTTCTCCTTCGACTCTTTTGGCAGAAATTGTGCCCTCTGAAGAAATGTTTTTAGCTGCCAGTGTTCCTGAGACACTCGCATTTTGTGTCTCAAGTGTGTCGGTCGTGACTTTTTGTGCATGAAGCGTGTCAGTTTGGATATTTTTTGCAATGATTGAATCAATTGTTGCATTTCCGGCATTTATAACTTGAGCGATCAGCTTCTGAGTTTGTGAAATTGAGCTGGAAATTGTATTGAAAGTTATCTCGGGAATTGATTCAAAATAACTTAGAATTTGATTTTTTTGACTATCATCAAATCCGTTGTAAACAAGTGTCCCCGGATTAAAGTATTCAGGATTAACAAAAACCACAACCTCACCAACTTTTGTCTTATCCTCCTGAGCATATCCCGTCATAGCATATCCGATTATCTTTGTCGGACGTGTAGCTTTCATCGCAACCCCGGGTATAGACGATGAAGTAAGTCCGTCACCAACGGTAATATTCCCGTTTTCAGTTGTTACTTTTACCGGAACACGTCCTTTGAGGGCAACGGTTGCTTTTGGATAGTTGCCGTTATCGTCGAGCGTGTATCCTGGTTGTGTGGCGATTACACCAAACAGTTTAGTATCCTCTTTTCCATTCGTTCTTCTGATAGTTCCAACATCCTTGGTAGCAGTTTCTCCCATTGCAACAAGTTCTCCCGGCATCAGAGCATCGTCAGGATTTGTTGGATAAGTTTCTGCCAAATCAAGCCCGGCGGTATTGTTGGCTGGCCACAAGAGGACGCCGTCGATATACATATCTTCTCCATCAATGGAATCATTAAGGAAATATATTCTTAACCAAGTGTTGCCATTGGCTGGAGCAAATGATGTGGTTGAGTTGTTTCCATAAGTGGTGCTAGGTTGGGTAATACTTTGGATTTGTGATGGTGTACCGGAGTCTGCTTCGCAGTTGGACTTACTTGCGAAGGGAATATATCCATACTTAAGGATGCCGTTCATGCTACCTGCTGCCGATCGATACCAGAAGGTTAGATTGTAGCTCCTTGATCCGTTGGCGGCAATTGGGATGCAGGTGCTATGAATATTATCATTATAATCATCTACGTTTAAAGCGACATCTCCATGTTTTGAGGTTGATATGGTGGTGCTTGTGCCCAAAGAGTTAACCCATCCGTCCGGCAATCCACTTGCGTCATTATCAACTTCAAAACTGCCGTTAGGCGCGATTGAGCCTTGATCAGGGAGTGCATTAACGCCATGGCTGTCTAATCTGGATATATTGCCACTGACGCCAAGATTCCCGTCAATTTCAACATCATCTTCAACGTAAAGATCGTTGTCGGAGGCAACCATTGCCGATGCGTTGACAGTATCATCGCCAATTGCATTGTAAGCAACATCATCGCCCGATCCGCCGATATTGAGAACATCAGCATTTGCCAATATTACATCTCCACCAGTTGAGTCAATTGTCATATCGCCCCCAGACCCGACAGTAAATCCGGTATAAACGGAACCGTCCGTGTAAGTAAGTCGTAGTTGTTCGCCGGATGTGGCAAGAGAGTCAATTCTTGCATCCGGTCCCGAGGTACCAACGCCAAGATTGCCGCCGCTGGTGAGGGCCATCTTAAAGACATTTCCGTTATTCCTGAATTCAAAACCCTGATCAACAGCAGCGGTGTCGTATATAATTCCTCCGGCGACGTTACTCCAGGCCTGGCCAAAAAAGACTCCGTTTTCGGAATTTGTGGGAGTTAAGATAGATACGTACGCAGCGGCATTGCTTTGGAAAGATGCAATTGAAGCAGAGTAGGGTGTTGCTCCCGACACTCCTCCTTTGATGACATCAAGAATTGCCGCTGGCGCTGCTGTCCCAATTCCCACGTAATTGCTGGCAGCATCAATAGATAAGGTATTGCTATCAATATTTAATCCGTTAAGTCCTCCAGTAAGGGCAATTGTCGTATCATTTGCAAATGTCCAGGCACCTGAGTTTACCGTAACCGTATCGGCAATATTATCTCCAATGGTTGTTCCACCGGCTATTTCTAGATCATCATTGATGTCAACCCCATCAGTAGTATCAGAGAGAGTTCCTCCGGCCAGATTTACTCCACCGGTTGAGGAGAAGGTAAGTCCTGTTGTTCCTGAAGTTGAAATATTGCCGTTGGCATCAACGCTAAATTGGCCTGACGAACCAACCGTGAGTGAGCCATCGGCGTCAAATGAGTCGTCGGTGTGAAGTATGTTTGCTCCGCTGCGATAAAGATTGGTGTCGGTTCCAAAGGTTATACCGCTTGCGGCATTACCGTCAGTTGAAGCTAATTGAATCGAATAATCATCAGCGTCGGCAATGTAAAGACCGATGGCATTACCAGAAGAACCTGCCTGATTGTCTATATATACACCATAGGCAGTGGTGTTGGTGCCGACTGATTGATCGGCAACGTAGAGGCCATATCCGGTTGTGATAGTGCCCACGGTATTGGTTGGTGTGGCGGCATAGAAATTATACGCATTAGTAATTGTACCGGTGGGATTGTTAATCTTGGAATAATAATTTGACGCCAGCGTCCCTCCCAATGTGCCTCCCGCGTTGGCAAGCTCGGCATAAAATGTTTGTACGGTGCCTAATGTTGCTGCGACTTGATTGGTGAATATTCCTTCCTGACTGATCCAAATTCCATCCGATCCTGCTGAGGCGTTGTTGTTGGTAAGTGCAGCATAATAGGCAATATGAGTTTTGTTGCTGATAGAAGAGGATGACTCGGTGAGAGTGTTTTTCATGCCATAGTAATATCCTGATCCTGTAGATCCGGTTAAGGTTTGAGCCATATTAATACCCGCAGTGGATGCAACATTAATATCAACGGACGTGTCGGTTATAGAGGCGATTTCGTTTGCTGTGATGCTCGCGTTGTCTCCTAGTGCCAGTTGG
>Ga0209541_10012961_pt1 | contig 12818 bp, 11 predicted proteins | sample RifCSPlowO2_01_FD_184027 | JGI IMG/M metagenome (GOLD analysis project Ga0209541, IMG submission 184027) | Groundwater microbial communities from Rifle, Colorado - Rifle CSP2_plank lowO2_0.1 (SPAdes) (version 2) | ecosystem: Environmental > Aquatic > Deep subsurface > Groundwater | place...
GAAGAGATATTTTGAAGAGATGATTTATTGCCTTTGTTGTTCTTCGTATTCCAAAACTCTTTTTAGATTTCTGGCTGCAAGATTTACATCTTGTATTGCAAGATAATTTATTAATCCGCCTTTGCTCTCAAGCCGCTTTGTCATTAGACCATATCTTCGTTCAACAGCTCTTGAAGTAGCTGCTGTTGCTACCGCAACTACCGCGGTCTTTACCAAATGCCTCCTTAATAATAAACTTACTCCTCCAGCTATCACAAAAGGAATTGTTGTAACAATCCTTATTGCCTTTCTTGCTGCTCTACCAGAAGCAACATAACCTGTTCCTTCTGCATCTGGAATGCAATCATGACACACATCCATATAACTATCAATTCTTGCTTCGTATTTTCTAACTGCTGTTAATTCTGCATCACTTAAATTATGTCTCTCTACAATATCACTTATATCGGGATTTTTCTCGGTAACTTTTCTGTCTAATATTTCCTGAATTATATTTTCTTTTACCATTTTATTTCATAAAAAATTAAGTTATTAAGTTTTTGTATTGTTTAGGATAGATTTTTCTGTTTGAGAATTTCTTTGTCTCTTTCTTCGCAAATACATTGTTCCTGTTGTTAATCCTACTATTGTTAAAAGTGTTGCTGGAATTGGACCGACCTCAGTTCTTTCCATTAATTGTGGGTTTGTCAGATAATCAAATCCGCCTTCGAAATCTTGCGCAATGCCGTATGCTTCTGCTACTTCTTTGGCGTAAGGTCTTCTCGTAGCCACAAGAACGTTCACAATGTCATGATCTGCCACTAACACAGATTCTTGTGACAAAGCTCGGCTCATGTTTTTTATTGTTAAATCACGATAAAACATTATGTCTGACCTTTGTTCGTTAATTAAACCAAGCAGTGAATGTTTCCCGAAACCTCTATGAATTTGATCCGGAATAAAACTTTCTACATATCCGCATAAATTAAAAAATCTTGCCCCTCTTTCTATGTCTGCATCTGGAGCCATAAAAGAATAATTTACAGTTTTCGTAACATCTGACTCTGTTTTCTCTTCATGTATGCTTTCCAAAGCTGTTTTTTTATCAAAAGTTGTTCTTTGTAAAACTTGACCTATTAATTCTTTTTCGTGATTAATGTGTCCGTCTCCATTTAAATCTAAAAAATAAGAATAAAGAACGTCTTGCCCATAGAACAATAAAAAGTCTTTTATGTCGATTTGTGCGACTACTCCAAATTTATCTTCTAATGTGTAGCCGCCGTTGTTGCATTTCCCAAAGGGCACGGCTATATTCTTTCCCGAACCGAATTTAATTTTGTTTAATGGCCAATAATTACCAGGCCAAAGATCCCAATAATTCTCAACTCTTAACCTATGTTTGTCGTGCCTGTCAAATCCCCAGAAATGTTTTGTTCTTTCCAGAAACGAGGGAACATGCGTAAGATAAATCGTACTTTCTTGAGGAAATATATCGACAATACCTCCTTCATAAGACCTATAAATGGTTTTTTTTGGAATAGAATTTTCTAACTCTAATATTGCTCTAATTACTTTTTCTCTTTCTGCTTTGTTTCTTGTTTCAACAGTGTCTAACTGTTCTATTTTTCTTAATACCTCTTCTATTTTTTCAGGGTCTCTTTCACCATATGATTCTAAAAAAGTTCCTCCCCTGAAATTTTTACCAAATAACCACCCTAACCCAAAAGATCTTACATCTATTAGTCTGTTTATCATAATTCGTGTGCCTTTTTCTTGTTCGATAACTAAAATTTCTTTTTCCTCGTGTCCGCGTTCTGGAATGAATTTGTATACTGTGTATTTTTGAGGCAGTTTTGAATGCGGACCTACAACTATTTCCGCAAATTCTTCTCGAAAATTGAGGCTTCCACCTATTCTCAAACCTGGTTGAACTACTTCAGGTTTTTTTGTTGAAGAAGCAACTCTTATATGCTGAGAATTATCCATATTGAAATAATCTATGTCGCCTCTGCTTTCTCTCGTTGTTTCGAAGAGAAACGTTCCCACTTTGCTCATTAAACCGCCTTCGTAAACTTTTGTTACGGATTCTCTGTCAGCTTCGCCCTCTTTCTTCTCTCCTTCTGAACCGGCTAAATAAGTAACGTTAGAAGACCTAAATAAAACATTTCTCTCGGGATAGTTTTGTCTTTTTAACAAAAAATCTCTTGCAAGGATTCCAGTTGTTAAAGTTCCTGCGATGATAATCGGAGTCGCAATCAATCCAATTTTTTTCAAAACTCTCTTAAATCTGCTTTGTTCCCAAGAATTACCTTCATTTATTTTTTCTCTTAATTTCTGTATTCTGTCTTTTATTGGTTCTTCTGTCATGTTCTTTAATACTCATCATAGCGTGATTTTATCTTCTCTTTTCTCGCTTCTTCAACTTCTAATCTTTGTTTTTTCCTTTCTCTTAATGTGGTTAACAATCCATCATATATACTGCTTGCTTGTTGTGGAATAGCCCTTACTCTTACAAGTGCCGTGTTTATGCCTGAAGTTAAAGCACGACTAGAAACTTTTCCATCTGTTGAAGACAGCGTTTCCCTTACTTCTGCGCAAATAACTGGGTTGTAACTTCTTACCATTTCTAAAACTTTTCCATCTCGTGTTAGTTCTGGAATTAATTCGTCTATTTCTTTTTCTTCTTTTGATCTAAAAAAGTCTTTACACCAAAGCATGCCCTTGCCTACTACAAAACCTCCGAATAAAGAAGGGCCTTGATATAAGCTTTCTCCTAAAGCTCTAAGACCATTGCCTGCTCCTGAGAAGATTTGTGATGCTGCAACGACTGCATCTGCCACAAATTCTATTCCAAAGGCAATTCCAAATTTACTTCCAAGTGAACGATTGTTAATTCTCTCATTGCCCCTGTAGAAAGCAAACGATTCTTCAAATCTTGCAGGAAATTCTCTTAAACCTCCATCTTCTCTAAATATAGAAGCGCTTTGTCCCGTTGATTTGAAATAATCTCTCGCTCTTACGATTGCGCTCAAGTATTTTCCAGTTTGTTTTATTTCGGTATCTGAACTATTGTTATCAGACAGATATTCCAAAGCTGCCAACTGTTCTAACTTTTTTTCTTTTCTTTCATTTGTATACCTTGAAGCATTTGTGGAAAAGTATCTATCTACAAATGCAATGGCTATGCCTGACAAGAAGTGGTATGCTGCTTCCTGATATGCTGGTATGTCCATCTTATTTTTCTCCTTCCTTGTTTTTCAGCAATGTATTTACTATATAACGTTTTCGGTTGTCAAAATCAGGAAAGTCACGTAAAAACTTTCCTCTATTAAATTCGTATACCCTTACTGGATCTGTTGGATCTAGCTCAGCGAGAAGGTGCCCTATTACTTCGGGGTGCTTTCTAGGTTCTGCAAGCTTTAGTTTTAATTCGTAACTTGCATCATCTGACATTTCATATTTTTCTGCTTCTTTGTTTCTAACAGCTCTTCTCACATTTCTCAGCTCTATCCATACTTTAGGAAATGAGTCTACAAAATTGCTAATTTTTCTTTTCCTCACAACGTCAGACATTTCAACAACATCAATGTTTTGTTGCAAAAAGAATTCGTCTTCGACTTCTCGAATTCTTTGCTCTACAAGCTCTGGATTGTATGTTAGAAATTTATATCTATGTAACACATCAACAACTTCTGGATCGTGAATATTTCTTGCGAACACGCTTTCACCAAGATCTTCATCAATTGTTTCCCCATTGTAAAAGAACAATGTTCTTGTTCCATCTCCGCTTCTAAATTGTCTTAAACAATAAACACCCGAGAAGAATTCTGCACAAAAACAGTGCATTTCTTTTCTGATAGGGAAAATTTCAGGAGAGATCATTCTGGCTCGAATGTCTCCAACTTTTCTGACTAACGTCTGCATTTGGGAAATATATTTTTGATCGAGAGCATTATCTCCTCTGCCAAGTTGGTCCGACATTTTTCTTAGCTCAGAAACTGAAGCAAATGTTTTGCATAATGTATCTAAATTAACTTCTACAGTTCTAATATTCAATAAATCTGCTGGTATGCGGAATATTTCCACGCGCTCATCTAGTTCGCCAAACAAAGCCTCTGATTGTGTGATATCTTCGATGGTATGCTTTGCTTGTGTATGAACTGCATCAATAAGGCTATTGTCATACGAAGTTTGTGAGGTAATTAAAGGTGCACTTCTTTGGTCAGGGGAAACAACCAGCATGAATCTGTTTGCAGATCTTATATTAAGATAGTTTTCAGGAAACTCTAACCGCTGAGGATATTTTTCCATCAAATGTGAGGCAACTTCTGGAGACAATCCACGTTTGTCAATTCTGAATTGATCTAAGTCAGATTGAAAATCGAAAACTCTTGCTAATACTTCATTGTACCTTTTTGCAAGCTCTCCAGATACTTCGAACAGGTCTTGATTTATTAAGCCTAATTCTTCTAAATCTATTTCGCGTCGAGATATTTTTATTTCAACTTTGGACATTTTTGTTCCCCCGCATTCTAGAAAGAGCTTCTGTCTGGACTTTCGTATTGTGCATGGTTCTCTCTACCTCTTTTTCAAATCTGTCTATTTCGTATCTGGCTTCTGTTTTAGCGTATCTTGTCAGTTCTTCTGCTACTACTGTGCTGTCAACTTTTCTGCACATTTCTTTTAGCATTCCGACTCGCTCATTGTACGGTTTTTCAAAAAAGATTCTTGGTTTTGTATACCATTCTTCTGGAATATCATAATCGTTTATTCTTTTTTCAACTGCTACTCTGACTGCTTCTATTGGTCTTCCTGTAAATCTTGGATTTTCGTCTTTGAATTTCTTTGCTAAATCTCCAAGATCTTTGAACGTTGGATTGGTAGAGAACGTTTTTCTCACACTCTGAACTATTCTTCCAGCAACTTGAGATGTGACCGATCCTGTTCTCTCTGTATTTGGTGCGTATCCTTTTCCTAATTCAATATCTATAAGTCCTATTTTTATCCAGCGTCCTAACTTAAGATGAAGAAGATCTGAAAAATCTTCAGATGTTTCCGGTCCAGTTACGTCATACTTTGACATGAATCTTTGTCTCATCGCAGGATCGAGTGCTGTTGGTTCATTCGTTGCAGCCCACCATTGCATTTGACCTTTGTAAGAACTTCCTATTCCACTTGAAAATTGCATTAATACATTCATTATATCTTTGTCCCCGCCCCCAGATTCTTCTCTTCCTCCTGAGAACATCATGTCTATATCATCAGTTAAGAAAATATTGTAAGAATCTAGTCTCTGTGCTTCTTCAACTAATTGGGAAGTTCCCTGTCCTGCGTCTCCATACCATTTTGTTTTTACTTTTGGAGAAAGTATCAGCATTTTGACTGGCAAACCTTTAATATTCAAAGTTGTCCAAAATTCTCTTACCATTGCCGCTCTTCTCTCGAGTCTTGTTCTGCCCATTTTAAACAATGTTGTTTTGCCTGTTCCAGGAAATCCGTCGTATAAAACAGAAGGTGAAAGTCCTCCGACTTCAATTATCGGATTCTTTCTCACCATAGGATCGTACAGAGCTATTCTATCCATATCTCTTGTCATTTCTTGTTTTGCTAAAGTATTTCCAATAACTTCGCTCGGTTCTACCGGTTCAAATTCTGCCTTTGTTGTTTTAGTTTCATCTTCAAAACTCGCTTCGAATCCCGAGATAGTAAATTCGTCTGCTACATTAAACGTCGTGGAGTCTACAAGCTCAACCAAAGAATGATTTAAACCTGCTTTTCTTTCCAAAGCAGAATCGCGCAGAAATCTAAAGAAATCAACACTTCCCTTTGGTAAATCTTTTCCTTCTTTCAGAGTTTTATTTCTTTTCCCAGTATTTATCAAACCGTAATATCTTACCAGAACATCATTGAGGGTGTTGTCTTTGCCTAAATCAAAAGCAAAATAATCTTCTTTTCTGGGAACAGGGTAAAATTCGTCTTCTCCTAAAAGAAGATTCAGTCTATGAGCGATAAATGAGCTAGCAGCAAACATCGAATAAGCACCCATGAAAGATTTTCTCTCTCCATCTGTAATACCTGAGTCAATATCTATTACTCTGTCTTCTAAGATTGCATGCATTTCATAAAATAATGAGAAGCCGTCTCTAAGAGCTTGTACTGAGCTTTGCACTTCTGGAGCCATTAGATGTTTATCTTCGCCAATGTCCCTAACCAAATCAAATAAAGAGGGTCTTTCTGCTCCTCGACTTATAGACTCCATATGCTCATCTACTTTTTTTGCATGCTTTGCTAAATCTTCTTTTGTTATTGGATGTACATCACTTTTTCCAGTCATTTAAGATATAATGCCTCCATCGTTTGTTATTCCATAAATTTTACAATGTTTTCCGTGCTCATCTCCTTTAACTATATTTTGTTTTGCTCTGAAAGAAACAATCATTCTTCTATCTGAATTATCAAGAGAGCCATAGATTTCTTTGTGAAAAACTTGCCCCATCATTTCTGCTAAATAAACTGTTGCTCTTGAAACATTGTCTCCAAACCTATTAGCTACCTCTGAGAAACGATATGCCAACTGAGTTGTGTGCCTTTTTGTGCCCAATGTTGCGACAGATTCTCTGGAAAATTTTAACACTCTTTTATCCTCTGAATCATGCAATGCCCTTTCTAATTCGGGAGAGTTATGTGTGAATTCGTCATAGTAGGGTCCAATAACAAATTTATCTATTATCTTGGGATGAAGACACCTAAATTCTCTATCAACTGTGGAAATAAAAGTTCTAAGATCCAACATTCCTCTTTGCGTTCCATAGATTAACAAATCCAAGGCGGAATTATCCTGTTCGTGCAAAGGAGACTCATTTGAATCTTGTGTCAAGCACATTCTGTAAAAAACCGGAACATTTGTGCCTCTTTCAATACATAGCCATTCCAATGTGTAAAACCTTTGACCTTTTTCTTCTCTAACAAATTCTGGTTTTCCTTTATGATAATCTCTTAAAATTTCTGTTTCATTTAAACTTTCAAAAAATTCAAACCTTCTTAATTGTATTTGTGCTGAAACGGGCGATCCAGACTTAAGAATCCTATCTCGAACAGATTCGATTATTCTTTCTCTCGATGCGAGTTCTCTTAAGACATCTGCCGCATTTTTTTTGTCTCTTTCCAGCATGAACAAAGTAGTAACTGTTGGAAACCCCGAATCTGTTGGGTCTATGATATAATCAAAATCTAATCTATCGTCTCCTTCTATTGAATGTTTTGCACGCAAACAATTAAGAGATCCCATCATTAAACTAATATAAGGAGATACATATGAATCTCCTTCTGCAACTAAAATTGTTGAAAGTTGGTTTAATCTGACGGTTAATCCACCTATATGTTTTTTAGCATCATCACAAGTTAATTGTTTGACATTTTCTGTTCCAGAACTTCTACCTTCTTTTTTGAAAATATTAGATACCATTTGTGCCTCAAGCAATTAACTTGCTGCATCGGTTTTTGCATACCTTTGTTTAATTTCTGTTATTCTGACTTCGAATTGGGCTCGTGCTTCTCTTTGCGCAGTTTGATATGCTCTTAATTTTTCATCTTCGATTAATGGACGTTCTGCTCTGGATGCTGTTTCATCTAAAACACCTTTAACAGATCTTAACACAGTATCTGTTGCTCTATCTGTTGCGTATTTCATTCCTTTATCGTATTGTGAAGAAGCTTTGACTTTTAATGCTGTTTGAATTGCAACAGGTGTTGATTGATAAATCTCAGTTACATGCATTATGTCTTGTTCAAGACCTGTTCTAAATTGTGTTAGGGAATCAACTAAATCTCTATATGCGGATAGATGTGTTCTTTGAACAGGAAGGGCCTTTCTCGCTTTGTCTACAATTGTGAAATAATGATTTTCATTAACTGTCGCTTCATCTAATTGCGCTTGTATTTGAGCTTTTTCTATTTCAATTGATCCATATTCTGTTGGGGTAGCTGCATCTAATTTATTTTCAACAGAAACCATTGCTCTTTGCAATTCTTCTCTCCCAGATCTCCATTTTTCATAATGAGGCTGATTTTGTTCTAATGTTAAAGCTGTTCTATCAACTGCAGCAGCTATTCTTACATGACATTCGGTATTTTGCAATATTGCTTCATATAGCTTTCCGACCATATGATGACCGTAATCTAAAATCGTGTCTAAACTTTCTTTTATATCTGCTTTATTGACCCTAAATAATCTTGCCTTGTCTGCCCATTTTATAAGCCCAACTTTAGAAAGAGTTTGTTCTAAAGCACCTTTATAGTGAGCCATGTCTCCAAAAAACTGCCCAAGTTCGTTTAGCTCATCAGTTAAACTTTGTGCGAGATCAGTTATTTCTCCCTTGAATTGCCTCCCTCTTTCTATTCCTTGATCCAATCTAGAAAGTTGAGAAACATCTGCATCTTGTTTTCCTTTCAAAATCTTATCTAAATCACCTTCATAAGTGTCGAGTCTTTCTCGATTTACATCTTCTAATTCCATTTGTCTTTTTTCAACACGCTCTAACTCTTTCTTTTGTTTTACATCCAATTTAAGCGCCTCGAACACACTGCTTTGAGTTATATTGCCTGCCATTTTCTTAACTTGTTACCTTTGTAAAATAATATCAATTTTTAAATGTTATGTATGTTTTGTTACTATTGGTTTAGATAAAATTATGCAGGATTAACAAGGTATTTCTGAATTGCTTTGAACTTATCCAAGGTTTCTATTAAATTCAAATTTGCTTTCAAAGCAGTCACATAACTTTCTGTTAATTCTTCAACATTACTGCTTGCATTTGCTTTGATATCAGATAGTATTGCCGTCTTCAATTTTAATCCTCTAGGAATTTTTTCGTTAACTGTTCTATGAAAAGCTAAACATTCTTCATAATTTTGTCTGAAAAGGACACCAGTGTAGGCAGTTCCTATGCCCGCGTATTTTCTTGCTCTTTCTTCTTCTGTTGGAACAAATTTTCTAAATTTGTCTTTGGTGATTTCTCTGATTTCAACTGTTCCATCTGATGCGAAATCTGCTAAAACTCGAGCAGCCTTTGAGCCGTAATTCTTAACCGCTTCAGCATTATCTGCTAAAAGTCTTTTTGCTTTTTCCGAATCAAATTTTCCGTCTGTGCAAAGAGCATCTTCTATTGATTGATAAGCTTGTCTTGTTGAATCTATAACGGATGAGACTACTTCTTTGCCCGCCTCAAGATATCCTCCCTTATCTTTAACACCTTTGTGAAAATCAACCACTGCGTCGAGCGTCACATCTGTCGCATTATCTACTGCTTCGACAACTCTCCTTCCTAAATCTTTTAGTTTTTTAGCCACCATACAATTTTAGAAAAGGTTTCATTTTTAAAATTATGTGTTTAGCAGTCTCTATTACGAAAAATGGATAATTTTTGATTAGCGATAGGTTTATGCGATTATCTCTTCGATGATTCTATGAATTAAGCTCCTACATTGTCGCATCATTAATCAACTCTCCACACGCTTTCCTGACATTATCCCAAGTCCAAGAGTGAGTTTTTTGATAGTTGTTTTTTCTATAAATTTTTTAATTGCGCCTTTCGCAATTATGCGACTAACGAAAAACAAATTGATGCATTTGACCAAAGATGGGGAAGTCATTATCATATCAAGTGTTTATTTTTCTCATCGAGAAAACTCAATTTTCATAGTTGTAACAAGCAAGGCGCGAGACAATTTTATGGCATCTTATTCTGAGGCAAGCCCAAATTATATCGAGAATCAAGGAAGAAGAATAGTCAGCTTAAGCTGGTCGATTTTTACCGTCTTCGGATGCTCCACTCTCGCCGCAGCGAGGTTTGCCCGCAGGCAAAAGCTTGCTGTGGGGAGGTTCACTGTGCGAGATAGTATTTAAGATTTTATGTTTAGGTTTTCGCAAACTTATATAAATTCCTTTTAACTTTTTTTATGATGAAAAAAGAAGTTGATGTTATCGTTTTAGATGACTGGGAAAAGACTGCACGTTATGCTGCTGAATCAATCGCTTCTGAAATTAACTGCAAGAAAAAATTTAATCTTGGACTTGCTAGCGGCGAGACGATGATTCCTGTTTACAAAGAACTCGTAAAATTATATCGAGAAAAAAGGGTGAACTTTGCAAATGTCGAGACATTTAATCTTGATGAGTATCCCAATGTTAAAAAGGAAGACAGTTTTGAATATTTTTTAGAGAAACATTTTTTGGACAAAGTTAATCTGAAAAAAGAGAACCAACATTTCCTGCAAGAAAAAAATCTTGGCGATTACGAAAAACTTATTAAGAAAGCTGGAGGAATTGACCTTTGCATTTTGGGAATTGGAAGAAATGGGCATATTGCTTTTAACGAGCCGGGATCTGGATTTAAGAGTCGGACAAGAAAGATTAAATTGCGGGAAGAAACGAGAAGAGTGAACAAAAAGTTTTTCAAATCGCTGAAAGAAACTCCGAAAGAAGCTTTGACAGTTGGAGTCGGAACAATTTTGGATGCGAGAAAAGTTTTATTAGTTGCGTTTGGAAGCGAGAAGTCGCAGGCTATTTGCGAGTCATTGAACGCGCGAGCGCGATTGCAATGGCCGGCAAGCGCCCTACAGTTGCATCCGAACGTGAAATTTGTCCTCGATAAACAAGCAGGTTCGAAACTGCGCGAGTTGAGATGAATTGCGCGCTGGCTTGCGCGGCGCAAAGCTTAAGTAATCGAGATTCAATTATGATATGAGGTGATTTAGTTTGACGAAAGAAAATGTAAATGCATTGTGCATTGTTGCGCATCCTGATGACGAAACAATCTGGATGGGCGGAACGATTTTGCAGAACAATCAATGGAAATGGACTGTTCTATCTCTTTGCAGAAAAGATGACTCTGATAGAGCTCCAAAATTTAAAAAAGTTTGCGAGATTTACAGGGCTAAAGGAATTATTTCTGATTTAGATGATGAATCCCTAAACCCGATGCCTGTTGAAAAAATTGCTGAAAAAATAAAATTAAATTTGCCGAATAAAGAATATAATTATATCTTTACTCATGGCGAGAATGGCGAGTATGGCCACATCAGACATAAGGAAACGCATAAAGCTGTTGAATGGATGACAAAAAATAATTTGTTAAAATGCAAAAAATTATTTTATTTTGATTATATTGACGGAGACAAAGAGGCTTCCAACAATCGCGGAGTAAAAATTCCTGTCGCGGATTCAGAAGCAGACTGGATTGTCTCGCTAAATTCAAAAACCCTGAAGCAGAAAAAAAATATTGTCGAAGCTATTCATGGATTTCCGAAGAAAGGTTTTGAAGTCATGGCTTGCGGAAAGAAGGAGGGGTTTGTTTTGGCAAAATGAAGTCGCTTGTTTTGTATCCGTATCCTCTCGAATATGACGGACAGAGTTTGCAAGGGCATTACTTAGTTAAGGGCTTAAATGAAATTGGCTTTGAGACTTTGCCGTGCGGAAGGGAGGATTCTGATTCTAAAAAATTGGCGTATGAAAAATTCAAGCCAGATGTTGTTTTTGGCGTTGGATATTGGGGAGATACGCCTGATTTAATTTTGCATCCTCAGGAAAATGGATTTACTCCTGTTCCATGGGTTAATGCAGACGGATTTGTTGCAAATTATCATAAGGAGTTAAATAATCTGCCATTGATTTTAGCAACGAGCAATTGGGTTAAGGCAACTTACATTAGGGATGGTGTTAAAGGAGAAAACATTAAAGTTGCGCATATCGGGTTTGATCCCACAATTTTTTATCCAAGAAAAAGTTATGATTCGAGTGTGCGAGATGTCAGAGCGTCTTTCGGTATTGAAGAAGATGAGTTAATGCTGCTGACTATCGGTGGAGATGTGACGAGCAAAGGCGCGCAGGAAATTTTTAAGGCTCTAAACAAAATAAAAAACAAGATTCCAAAGTGGAAATATGTCTGCAAAATCTGGCCGAGTGTTTCGACGAGAATCTGGAGCAAAGTGGAAGGAAAACTAATTGAAGAATTTGGTTTTCAGGAAAATATTGTTTATACCAAAGGAGATCTTCCTCCGGAAAAGATGGCAACTTTATTGAACGCATGTGATATCTATTGCGCTCCCTCGCGTTTGGAAGGTTATGGAATGATTCAAGTAGAGGCGCAAGCCTGCGGAAAGCCAGTCATCTCAATTAATGTTGGAGGACCGAAAGATACGATTGTTCAGGGGAAGACAGGATTTTTGGCTGAAGTTGGTTATGAAAAAAAATTTACAAGTAAATGGGTTACTAAAGCCATGGGCTTCGAGCGAAGACACAAAATTAAATTTCCAGAACCTAAGACGCTGGATTACGAAGCAGATATTGATCAATTAGCGGAGTATCTTGAACAATTGATGACGAATAAAAGATTGAGGACTGAAATGGGTGGGAACGCAATAAAACATGCGCATGAGAATCTTAATTATCGAAAGACTGCGATGAACATTGTTAATCTAACTAAACAGTATGTTTTGGACAGGCAAAAGATCAGGGTTGCGCAGAGAAGATAATATTTATAGAGAAAACCGATAATTATAATACATTTGGTTCGGTTTTCTCTAACGGATAAAACCTTTCGCTCGGTGTTATAATCAACGGTTTTATCCGTAATTAGACAAGAACATTATTTCTTATTTCAATTTTCACAACAACAAAACCTTCCTCTTCTTCAAACTTTCATACGCCAAAACATACATTCCAGCGTTCCACGCCTGATTTCCGCCGTCTTTACTTGCCTCGCCTGTTTTACCGTTAAGCCATTCGCTAAAATTACCGTTTAGTTTCATATTGGCTTCTGCAAGTTTTTCTAATTGTTCTT
>Ga0209541_10012964_pt1 | contig 12815 bp, 11 predicted proteins | sample RifCSPlowO2_01_FD_184027 | JGI IMG/M metagenome (GOLD analysis project Ga0209541, IMG submission 184027) | Groundwater microbial communities from Rifle, Colorado - Rifle CSP2_plank lowO2_0.1 (SPAdes) (version 2) | ecosystem: Environmental > Aquatic > Deep subsurface > Groundwater | place...
ATTTAAATTTTATTAATTTATGTTTCATATACAAATTAAAAAAGTGTTACTAGAAAGGTATAAACGGGTTTTTTCGTCGTTGATGATTATGGCTTTGTTGGCATTGGCTCTTAACCTTGGCGCATGGGTAAATCAAGCAAAAGCGGCTCAAATATCCCAGCTGAAGGATACTTTGTCGGATTCGGATTTGGGTGTGGTGTCAAATCATACCGTGGAGTTTCAAACAAAAAATGTGATTAGCGCCAGTTCAACGATAGTGATTGATTTTCCTGATTCTTTTCAAAGCACCAGTACTCCGGCTTTTGCCAACACCGATCCGCTTGATTTTGATATTGTCAGCAGTACGGCCGATCAATTGGTTTTATCAGCTGCCGGGGCTTGTCCGGTAAATGGTATAGCGGCGTTTGAAATTACATCAATCAGCACCGGCAACACCTTTACCTTCACTCACTGCAACGGCACTGATAGTGTCCCGGCTAATTTACCGTTAGCTGTTAAAATTGGTACTCACGCCACTCAAGATGGCGCGGGGACCAGCCAGCTTGTTAATTCTCCCGGCGCCGGTTCATATCTTGTTTCCGTTACGATTGGCAACGATTCGGCAACCACTAGAGTCGTTGTCATAGATGATGTCGTGGTAACCGCTTCAGTTTCTACCAATTTTATTTTTACCGTGAGCGGAGTCGCTGCCGGAGAGGCTATAAATGGAGATGGAGTTGTGACTTCGGCCGGCGCCACTGCCACCGCCTTGCCTTTTGGCGAGCTTGTTCCTAATACGGCGGAAGTGCTTGGTCAAACTCTTTCTGTTACCACCAATGCGAAGAACGGATTCGCGGTAACGGTACAGCAAGATCAGAATTTGACCAGCGCCAACGGAGCCGATATAGATTTGTTTAAAAATGGCGTTCCCACCGTTCCACTGTTATGGGCATCCCCCACGGCCATTCTGGATGTTGAGGCGACTTATGGTCATTATGGTGTTGCCAGTGAAGATGCGGATTTAACCGGAGGCGCGTTTACTAGTGGTTGGTTTGATGGTAATTTTGCCTCGGCGCCTCGTATAGTATTCGCGCACACCGGGCCGGCTGACGGCGCGACGGCGAATAAAGGCCAAACCAGAGTCGGTTATAAGATAGAAATTTCAGCTTTGCAAGAGGCCGCGAATGATTATACTAATTCGTTGACTTATGTGGCCACGCCGACATTCTAGCATGTCCGGATTGAGTATTGTTTGAAGATATTAATCCCAAACTCTCGTCTGCTAGCGGGAGTTTGGGATTATTTTATGTTATTTATGAAATATTTTTCTTTTGTTTGTGTCGTGTCGTTATCGTTATTGAGTTTTTGTTTTTCGGCGGATGTGTATTCAACGGGAGAGGTTGGTTTAAAAATGCAGCCTTCTATTGTTGAGGAAAAAGTGGAACCGGGGCAGGTTTTGCCCATGGTTCTTCATGTTACAAACATCGGCAAGCAAGAGGAATCTTATTATGCCGTTACCAGGGATATAAGTTCTCTGGCGGAGGATGGACAACCTGTGTTCGCCAAAACCGGTGAAAAAACAGGTTATGAAACAAGCTCTTGGATAGAAATAACCAAAGATCCGGTCTTGATACAGGGAGGCGAAATAAAAGATGTTCCCTTTACCATAACGGTGCCGCAGAACGCTTCTCCCGGGGGGCATTTTGGTTCTATATTTTTTATCGCGGAAGCGGATCATCTCAAGGAAATCGGTTCAGGTATAGGTTATCAGGTAGGCACGATCGTTAATTTGCGGGTAGCCGGAGATATTTTAGAAGATGCTCAAATTAGAGAGTTCCGCGCCAACGAAAAAATTTATGAGAAATCAGATGTTAAATTTTTGACTCGCGTGGAAAATTTAGGGAATACCGCTTTAAGAACCAGAGGTCCGATTGAGATTACGAATATGTTTGGAAAAAAAGTGGGGAGTGTGGTGATGAATGAAGAAGGCGCGGCGGTATTGCCAAAGTCTGATAGAAGTTACGCGGTCGTGTGGAAAGATGAAGGTTTTTCCATAGGTAAGTATGACGCGGTAATGAGTTTGAATTATGGCGATGAGGTAAAGAAGACTATTAGCAGCTCTGTTTCTTTTTGGATATTACCACAGAAGATAATTTTATTGGTTTTGGCTGTAGTGTTTGGTTTAGCAGCGGCGCTTTATATATCCGTGAAGCTCTATATCAGGAAAAAAATGCGGGAATTAAAGAAATAGGTTTATGGTGAAAAAAAGACGTAAACAAGCGCTGAAGGTCGTTGGTTTTTTTTTGTTATCCACCATTGTCTTGATCGGAGTTTTGTTCGCGTCTTTGGAGTTTTATTCAAAAATTCTAAAGGGGAGATATATGATTGTCGGAAGTCGTGCTGACGGTTCGGAAGATGGTGTGAACATATCCGCGAGTGTTTTTTTTAATCCCATCAATCAAATGGTGTCCGGTTTGAAGAATAAGGAGTCTGAATTAACCGACAAAGAACGGATAATAAAACAAAAGGAAGATCGTTTGGAAAGAGAGCGCAAGGTTTATATCATTTCCGTCCTCATTATATTTTTTTCGGCCTTAACATTGTGCTGGGTCGTAATTGCCACTCATTGCGCGGGTTTTGGATGCGCGCCAAAACGCAAATGATAATTTTATATATATGAGGATGATCGCATTTTTTTTGGTTTTGATGGCATTTCCGTTGTTTTATGGCTCGCCCGTTCAAGCGAGCGCTTTGACTTATGTGCGCGACACTATCAGTAATTCCGCTCCGGGTGTTAGTGCCGATCATGCTATTGAGTTTACGGTAACTACAGCTGTGCCGGCTCTTGGAGAGATATTGATAACCCCGGCTAGCGATTTTTATATTCAAAATAATTTTGATCATTCCCATGTTGATTTTTCGGTTGGCGCGGAGCATTTGATGGTGGAAAATGGTTGCGGCGTAACTATGTCCGTGGAAGCCGGAGAAATGGGCAAGATATCTTTTACCACATGCCATGCCATTGCTTCCGGCGAGAGAATCACAATAAAAATATTTGGCATTAGAAATCCGCTATCGTCCGGATCGTATCGTATTAATATTAAAACTAAAGATGATCAAGGAAATATAATTGATGAATCCGCGGCTATGATCGCTGTACTGGAAAGTGTTTCCCTGAATGCTAAAAATTCATTATTATTGCCATCAAATCAGATGCCTGGTTACGCGGGTGGAGGGGCGGTCGCTTCTTTATCGCCAATATCTTCGCCGCCGCCAGTCATCGCGTATGGTCCATCCACTTCTGCCACCGTTTCACCATCCGCGCCATTATTTGTAACTCCGATGGTTGTCTCTAGCATACGGGAGAAAGTAGTTGTAAAATTTGATTATGGTTTTATCAATACCAGTACCGTCCCTCTAAGATTAAAGGTAGTGAGGCGGCTATTGGATAGCAAGGGTCGGGTGGTAAAGACGGTTTCGGCCATAAAATATGTGCTTGTAGGTAAAACATTTCAAGTAAAAGTGCAAGAGAATTTGCCGTTTGGCAAGTATGTTGAAGATATAAAAATAATGGCCGTATCTACCGGAAAGATAATCAGTCAAATCAAAATACAAATAGCAAAGGACGCGCCTAGAGAAAAAGTCTTAGTCTTGCGTGAAATCGTTTCCGAGGATTCGCCGATTTTCTTTGATATTCAGAGTTTGTCAGAGTTAAAAAGAGGCGTAGCCTTGCGCGATTATGTTAAAATAAAGTATGGGGTTTTCAATAAAGGGAAAAAGCCTTTAAAGTTGAAAATTGATCGGCAGTTGATAGATGAACAAAAGAACAAAAGTGTGGATTCTCATTGGGGTCAGTGGGTGATCGGCGGCAATCAAAAGAAAAGCGTGACGATCAACCAGAGTTTTGGCAAACAACCGGATATCGGTTTATATTTGGTTCGTATCCGCGTCTATGATTTGATATCGGGGAAATTATTGTTTGAGAATGGCTTGAGGTTGGAGGTGCGGGAGAAATAAAAGATAGATATGCATAGAGGTAATTCTGACGAATAAGGTTTTTTAATTATCCCTTGCTTTTATATGTTATTTTAGGTAAAATAACAGTGATTTTAGTTAAAATGGATTATGTTTTATGCCTAAATACGAGCACAAAAAAATAGAGAAAAAGTGGAAAAGAGAATGGGAAAAGATGGAAATTTACAAAACCAAAGAATCTTCGGATAAGCCGAAATATTACGTTTTGGATATGTTCCCATATCCATCCGGAGCTGGCCTGCATGTGGGGCACCCCAAGGGATACATCGCCACTGATGTGGTAGCGAGGATGAAAATGATGCAGGGTTTTAATGTTCTACATCCAATGGGTTGGGATGCTTTTGGTTTGCCAGCAGAGAATTATGCTATTGCCAACAAAGTTCATCCATCCGAAGCCACAGCAAAAAATATTAAAACTTTTAAAAAACAATTAGGCCTTCTTGGGTTTACTTATGACTGGGATAGAGAAGTAAATACCACCGATCCGAAATATTATAAATGGACGCAGTGGGCATTTTTGCAAATGTTTAAAAAAGGTTTAGCTTTTGAATCTAATGAGCCTATCAATTGGTGTCCCAGGTGCGAAACCGGATTGGCGAATGAAGATCTTGATGATGGAAAGTGTGAACGTTGTGGTACGCCCGTGGAACGCAAACCGATGCGCCAGTGGGTTTTGAAAATTACGAAATACGCGGACCGACTACTAAATGATTTGGATAAATTGAAAGAATGGCCGGAACCGATTAAAGAAATGCAGAGGAATTGGATTGGGAGATCAGAAGGAGCGGAAATTAATTTTTCTGTCATTCCCGTGAAAACGGGAATCCAGGCGCCTGGATTCCCGATCATGTCGGGGATGACAATTGAAGAAAAAGTAAAGGTTTTTACCACAAGACCGGATACTATTTTTGGCGCGACTTATCTAGTGGTTGCTCCGGAACATTCCTTGATTAAAAATTTTAAATTAAAAATTGAAAATTATAGCGAAGTTGAGCAATACGTTGTTGGTGCTAGAAATAAGTCGGATTTGGAACGTACTGACCTTTCTAAAGAAAAAACCGGAGTGGAATTAAAAGGATTGAAAGCTATCAATCCCGCAACCAACGAAGAATTACCAATATATGTGGCTGATTATGTAATTACAGGCTATGGTACTGGCGCTATCATGGCTGTGCCGGCGCATGACGAAAGAGATTGGGAGTTCGCCAAGAAATACAGCTTGTCGATTAAGAAAGTTGTAAAAAGCAATAATCAGAAAGAGTGTTTTATTGGTGAAGGTGTAGTTGTGAATTCGGATTTTTTAGATGGCTTATCGACATCAGAAGCAAAGAAGAAAATTATTAATTGGCTGGAAGAAAAAGGCATTGGCACCAAAAAAGTTCAATATAAACTTCGTGATTGGGTATTTTCTCGCCAGCGTTATTGGGGAGAACCGATTCCACTCGTGCATTGTGAAAATTGCCAAAATAAAAAACAGAAAGTGTTGATTGTTCATGGGCTAACTGGGCGAGCCGACAAGAATTGGATGCCTTTCATGAAAAAGAAGTTGGAAGATATTGGTTTTGAAGTTATTATACCAACCATGACAACTTCAGAACATCCAGTCATGGAAAAATGGCTCGATGAATTATCTCCAATCGTTAATGATTTTGATGAAAATGATGTTGTAATTGGCCATAGTATTGGTTGCAGCGCCGTTTTACAATTAATTAGTAGACTAAATAAAAATATAGGGCATGTATATCTTGTAGCTCCGGCAGTGGGTGGATTAACTGATGAAGATTTACAGGATAAGAAAACAAAAAAATCAGAAAAAGATTATGATAGCGCTAAAATATTTTGGGATTGGCCAATAGAATGGTCAAAAATTTTAAACAAGGTAAAACATGTCGCTATTTTATATTCAAATAATGATCCGAGCGTGAGACCTCTTGGTCGTGATTTTTGGCCAGCAGATTGGGATATAAGATTTTTGGGGAATTTTGAACATTTTACAAAAGTTGGTTTTGAAGATTTGTTTGATAATTTTCAGCAAAGTCGTCTGACAGGTTGGATCCCCGTACCGGAAAATGAATTGCCATTGGAACTACCAAAAGTGAAAAATTATGCGCCGAGTGGCACTGGTGAGTCGCCATTAGCCAATATTCATGACTGGGTAAATACCAAATGTCCTGTCTGTGGTGGTAAGGCTACAAGAGAAACCAATACGATGCCACAGTGGGCGGGTTCTTGTTGGTACTACCTCGCATATGCGATGCTCGGAAATCAAAATGTAAAAATCAAAAATCAAAAATACGATTGGCGACAAGAAAAAATTGATTATTGGAATCCTGTTGACCTCTATGTTGGTGGCGCAGAGCATGCGACCAGACATTTGATATATGCGAGATTTTGGCATAAATTTCTTTATGATATCGGGAAGGTAAAAAATGATGAACCATTCACTCGTTTGCAAAATGTTGGTTTGATTTTAGCCGAAGACGGACGCAAGATGAGTAAGCGTTGGAACAATGTTATCAATCCCGATGATGTAGTGGAAAAATTTGGCGCCGATGCCATGCGTGTTTACGAGATGTTTTTGGGGCCTTTTGATCAGCCGTGTGCTTGGAGTACGCAGGGCTTGGTGGGAGCAAAAAGGTTTTTGGAGAAGGTGTGGGCTCTGCGGGAAAAAGTGACACAAATTGTCATCCTGAATGAAATGAAGGATCCCCTAAAGCAGACATCAAGGGATTCTTCGGTCGTTGCACTCCCTCAGAATGACAGTAAAAAGTTGACCGTTTTATCGCATCAAACAATTAAGAAAGTTAGTGATGATATAGAAAAAATGCGGTTCAACACTGCAATTTCTCAGTTGATGATTTTGGCGAATGAAATGAATAAAGAAGAAAAAATTGCATTGGAAAACTATTTTGTTTTTCTTAAATTGTTATCGCCTTTTGCCCCGCACATTGCGGAAGAATTATGGAATGTTTTGGGCAATAAAGAAAGTATATTCTTATCTGAATGGCCGAAATATGATGCTGACTTTGCCAAATATTCAGAAATTACATTGGTGGTGCAAGTGAATGGAAAAGTGCGAGATACCACTGTTGTACATTCAGAAATTTCTGAAGAAGAAGCCAAAAAAATAGCGGTAAGTAGTGAAAATATTCAAAAATGGTTGGATGGGAAAATTCCCAAGAAAATTATTTATGTTAAAGGAAAATTGGTGAGTATCGTGGTTTAATTGTCATCCCGGCGAAAGCCGGGATCTTTGTTTATATAATAAGATCCCGGCTTTCGCCGGGATGACAGTAAGAAGAATATGAAGGAGAGAATAGACAATATCACAAATTCCAAAAGCAGAACGTTTCTGGCGTTCTGTTTTTCTTTTATTTTAGGCGTAGGCATTTTTTCATGGAGCATCGAAATCAGATTGGCTTTATACTTGTATAGTTCTATTTTTGTAATTATCTTATTATTATTTTGGTATTGGCAAAATAAAAATTATCGTTTTGTTTTACTGTGTTTGATGTTTTTTTGTAGCGGCGCTCTACGTTTTCTGTGGAATATGCCGGATTGTAATAATTCCAAAAATATTTGTAATTATAACGGCGAACGGAAAGAGCTAATTGGTTGGATTGGCGCTGAACCTGCAAGAGAGATTTCTCAAAATAAATATATTTTGAGAACAAAGCCGGGGAAAATACTTCTAATCATGCCTCTTGAACCATCTTTTGATTATGGCGATGAATTAAATATTAGCTGTAATTTAAGTGCTCCAAAAGATCAAATTGATTCAACTTTTTCCTATCGCCAATATTTAGCCAAAGACAATATTTATTCTATTTGCAGTGGCCCGAAAATTTTAGGGGTTGAAAAAGATAAACAGGGAAACATATTTATTAAAAAAATATTAAAATTAAAAAATATTGTCCAAGAACGAGTTAATTTGCTTTGGCCTGAACCGGAATCTACTTTAGTGGGTGGAATATTGTATGGTTCGCGATCAGGTTTTTCCGAAGATTTAAAAAGTGATTTTAACAGAGCCGGGATTACGCATATCGTCGCGGTATCCGGGTATAATGTTACTATTATCGCGCAGTGGCTTCTGGTTATATTTATATTTCTAGGATTGTGGCGTCGACAAGCTTTTTGGGGTGTGGTGTTAATGATTTTTTTGTTCGTAATTTTTACCGGCGCCTCTGCGTCAGTTGTGCGTGCGGGATTTATGGGTGTGCTGGTATTGATCGCAGGACAAATGGGTAGGATGTCGAGAATAGGGAATGTGCTAGCTGTTACTGCCGGCGTGATGATTTTATTGAATCCCTTTATTTTAATATGGGATGCGGGATTTCAATTGTCATTTTTGGCGACATTGGGGTTGGTGTATATTTCGCCATTGCTGGAACATTTTCATCCCGACTTCTACCTGTCATCCCGGCGAAAGCCGGGATCTTGTTCCGGAATACAAGCAAAAGATCCCGGCTTTCGCCGGGATGACAATGCAAAGCGAGATGACAGCGCGCTGAGAGAGGTGTTTATTTCCACCATGTCCGCTATTATTGCTACCTTACCCTTCATGTTGTTTGTTTTTGGTCGATTGTCAATCGTTGCGCCCTTAGTTAATGTGTTAGTTTTGTGGATCATTCCATGGTTAATGCTTTTCGGTTTTATGGCGGTTATTATTAGTTTTATTTTTTATCCGGTCGCGCAAGTGGTGGCCTGGGTAACCGGATTTGGGTTAAAATATGTTATAATATTAGCCGGGTGGTTTGGAAGTCAAAGTTGGTCCGCGATTGATCTGGGTTTGCCGTGGTGGGGTATGGTTGGTATGTATGCCATAATTATTAGATACATTATTAAATATGAAGCAAAAAATAAAAATACTACCATCTGATCAGGGCTATGATTTAGCTGCTTCGGGCTATGATAAAAAAGAAAAATATTTAAATAGCTTTGAACAAAATAAAGTTTTGCCATTGCTGGTTGATATGGCAGGTAAAAAGGTTCTCGACGCAGGGGCCGGAACAGGTCGTTTAGCGGTAGAGTTGGCGCGTCGTGGTGCGTTTGTGACAGCCTTGGATATCTCAGGAGAAATGTTGAAAGTTTTAGCCAAAAAAAGTAAATATATTGAATTGTCTGTCGGAGATGTTGAGTATATGCCTTTTGAAAAGGATACCTTTGATTGGGTTGTTTCAGCTTTTGTAATTGTGCATCTCAAAGATCCGACCAGATTTTTTGACGAAGTTTATAGAGTTTTAAAAGATGGTGGAAAATTTCTAGTCACAAATATTAATCAAAATGAACCGCCGGAAGTGGAAACCGCAGACGGATCAATTAAGATTGAATCATTTTATCATCGTCCGGAAAAAATTAAGGAAATTTTGGAATCGCTGGCGTTCCGAATAGAAAAAGAAATAATTATCAAGGAAGGAGAAAGTTGGGTGAATCAAATTATCATGGCCGGCAAATAAATTAAGATCCCGGCTTTCGCCGGGATGACAATGTAATATATGCCAAAGAAATTCATTTATATTTTTTTATTTTTTTTAGGCATAGTTCTGGTAATTATTCTATACATACAATACGATAAAAGTAATCGACATTTCTCGGTTACTTTTTTAAATGTTGGGCAAGGGGATTCGGCTTTGATTAAATTCAGCAATGGCGAAAAAATGCTCGTAGATTGCGGGATAGATCAAAAAGTTTTACAGGGTTTGGGTAGAAATATGCCATTCTATGATCGCACTATAGATTATCTTCTGGTCACACATCCTGATTTAGATCATTACGGTGGTTGCCCCGGTGTTTTAAAAAGATATGATGTAAAAAATATAATTACTAATGGCGAAGAAAAAAGCGGTGATCAATATTGGTCTGCATGGAAAAAATATTTAGAGGAGGAAAATGCCGTAAATAAAGTTATTAACGAGAAGCAAGAGTTGGAAATTGGCGATAGTGAAATTAATTTTTTATATCCGGGTAATGATGTTGCTTTGGATGAAAAATTACGCGAAGGAAATAATAAATCCATAATTTTTACTCTACAAAATAATAATAAAAAATTTTTATTTATGGGCGATGCGGAAGTGCCACTCGAAAATGCTTTGATGCAAAAATATTGTGTGACGTCAACGCCGATTATCTGTCCGACATTAAAATCTGATTATATAAAAATCGGACATCATGGCAGTGATAGTTCTTCCGGTGAATTATTTTTAGATATTGTGAACGCGAAAAAGGCGATTATCTCCGTGGGAAAAAATACTTTTGGCCATCCTTCCTTTCGCATATTAAAAAAACTTCAGCGAGCCGGCGCTGAAGTTTTTCGTACAGATAAACTGGGAGATATTACATTGCCTTGATCGGATTGAAATTGGTGTCTCGATCATAATAATCTTCATTTTCTTTCTTTTTCAACCATCTTACCGCGCGATAAGTTACAGGTAATAATATCGCCTCCGTGCCGATTTTAAAGATGTAATTGGAAATCCATAACACTCCGATTAGATCCCAGGGTAAGATTCCGACAAAGGCAATACTAAGGAAGATGCTCGTGTCAAAAAATTCACCTACTAAAGTTGAACCAAGAGCGCGCAGCCAAAAATATTTTCCTTTTGTTTTTATTTTTAATTTAGCCAACACGTAGCTGTTCAAGAATTCTCCAAAAAGATATGCGACGAGGCTGGCGAAGGCAATTCGTGGTATGACACCGAGTATTGAATCAAATGCGGCTTGGTTGCCCCAATCCATGGCGGCTGGTAGTTTACCCACAATCCAGAATGTTATCACCATGAGTAAATTCATGGCAAAACCGATCCAGATAACTCTGCGAGCTCGTGAATAGCCGTAGACTTCAGTTAAAATGTCGCCAAAAATATACGCAAGAGGGAAGAGAATAGTCCCGCCGTCAAAACTAAACCAGCCCAGAGACAAAATTTTACTGCTCGCGATGTTGGATAAAATTAATATTGTGGCAAAAGCGGCCGTGATGAAATCCGTGTACCTATAATTTCGCATAATTTATAAAAAATATTTTAAAAAAAGAGACGCCATCAGGCATCTCTATAGTTTTATTTATTCTACTACTACGCCCATTTGTTTGGCTGTACCTTCTACCATACTCATAGCCGCTTCTATCGTGCGAGCATTTAAGTCAGGCATTTTCTTTTCCGCGATTTCGCGTACTTGGGCTTTGGTGATCTTTCCCACTTTTTCTTGTAGGGGTTTGCCTGATCCTTTTTGAATCTTGGCAGCTTTTTTGATCAATTCAGCTACCGGAGCAATTTTCATTATAAAAGTGAAACTGCGATCCTCGTAGACAGAAATAATCACCGGTACGACTTCACCTTTTTTGTCTTTGGTTTTGTCGTTGAATTCTTTGCAGAAAGCTTGAATGTTTACACCGTGTTGACCCAAAGCCGGACCAATTGGAGGTGCCGGGTTGGCGGCGCCACCAACGATTTGCAATTTAATTTGCGCCATTAATTTTTTTGCCATAATCGTAATGAATGAGTGAAATAAATTTATTTATAAGTTTATTTCCGAGTGAATTAGATTATATCCTTAGATATAGTTTTAATATTATTTTTTAATATCTGCCGAGAAGCCAGACTTCTAGATTCCCGTTTTCACGGGAATGACAGTCTGCGGACAGAGTTTTTATTAAATCTTTTTTACTTGTAAGGCGTCTAGTTCTACCGGCGTTTCGCGACCGAACATAGTTACCAATACTTTAATCTTTCCTCTTTCATGATCAACCACACATACTTTGCCTTCAAAGTTTTTGAAAGGTCCGTCCACTATTCTGACTACGTCATTAATTTCCAGATCGATCTTGTGTTGTGGCTCATCGGCGCTGACACGGCGTAACAAATTATCCACTTCTTTTTGATCAATAGGAGTTGGGGTGGTTCCGGAACCTACGAAACCGGTTACATTCGGAGTGTTTCTAACAACATACCAAGAATCATCAGTCACAACCATTTCAATCAAAACATATCCGGGGAATATTTTTTCTTCCACAACAGCTCTTTTGCCGTTTTTAATTTTAATTTTCTTTTCCTTCGGTACTAAAATATTAAAAATTTTATCTTGCATGGCAAAAGACTCAACACGTTGTTCAAGATTGTGTTTAACGTTTTCTTCGTAGCCACTGTAAGTATGCAGTACATACCAGCGTCGGCCTAGATTGGATGTTTGTTTAGCCATAAACGAAATGAGTGAGAGAAAAGATTAAATTTATTTAATCTTTTCCGAGCGAATAAGTTTATACCGTAAGTATAACGAAATGAGTGAGAGAAAAGATTAAATAAATTTAATCTTTTCCGAACGAATGAAATTTATACCGAAAGTATATGCGAAAGTATGTTGAATTAGCGGTTGATTAAAAATGTGATGCCGTAGTTGAGGATGTAATCCATAATTCCAAAGAAAAAAGCCACTGCCAAGCTCAAACCAATTACCACCAAACTATAGTTAATAGTCTGATTTTTGGTTGGCCAAGTTACTTTTTTCATCTCAGCATAAGAACCAAGAAAGTAGTTTTTAATTTTTTCTATCATATTAGTATGAATTTAGAGATCCGCTAAAGGCGGACTTCATCCGCTTCGAACGGATTTTGAGTTTTTTAAAACAGCCTTTCGGCCGTTTTAAAGTGTTTATACTATAGCACCGGCCGACTAAAAAGTCAAGAGTTTGTACAGGATGACCACATCGTAGACAAGTGCATAGTTTTTTCCGCAAACTCCAACGGTGTCAAATAATTCAGTGTTTCGTGGGGTCTAATAGAGTTGTATTCAACTAACCAATCGGTTAGT
>Ga0209541_10012965_pt1 | contig 12814 bp, 13 predicted proteins | sample RifCSPlowO2_01_FD_184027 | JGI IMG/M metagenome (GOLD analysis project Ga0209541, IMG submission 184027) | Groundwater microbial communities from Rifle, Colorado - Rifle CSP2_plank lowO2_0.1 (SPAdes) (version 2) | ecosystem: Environmental > Aquatic > Deep subsurface > Groundwater | place...
TGTATGTTTGGTTTGATGCTTTGAATATTTATCAAAGTGGCGTAGGATTTGGTTCTAATGAAGAAAAATATAATAAATGGTGGCCAGCAGATTTACATATACTTGGAAAAGGAATTTTGCGGTTTCATGCCATTTATTGGGCTGCATTTTTATTATCAGCAGGATTAAAACTACCTAAAACATTATTTGTTCACGAATATATAACAGTAGGCGGACAAAAAATGTCCAAGACTGTCGGAAATGTTTTAGACCCAATTCCTTTGATCGAAAAATACGGCGCAGATGCTTTAAGATATTATCTGCTTGCGAAAATATCTCCATTTTCGGATGGTGATTTTTCTGAAGAAAAATTTAAAGAAGTTTACAATGCCGATCTGGCAAATGGATTAGGAAATTTAGTTGCAAGAGTCGCCAAATTATGTGAACGAAACAAGTTTGACTTAGCTGAAATTGAACAAAATAGACCAAATCGGATATTGGAAGGAATAAATCCCTTATTGAAAAACTTTAAGCTTAACGAGATTCTTGGCTATATTTGGGGATGCATAACAAGTTTAGATCAATATATTAATAAGGAAAGACCCTGGCAAAAAGAATTAACCGCAGCAAATAAAGTCCTGAGCAATATTATTGTTGGCTCGGAAGCATTAAGCTCATTAAAAGAAACAACAGAAGCTCTTAAACCCTTTCTCCCCGAAACTGCGGAGAAAATTGAAAATCAATTCCGCGGTCCCAAAATCACCTCCCAACCACCCCTTTTCCCGAGAATTTAACTTGCTATTCTGCCTCTTGTTAATAAAAATATAAATTCTACAATTCATAGAATGAAACCAATTAAACAGAAAGATTCTCTAGGATGCGCTGTGGCATGCGTTGCATTTAGATTAAATATCTCTTACGAAAGGTCACTAACGCTTTTTAGACATGGGAAAAAGAAAGCAGAGAGTGCAGGCTTCCTATGCAAAGAGATTGTCGAGGCTCTAGGAAGGCGGGGATTAAGCTATAAATATAATTACATCAAAGATAGGATAAGAAATAAGATATATAAATCCGGAACGATTGTCTTCTTAAGAAGATCGAAAAAATATCCTACAGGACATTATCTATGCAGAGCCGACAATAAATGGATGGATCCATGGATTAATTTTCCAGACAGAAAAATAAAGGCTGGATTTAAAAAAAGATTACCTGAAAAGCCAATTTATTTGATTTATCCTCATTGATGTTTATTGGTAGTATTTGTAGTATTGGATTATTGGCAGTATCTTTTTATGATTGATGTTCATTGCCATTTGAATTTTCACTCTTTTGCAAAAGATTATGATCAGGTAATTAAACAAGCTTTTGAGGCGGGAGTTACCAAGATTATTAATGTTGGGACCAAGATTGATTCAAGTCAAAAAGCTGTTGATCTGGCGCAAAAATATAATAATTTGTACGCGATTATTGGCGTTCATCCTCATCACGCAGATAAATTAGAAAACAATTGGCTTGAAGAATTAGAAAAATTAGCAAAAGAACCTAAAGTAATAGCAATTGGCGAGATCGGCATGGATTATTTTAGTTATAAATCCAACGCTATTGTTGATCCGAAGCTGCAAAAAGAAGTATTTATTAAGCAAATTGAACTCGCGCATAGGCTAAAACTTCCTTTACAAATTCATAACCGTCAGGCAGGCAAAGATATTATTGATATTCTCATAAATCATAAATCCTATCTCTTAAATCCCCCGGGAATGTTTCACTGCATGTCAGGAGACTTGGATTTGCTGAAAAAGGTCTTGGATCTTGGGTTTTATGCTGGCTTTGACGGGAACATCACCTATCAAGGCATTGCCAAAGGAGAGACAACGGCCTTGTCCGAACTGGTAAGATACACTCCTCCTGATAGAATTCTGGTTGAAACAGACAGTCCCTTTTTAACGCCCGAGCCTTATCGAGGCAGCAGAAATATGCCTTCCTATGCTATAATTACAGCTAGGAAAATTGCAGAAACAAAGGGTGTAAGTTTCGAGACGATTGATGCAGAAACAACAGCAAATGCGGAAGAACTCTTTTCCTTATGACTAATTTTTTTCAGAAAATATTTATCCGTTATCCGATAAAAACAAAAAGGTTTTTGGAAATGCTTCCTGGTACTGTTTCTTGGACGCTAATTCTTTTTCCCATTTGGGGTTCGCTTTTAATACCATATGTTGTTGCATATTTTATTTTGTTTTTTGATGTTTATTGGCTTTATAAATCATTCTCCCTTGCGATCACGGCTCTTATTGCCTCTAGGAAAATAAGAAAATCGGAAAAGGAAAATTGGCTTGTAAAAATAAAAAAACTCAAAAATTATCAAAAAATTAATCATGTAATAATAATCCCAAATTATACGGAAGCAGTAAATAAATTAAGAGAAACTCTTAATTCAATTGCCTCCCAAACATTCCCCGTTAAAAGAATCTTTGTAGTTTTGGGGATGGAGAAAAGAGAGGAACAAGCCGTAGCACGGGCCGAAATATTGATAAAAGAATTTAAGGGTATATTTGGAGGGCTATCTGCTACATATCATCCCGATATACCGGGCGAAATAAAAGGCAAATCTTCAAATCAGTCTTTTGCATCAAGAAAGATTTATAAAAAACTTATTCTTGAGAAAGCAATCGACATAAATTATGCAACCATATCTTCTGTTGATGCTGATTCGATCTTCGATAAACAATATTTTGCTTATCTGACATACGAATTTTTAACCGATCCCAAACCATACAATAAATTTTGGCAATCGGCAAATGTAAATCATAACAATTTTTGGAATGTACCAGCGCCAATAAGAATTGTTGCTTTCTTTGGCTCTCTCTGGAGAACAGCCGTATTGGTCCAAGGAGACAGGCTGATTTCCAACTCAACTTATTCCCTGTCCTTCGCCCTTCTTAAGAAAGTAAACTTTTGGGATACCGATGTTATTCCCGAAGATTATAGAATTTTTTTCAAGGCGTTTTACAAACTTAAGGGAAATATATGGGCAAGACCAATATTCTTAAAGACATCTATGGATTCCCCGCGGTCATCAAATTTCTTCAAAAGCTTAAAAAGTAAATATCAGCAAGAACAAAGATGGTCTTGGGGAGCTTCCGACGACCCTCTTTTTATCAAATGGTGGTTCACGGTTCCCAATGTTCCTTTCCTAAGGAAAACGATTATGCTCTTTCATGTTTTATTCGATCACTTCCTCTGGCCCGTCAATTGGTTTATATTAACAGTTGCGGCAAACATAATCACATTTATAAATCCCGTTTTTTCAAGGACAACTCTCGGATACAAATTACCTAGCCTAGCAGGTTTCATTTTAACATCCTGCTTAATTGCTTTTATAGCAATGGTTTTTATTGATTTTAGAAATAGACCCAAAAATTCATCTTTGTCCAAGATCAGAGAACTTTTATTCCCTATTGAATTTATATTGCTTCCTATTGTTGGATTTTTTCTATCTACTGTTCCCGCTCTAATTTCCCATACCCGGCTTATGCTCGGAAAAAGAATGGAATATAAAGTCACCGAAAAACTATGACCCTTATTAAAATTTTAAAATGGCTTGAAAGAAGCAGGGAATTCTGGTTTGCTTTATTAATCTCATTTTTATTCTTCTGGCTTCGGCTTCCTTCGCTTTTTGAACCTCTTTGGTATGGAGATGAAGGAATATATCAAGCAATTGGAAATTCTTTAAATAATGGAAAACTGCTATACAGGGAGATATTTGACAATAAGCCGCCTCTTCTATATTGGCTCTATTCTTTTTTTCATTCCGATCAATTTACGATAAGACTTGCATCTCTAATCTTTGGCATTTTTTCCATAATATTTTTTTTCTTACTCGCAAAAAAACTTTTCAAGCATAACAAAAATATCGCGCATTTTCTTGCAACCTCTGTTTTTGCTGTACTTTACGGTTTGCCGATATTGGAAGGCAATATCGCAAATGCAGAAAATTTCATGCTCTTTCCAATTATCTTTGCCGGATTTTTAATCTTCGATTTTGCTGCTTTACGCCCCAAATTTTTAATTTTTACGGCCGGTCTCCTATTGGGAATTGCTTTTCTTTTTAAAATTGTCGCTATTTTCGATTTGCTTGCTTTTCTTATCTTTTGCTTCATTGCAAACTTTAATGTCCTAAAGCAGCAAGCAAAACTTTTTTTAATTGCCGTTGGATTCTTTTTGCCCATTCTTGCTGTTGGACTTTTCTTTTTCTTGAATAATACATTTACAGACTTTATAAATGCGGTATTTCTTGCCAATATTTCTTACGGCTTCCCTTTTCTTTTCGCAAAACTTATTCTTTTGGGAGGATTTATCTTATATGTATTTATAAAAAGAAAAGAAATTAGCAAAACAGCTCTTTTTATACTCCTGTGGCTTGCTTTTTCTATGTTTAATGCATTTTTTTCCCAACGTCCATATGCTCATTACATTTTAGTTTTGCTTCCAAGTCTATCTCTTATGATGGGACTAATAATTTATGAAAAAAAATACCAAAAAATAATAGGAATTTTGTCTCTGATAGTGTTAGTGATCGTGATCAAACACTTTAATATTTCAAATTATAAAAAAAATATTTCTTATTACAAAAACTTTATTAATTACATTAAAGGCGAAAAAACAACAGCTGTATATCAGGCTTTTTTCGATTCCAATACTCCGTTTGATTATGAAATTGCCCGTTTCATTAAACCTAAAATTAATAAAAACGATACTATTTTTGTTTGGGGAAATAACGCTCAACTATACCAAATGATTGGAGTAATTCCCTCAACAAAGTATATCGTCGCCTACCAGCTATCTAATCATAAAAATAGAACCTTAGATACAAAACTTGAAATGGAAAAAATAAAACCTAAGTTTATCGTAGTAATGCCGTATCAAGAAGAAATGCCCTTCCCGCTTATAGGCTATTTTCAAAAAATAGAAATCAACAAAACTGCAATTTATGAAAAACTTTTTTAGGGAAATGGCGCGGGATAAAACCGTAATCCTGGCTTACTCAATAAACGGATTTCTTATTATCACAGCTGTTATTTTTGTTTTGATATCGTATGGAAATCTTCCTCCGCTGATTCCAATTTTTAACCAGTTGCCATGGGGAGAACAAAGGCTGGGAGCAACAATAACCATATTTATACCTATTCTTGCCGCGCTGTTAATCCTGATAATTAATATCGTCATTTCTGCTATGATTTACAAGAAAATTCTCCTTGTTGCCCGCATGCTTGCCGCCATTAGTCTTCTTATAGGAATACTTACGTTTCTTCTCATGATTAAAACCATTACATTAATACTGTGATATGGCAATATTCTTTTCTTTTATAACCGCATTTATCGCAACTATTATTGCGACACCCGTATCTATATTTATTATAAAAAAGATGGGCATTCTTGACGATCCGAAAATCCATAAACATCCAGGAATAATTCATAAAAAACCAATTCCCAGAGGCGGAGGCATTCCTCTTCTTATTGGCATTGTGATTGCCGGAATATTTTTTTTACCGTTTACAAAAACCGTTATTGTCCTTTTTCTAGCCTCTTTGCTTGCGCTTTTAGTTGGAGTTATTGATGATAAATATGATATCTCTCCGTACTTACGATTTATTGCAAATATTGCAATTGCGGTAATTGTTGTAGGAAGCGGAATAACTGTTCCTTTCATAACAAGTCCCATGGGAGGGATATTGTATCTAAACTTAATCAAATTTCCTTTTGATTTCTTAGGATTTCATTTAGTCTTTATGCTTTCCGATATAATTGCCGTGCTCTGGATTATTTGGGTAATGAATATGTTGAACTGGAGCAAGGGAGTTGACGGTCAAATGCCCGGAATTGTAGCGATATCGGCAGTTGTAATTGGACTTCTTAGTCTTCGTCTTGCAGGCTCTGATCATTCCGGTCAAATAAGCGTTATCCTCTCGTTTATTATAGCGGGGGCGTCGCTTGGATTTTTAATATTTAATTTTTATCCGGCAAAAATATTCCCAGGATATGGTGCCACCGCTGTCTATCTGCTTTTAAGCGCGGTGTCTATACTTTCCGGAGCAAAATTAGCAACGGCTATCTTGGTTATGGGAGTACCAATGATAGACGGAGGATTTACAATAATACGGCGTCTTTTAACAGGACGCTCTCCTTTTTGGCATGATAAAAAACATTTGCATCATCTTCTTTTAAGTCTTGGTATGGGACAAAGACGCATTGCATTGTTTTATTGGATAATCTCTGCTATATTAGGGTCACTTGCTTTAGTTTTGTCAAGCCAAGCTAAGGCTTTTGCAATTATAATGCTTTTAATTGTATTAGGCGGAACCCTACTCTTCTTACATCATATTATCAAAAATACATATGATAAAGATCGCCTATAACACATTAAGACTATTAAGGCCAAGGCAGTGGATAAAAAACACTGCGATTTTTGCCGCAATAACATTCTCAGGAGATCTTTTCGAATGGTTAATTTTGCAAAAAGTATTACTTGCGTTTCTTGTATTTTGCACCCTGTCCTCTGCAAGCTATATCATTAATGACATCTTTGATGTAAAAAATGACAGACTCCATCCATTCAAACGATTTAGACCTATTGCGAGCAAAGACTTGACGATAACCTACGCATTAGCGCTTGCATTCTCCTTGATAGCTGTTTCTCTTGTATTAGGCACTATGATTAACCCTGCGTTTTTCATTATTCAAATTATATATTTATCGGTTCAATTCTTCTATTCTGCGTTCTTAAAATTAATTGCCGTTGTAGATATTTTGGCAATAGCTTTGGGATACATATTAAGAGTTTACGCTGGAGAATTAGCGGGAGGACTTCATATATCAGTATGGCTTTTGCTGACAACGATTTCGCTTTCCTTATTTTTGGCAATTGGAAAAAGAAGATCGGAACTTACTCTTGTTTCTCAAATTAAATCTGTAAACATGTCTGATGTAAGAAAAACTTTATCTCATTATTCCGAAAGATTATTGGATGTTTATGCTTCTATTTTTGCAACATCAACATTTGTATCTTATTCGCTCTTTACTTTTTTGGAGAACCCGCGGGGATTCAAGCTGGGACTTAGCCTTTTTTTACCGGATTTTCTGCCGGCCTTTTTCCAAAGAAAATGGCTGATGATAACAATTGTGCCTGTTGTTTACGGGCTTATGCGATATTTGCAGGATATTTATGAAAAACACGAAGGAGAAAGCCCTGAAAGAGTATTGTCATCAGACAAACCCTTGCTTGCCTCCGTAGTTATCTGGGTTGCTTTGGTTGTAGCAATAATCTACTTCTTAGGAACTTGATCCTGTCATGCTAACTTATTTAAAATGGCTATTAATTTTTGTGTGGATGCCTACTTTATTGATGTGGATCTATAATTTTAAGATTTTGCGCTTATATAAAAAGACCTTATTTGCGTGTGTTTTTTGGGCGTTAGTTTTTAGTGTCCCATGGGATTACTGGGCAATAAAGACTAAAATATGGAATTTCCCAAACAATACCAATTTGGGAATTTGGTTTGGCGGCCTACCCCTAGAAGAATATCTGTTTATAATTTTCGTTACTTTCGAAATAAGCACTCTGACTTTGGTCTTAAAAAATAAAATAAAATCCAATCGCTAATATAAGTAATTATGCTTGGGAACTTTTCTTACCTTTTTACAATTATTTTTTTTGCAGGAATAGCCTTATTGATCGAACTGAGTCTTGCACGCAAAAAGCTGAAGAAGTACACAAAGATAATTTACGCAACTGTTTTTATTGGACTAATTTTTACCCTAGTGGCTGAATCAGTGGCGTTGAATTGGAGAATTTGGTATTACTCACAAGATAAAACTTTTGGTATTTATCTGGGAGCCGCATTGGAAACTTTCATTTATGCTATATTTGTGACAATAGCCGTATCCTCAGCAACTCTTATATGGAGCGATGTTGAGGAAGATAATAAATCACTTATCAAGACTACTATTTACGAGGTTAAGGATAAATTAAAAGAATGGTCTAGAACAGTAAAATAATTTACTGCTTAGTTGCGTAAGAAGAACTTACCCATCCTTTTCTTCCATCGTTAAGTTTTATTTCAAGCCAATCTTCTGTTTCGGAAACTAATTCGTAGCTTTCTCCCGGCTTGACTTGAGCGATTTCTGAAGAAGATATGGAATTACTTTCCCTGACTCTTAAAAATCCTGTTGGAGTATTTAGGATTAAAACTCTAGAAATTGTAACCGTTGGAGCAAGCAAAGCTTCGGACGATGCCAAAGGAATATCGGACAAATGACTAATTCCCAAAAAGATAAGGGAATTGAGCCTATATCCCAAAGCAGTTCTAATTTTTATAGACTTTTCTTTATAGCCATCGCGGGTAAGTCTTATGTCGTGATCCGATTCGCTGACTTGCTTTAGAAGTAAGGGTGTAATTCCAACAGGATTGCTATCCAAAAAAACATTTGCTTTATCCGGCAGAGAAATTACTAAAACCTCTATATCTTTTTTATTGCTTAAGGAAGATAAGCTTATGACGCTTCCATCACTTTCTCCATTATCCGCAAATGTTTTGTCAACAACTGTCAGGGTTTTTTTATTTATAGTAATTTTATCCTCAAAAGGCGTGAAATTACCCTCCAAAGCAACAAGTTTAACAGTATAGTCTCCGACGGATAACATTTGCGCTAAATCACAAGCGCAAAGAGGAGTAGTCCCTATTAATTTTTTGTCTAAATAAACTTTACTTTTGGGAACAGATGTCACCTGAAGCGCTCCTTTCCCATTTTTTCTATCCAGCAAAAATAAAATCCCGGAAAAAATAATTATTGCAATTAAAAGCGGCGCTAAAAACAACAAAACTCTTTTCATCCTATCTAAAAATATTTATTTCCCACTACCATAGTATCTATATCCAGTCTATAAAAGTAACGCAAATAGTAGATTGGGTATAAATAACAACTTTTCTCTCATCTCCAACGTATCTTCAGTAGTTAGAATGCCAAATTTTGCAGTAGACCTTTTATTGATAAATTCTATAAGGATTTTTTCATCGCTACCATCATGACTGATTTTTTGTTTTATTTCTATGGGTAACACCCCGCCCTTAATATCGAAAATAAAGTCTATTTCCTTACCCGTTTCAGTTTCAATCCAAAAAGGGATAGAGCTTTGAAAAGTTCCAATATTAAGTTGTTTGAAAGCCAACAAATGATTATGGATAACATTCTCCAACACATGCCCCCTATGAGTTCTATCCAATTTGAAATCTGATTCGTCCTTAAATGCCAAAGTGTTAATAATACCACTATCTATCACATAAAATTTTTTTTCTGTAGTAACAGAATCTGGTTTATTGTAAAAAACATATGGAGAACTTATAAATGTCCAGTGAGATTCCACGTAATAATCTATGTATTTTATTACAGACCGTTCATCCATACCTAAAAGTTCAGCGAACTTCTTATACTTAGTTAATGACCCAACCATTAAGCACATATTCACCATTAGCCTTTCAAAAGCTTGGGGATCTCGTATTTCCACGTGGGTCAAAATGTCTTTAGAAATTGTAGTTGTAAGTAAATCTCTTAAATATTTCGAATAATCATTGCTATGATCAGATATAATACGAGGAAATCCACCAAAGAACAAATAATTTTCAAACTTCTTTTTTAAATCATAAGCGTTAATTAAAATTCCTGTCTTTTTAACCACATTAAAGGCTGGACTTAAATCTCCTCTAACTAGAGCGTCTTTAAATATTTCCGAAAGCTCTTTAATTTTATCTTCAAAAACATGCCTATCCTTTTCTATAATAAAATATCGTGCATAGTCGGAAAAACTAAATGTAAATATTGGCTGGATACTTATTCTTCCAGTCAAAGGATTATCAGATCCTCTTCTTAACTCAAAACTTGAAGATCCAGTCACAACAAATTTTATCTTATATTTTTGGTCCATAGTTGTTTTAATCTCCCTATCCCAAGCAGATAGGCTCTGAGCTTCATCAACAAAAATGTATATAGTCTCAGTTACTTCATCAAAGTTTTGTTCAATAATGTGTTTCTGATAAAGTTCTAAGATATAATTTATTAAATTTCCGTTTACAGCAAATTCCGTTAATAATGTATTGTCTCCTTGTATAAACAATATTCTTTTTCCTCCCACGCCCCTTTTTAGCAGACTATCAATTAACTGATACATCAATACGCTTTTACCTACTCTTCGCGCTCCAATAATTAGGGTTGTCATATCAAGTCTAGCAAGATCTTTTTCAAGAGTACTAAATTCCCTTCTCCTGAATGACTCTAACTTAGCGATGGGAACTTTATTGTCCCTAAACCATGGATTGATCTTTTTTATTACTTCTAATACTTTTAAACCGTCCATAGACATATGGTACATTATAATGTTAAAAAAGTCAACATTACAATGTGGAGATATTCAACATTGTAATGCACACATTATAATGTTACCTACATTTTAAACAATTTCTCGTCTATATAAACCATTGCCCTGCAATCGTCTTCATTATAATCTAAAACCTTTTGTATAATTTTCTGATCAGGATTTTTCAGCCAATCCCAGTATAAAACCATTGACTCGAATGCTCCGACGTCTTTTTGCCTCCAATTAAATCCTAAATATGGAGCAACTTTTTTTATAGAATACGTAGGAACAGGTATATAATAATTACTTTTCACAACTTCAAGTAAATCAACGCAGGATTTTTTCAATTCCTTCAATCTGGGCGCTAATTTTGGATATTTTTTAATTGTCTCATCAATCACATCTTGTTCGTAACTTGCCCAATGATAAAGATAAATATCTTTTGGATCTCCCACATGATCCAAAAAATCTTCCCATATTTTTTCTTCGTCCTTTTTTCCTTTTCCGAGGAAATGATCGAATTTATCCAACTCCTTATCCCAAACGCCGATTAAATAAGTATGCGGAGACTCTGATTGATGAACATCATCAGATGTTTCTATGTCGAAGTACAAGCTTCTTTTACGGCGAACAATATCTGGATTCTCATTTTTTGGCATATATTTTTTCAAATTATATGCATGTGCATGATTGTAAATTGATTTTCCAATAGGACTATCGAAAAGTTCAACTAAAGCATTTTCGCTAATACCGCTTAATTCATTAATTGAGTTTATACCGAATGCCTGTTGAATATCTGCACGGTATGCTTTACCAACTCCGGGTAAAAGAGTTAAGTCGCTACTTTGTGAAAGAATCTTATTTGCATAATTGCGCCAAGGAGTATCGGTTTTACCAATTCCCGATGGGAGAGGAATCACTTTTTTATCCCTAATATCTTTTCATAATTGTATATATTTTTTAAATTCTTTTTCTATTTTTTTGTAATTAACAATTTCCTTTTTGTCTTTAAGAATAATAGTTATTTCTTCAGGCAAATAATCTTGTATTGAACCAAGGATAAAATTGTAACAAGCGGTTTGAAGTTTATGATAGGTTTTAACTTCATTGGAATTTTTTATCTCTTCTACCCTATAATGATAATCTCCAAGCTTTGATTTATGACTCGTATCTTTTATTAAAAGATCTCCTTTTCCCTTTAGACTTTCAGATTCAGATAGAAAAAAGGGCTGGTAAATCACATCAACGCCCGCCATCATTAATTCCATTGTTTTGTTAATTGCTTCCTCTCCGTATTCCGGAGTTACTTTAATAAAGTCTGGATAATTTTTCCGAACCCAATTTTCTTCAAAAATTTTACCCTTTTCAAATAAAAGATTCAAGTGTCGGTCTATTATTTCAATCGCTTCTTCTTTGGGAGCGTGGAATTGACACCATATCCAAAAAGGGTCACTTATTAATTTATAAATTTCTGAAGCGTTAAGACTAACTTGTTTATTCATCAAAAACCAAATGGAGAAAGCTTATGTTGTTTCTATACTTGCACCATTAACTAACAATTATATCACGGGGAAGATTTCGTGGCTAAGAAATCAAATTGATAACTACGAGAGGATCATTACTTATGATTTCGTTTTTATTAGCCTACGGTAAAGTTGTTCGAATAAAAAACATGCATATTCTACATCTTCTTCATTTTCAATGAAATATCCTGACATGTGCTGATTGTACGCTTTCATACTATTTTGTCTATAAAATAATTTCTTTTTAGGGTCATTAAAATCTTTGGGTTGAGAACGTGTGTAAAAAATCCGTAAACCTTTTTGTGCTGATTCTATTCCTATAAAGTTTCTCCAATCTCCAGATTTTGAAACTCCTATGTAGTATTTTGTAGTATGGAATATTAAGGAGTTATCGAGTAACAAAAGACATTCCTTAAGAGAATTATATAATTCTCTTTTCGCAGTACCATTCGGAAGAAGATCTTCTTCCGAATATACTCTTACTTCTTTTGTCACATTTTGAATTGTTTTATCTTTAGAAATATTTCCGATCGATTCAGTTGTTCTATAGGGTTTTATAGGATTGAAATCAATAAGATTATTTTCGTAAAGTCTTACTTCGTACAAATAAATCGGTAAATCTTTGAAATTGATAGCATTTCGTTGGTAATTTGTAAATTCTGGAGATACAAAGATTACTCTTGACTGTTCCCAATCAATATCACTTTTTTTATAGTTTCGCCCGAGCCGCTCGTTTATTTCCAAAACAAAATCAGCTTTATGATTAAGCATTGCCGATAAATACGCAAACCCCTGATCAATAACCGAAATACTTTTATCTTTCTTATACTCGATTATTACAAAAGATTTTTGATTTTCATCAAATGCTAGCGTATCAATATAAAAATCCTGCTCCTGAGCTCTT